>Ga0136610_1000090_pt1 | contig 19160 bp, 16 predicted proteins | sample AntDrymUQ1342206_2_FD_104804 | JGI IMG/M metagenome (GOLD analysis project Ga0136610, IMG submission 104804) | Polar desert sand microbial communities from Dry Valleys, Antarctica - metaG UQ134 (22.06) | ecosystem: Environmental > Terrestrial > Soil > Desert | place: Antarctica: Dry Valley...
GCCGACGCGTTGCTTGCCGCCGGAGTAAAGCTCGCCATCGTCAAGCAAGGGCCCGCGGGGGTGCTGGGTGCGCGCGCGGACGAGTCCGTCGTCGTACCCCCGATGGACGTCGACATCGTCAACGGGCTCGGCGCCGGCGACGCCTTCGGCGGCGCACTGTGCCACGGGTTGCTGGCTGGCTGGGACACCGAGCGGATGCTGCGTTTCGCCAATGCAGCAGGCGCTGTTGTGGCCGGCCGGCTCGCCTGCGCGGACGCGATGCCCACCACGGCCGAGCTCGACGCGTTGCTGGCCGGGACTGCACCGTGACCTGCGGGAAGGTGCATGGCGACACGCCGCACGAGGCATGCAGGTTCCCGCAATTCGCGGGAGGGGCCGCACCGTGAAGGCGGCTCGGCTGGCGGACCTGCTCGATGATCGCGTACGCCGGCCGGGGCGGATCGCCGAGCTGGCCGAGCAGCGCGAGCGACCCGCCTCCCTCGTCGGCCAGACCGGACGCCTCATGCTGGTGGCAGCCGACCACCCGGCCAGGGGAGCGCTGCGCGCCGGTGCCGAGGCGATGGCGATGGCCGACCGACCCGAGCTGTTGCGCCGTCTCGTGGTCTCCCTCGATCGGCCCGGCGTAGACGGCGTGCTCGGGACCGCCGATATCCTCGAGGACCTGTTGCTCCTCGGCGCACTGGAGGGCAAGGTCGTGATCGGCTCGATGAACCGGGGCGGCCTGGCCGGCACGAGCTTCGAGATCGACGACAGGTTCACGGCCTACCACGCGGGCGCGATCGAGCGCCGCGGCTTTCAGGGCGGCAAGATGCTGCTGCGCATCGACCCGCAGGATGCCGCCACCGCGCCGACCCTGGTCGCCTGCGCCGATGCGGTCAACGCGCTCGCCGACCGGTCGCTGATGGCGATGGTCGAGCCGTTCATCTCGCACCGTGTCGAGGGGCGGGTCCGCAACGACCTCACCGCCGAGGCCGTCATCCGGTCCGCGACAGTGGCGGCCGGGCTCGGATGGACGTCCGCCCACACCTGGCTCAAGCTGCCGGTCGTCGACTCGATGGACGAGGTGCTGGCCGCCACGACCCTGCCGGTGCTGCTCCTCGGCGGCGAGGTGGGGGCCGACCAGCAGGCCCAGTTCACCCAGTGGTCGAAGGTGCTGGACAGCCCCCAGGTCAAGGGTATGGTCGCCGGCCGCTCGATGCTCTACCCTCCTGGCGGCGACGTCGCCGCCGCTGTCGACGCCACAGTCGAGATGATGTGACATGACCGATCGGAGCCACCACCTGCCCGCGGGCCGGACGAGACAGCCGCCGTATGACGTCGTGGTGACACCGGAGTCGGCCGGCTGGGGCTACTGCGGTCTGTCTGTGCTGCACCTCGCGGCTGGAGAGACGTCCACCCTGTCGACAGGAGAGTCGGAGCTGCTCGTGCTGTCACTGCATGGCTCCTGCGACGTCACGTGTGGTGGCGAGACTCTCGAGGTTTCCGGCCGCCGGGATGTGTTCGCCGGTCCGAGCGACTTCGTCTATGTGCCGAGGGACGCATCGGTGGAGGTCTCGAGCCGCGAGGGTGGCAGGTTCGCGCTGCCGTCGGCGGTCTGCGATCGCCGGCTGGCCTTCCGCCACGCCCCGGCGGAGGAGGTGCCCGTCGAGCTGCGCGGTGCCGGTCAGGCGAGCCGGCAGGTCAACAACTTCTGCACGCCCGACGCGTTCGAGGCCGACAAGCTCATCGCGTGCGAGGTGCTCACTCCCGGCGGCAACTGGTCGTCATACCCGCCGCACAAGCACGACGAGGAGCGCGAGGGCGAGAGTGTGCTGGAGGAGATCTACTACTACGAGGTCACACCCGGCCCTGGAGGGCCGGGGATCGCCTACCAGCGGGTCTATGGCCACGACAACGCCGACATCGACGTCCTCGCCGAGGTGCGGTCCGGCGACGTCGTGCTGATCCCGCACGGCTGGCACGGGCCGTCGATGGCCGTGCCCGGCTATGACCTCTACTACCTCAACGTGATGGCCGGTCCGGCGACGGAGCGGGCCTGGCTGATCTGCGACGACCCGGCTCACGGCTGGGTCCGCGACACCTGGGGTGACCAGGACGTCGACCCCCGGCTGCCGTTCGCGGCGACGGGAGGTGCCCGGTGACCGTCAGACTCACGGTCGCGCAGGCGGTCGTCAGGTTCCTGGAGCAGCAGTACGTCGAACGCGACGGCCGCCAGAACGCCTTCTTCGCAGGCTGTTGGGGCATCTTCGGCCACGGCAACGTGGCAGGCGTCGGGCAGGCGCTGCTCGAACGTGAGGTCGCCGAGCGTGAGCGCGCGGTGGCGACCGATAAGCCTGGCCTGCGCTACCACCAGGCCCGCAACGAGCAGGCAATGGTGCACGCCGCCGTGGGGTATGCCCGGATGCGCAACCGGATGGCTACCTTCGCCTGCTCCTCGTCGGTCGGGCCAGGCGCGACGAACATGGTCACCGGCGCCGCCCTCGCGACGGTCAACCGGCTGCCCGTGCTGCTGCTGCCCGGCGACGTGTTCGCGACCCGGGTCGCGAACCCGGTGCTGCAGGAGCTCGAGGACCCGACCAGCCTCGACGTCAGCGCCAACGACGTCTTCAAGCCGGTGTCGCGCTACTGGGACCGCATCAACCGCCCCGAGCAGCTCCCCGCCGCCCTGCTCGCCGCGATGCGGGTGCTCACCGACCCGGCTGAGACCGGCGCGGTGACGCTGGCCCTGCCGCAGGACGTGCAGGCCGAGGCGCACGACTGGCCCGACGACCTGTTCGCGAGGCGGGTCTGGCACGTTGCCCGTCAGCCCGCTGAGGAGGCCGCACTCGCCCGGGCGCTCGACGTGGTGCGCGCGTCCCGGCGACCGCTCATCGTCGCCGGCGGCGGGGTCGTCTACGCCGAGGCCACCGATGCCCTGCTCGGATTCGTCGAGCAGACCGGCATACCGGTTGCTGAAACCCAAGCAGGCAAGGGCTCACTGGTCTATGACCATCCGCAGTCGGTCGGCGCGATCGGGTCGACAGGGACCAGCGCGGCCAACCGGCTCGCCGCCGAGGCCGACGTGGTCATCGGGATCGGCACCCGCTACAGCGACTTCACGACCGCCTCACGGACCGTCTTCGCCAATCCCGGCGTGCGGTTCGTCAACCTCAACGTCGCGTCGTTCGACGCGCACAAGCTGTCCGCGACGGCGCTCGTCGCGGACGCGCGCGCCGGCATCGAGCAGCTCGCGGCCGGGCTCGACGGCTGGTCGGTCGACCCGTCGTACGCCGAGCAGGCGTCCACGCTGGCCCAGCAGTGGGACGAGACGGTGCAGCAGGCGTACGGCGCCGGGCACCGGCCCCTGCCGTCGCAGTCGGAGGTCATCGGCGTCGTCAACCGGCTGTCGCGGCCACGCGACGTTGTCGTGTGCGCCGCCGGGTCGATGCCCGGCGACCTGCACAAGCTGTGGCGCACCCGCGACCCGAAGGGCTACCACGTCGAGTACGGCTTCTCGTGCATGGGCTATGAGATCGCCGGCGGGCTCGGCGTCAAGATGGCGGTCGAGCAGACCGGCGACGACCGGGACGTCTTCGTCCTCGTCGGCGACGGCTCCTATCTGATGATGGCCCAGGAGCTCGTGACCGCCGTGGCCGAAGGCATCAAGCTCATCGTCGTCCTGGTCCAGAACCACGGTTTCGCGTCCATCGGTGCGTTGTCGGAGTCGCTGGGGTCGCAGCGCTTCGGAACCGCCTACCGGTACCGGACCGCCTCCGGCCTTGACGGCGACGTGCTGCCGGTCGATCTCGCGGCCAACGCGGCAAGCCTCGGCGCCGAGGTGATCCGTGCCGACGACCTCGCGGGCTTCGAGAAGGCGGTCGTCGCGGCACAGGAGTCGGTTACGACGACGGTGATCCAGGTCGAGACAGACCCGCTGGTGCCGGCACCGGACAGCCCGGCCTGGTGGGACGTTCCCGTCGCGGAGGTGTCGACCCTGCAGAGCACGCAGACAGCTCGGACGGCATACCTTGCCGCCAAGGAAACGCAACGCCCGCACCTCGAGCCGCCTCCCGACGGAGAGGCACTGCGGCATACTCACTTCGAGCCGGAGGAGGAAGGGCCATGAGGACGATCGAGCACTGGATCGGCGGCAAGCACGTGGCCGGCGGTGACGGACGGCTCGGTGACGTCTACGACCCGGCGGTCGGGAAGCCGCAGGCCCAGGTGCACCTCGCCTCACCGGTGGAGGTCGACCTGGCGGTCCGGGCGGCCAAGGATGCCTCCGAGGCATGGGGGCAGAGCTCGGTGACAGCACGCACCCGCGTCATGTTCGCGTTCCGCGAGCTGCTGGCGCGCCACGAGCTCGACCTGGCGAAGATCATCACGGCCGAGCACGGCAAGACGGTCGACGACGCCCGCGGCGAGGTGATCCGTGGCCGGGAGGTCGTGGAGTTCGCGACGGGCATCGGCTCGCTGCTCAAGGGTGCGTACTCCGACCAGGTGTCCGCAGGAGTCGACTCCTTCTCATTCCGCCAGCCCCTCGGGGTCGTCGCCGGCATCACGCCCTTCAACTTCCCGATCATGGTGCCGCTGTGGATGCACCCGGTGGCGATCGCCTGCGGCAACACGTTCGTCCTCAAGCCCAGCGAGCGCGACCCAGGGGTCTCCGACCTGGTGGCGCAGCTGTATGCCGAGGCAGGCCTGCCGGACGGTGTCTTCAACGTCGTCCACGGTGACAAGGTGGCGGTCGACGCGATCCTCGACCACCCCGACATCGCCGCGGTCTCGTTCGTCGGGTCGACTCCGATCGCGAGGTATGTGCACGACCGCGGCTCGAAGTCAGCCAAGCGCGTGCAGGCCCTCGGCGGAGCGAAGAACCACGCCGTGGTCATGCCCGACGCCGACCTGGACTTCGCAGCGGACCATCTCGTCGCCGCCGGCTACGGCTCGGCCGGCCAACGCTGCATGGCCATCTCGGCGGTCGTGGCGGTCGGCGCCGCCGGTGACACGCTCGTCGACAAGGTCCGTGAGAGGACCGAGGCTGTCAAGGTCGGCCCAGGCTCCGAGCAGGGGTCGGAGATGGGACCCGTCGTCACCGCCGCTGCGCAGGAGCGGGTGCTCGGCTACATCGACGCGGGCGAGGCTGCCGGTGCCGCGGTCGTCGTCGACGGCCGCGGTCTCACCGTCGACGACCATGACGGCGGCTTCTTCGTCGGTCCGACGCTGCTCGACCAGGTGACGCCCGACATGACCGTCTACACCGACGAGATCTTCGGACCTGTGCTGATGGTGCTGCGCGTCCCGACGCTCGACGCCGCGATCGAGCTCGTCAACGCCAACCCGTTCGGCAACGGGACGGCTGTCTTCACGTCGTCAGGCGAGGTCGCGCGGACGTTCCAGCGGCGGGTCACGGTCGGCATGATCGGTGTCAATGTCCCCGTGCCGGTGCCGATGGCGTTCCACTCGTTCGGTGGGTGGAAGGACTCGATCTTCGGCGACCACCACATCCATGGCCCTGAAGGCGTGCGCTTCTACACCCAGGCCAAGGTCGTGACCAGCCGATGGCCCCACGTCAGCGAGGAGTCCCTCGCACAGCTCAACTTCCCGACGGCCCAGTGAATGGCACAGGTGACCGATGGGACAGCAGTCCGCTGAGAAGCGGTCGACAAGGAGGAAACGCATGACATCACGACGAACACTGATGGCGGGCCTCGCCGCGGGTGCACTGCTGCTCTCAGCGTGCAGCGGCACGGGACAGAGCGAGCCGGCGGACTCCGGCTCACTGGACCTGACGATCGCCGTCGTCACCCACGGGGACCCAGCAGACGCGTTCTGGAGCGTCGTCAAAGCCGGTGCCGAACGTGCCGGTGAGGACCTCGGGGTCAGCGTCGAGTACAACTCCGACCCCGACGTGACGAAACAGTCCGAGCTCATCGACACCGCCGTGAGCAAGGATGTCGACGGCATCGTCGTGTCGATGGCCGAGCCCGACGGTCTCGAGGACAGCATCAAGGCTGCGGTTGAGGCCGGGATTCCCGTGATCACGATCAACTCCGGCATCGACGACTGGGAGGACTTCGGCGCCATCACCCACGTCGGTCAGAGCGAGACGATCGCAGGACAGGCAGCCGGCGACGAGTTCAACGAGCTCGGCGCCAAGAACATCCTGTGTGTCATCCATGAGGCGGGGAACGTCGGCCTCGAGCAGCGCTGCGACGGCGCGAAGAAGAACTTCGAGGGAACGGTCGAGAACCTCCAGGTCGACGGCACCGACACGGCGAAGGCGTCGGAGAAGATCACGTCGGCGCTTCAGGCTGACGACTCGATTGACGGAGTGCTCACCCTCAGCGGTCAGGTTGCTCTCGGCGCGGCACAGGCCGTCGAGGATGCGGGCTCGGAGGTGCAGGTCGCCACGTTCGACCTCTCGACCGACGTGATCACCGACATCCAAGACGGGTCGATCAGCTTCGCGGTGGACCAGCAGCCGTACGTCCAGGGCTACCTCGGCGTTCAGCTCCTCTACCTGAAGGCGCTGAACGGCAACGAGGTCGGCGGCGGTCAGCCGGTGTACTCGGGCCCGACCCTCGTCACCAAGGACAACGCCGCCGAGGTGGAGGAGTTCGCCAAGCAAGGAACCCGTTGAGATGGGGGGGTGGCCTCGGCATCGCGATGCCACCCCGCCATACCGGAAGGATCAGGCTATGAGCACTGCAACCGCAACCGCAGACGAGGTCGACGAGCGGCTGGCTCCCACGAGTCGCGTCACCAAGGTGCTGCGCCGACCCGAGGTCGGCTCGGCGATCGCGGCACTCCTCGTCTTCATGTTCTTCACCCTCTACACCGAGCAGTTCCTCAGCCAGTCGGGTGTCGGCACCTGGCTCAACTCGTCGTCACGGATAGGGATCGTCGCGGTCGCCGTGGCGCTGCTGATGATCGGAGGCGAGTTCGACCTCTCGACCGGCACCATGGTCGGCACGTCCGGCCTCCTGGTCGGAGTCATGACGACGCACTTCGGGCTGAACATCTTCGTCGCGGTCGTGTTGGCGCTCGTCGCCGCGCTCACGATCGGCGCGCTCAACGGCGTTATCGTGATGAAGACGGGGTTGCCGAGCTTCATCGTCACGCTGGGCACGTTCTTCGTGCTCCAGGGAGTCAACGTCGCCCTGACGAAGGCGATCATCGGTCAGGTAGCCATCCAGGGCATGAACCTGGTGCCGTCGTTCGACGTGATCCAGCCCGTCTTCGGTGGCTCCTTCTCCTTGTTCGGGACGACCATGGACCTGTCTGTGCTCTGGTTCCTCGCCATCACGGCGACCGCGACCTGGGTCTTGCTGCGCACCAGACCCGGCAACTGGATCTTCGCGGTCGGTGGCGCCCAGCAGAGCTCGCGACAGGTCGGGGTGCCCCTGCTGGCGACCAAGGTCGGGCTCTTCATGACGACGGCGGGAGCCGGCTGGCTCGTCGGGATGATCACGCTCTTCAAGTCGTCCACGGTCAACGGTGCGACGGGGGTGGGAGACGAGTTCATCTTCATCATCTGCGCGGTCGTCGGCGGCTGCCTGTTGACAGGCGGGTTCGGCTCCGCGATCGGGGCAGCGCTGGGGGCGTTGATCTACGGCATGACCCAGCAGGGCATCGTCTACGCCACGTGGGACAGCGACTGGCTGAAGGCCTTCCTCGGCGTCATGCTGCTGGGGGCCGTGCTCGTCAACAACTGGGTGCGCAAACGGGCGGAGGCGGCGCGATGAGCGCGGACAAGCCAGGGACGAGCCAGCCAGACATGGACCGAGACGCCGCGAGCACGGAGGGTGCGGGCCACGAAGACACGGGCCACGAAGAAACGGGCCACGAAGGTACCGGCCACGCCGCCGGGGCCGAGACACCGAGCCTGCCCCCTCCCGGGACGGCGATCATCGAGGTCACCGACATCGGCAAGAGCTACGGTCAGGTCATCGCGCTGAGCGATGTCACGACGACGGTGCGGACCGGCGAGGTGACCTGTGTGCTCGGCGACAACGGCGCCGGGAAGTCGACGTTCATCAAGATCTTGTCGGGCGCGCACGAGCACAGTCAGGGCACGTTCGTGGTCGACGGCGTCAGCCGGCACATGAGCAGCCCTCGGGCCGCACTGGCGCTCGGTATCGCCACCGTCTACCAGGATCTCGCGGTCGTGCCGTTGATGCCGGTCTGGAGGAACTTCTTCCTCGGCTCGGAGACCACCAAGGGGTTCGGGCCGCTGAAGCGTCTCGACGTGGACTTCATGCGACGTACGGCGAAGAGCGCGCTCGCCGACATGGGGATCGACCTGCGGGACGTGGACCAGCCGATCGGAACCCTGTCCGGCGGTGAGCGGCAGTGCGTCGCGATCGCGCGGGCCGTCTACTTCGGCGCGCGGGTGCTGATCCTCGACGAGCCGACCGCAGCGCTCGGCGTGCGCCAGTCCGGGGTCGTCCTGAAGTACATCGCCAGGGCCCGCGACCGTGGGCTGGGCGTCGTGTTCATCACGCACAACCCCCATCACGCCTACCCCGTGGCTGACAGGTTCATGCTGCTGCGCCGTGGCCGCAGCATGGGCGACTTCCCCAAGGCCGAGATGCCGCTCGACGAGCTGGTCAAGATGATGGCCGGCGGTGCCGAGCTCGACGCCCTGACCGACGAGCTCGATCGTTCCCTGCCTGATTCCGAGGCCGACAACGACAAGGAGACGCCGGCAGAGGTGCAGGAGCGGTGACCGAGTACGAGCGCAGTGCTGGCGACAGGGACGTGCTGGGGGTGGGCGTCGTCGGGTTCGGCTGGATGGGCCAGACGCACAGCCGCGCCTATGCGCGCCTCCTGCAGCACTACCCACGGGCCCGGCTCCGCCCGCGACTGGTGGCGGTCGCCGACACCGACGCGGGACGGCGTGACATGGCTCGGACGGCATACGGGTTCGAGACCGCGGTGCACGGCTGGGAGCAGCTCATCGTTCGCGAGGACGTCGACGTGGTGAGCGTCTGCGGACCCAACTACGTCCACCGCGAGATCGCTGTCGCCGCGGCGCGGGCGGGCAAGCACCTGTGGGTCGAGAAACCCGCCGGTCGCAACCTCGCAGACACGCTGGAGATCGCCGAGGCGGTGCGGCTGGCGGGGGTGCGGTCGGCGGTCGGCTTCAACTACCGCAACGCGCCTGCCGTCGAGCTGGCCCGCGAGATCGTCGCGTCGGAGGAGCTCGGGACCATCGAGACAGTCAGCGTCAGCCTGCTGAGCGACTACGCCGCCAACCCGGACGGCGTGCTGTCGTGGCGGTTCGACCCCGTGCTCGCCGGCACCGGAGTGCTGGGCGACCTGGCCTCGCACGGCCTCGACCTGGCCCGCCACGTCGCCGGCGCGGACACGGGTGAGGTCGTCGAGCTGGTGGCCGACCAGGCGACGTTCATCGCCCAGCGACCGGCGGCGAGCGGTGTCGTGTCGCACTTCGCCACCGCGGCAGGCGGGAAGCTCGGTCCGGTCGGCAACGAGGACCATGCGTCGGCCCTGCTGCGTTACGAGTCCGGGGCCCGAGGTCTCATCTCGACGTCGAGGGTCGCGGTGGGGGAGCAGTGCTCTTACGGCTTCGAGGTCCGGGGTGACCGCGGCGCCGTCGCCTGGGACTTCCGACGGATGGGTGAGCTGCGGGTGTGCTCCGGTCAGGGCTACCAGGACGCGGCGTGGCAGGTGCGCTTCGTTGGCCCGCAGCACGGCGAGTACTCGGTGTTCCAGTCGGGTGCCGGGGTGGCGATGGGCTACGACGACCTGAAGGTGGTCGAGGCCGAGCGGCTGGTGCGCTCCATCGCAGAGAAGCGGGCATTCGGGGCCACGATCGGCGACGCCGTGGTGACGGCCCGCCTGGTCCACGCGATAGCCGAGTCGTTCGCGGAGCGCCGGTGGGTGTCGCTGTGAGCGGCCGTGCCGACGGGATCAGGGTCGGAGTCATCGGTGCCGGTGCGATGGGTGCCGCGCACATCAGGACGCTGGCGCGTTGGGTTCCGTCGGCGACCGTGGTCGCGGCGTACGACGCGGACGTGTCGCGTGCGACCGCGATCTGCGCAGAGGTGGGCGCTCGGGTCGCGGACGGGTCGGGCGAGCTCATCACCGCCGACGACGTGGACGCAGTCCTGATCGCTGCTCCCGACCCGTTGCACGAGGAGCTCGTGCTCTCCTGCCTCGCGGCCGAGAAGCCCACCCTGTGCGAGAAGCCGCTCGCGACGAGCGCCGAGTCTTCGCGGCGTGTCGTCGACGCCGAGGTGGCGGCGGGTCGCCGGCTGGTGCAGGTGGGCTTCATGCGCCGCCACGACCAGGCGTACGAGCAGCTGCGACGAATGATCTCGACCGGCGGTGTCGGCGACGTGCGGGTCGTGCACTGCGTCCACCGCAATCCCCGTGCGCACCCCACCGCGACGTCCGAGGGGATCATCACCAACTCGATGATCCACGAGCTCGACATCGTGCCGTGGCTGCTCGACGACGCGTGGTCAGCGGTGACGATGACCGTGCCACGACTGGACGACGGTCAGCTGCTCGATCCCCAGGTCGGTGTGCTCGAGACCCGGTCCGGCGTCGTCGTGACCTCGGAGGTGTTCGTCAACGCCCGCTATGGGTATGACGTCCGCTGCGAGGTGGTGGGAGCTGCCGGGACGGCGCGCCTGTCTGCGCCGTACGGGCTCGGCCTCAGGCGGGACGGCGTCGACGGCATGGTGGTCGCGCCTGATTTCGTCGAGCGGTTCGCCGACGCCTACCGGGTGGAGCTGGAGGAGTGGGTCACCGCTGCAGCCGGTGGAGCCAGTGGAGGCGGTAGCGCTGGTGGCGCCGGCGCCGGCGCCGGCGCCGGCGGTGGAGCCGGTGGAGCCGGTGGAGCCTCTGCCTGGGACGCGTACCGGGCCGACCTGGCGGCGGCCGCCGCCGTCGAGTCGTTGCACTGCGGGGCGCGCGTCGCCATCTCCGATCCCGAACCACCTGCCCTCTACGCAACCACCCCGGCCGACGGCTGACTGGGGTTCGCACCCCCACCCGCCCCCCTCCTCACCGCCGTCCCCTCCCCGTTCCCTCTGGGGGTTTGCGATGTAAACATCGCAAACCCCCAGAGGGAACGGCAGATCTTCGATGTCGACAGTGCAGCTGGACTGTTTACACGGCAAACCCCCGGGGCTGAGCGGACGTCAGCGTTGGCGCTGGTACGTCGGGAGGAGCTCCATGGCCAGCTGCTCGAGGAAGAGGCCGACGTCGGTCACGATGCCCCGGGCCTGCGACGAGCCGCGGTCCGCAAGCTTGGTGACGGTGGCGGGGTTGATGTCGACGCAGACCAGCGGGACCGAAGCCGGCAGGATGTTCCCAGTTGCCACCGAGTGCAACATGGTGGCCACCATCAGGCAGAAGCCGACGTCTTCGAGGCCGGCACGCATGGCCCGCTGACCCTCGATGACATCGGTGTAGACGTCGGGCAGCGGGCCGTCGTCACGTACCGAGCCCACCAGCACGAAGTCCTTGCCCTGCGTCACCATCGCGTGCATGATGCCGCCCGTGAGCACCCCTTGCTCGACGGCGGCGGTGATCGAGCCGGCCTTGCGGATCGTGTTGATCGCGCGGATGTGGTGCTCGTGCCCGTGCTCCACACCACGACCCATGGCCAGGTCGACGCCGAGCGAGGTGCCGTAGAGGGATGACTCGATGTCGTGGGTGGCGAGGGCGTTGCCGGCGAAGAGCACGTCGACGTAGCCGGCCTCGACCATCGCGACCATCGCGGGAGCGGCACCGGTGTGTACGACGCCGGGGCCTCCGACCCACAGCACCCGTTTGTGTGCGGCCTTTGCCTCGCGGATCCCGTCGGCGACCTGTCGCACGAGCAGCGTCTGCGGCTTCTCGCTCGACACGTCGGACTCCATGAAACCGAAGACCTCCTGCTCGACTCCGCCTGCCGGGATCGGTGTCGTGACCTTGACACCGGACGCGCTGCAGACGACCTGCATGCCGGCCTTCACGTCCGACATCGGCAGGGTGTAGGCCCGCGCGGGCCCGCTGTGCTGCTCGATGATCAGGCCGCAGTCCATCTCGGGGTTGGCGACGGTCAGCCAATGACCGCCCAACCTGACCCTGGTCTCGAGGTTGGTGGTCGAGTAGAACCCGTCGGGGAAGACGCCGTCTGTGTCGGCCTCGCTGATCGTGACCTCGCCCGGGTGGACCATGTTGACGCCGCGGGTCTGCAGGCGCATCAGCATCCGCTGCAGCGCGTCCTCGTCATCGGCGGTCACCAGGATGCGAGCGTATGACGTGTCGCCCGAGTTGTGGCCGAGGTCGAACCTCTCGACAACGTGGTCGCCGCCGTACTCGCGAATGTCGTTGAGGACCCGCGACAAGATGCCACTGTCCATCAAGTGTCCGGTGATCTCGACGATTTCGGTCGACTGGTCGCTCATGGGCGCCAGGCTAGTCGTCGGTCCCCTGACTCGGTGGCCGGGTGCTGGCGGCTCGTCCCGCCGTCGCGTTCCGCCGTACCGACGTACCGATTCGTCCGGTCGGGCCGCGGGGGGGCGTGCCCTCGGTCAGACGAGTCGCCTGGTGCGGTTTCGTCCGGTTGCGCTACGGGTGGGTGCGGGCCCTCGGTCAGACGAGTCGCCTGGTGCGGTTTCGTCCGGTTGCGCTACGGGTGGGGTGCGTGCTCGGGGTCGTCGCCGGCTCAGACGACGGCGCCGCTGCCTGGGTCCCAGTCGTCGTCGCGGTCGTCCATCGTGGCGACGAGAGTGAGGAAGCCGACCACGAAGCCGCCCACCGCGAGGACAGACAGCCAGTCGGGCAGCCCAACCGTGAACAGCGCCCCGAGGAGCAGCAACGCGGGTCCGCCGATCACGCCGGCCCAGGCGAGCTGCTTGTACGGCTCGAGCCTCGGTAGCGGCGGAGGAGGCTGCGGCACGAACCCCTCCTCCTGATCGGGCGAGCGCACCTTGGCCGTCGTGCTGACGTCGTCGTCCTCGCGCGGGCTGTCGTCATCGTCTGAACGCCCAGCCAGCCGCTCCGCACGCAGGCGAGTGCTGCGGAGCCAGGCGGCGCGCTCGGCCGCCGCATCGTCGTCCGCCACCCCGTCAGGGTCGAGATCCTCGTTGGCGGGCCACGGCGCGACCTCGGCCGTCATCGGCTGGTCGAAGCCGGCCACGATCTGCGCCCACGTCAGGTCGTCATTGTCGGAGACCAGGTCGGGGTCCTTGTCGTCGAGCTGCTCGCGCACCCGGGCCGCGGCGCCCGCGTCGACGTACAACCGATCGAGGGCGCCCTCACGGAACTCTGGCCGGTCGAAGCCTGACATCGACGTCGACTCGACCGGGCGCGTGTACGCCGCGACGCCCTGCTCCTTGAGCTCGGCGAGCAGCGCGTCGGCGATTCGCGGGTCGAGGTCGGCGACCGGGCTGTACGACGCCGCGGTCAACCCGTTAGACCGCATCGGGCTCGCCGGCGACGCGATGCTTGATGATGAACTCGACGGACTGGCTGAAGATGCTCGGCGCGTCGTTGTCGAGCACTGCGACGTGGTAGCTGTTGTCGAGCACTCGCTCGGTGACGTCGCGAGACGACACCCGTTGCATGATCAGCTGGGCCGACAGTGCGTCGACCACGTGGTCCTCGACAGAACGGAAGAGGAGCAGCGGGGCGGTGACCTTCGGCAGGTCGTCACGGGTGAGCTTCCACATGGCGCGCAGCGAGTCGAGTGCCTTCAGTGGCACGCGGTCATAGCCGGGCTCGTCGACGCCGGCCTTCTTGATGTCGCCCTTGATGCCCTTGACCGAGCCGCGGACGCGTTTGAGCAGGGGTGTGGCGAGCAGTCGCCTGTCGGTCGTCGTGACCGAGGGGTTGACCAGCACCAGGCCGGCGACGTCGTCGGGGCGCTCCTCGGCGAGCCGTAGGGAGAGGCCGCCTCCCATCGACAGGCCGGCGACGTACACCTCGTCGCATCGTGCGCGCAGCCGGTCGAGCCCACGAGACGCCTCGGCATACCAGTCGACCCAGGTGCTGCGGTTCATCTCCTGCCACGTGGTCGCATGACCAGGCAGCAACGGGACCTCCACCGCGAAGCCCTCGGCAGCCAGGTGCTCACCCCATGGCCGCATCGACGCGGCCGTGCCCGTGAACCCGTGGACGAGCAGCACCCCGGAGCGTCCACCGGGCGCGCTGAACGGCTCGCTACTCGGGTTGCGCGGCACGGTGGGCTCCTACGGGACAGGACGCGAAGGTGGGGAGTTCATGGTGTCACGGCCGGGGTGGGTTTTCGAGGGGTTCGCCCGCGGGGTCCGGTTGCCCCTCGGGATTCGTCCGGCTCGCTCGGGCTCGAACCCTCGCCCAGGGACGGACGAATCGCAAGGACGAGGCTCGGCACCAGGCTGCCACCCGGACTACTAAGGTGAGCAGGTCCAAGGAGGTCGTGCGTGTTCTACTGGCTGCTCAAGTGGATCTTCATCGGTCCGCTGCTGAAGCTGATCTTCAGGCCGTGGGCCGAGGGGACCGAGAACGTCCCCGAAGCGGGCGCGGCGATCCTGGCCAGCAACCACATGTCCTACTCCGACTGGCTCTTCATGCCACTCACGATCCCGCGGCGGGTCACGTTCGTCGCCAAGGCGGAGTACTTCACGACGCCGGGGCTCAAGGGATGGTTCCAGAAGGCGTTCTTCTCGGGTGCCGGCCAGGTGCCGATCGACCGTTCCAGTGGCACCGCGGCGGCCGGCGCGATCGCCACCGGGCTGCGGATCCTCGGGACTGGCGAGCTGTTCGGCATCTACCCCGAGGGCACACGCTCCCACGACGGCCGGCTCTACCGCGGCAAGACAGGCATCGCCCGGATGGCGCTGGAGGCGAAGGTCCCTGTCATACCCATCGCCGTGATCGGCACCGACGTCGTCGCGCCGCCGGGCAAGATCTTCGGCACGTACGCCCACCCTGGCGTCCGGTTCGGCGAGCCGCTCGACTTCTCGCGTTACGAGGGCATGGAGGACGACCGGTTCGTGCTGCGGTCGATCACCGACGAGATCATGTACGAGATCATGGAGCTCTCCGGTCAGGAGTACGTCGACATGTATGCCGCCAAGGCCAAGGAAGACGCCCAGCGCGAGGCCAAGGAGGCCAGGACCGAGGCCAAAGCAGAATCGAAGGCGGAGGCCAAGGGGGAAGCCAAGGAGGCCAAGGAGGAAGCCAAGGGGGCGAGGATCCGGGCGGACGCGAAGCTTGCGGCGGCACAGCCGGAGCCATTGGAACCCGAGGCCGGTGACCCACCCCTTCGCTGAGGAGTCACCCGTGCCGCGTTGAGGGGTGCGCACTCGGTGACGATGCGGAGGTTGGCGACGCCAACAGGCATGGACGAGGAGACTGAAGTGACGATGATCGACCTCGAACGATCCAGCTCGGTGGGCGGCACGTCGCAAGGTCTGACTGCGTATGTCGCCCGGCCGACCACATCGGGACCGTGGCCGGCGGTGGTGGTGGTCCACGAGGCGTTCGGGGTCGACGACGTGATGCGTCGGCAGGCCGACAGGCTCGCTGTGGCGGGCTACTTGGCGGTGCTGCCGGACCTGTTCAGCGACGGTGGCGCCCGCCGTTGTCTGAAGGTGACTTTCACCGCGTTGCGCCGCGGTGAGGGGGCCGCGTTCCGCGATATCGAGGCGGCGCGTTCGTGGGCGGTCGCGCAGCCGGACTGCACCGGCAAGGTCGGTGTGATCGGCTTCTGCATGGGCGGTGCCTTCGCGCTGATGGTCGCGGCGGGCCACGGGTTCGAGGTGAGCGCCGTCAACTACGGCGTGCTGCCGAGAGAACCCGACGACGCGCTGGCCGGTGCCTGCCCGATCGTGGCGAGCTACGGGGGAAGGGACCGACCACTCAAGGGGTCCGCCGCGAAGCTCGACGCCGCGCTCGAACGGCTTGGCGTGCCGCACGATATCGCGGAGTATCGGGAGGCGGGTCACTGCTTCCTCAACGACGGACTGGTAGGGCCGCGGTGGCTGCGCCCGGTCATGAGGGTGTTCGACATCGGACCCGAGCCAGCGGCTGCCAGGGCAGCCTGGGTGCGGATCGAGGCATACTTCGCCGAGCACCTGCACTGAGACTGGAGTTCTGGCGGCTGATGGCTGTCCTCGGCGTGGCATACGTGACCTCTCGGCGCGGCGTATGTGACCTTTCGGCGCGGCGCGGCGCGGCGGGGCGGTGACGGAGTGAGTCGGGTCAGCATGTGGACGCTCGATCCGGCTGTCGGACGTTACCGACCGGTCATGGCTAGGTTGAAGTCGGTGCACAACCTGCGAGGTCGCCGCTCCACTCAGGCACCGGGTGTGGCCGACCGGCAACCTGCACGAGCCCGACAGTCCGCCGACATACCTGGAGAACAAAGAATGCGTGTTGGAGTCCTGACCGGCGGCGGCGACTGCCCCGGCCTGAATGCAGTCATCCGAGCCGTCGTCCGGCGTGGGGTGAGCGAGTACGGCTACGAGTTCGTGGGCTTCCGCGACGGCTGGCGAGGGCCGCTCGAGAACGTCACCTGTGAGCTCGGCATCCCGCAGGTGCGCGGGATCCTGCCTCGGGGTGGGACGATCCTCGGCTCGTCACGAACCAACCCGTTCAGGGTCGACGGCGGCGTGGAGCAGATCACCGCGAACCTCGAGGCGAACGATGTCGATGCGCTCGTCGTGATCGGCGGCGAGGACACCCTCGGCGTCGCCACCAAGCTGGCCGACCTCGGCGTCAGCGTCGTCGGCGTACCGAAGACGATCGACAACGACCTGAGTGGGACCGACTTCACGTTCGGCTTCGACACCGCCGTCAACATCGCCACCGAGGCGATCGACCGGCTGCACACGACAGCCGAGTCGCACCACCGGGTGCTCGTCGTCGAGGTGATGGGTCGCCACGCCGGGTGGATCGCCTTGCACAGCGGCCTCGCCGGTGGTGCCAATATCATCTTGATCCCCGAGCAGCCGTACGACATCGAGAAGGTCTGTGCGCTCGTGGAGCGGCGCTTCCAGCTCCAGTACGCGCCGATCATCGTCGTGGCCGAGGGTGCCGTACCGGCCGAGGGTTCGACGGAGACCGTCACCGCTGAGCTCGACTCGTTCGGCCATGTGCGGTTGGGTGGCGTCGGCGACCGGTTGGCCGCCGAGATCGAGGCACGGACGGGCAAGGAGGCGCGCGCTGTCGTGCTCGGCCACACCCAGCGCGGCGGTACGCCGACAGCGTTCGACCGGTGGCTCGCCACCAGATTCGGCCTGCACGCGATCGGCGCGGTGCACGACGGTGACTTCGGGAAGATGGTGGCGCTGCGCGGTACCGACATCGTCCGCGTCGACCTCAGCGAGGGCACGAGCAAGCTGAAGACCGTCGATCCGGCCCAGTATGCCGAGGCCGAAGTCCTCTTCGGCTGAGCCGGTCCCGCGAATCGGCTGACCATGCCCGGATGCCGGAGAATGCATGTCTCCGTCGGCGTGTCGCCCGGCAGGTTCCCGCAATTCGCGCGGGAAGGAGGCGGTTGGGGGACCTCACCCAGTACGCGAAGCCGGCTGGCGACGGTTCCAGGCGTCATACGGCTCGACTGCCCCAAGACGGCCCGCGTGCTCCCACTAGGCTGGGGCGCGTGACCATCCCCACCCTCGACGAGCTGAAGGCCCGCGGCGCCGCCCAGCAGCCGAGCTGGCCGGACCAGGTAGAGGTCGACCGGGCGGTCGCGCGGCTGCGGTCGATGCCGCCGCTGGTGTTCGCCGGCGAGTGCGACGACCTGAAAGCCAACCTTGCCGAGGTGGCTGCGGGGCGTGCGTTCCTGCTGCAGGGGGGCGATTGTGCGGAGACGTTCGACACGCTCACCGCCGAGAACGTCCGGGCCAAGCTCCAGGTGCTGCTGCAGATGGCTGTCGTGTTGACGTTCGCAGCCTCCGTCCCCGTCGTGAAGCTCGGCCGGATCGCCGGCCAGTACGCCAAGCCCCGTTCGAGTGACACCGAGACCCGCCACGGGACGACCCTGCCGGCATACCGTGGTGACGCGGTCAACGGCTATCTGTTCACACCCGAGAGTCGGGTTCACGACCCCGACCGGCTCGTGCAGGTCTACAACGCGTCGGCGGCGACGCTGAACCTCTCGCGTGCGTTCCTCCAGGGCGGCTATGCCGACCTGCGCCAGATGCACGCCTGGAACACCGACTTCGTGCGGACCAGCCCGGTCGGCGCCAAGTACGAGAAGATGGCGGCCGAGATCGACCGGGCGCTCGACTTCATGAAGGCCATCGGCGCGGAGTCCGACGAGCTGCACCGCGTCGCGTTCCACAGCAGCCACGAGGCGCTCATCCTCGAGTACGAGCACGCGTTGACCCGGATCGACTCGCGGACGCAGCAGCCGTATGACGTCAGCGGCCACTTCCTCTGGATCGGCGAGCGGACGCGCCGGCTCGACGGCGCGCACGTCGAGCTGTTGTCGAGGGTGGAGAACCCCATCGGCGTGAAGCTGGGGCCGTCCACGACGTCTGACCAGGCGGTTGCGTACGCCGAGAAGCTCAACCCGCGCAACGAGCCCGGACGGCTGACGTTCATCACCCGGATGGGTGCGGGCAAGATCCGCGACGTGCTGCCAACGCTGGTGGACAAGGTGACCGCGGCCGGCATCCAGGTCGGCTGGGTGACAGATCCCATGCATGGCAACGGTTTCGAGACCTCGACCGGCTACAAGACACGGCGCTTCGACGACGTGATCGACGAGGTCAGGGGTTTCTTCGAGGTACACCACGCCCTCGGCACGTGGCCCGGTGGCATGCACGTCGAGCTGACCGGTGGCGACGTCACCGAGTGCATCGGTGGTGGCGAGGCACTCGACGAAGCCGGGCTGCAGCACCGGTACGAGTCCGTGTGCGACCCACGGCTCAACCGCACCCAGTCGCTCGAGCTGGCGTTTCTCGTCGCGGAGATGCTGCGGGCCAGCCGCGACTGAGGGCACGCCGTTGTCCGGACACCTGCAAGCTCCCGAATGCAGTGGTTGGGGTGCGCGATTCGCGGGCCTGCGGGTGTCTGGTGGGGCGTGCCGTCGGGGCGGTGGTGCGAGACGAGCCCGCCGGCATACCCCGCGCGGACCCTGGCCAGACCCCGCCCCGACCTTCGCGGGGTTTGCGATGTAAACAGCCCAACTGGATGGTCGACATCGCAAACCTGCGGTGTCGGCA
>Ga0136610_1000091_pt1 | contig 19064 bp, 12 predicted proteins | sample AntDrymUQ1342206_2_FD_104804 | JGI IMG/M metagenome (GOLD analysis project Ga0136610, IMG submission 104804) | Polar desert sand microbial communities from Dry Valleys, Antarctica - metaG UQ134 (22.06) | ecosystem: Environmental > Terrestrial > Soil > Desert | place: Antarctica: Dry Valley...
CGATCGGCGTCCCGAACTTCTTCATCGACAAGTTCCGCATCCCCCCCTTCCTGCTGCCGATCTACCAGGCGGCCGGCATCCAGTACGGCGTGCGCTGGGAGGTCCTGGCGGCGATCAACGAGATCGAGACGGACTACGGGCGCAACCTCAACGTCAGCTCCGCCGGCGCCCTCGGCTGGATGCAGTTCATGCCCGCGACCTGGAAGGCGTACGGCACCGACGCCAACCGCGACGGTCGCAAGGACCCCTTCAACCCCGTCGACGCGATCTTCGCCGCGGCACGCTACCTGCGCGCCGCCGGGGCGCAGGACGACCTGCGCAAGGCGATCTTCGCCTACAACCACGCCGACTGGTACGTCGAGTCGGTGCTCATGCGCGCGCGCCTGATCGGCGGCCTGCCGGCCGACCTCATCGGCTCCCTCAGCGGGCTCACGCAGGGCCATTTCCCCGTCTACGCCAAGTCCCGCTACGCCGACGACCTCGCCGAGCGCCGGGCGACGCGCCGCGTCGCGCTCGGATCGAATGCCGCGCTGCCGGTGGAGGCCGACGAGCAGCGCCGCGGCATCGACATCTTCGCCGACGCCGGCTCGCCGGTGATCGCCGTGCAGGACGGGCGCATCGTGTCCGTCGGCGAGACGCCGCGCCTCGGGCGCTATGTCCGGCTCGCCGACGCCTACGGCAACACCTACACCTATGCGCATCTGAAGAAGGTCGCGACCCACGTGCCGGTGCCCAAGCCCGCGGCCCAGAGCCGGGCATCGATCGCCAGGGAGCTCGCGCTGCCCAAGCCCGATGCCAAGCCGACGCGCGCCGCCACGGCCGGGCGCCCGACGCGCACGCGGCCCACGCTGGCGCTCCCGACGGTCCGGCGGGCCGCCAAGGGCAAGCCCGCTGTGCGCAAGGAGCGCCTGTTCGCGCACCCAGGCCGCCGCAACGCCCTGCGCCACGGCGGCGCGCGGCAGCTCGCCGAGCTGTCCACGACCCTGGCCGAGGGCGCAACCCTCAAGTCCTACTTCACTGGCGCGTTCGGGCTTGACGAGGACGACGTCGTGCTGCGGACGCTCGTACCCGGGCGCAGCGTCATCGCGGGCACGGTCCTCGGGCGCATCGGCACGACATCCAAGACGGTCTCGCCGCACGTGCGCTTCGAGATCCGTCCTTCCGGGCGCGGCGCGCCGCGGATCGACCCGAAGCCTATCCTCGACGGCTGGAAGCTGCTCGAGGCGACGGCGATCTACCGCGCGAAGGGCAGCAACGCGCTCGTCGGCGGCGGAGCGGTCAACGCCTCGATCGGCCAGATCCTGCTGATGAGCAAGGAGGCGCTCTCGCGCCGCGTCCTGGCGGACCCGCGGATCGAGATCTACTCCTGCGGCCGGCGCGACATCGAAGCCGGGGGCGTCGACCGCCGCGTCCTCGCGACCCTCGCGTTTCTTGCCACGAGCGGCATGAAGCCGACCGTGACCTCGCTGACGTGCGGCCACAGCTTCTACACCTCCGGCGGCAACGTGTCCGCGCACTCCTCCGGCAGCGCCGTGGACATCGCCAAGATCAACGGCATGCCGATCCTCGGCCATCAGGGCGAGGGCTCGATCACCGATATCGCGATCCGCCGTCTGCTGACGCTGCAGGGCACGATGAAGCCCAACCAGATCATCAGCCTGATGAGCTACCAGGGCACGGACAACACGCTCGCGATGGGTGACCACGCCGACCACATCCACGTCGGCTTCCGGCCCGAGTACGCGCCGGGCACGCCGGCCACGAGGGAGCTCGCCTCGGTCATCAAGCCTTCGCAGTGGATCAAGCTCATCGACCGCCTCGGCGCGATCGACAACCCGGCGGTGGCGACCAAGCCGTCGCGGTACGCGATTGCGGTGCCCGTTCCGCAGGCCTCTACCTCACATCGAGGCGAGTAGCGCCCGTCTGAGCCGGCGGCGCGCGATGATGTAGCCGATGCCTGCGCTCATCCGCATGACCCTCGCCGTCGCCACGCTCGGCCTGGCGGCGTGCGGCGACTCCGAAGAGCCCACGCCGGCCCTGACGCGCGAGGCGTTCATCGCCAGGACCGAGGAGCTCTGCGAGGCCTCGAACGCGCGCACGCGCAAGCTGAACGCCGACCTGCAGCGCGCCGGGGCGCAGGCGCGCGACGACACCCAGCTCATGCGGCGCCTGCATCCGATCCTCGAGCGCGGCTACCGAGCGGTGCGCGACAACGCCGCCGCCTTCGAGGCCGCCAACCCGCCGCCGGCCGACGCGGCCAGGATCGAGAAGATCCGTGCTGCCTACGATCAGCAGGCAGAGCTCGCGCGCAAGCTGACCGACGCAGCCAAGCGCGGTGACGCCGAGCAGTTCCGATCGCTGTCCGCGCAGCAGCGGGCGGTCTCCACGCGAGCGCGCCGCCTCGCGCGCGACTACGGCTTTCGCGAGTGCGGCAGCTCCAAGAGCGACGCCTGAGCGTCGGCTGCGCGGCTCACAGTCGCAGGCGCAGCTCGGCCCACAGCGCCTCGTAGGCGGCGCCGGCGAGGCTGCGCGGCGCGAACTCGGCCAGCACGCGGCGATGCAGCGCCATGCGCTCGACATCCGACGCGGCCGGTATCAGCGACCGCAGCACGCCCTCGTGGGCGGCCGACACCCCCTCGATGACCTCGCGGTGCAGCCGCTTGCGGCCGTCGGCCATCGAGAAGAACGCGAGGATCCGCGGCGGGTCGCAGACGTCGCTGGAGACGAAGCGCTGCAGCTGGTCGAAGGTGCGCGCCGACAGCGGCGACGGGATCAGCGGCACGAGCAGCATGTCGGCGGCGCCGAAGACGCTCTCGGAGGCCAGGGAGATCGCCGGCGGGCAGTCCAGGAAGATGTAGTCGTAGTCGCCGGCCAGCGGCGCCAGCACGCGTGCGAGCCCCTTCGTCGGGCGCTTGGTGTCGTCGAGCGCGAGGTCCATGTTGCGGTAGGAGAAGTCGGCCGGCAGCAGGTGCAGCAGCTCGTGGTCGGTGCCCTTGAGCAGGTCGGCGGGGTCGCTCTTGCCGCGCACGAGCCGGCGCGCCCCGCCCCGGACCTTCGGCTTGATGCGCAGCAGGAAGGACGCCGCGCCCTGGGGATCGAGGTCCCACAGCAGCACGCGCGAGCCGCCCGCCGCCGCCAGCCAGGCGAGGTTCACCGCGGCCGACGTCTTGCCGACGCCGCCCTTGATGCTGTAGAGGGCGACGACGGGCGCCATCAGAACGTCTGCTTGACGAGCCTGCGCTGTGGCTTGGCGGCAAATCCGGCGAAGCTCTCCGCGAACTGCTCGCGGGCCTGCGCCTGCTCATCGGCAAGACGCTGGACGAGCACGCCCATGGCCATCAGCGCGGCCGCGCCGCCCTCGAGCGCGGCGATCTCGTCGCCGAGCGAGCGCAGCAGCTCGGCCTGGACCTCGCGATCCTGAAAGCGGCCGAGCACGTCCTGCAGGTCCTTCAGCGACGCCACCATCGGCTTGACGACCGTGCCCGCATACAGCGACGCGAAGAACTCCAGCAGGTAGCGCAGCTCCTTGCCCTGCTTGCGCAGCTCGTGCAGCGCCTCGGCGGGCGTGTCGTCGTCGATCGCCGTGCCCATCTTCACCATCCGCCGGTAGACCTTCGCGATCCGCCGGCCGGCGACCTCGCCGACGGGGGCTGCGGCATCCGGGCGCCCCTCCTCGCCGGACGCCACGAGCCGGTCGAGGAAGTCCGACCAGTTGGTCAGCAGCGCGCGGGTGCGCTCGCTACGCAGCGCGCGCACCATCGCCCGGCGCTCGACGACGAGGTGGTCCTCGAGCAGCCGGCGCAGCGGCGTCACGTCGTCCGCGACGCCGTCCCCCAGCCCCTCTGCGAGCTCGTCGAACTCGAGCAGCTGGACGTCGAGGTCGCGCGTCGGGCCGGTGACCCGCTGCAGCTCCTTGAAGCCGTCTCGGAACACGCGCAGCGGCTCGGGCGCGAACACGTCGCGCAGCTCGCGCTGCAGCGCCCGCGTGCGGCGCACGGCGACGCGCAGGTCGTGCAGGAACTCGCTGTCGGTGTCCTCGAGCGTGCCCGGCAGGTTGAGCTCGATGACCTCCAGCAGGCGCCGCATGATCGCCACCGCGGCGACGTCGGCGCGCACGCCCGCGTCGAGCCGAAGGCTGAGCTTGGACGAGATCCCGCCGACGGTCCCGCCGGCTACAGCGACGGCCTCGTCCTGAACGCTCAGCGGGGCGGGCTCGAGGCCCAGCTCGCGCGCCAGCAGGGCCGCGAGCCGTGAGAACTCGTCGTCGTAGCCGCGCACCGGGATGACGTGCAGGCGCGCGCGCAGCGCGACGCGCTCGTCGCCGCCGAGCATCGTGGGCTCCTCCACGCGCAGCCGGACGACGATCTTGCCGATGTCGTCGAGCACGTTCAGCGGGAGCATGCGGCTGCGCACGCGCGCGAGCGGCATGATCGCGCGCATCTCGATCAGCGGTTCGAGGCGCTCGCGCAGGGGGCCCGCGGCGAGGTCGCCGGCGAGCAGCCTCGCGCGGCCGCGCTTGATGACGCCGGCGGCGTGCTCGGCGTAGGTCGTCGCATCGCTCAGCACGAGGCGGCCGCCGGCCTCGACGAGCGCCAGCCCGGCGCCGTGGACGCGCCCGTCGAAGGTGTCCCAGAAACCACGATCGATCGTGTGCGCCTTCTGCGACACGATCGGAAGCTCGCCGGCGAGCGCGTCGGCGACTGCGGACGCCGACAGGCCGTCGGCAAGCAGCAGCGCGAAGCCCTCGGCGGTCACCACCACAGTCTGCCAGTGCGACCCGTCAGATCGTGTTCCGGTGGCCTCCTGCCGAGCGGGCGCGGGAGCACTGCCTCAGTTCGCCTACTCATGTGTAGACCGCGAAACCCACGGGTAACGCTTCTGCCAAGGCCGCGGCACTTTGGACGATCGACCCGGTCTAGGAGGTCCCACGAGGGACGCGCGCTCACTATTCGGTCGGCGGCGGATGCATGGCTCATCGCACATGACCACGGAGGCCGCACGGTGCACGCAAGCTCTCATCGCCTGACCGACCCAGGGCTCGGCCCGCAGCTCGCGAGCATGGCGGGCGATCCGCGCTCGCGCGACGACCGCGCGCTGTTCGCACGCCTCGCCGGCGGCGATCCCCGGGTCCGTGCGCTGCTCGTCGAGCGCTTCCTGCCGCTCGCGCGCTCGCTCGCGCGCCGCTACGAGAGCTCGGGAGAGCCGCTGGAGGACCTCGTGCAGGTCGCCTCGCTGGCGCTCGTCAAGGCGATCGACCGCTTCGACCCCTCACGCGGTCACGCGTTCACGAGCTTTGCCGTACCGACCATCGTCGGCGAGCTCAAGCGCCATTTCCGTGACCGCACGTGGGCCGTGCGCCCGCCGCGCGAGCTGCAGGAGCTGATCCTGCGCGTGGACCGAGTCGCCGTCCGGCTGTCGCAGGAGCTCGATCGCTCGCCGACGGTCGCAGAGCTCGCCGCCGCCGCGGGCACCGGCGAGGAGCACATCCTCGAAGCGCTGCAGGCGCGCACCGGGCGCGGCACGCTGTCGCTGCACGCGCCCTCCTCCCAGGAGCTCGACGCGGCGACGCTCGAGGACAGCATCGGTGGCGACGACGACGGGTTTGACCGCGCCGAGGCGCGCGCGCTGCTCGACGGGCTCTGCGCCGGGCTGTCGGCCCGTTCGCGCGACGTGCTGCGGATGCGCTTCGAGGAGGACCTGACGCAATCGGAGATCGGCGAGCGACTCGGCGTCAGCCAGATGCAGATCTCGCGCATCATCCGCCAGTCGATCGTCCGCGTGCATCGCGTCGCCGAGCATCAGGACCGCCTGGCAGCGCTGGTCTAGGCCCCTGTTGCGGCGCTCCCCCTGAAAGAGCGTGTGTCAACCCCTCCCGTTTCGGAAACAACCGTCGCATGGCGTTCACGATGAGAGGACGAACTCGATGAGCAACGAAGCCGCCTGCGTTGCGGAGCTTCGCATCACGCTGCCCGCCCGTGTGGACAGCCTTGCGCTGCTGCGCCACGTCGTGCGCGGCTTCCGCGACCCGTACGCGATCGCGCCGGGCACGATGGACGACGTCGTGCTGGCGGTCAGCGAAGCAGCGGCGAACGTCGTGTTGCACGCCTACGGCGAGCGCAGCGGAACGATGACGGTCGTCGCGCGCATCGACGACCGCCGCCTGAACGTCCTCGTGCGCGACCACGGCCGCGGGATCGAGCCGCCGGCAGACACCCCGCTGCTCGGACACGGGTTCTCGCTGATGGCACACGTCGCGTCGTCGCTCGAGATCATCGGCAGCGCGGCGGGCACCGACGTGCTGATGACCTTCGACATCACCGCCGATCACGAAGATCCGGCGATGAACCACTACGGCGCCGCCTCGTGATCCATGCCGCCGAGCGCGCGCTGACGGTTCAGGTCAGCGCCGGGCGCGGCGAGGCTCGGCTGGCGATCCTACGCCGAGCGGTCGTCGCAACGTGCTCGAAGGCGCAGCTGCCGGTCGACCGCATCGACGATGCCGTGCTGATCCTCGAGACGTTGCTGGCCGACCGCTACGTGGCACGAGCCGACGAGGTGCACCTCGTGCTCACGGCGAACCCCGGCAGCGTTTCGCTGATGATCGGCCCGCTCGCCGACCGCGAGGCCCATCGCCTGCTCGAGCAGGCGGACCTGCCGCTCGTCGGGTCGATCATCAAGCGCCTGTCGACGACGGCGACGACGGTCGACGAGGGTAGCCACCTGTTGATCTTCGTCGACGCGCGCTGACTTCTCCGAATCGTCACCGGGCGCGGGGTCGCGGGCGCTGGACTGCGGTGCGCGTGAGGGCCCGGCTCCCCCCGTCCGACGGCCGCACGCAGTCGACCGAACCCGTGTGCCGGCTGACCCAGGCAGCCGGCACACGCGGTCGGCACCTGACTCGCGCTCAACAGCAGCGGGTCTCATGCGGGGAGATCCTAGGCTCCCGCCGGGTGTGAGGATGTGCCATCGCGGTGAGCGTTACTTCGCCATCGCGAAGGTGATGCTGCCGCTTGCGAGGACGGCCCCGCTGCCTGCGCGCGGCAGGTGGCTCGAGCAGTGCTTCTTAGGCGCACGGCTCTCGCTGCCCAGTGCGAGCAGCCGCTCGCCCCGGCCGTCGTCCTCGACGTAGAACTCGCGGAAGACCGTCTCACCGCCGCTCTCCGTGTCGGCGATGCCGACCACGGCGCGATCGCCCACTCGCCGCAGACAGGTGATCGCACCCGCCATCGTGCTCGATTGCGAGACGAACGCCGCACGACCAGCCGGGTGCTTCTCCGTCCCGGTGATCGCGAAGTCGAACACCGTGCCGTCCGCGGCATCTCCCGAGCCCGAGATCAGCGGCTCGCCGGCGTCGTCGCCCGTCTCCAGGCCCACCAGCGACGGGTCGTGATCGGAGGCCGCGTACGCGTCGGGCGCGAAGAACTCCTCCGGACCCGTGTACTGGAACGCATCCGGCTCGTCGGCATTGATGTGCCAGATGTCGGCGCCGGTGAGCTTCGCGGCCAGCTGTGGCGTGGCGATCTCGTGATCGAGGTTGCCCTGGGCGCCGTCGAAGACGAACGAGTAGCGGTCGGCCTCGGCGATGCGCGTGGCTGCGACGTCGACCAGGCCGCCGGCGATCAGGACGTCGATCGGATCCTCCCGCGTATAGCTGTTGAGGTCGCCGAGCGCGAGCACGTCCGGGTCGCCGGTGGACACCTGGAGGTCGCGGATGTACCCGAGCAGCGCCGTCGCCTGGCGGACGCGGTCGCCGTTGAAGGCGCCCTGTCCGGCGTTGGCGTTGTCACCCGTACCGGTGCCGCTCTTGGACTTGAAGTGATTGGCGATCACGGTGAAGGTCTCGGCCCCCGCCCTGAAGGTCTGCGACAGCGGCGTGCGGGCGTTGGCGAACGCGGGGTCGTTGAGCGCGCCCGGCTCGCCGACGCGCTCGACCTTCGAGGGCTGGTAGATGATCGCGTTGCGGATCTCGTCGGTGTTCGTGTAGGGCGACGGCGCGGGCACCTTGGCCCAGACGAGGTTGCTGTCGGGGTCGGCGTTCAGCGACGCCACAAGCCTGTCGAGGGCTGCGTCGGGGTCGTTGCCGAACGCCGCCTCGTCGCTGGTGTCCTGGATCTCCTGCAGCGCGACGATCTCGGCGCCGAGGCCATTGATCGCGTCGACGATCTTGGCCTCCTGCTGTGCGAACTCCGCCTCGTTGTCGGCGCCGCGATCCTCGCTGCGAGCGAACGTGATGAAGTAGTTCAGGACGTTGAACGAGCCGATCTGGATGTCGCCGCCGACGTCGTCCGGGGCCGCCGGCCGCGGGTTGTTCTCGGTGAACGTCGGTTCGGTCGTCGGCTGCACGCGGTACCGCCCGAAGCCGTAGGACAGGATGCCCGGCAGTCCCGAGGTCGTGTCCCCGCGACGAAGTGAGTCCAGCGTGCTGACGTAGGGCACCGGGCGGGGGTTCGCCGCGCTCTTGGCATCATCGAGGATGATGCTGCGCCGCACGTTCTCAGCGGCGATCGCGGCCGCCGCCGGACCCGGCTCGGCGACCTCCGTGGGCGTGAACAGGATCCCGCCCGAGCTCAACTTCAGCTCGCCGAAGTTGTCGGCGTTGCGCGACTCGGTCACCGTGAGCGTCCCCGGGGCGACGATGCGCATGCCCTCCAGCCGCTCGCGAGCGGAGGTGTCCGCCGGCAGGTCGAGCGTCGTGGCGGCGGGCAGCGCGACGCCCGATTCGAGCACCTCGGTGGCGGTGACGGTGGTGATCTGCGTGAGGCCGAAGAACTCGACCGCCGTCCCCGTGATGCGAACGCGGTCGCCCACGGCCAGCGCGGGCGCGTTGGGGTCCAAGACGAAGATCCCCTCGGAGGTGTTGGGGTCCTCGTCGGGCGTCGGATCCTGGATGAAGACGCCGTTGAGGTTGCTCGCGCCCTGGAAGTCGCCGGTGACGATGCCCTCGACGGTCACGACCTGGCCCGCGCAGGGCGTGGCGTCGCCGGGACCCTGGACCTCGGAGATCGGGTCGATCGCCCCTGCGCACGCGGCCGGCGGCGGCGGGTCGCCGCCGCCGGTGCCCGTGTAGGTCTGCCCGACGTTGAGCGCGCCGAAGCTGCTCGCGCGCACGAGCTGCCACGTGAAGTCTCCGTAGGAGTCGCCGCTGCCGGCGAGTTGCAGCGACATGCCGGTCGGCTCGCTGCCGTTCTCGCTCACGCCGATGCTCGTGCTGACGACGCCGTTCGCGGGACCTCCGACAGCGGTGAAGGTGCCCTCGTAGGAGAGGAACTGGATCACGACGTCGCCGGGCCCGATCAGCGCGACGCCATCGGGCGAACCGTTCTGGATGCCGTTGGACGGGTAGATCTCCGTGACGGTGTTCGACGCGCCGACCGTGCCGGAGAGCGATCTCGTCGTGCCGTACGACGCGCCGCCGGTGCCGTTGTAGAGCACGAGCGAGTAGCTCGTCAGATCCGTGCCCTCGGGCGCCACGACCTCGATCGCCTCGCCGGCGTCGATGCCGACGTTGTCGTAGTGGATCTCGTTGATGAAGATCGGGCTCGCCGCGCCCGGCTGCGCCAGGGCGGTGGTGGGCAGGGCTGCGAGGACCGCAAGAACGGCGAGGAGGGGGATGCTGCGAAGGCGCAAGGAGAGCTCCAGAGCTGGGGACCAGTGCAGAGAACCAGCGCGCGGGGCGCACGATGTTTCCCAGCGGTGACCGTGCGCCACCGCGTGCCGCGCTCAGTGCCGGATGCCGGGCGGGCCGCCCACCATCTCCAGCAGCAGCGTCGACCAGCCGAAGCCGCGCGCGGCGAGCCCCTGCCCGGTCAGAGGCTGGTAGTACTCGCGAAAGCCGTCGCGCAGGGCCGCGGCGGCGAGCGACGACACGACGTGATCGGCCGCCTGCTCGTAGCCGAGCTCGCGCATCGCGGGCACCAGCAACCACGCGGTGTTCACCCACGACGGGCCGCGCCAGGTGCGGAAGCGATCCCAGCCGGGGTTGAAGGAGGGCTCCTCCATGCTCACGGACGGGATCCCGACGGGCGCGCCGTAGCGGCGCTCGTCGAGCAGGTGCTGCTCCACGAGGCGCCGGCGCACGCGCTCGGGCAGCGCCGGCAGGGCCAGTGGCGACAGCGCCGACCACGTCGAGATGCGCACGGGCCGCTCGTGGCGGCCGGCGAGGTCGAAGAACAGGCCCGTGCGCTCGTCGAGGCAGCGATCGAGCAGCGCCTGCTCGACGCGCGTCGCGCGCAGCGTCCAGGACGCATCGCCGCTGAGGCGCGCCATCGCGTGCAGCGACAGCGCGAACGCGACGTTCAGCCAGACGTCCTCGACGTGGTGGTCATTGCGCGCGATCAGCGCGTGGGAGTCCCAGCGCGCGCGCCGCCCGCGCTCGACGAGCAGGGCGTAGCCGACGCGATCGTGGGTCAGGCGCCCGAAGGCGGGCTCGTACTTCGGCGAGTCGTCGAGGCCCGATTCGTCCGGCACGACGATCGACAGCAGGCCGTCGCCGTCGGGGTCGCGGTGGTGCTCGAGCCAAGCCATGTGCGTCGTGAGCTCGCCAAGGGCCTCGCCGCGGAAACCCGGATCGCCGGGCGACGCGTCGGCCACCAGCTCCCAGGCGAACGCCAGCAGCGGCGGCCCGATCGTCTCGGTGCAGCGGTCGCCGAAGACCCCGCGCGTGGCGTACAGCGGCGCCCGCCGCCAGCCCGCCGGCGCGTCCCAGAAGACCGTGTGCGGCAGGAAGCCGTCGCCGCGTCCGGACCGCAGCACCGTGCGCAGCTCGGCCCGCGCGCGCGCTGGATCGGTCAGCCGCCACGCGATCGCATGAAAGCACGAGTCCCAGTGCCACATGTGGCGATAGCGCGGTGGCGCCGGGCAGGTGTAGGCGAACGGCACGCCGTCCCCGCGCGTCCCCTCGCGCCAGTTGCCCCGCAGCACCGCCTCGCCGGCGGTCCACAGCGCCGCGGCGTCCACGACCTCAGCCGGCGCCGTCACGCGCATCGCGGCCACCCGGTGCAGGGCGTCGCTCAGACCGGCGCGGCCGGAGGACGGCCGGCGAGCCGCGCTAGCTGCTCGGTCTCGGCCTCGAACGCAGCCGCCCACGTCGAGCGGGCGGCAAGCGCGGCCGCGGCGAGGCGGTCGGGCTCGGCCAGGCGCTGGGCCTCGATCGCCGCCAGCAGGCCGTCGACGTCGCCCGGCTCGTACGTTCGCACGTGCTCGCGCACGAACGCAGCCGACGGCGCCGTCGAGCAGGTCACGACCGACGCGCCGCTGGCCGCCGCCTCGAAGCCGACGAGCCCGAAGGTCTCGTGCGCGCCGGGCATCACGACGACCCGCGCAGCCGCGTAGGCGCGCGCCAGCTCCGCGCGGTCGGCGATGTAGGGGAGCCATTCGACGCGGTCGCCGAGGCCGAGCGACTCGGCCAGGCGCCGCAGGCGCAGCTCGATCGGGCCGCGGCCGATCAGGCGCAGCCGCCACGGCTCGCGCGAGCGCGCCGCGGCGTGCAGCAGCTCGGCGACGCCCTTCTCGCGGCCCAGGCGCCCCACGTACAGGACGTGATCGCCGCGCGGCACGTCCGGCTGCGGCACGAACGCCGGGTCGAGACCGAAGCGCAGCGCGACCGCAGCCGGGCGCCCGCAGTCCGCCAGCGGATCGACGGCGGAGACGACGCCGTCGACGTCGCGGTAGGCGTGGTGCATCCACGAGCGCAGCAGCGGGCGCCACAGCCGGTCGGGTCCGGGCAGGCCCGCGGCGTCGAGCGCGATCGAGCCGTGATGCACCGCGACGACCGCCGCGTCGATCTCGTGCGCGGTGCGCGCGACGCCGACGGGGCCCCAGAACGGGTCGTGCAGCGCCACCACGTCGGGGCGCAGGGCGCGCAGCGTCGCACGCAGCGCGCTGACGCCCGTCGGCACGCGATAGCCGTTGGTCGCCGCCAGGCGCAGCGAGGGCAGCTCGTGGCGCCCGCCGCCATCGCTGCCGGCGAGGCCGGGAACGATGACGTGGTGCTCGATCGCCCCGGTCGCGCGTGCCCACGCCGCCTTGGCGTCGATGTAGGTGCGGATCCCGCCGCCGCGCTCGCCGTAGAACAGCGCCACGTCGACCACGCGCAGGCGCGGCGGCGCGACGGCTCGCAGCATCGCTGGCGCCTGGCGGCGGCGATCGAGTCGCCGCCGCACCTCGCCTGCCGGCGTCTGCGTCGTCCCGAACGCGTGTCCGGTCATGCGCCAGCCGCCGGCCGCCGCGAGCACGCAGCGGACATGCGGGAGTGGCCGCCGGCCCTGAGCCTAAGCGGCACGGCGCGCGTCCGCGGCGGCCTCGGCCGGGTCCAGCGCTCGCCTGTAGCCGTCGGCCAGGCGTTGCAGCGAGCGCTCCCACGTGCGCTGGCGCACCGCCTCGAGGGCGGTGCGGGCGAGGCGCTCGCGCTGCAGCGGCTGAGCCGCGAGCTCGCACACGACGTCTGCGAGGTCGCCGGCGTCTGCCGGGCACAGGCGACCTGTCGCTCCGTCGGTGACGATGCTCGTCGGCCCGCCTTCGCCGACGGCGACGACCGGCAGCCCGCTCGCTTGCGCTTCGAGCAGGACCTGGCCGAACGTGTCCGTGCGGCTGGCGAATAGGAACATGTCGGCGCTGGCGTAGGCGCGGGCGAGCTCGTCACCCTCGAGCCAGCCGAGGAACGTGGCGTGCTCTCCGAGACGCTCGCGGAGCATCCCCTCCTCCGGACCGCCGCCGGCGAGCGCGAGGTGCAGGCGCGGGTCGCGCTCGCGAGCCGCGAGGAACGCGTCGGCGAGCAGGTCGGCGCCCTTCTCGCGGGTCAGGCGGCCGGCGTAGAGGACCGTGATCTCGCCGGGCAGCAGCCCCTCGACGCGGCGCTGCGGCGAGAAGCGGCCGAGATCGACGCCGCGATCCCAGCGCCCGATCCTGCCGGCGTCGACGCCCATCTCCTTGAGCACCTCGTCGGAGGCCGGGCTCGGCGACAGCACACGCCGGCACTGCCCGTAGAAGGCGGCGATCGCCATCCGCGCCGCGATCTCCAGGCCCGGGTCCTGCGAGCGCAGGCCGGCGTAGGCGGCGAGCTCGGTGTGGTAGCTGCCGAGGATCGGCACGCCCATCAGCCGCGCGATGATCAGCGCCGCCGCGCCCGAGGGCCCCGGCGAGCAGAGGTGCACGAGGTCATAGCGTCCCTCGGCCAGCGTCTCGACGATCGCCGGCAGGCTCGGCACGCCGACCTTCAGCCCGGCGTAGAACGGGATGTCGACCTCGGCGACCGCGCTCAGGCGGCGGTCGACGTTGGCGTCGGTGCCGACGACCTCGACCTCGAAGCCCGGCACGCCGCGCTCGCGCAGCTCGTCGAGCGTGTGCGTGACGCCGTGCATGCCGCCGACCGCGTCGGCGACGAGCGCGACGCGCAGCGGCTCGCCGTCGCGGTGGGCGAGCTTGGACTTCTCGCGGCCCAGGAAGGCGGCCGCCGGCGCGTAGGGGATCGCCGCCAGGCAGGCGTCGAAGAGCGTCGTCGCTGCGGCAGCGATGTCCGCGCCGCCGGGCGCCGCCGTGGCGATCTCATCGACCGCACGGGCGAGCTTGCGCTCGTGGCAGCGCCGGGCGCGACGGAAGAGGTCGGCGTGGCTGAAGTCCTCGTGCTGCAGGTACGCCAGGAGCTCGGGCTCGGTGAGGTCGAGCTCGACGGAGTTCATCCAGGCGCGCAGCAGGGCGCGCGCATCGTCGGGGCCGAGGCCGGTGCCGGTCGAGCCGGTGCGGGCGTCGCCCTCCTTCATCAGCCGCTGGACCATCGAGAAGACGGCCTGCGGGTTGGGCGCGACGCCGTCGCTCGGCCCGTGGCCGAGCGCGCGGGTGGCGAGGCCCATCGCGGCGTGCGTCCACTTCGCGGCGCTGCCCTGCTCGCCGCGCGCGGTCGCGTTGCCGAGCACGACGTGGTCGAGGAACGTCCGCCACGTCGGCGCGGCGGGCGTCTCGGTGAAGGTGCGTCCGATGTCGACGCCCGAGTGGTCGTCGGAGCCGCCGACGCCGGTGCCGCCGTGGGTCTCGATGTAGACGACGGCCGGCGCGTTGAGCCCCCTCGCGCGGGAGCCGTTGCGCGTCTCCCAGATCGGAAACAGCTGCGCAAGGCGGCGGCGCTGGCGCGGCATCAGCGGCGCCTCGACGGCGTAGAACGGGTGCGCCAGGGCGCAGGCGATCGAGCGCTCGCGCAGCTCGTTGGCGACGGCCTCGACGTCGCCGGCCAGGTCTTGGAGGCGCTCGTGGTCGTCGGGGGTGATGTCCCAGACGAGGATGTGCACGGCCTGCGCCTCGCCGCGAAACCAGGCGGTCAGCTCCTCCGAAACGAACGCGTCTTCGTAGCGCTCGTGCAGCTGCATCGCGCCGTCGATCGTGTCGTGATCGGTGATCGTGACGAAGTCCATCCCGCGGCGCTTGGCGAGCTCGTAGACCTCCTCGGGAGGCGTGGCGCACTCGGGCAGACCGAGCGCCCGCTGAACCCCGAGCTTGGACACCGCAGAGGCGGTCGAATGGCAGTGCAGGTCGACCCGGCTGGTCGAGATTGGGGTCATCGTAGCTCCCAGTTGGCGGATTGCTCGCGTATCACTGCGATGCACTTTGCGCTGCAAGCGCCGATGTTTCGTGAATGCCTTGGGTCCGAGGTGTGATGTTCGTGTGAAGGGCACACGGAGCTGTCATGACAACCGCGAACCTTGCTGCATGCCGGTCACGACCGCGACGGTCGCCGACGCCCTGGTGCTCGATCGCGGGGCGCTGCGCGTGGAGATCGCCCAGCACCCGTTCGCCGTCCACGTCCGCCGCGACGGCCGGCGGCTGATCCGCGGGCTCGGGGCGTGGGCCGTCGAGGGCGAGATCTGCGACCAGTTCATCCAGTTCACCGAGGGCGTGATGGCACGCGAGGAGCTCGGGCTGCCCGAGCGGATCGTCGCCGCGAGCCTCGCCGAGCCGCTCGCCGACGGCGTCGAGTTGGCGGTCCACTGCGAGGGCGGCCGCATGGGGCGCCTGCGCATCACGCTGCCCGCCCGCGACAGGGTGCTGCTCGAGCTCGAGCTCGCCGGCGCGCCGCTGCGCCTCGCGGCCGACTGGGACGGGCGTGCCGAGGAGCGCTTCGCGGGGCTCGGGGCGCGCCACGCGTTGCGCGTCGACCACTCCGGCCGCGAGATCCAGCTCGGCGCCGACCGCGCCTATACGGGGCCGGACTGCCCGGCAGACATGCTCGCCGACGGCGGCGTCCCGCAGGGCGACTACGCGCCCGCGCCGTGGCTTCAGTCCTCGCGCGGCTACTCGGTCTGGGCGCAGGGGCACGGCAACGGCATGCGCTTCGAGCTCGGCGACGACAAGACCGTGATCTCCGCGCGTGCGAGCGCGGGGCCATTGCGGCTGTGGATGTTCACCGACCCCTCCCCCGCCGCGCGGCTGCGCCGCTACCTGCGCGCCACCGGCCTTCCGCCCGTGCAGCCCGAGTGGGGCTACGGCTTCTGGAAGTCGCGCGACGTCTACCCCCACCAGGACGACGTCGAGGACGACGTCCACGGCTGCCAGGGCAACGACATCCCGATCGACGCCGTCGTGCTCGACTCGCCGTGGGAGACGCAGTACAACACCTGGGAGCCCAACCCGCACCAGTTCACCGACTTCACGGGGATGGTGCGCGCGTTTCGCCAGACGGGGGTGCGGACGGTCGTGTGGGTGACGCCGTGGGTCAACATCGAGTCCAGCGACGGGCAGATGCCGCCCGACGCGCAGTCGCGCGCGCTGCATCGTGCGCCGGCATCCAATTACGCGGCGGGGGCCGAGGGCGGCCACTATGTCCGCGGCGCCGACGGCGAGCCGTTCGTCGCGAAGTGGTGGATGGGCACGGGCTCGCCGATCGACTTCACCTCCCCGGCGGCGGAGGAGTGGTGGCGCGAGCAGGCCAAGAGCGCGCTGCGCCTCGGCGTCGAGGGGATCAAGGCCGACGACGGCGAGGGCTACTACTTTCCCGACGACGTGCGCTTCGCCGACGGGACGACCGGCGCGCAGTCGGCGTGGGCGCATGGCGGCGGCTACCGCAGGTCGATGCAGCGCGCGCTCGACGAGGTCCACCCCGGCAGCGGCGTGCTGTTCGGTCGCAGCGGCTGGACCGGCCAGCAGGCGACCGGGTTTCTGTGGGGCGGCGACCAGGTCTCGGACTTCTGGTCGCTGCGGGTGCTCGTCGCCGCGACCCTGTCGGCCGCCGCGAGCGGCTTCTCGAACTGGTCGCACGACGTCGGCGGCTACCTCGGCCACCGCCTCGTCGAGCGCTGCCCCGCCGAGCTGCTCGCGCGCTGGGTGCAGCTCGGCTGCTTCACGCCGCTGATGCAGGCCCACGGGCGCCTCGTGCAGGAGCCGTGGACCTACGACGAGCGCACCCTGAGCATCTACCGCTCCTACGTGCTGCTGCACGAGCGCCTGGTCCCCTACGTGCGCGCCGCGGCCACCACCGCCGCACGCTGCGGGCTGCCGATCGTGCGCCCGCTGCACCTCGTCGACCCGGCCGACCAGCGTGGCTGGACGATCTCCGACGCCTTCGGCTACGGCCCGTCGCTGTGGGTCGCGCCGGTGCTCGACGAGGGCGCGCGCTCGCTCGAGGCGGCGCTTCCGCGCGGCGACTGGATCGAGACGTGGTCCGGCGCCCACGTACGCGGCGGCGGCGAGGTCCAGGTGCCCGCGCCGCGCGACACGATCCCCGTCTGGGTGCGCTCGGGCTCGATCGTCGTCACGTACCCGGCGGCCCACGTCGCCTGCGGTCTCGGCGACACCCCCGAGCCGCAGCGCCCGCTGGAGGCCACGCTGTGGGGAGAGCCGCGGCTGGGCAGTACGGCGGTGCGGCTGGCCGACGGCACGCAGATCTCGTGGCGGCGCGGGCGCTGGTCGGTCGACCGCGAGCGCGACATGGTCTTCCTGGAACGTTGAGGCCGTACATCACCCGCTCGTCAAGATGCGATAGATGATCGCTGCGTGAACGCCGATGCCGCGCCCTCGCCCCACCTGACCGCCCGCGAGCTGCTGGGCGCCGTCGCGCTCGCGGTCGTGCTCGCGCTCGTGATGCACTGGCCGCTGCCGCTGCACCTCGGCGAGGTCATCGCGCAGGATCTCGGCGACCCGCTCGTGCAGGCGTGGCAGATCGCCTGGGACGGGCACGCGCTGAAGACGCAGCCCCTCAGCCTCTTTCAGGCCAACACGTTCTGGCCGATGCGCGACAGCCTTGCGGTCTCCGACGCGCTCGTCGGCTACGCGCCCGCGGGCCTCGTCGGCGAAGGCGTGCACGCGGCCGTCGCCCGCTACGACCTGCTGTTCCTGGTCGCCTACGCGTTGTGCTTCGCCGGCGCGTACCTGCTCGCGCGCGAGCTCGGCGCCGGCCGGGCGGGCGCGTTCGTCGCCGGCGCGGCGTTCGCCTACGCGCCCTGGCGCCTGGAGCAGGAGGGTCACCTGCACATCGTCTCCAGCGGCGGGATCGCGCTGGCCGCCTTCCTGCTGCTCCGCGGCTACCGGCATGCGTCGCCCGGGACGATCCTCGCGGGCTGGCTCGTCGCGACCTGGCAGTTCTCGCTCGGGTTCTCGCTCGGGCTGCCGCTCATCTACCTGCTCGGCGCGGGCGCGCTCGCGGTCGCTATCGGCTGGTGGCGGCGCGGGCGCCCGCGCCCGGCGCGCCCGGTCGCGATCGCGACCGCCGCGGGGATGCTGTGCTTCGCGGTCGCGGCGGGCCTGCTGGCGCGGCCCTACGTGCGCGTCCTGGCCGACCATCCGGAGGCGGCGCGGACGATCGACAACGTCGCCTCGTTCTCGGGCCCGCCGTATGAGTTCCTCGTCGCGTCGGAGGACAGCCGCCTGTGGGGCGCCGCGACCGCGCCGCTGCGTGACTCGCTGACCGCCGTCGCGGAGCAGACGCTGTTTCCGGGCCTCGCGATCCTCGCCCTCGCGCTCGCCAGTCTGCGCGTCGGCACGCTGCCGCAGGGCCTGCGCAGGGGCCTCGGATTCGCCGCGCTCGGCTTCGCGATCCTGTCGCTGGGCTTCAAGCTCAACGGCGTGTCGTGGCTGTATCCGCACCGCTGGCTGTACGAGCTGCTGCCCGGCTGGCAGGGCATCAGGGTGCCTGGGCGCCTGCACACGCTCACGACGCTGTGCCTCGCGCTGCTCGCCGCCGGGGGCGCGCAGGCGCTCGTCAACCGCGCCCGCGGCCGCTGGGGATCGCTCGCCGCCAGCGGCTGCGCCGTGCTGCTGTGCGCCGCGGTCCTGGCCGACGGCTGGGGCGACGTCGACCAGCCGCTCGTGCCACTCGCCCCGCCCGGCCAGCGCGCCGCCCCGCAGCCGGCGCTGCACCTGCCCACGGCGGCGATGGACAACCGCCGCTATGTGCTGTGGTCGACCGACGGCTTCCCGCTGATCGTCAACGGCCGCGGCAGCTTCCTGCCGCGCTTCTTCGAGAACCTACAGGCCGACACCGCGAACTTCCCCGACGAGCGGTCGGTCGCCGCGCTGCGCTCACTCGGCGTGCGCAGCGTGACCGTGCACCTCGCGCGGGCGGCCGGCACGCCGCTGGCCGCCGCGTCAACCCGGTCGCTGCGCGGGCTGGACCTCGAGCGCGAGCGGCGCGGCGGAACGGTGCTGTTCCTGCTTCGCTGAGGGTTTGCGCCGGGCGAGCATCGAGGTGGCGGCGACGGCGGCCAGCGCGATGACCGAGGTGGTCGCGATGAGGATCAGCGCGTCATCGGACGGCAGCTTGCCCGGGCGCGGCAGCACGATCGCGCAGACCGCCCAGGCGGCGATCGCCGCGGGCGCCCGGCGGGCGCCGGCGGCGAGCTGCGCGCTTCCCAGCGAGCTCACTCCGATTCCCAGGGCGATCGCCACGAACGCGACGAAGGGCAGGATCGACACGAGGCCGTGCGCGATCCCAGCGAGATCCAGCACGCTGTGCTGATAGATGCCCGAGTCGAACATGCGCCGGACCCATTCGCCGGGGTCCTGGGTACCGATCATCGGGAAGCTGATCGTCGCCGCGACCATCGTCGTCGCTGAGATCGCGGCCAGCGCGAGCGTCACCGCCG
>Ga0136610_1000092_pt1 | contig 18996 bp, 17 predicted proteins | sample AntDrymUQ1342206_2_FD_104804 | JGI IMG/M metagenome (GOLD analysis project Ga0136610, IMG submission 104804) | Polar desert sand microbial communities from Dry Valleys, Antarctica - metaG UQ134 (22.06) | ecosystem: Environmental > Terrestrial > Soil > Desert | place: Antarctica: Dry Valley...
AGCTTGATGATCGGCGCGTCCTGGGCCCCCGCCGCAGAGACGGCCGCTTCAAGTTCTTTCTCTTCTGAATCCTTTGCTGCAGCCGCCTCCTCGACGAGCGACTCGGCCGCCCCCTCGAGCCGATAGAAGCGGTTCATGGCTCCCAGGATGTCGGCCTTGGTCGCGAGGACCGTCCGCACATCCTTCTTGGTGATCGCCCGGATGTCGTCGACCGCGACGACATTGCCGGGGTCGGCCATCGCCACCACCAGCTTGCCGTCGTCATCGATCGAGACGGCTATGCAGAGATACCGCCGGGCCACCGCTTCTGGGACCAGGGCGACGGCCGACGAATCGAGGCTCGCCTCACCCAGATCGATGAAATCGAGCCCCATTTGCTGGGCAAGCACGAGCACTGCCGCTGCCTCTGTGACCAGGCCCATCTCGACAAGCACGCGGCTCATCGACCTGCCTCTTCGCCCGGCAGAATCGCGAGCCTCTCCGAGCTGCTCTGGGGTAATCAGTGCGCGCGAAAGCAGAAGGTCCCCGAGGTCGGTTGTACCTTTAGTCTCCACTGTCACGGCTTTTGCTCCTCCGAGGGCTGTCTTCGCGTCTAGGCGGGCTCCCGCAATGGCTATCGGACCTTCCGCAATTTTCCTGAAGCCTCACCATCCCCCCCACATCGCCAGCAGCGTCTGCGTTGTGCCTGAGGTTCAAGCGCAAAGGCGTTTGTTCCGATGCACCGGCATGAGGTGGCGACGCTCTAGATCGCACTCCAAGGTCTCCGTTGGGCGGAAAGCATGGACATGACCACACGGCAGTGGCACGAGCCGCATTCAATCCGTGACCCGGTAACGGGTCTTGTGCAACGCGACGCCTTCGTGGGCAAGATCACAGAAGCTCTAGAACGCACAAAGCGGGACGACACCGCCCTTGCCCTGCTGGTCTTCAACCTCGACAACTTTTCCGACGTCAACGACAGAGTCGGCCAGCCCGCCGGTGATTCGTTGCTGGCTGCGGTGGCCGAGCGACTCAAGGGCTCTCTGAGGCCCAATGACACAATCGCACGCTTCGTCGCCGACGAGTTCGGCATCCTCCTTGAAGGCATGACCTACGCGGGCGCTGCAGAAGTGGCCGAGCGAATCGGCGCCTCCTTGAACATGCCTTTTGATGTTCTTGGGCGGGAGATCTTCATCGGCGGGAGCATCGGGCTTTGTGTGGACTACGCAGGCGAACAAACCTCCGAGGAAATCCTGAGCAACGCCGACGTTGCTCTATACACCGCGAAGACGGGTGGCAAGGGCCGCGCCGAGATATATGAACCCGGTATGCATGGTGCGGTCATTGCGCGGCTCCAGCTCGAGGCGGAGCTCAGGCACGCCGTCGAGAACCAGGAGCTGATCCTCAACTACCAACCGCTCATCGACCTCGAATCAGGCAAGGTAGTCGCACTCGAGGCCCTCGTGCGATGGACACACGCAGACAGGGGGCCGGTTTCTCCCGCCGAGTTCGTACCCATGGCGGAAAACGCTGACCTGTTGAAGATCATTGGGAGGTTCGTCATCGAGGAGGTGTGCCGCCAGGCCGAACGCCTCGCGGCGGCCTATCCGGGGCGGCCGCCGCTCGACCTCACAATCAACCTGTCGTTCAAGCAACTCTTCGATCCGGATTTTCCCGAGGAAGTCGCCCGCATCCTTAGGGGTTCCGGGGTGCAACCGCAGCGCCTGGTATTCGAGATCTCAGAGGAAGTCCTCATGAAGGACACCGAAACGGCCACGACCGCCTTGGAAGAGCTCAAGGCCCTGGGTGTCAAGCTCGCCATCGATGACTTCGGCACCGGCTACTCTTCACTCATCTACTTGCAGCGCTTTCCCATCGACGCGATCAAGATCGACAAGCAGTTCATCGACGGCGGGCTCGCCGGCCGTCTTCAAGACTCCTCACTCGCCAGGCTGATCGTCGAGCTCGGCAAGAGCCTAGGCTTGCGCATCATCGCCGAGGGCGTCGAGCGCATCGACCACCTCAATGAGGTCAAAGCTATGGAGTTCGACGCGGCACAGGGCTACTTCTTCGCCAAACCTCTGTCGTCGGACGAGGTCATGCAGTTCCTTGCCAAGGGATATGACGAGGGCGGTGCCTGAAACCGCGCCGCCGAGCGGGGGCCATTAGCTCATCGGCCGGCAAGTGCGTCTTCGGCGGCCTCGCGCATGATCGCAAGCGGAGCCGGCCGGCCCGACCAGTTCCGAAAGGACCCGGCCGCCTGGTGCACGAGCATCCCCACGCCCCCCCATGCGCTGCAACCGGCGGCAAGGGCTCGCTCCACAAGCGGCGTGACCGCGGGGCCGTAGTTGAGGTCGATCACGACTTGGCCACTCCTGAGTGCCGCCCCTGGAATCGGATCGCGCCCATCGGCCCCCACTGAGGTGGCATTTATCACGAGGTCGGCGGCCGGGACCAAGGCGCCGGCCGCGCTCCATGGCTCGACGCTTGTGCTCACCCGCCGAGCCACCCCTGCGACCGATGCTCCCGCCTGAGGCCGCCGCGCCGTGATCACGACGCTGTGGCAGCCGAGGTCGTCGAGCGCCTTCACCACTGCGCGCGCAGCGCCCCCCGACCCGAGCACCACGGCGCTTGCGCCGGCGGCGTCGTAGCCGGCGTCGGCGGCCAGGAACTCCCGGAAACCACCGACGTCGGTGTTGTCGCCGATGAGCCGGCCACCGTCGCGCGTGATGGTGTTCACCGCGCCCACGGCGCGCGCTTCGGTCGAAGCCTCGTCGATCAGCCCAAGCACGGTTTCCTTGTGGGGCATGGTCACGTTGGCCCCCACGGCCTGCAGCGCCCGCAAACCACCAACGGCCAGAGCCAGGGCCGCCGGCGGCACCGGCCAGGCGAAATAGAGCCACGGTAGTCCCGCTTCGCTAAAGGCTGCGTTGTGAATCGCCGGAGACAACGTGCTTTTGAGCGGCCACCCGAGGACGCCGGCGAAGCCGGGCGCCACTCCGCCCTCGCTCAGCATGCCAGGGCCTGGTAATCGGCCTTGTCGGACAGGAACTCGTCGTAGGTCTCGCTAAAGGAATGGTGCCCGGCGCAGTCGCCGACGACGTAGTAGAGCCAGCCGCCGCCGGCAGGAGCGGCCGCCGCCTCGAGCGAGGCCATGCCGGGAGCACCGATGGGCGTGGGCGGGAGGCCGGTGACCTTGCGCGTGTTGTAGGGCGAGTCGACCGCAAGCTCCGATTCTGTGAGGCCGCCGGAGCGGTCCCCGACCGCGTAGGCTACGGTCGCGTCGATCCCAAGAGGCATGCCCCGGGCAAGCCGGTTGTAGATCACAGCGGCAATCTTTGCGCGATCGCCCGGCGCCTTCGCCTCGGCTTCGATCATCGAGGCGACGATCACCGTCTGGTAGGGAGAGACCCCCTTGGCCTTCACCTCTGTGAGATCGAGGCCCGACACCCGCTCCTCGCCTTCGGTCACGAGCCGCCGGACCAGCGTGCGGGCGGTGGTTCCCTTGGTCACCTGGTAAGTCGAAGGAAACAACAGCCCTTCGAGCGATTGCTCCCCCGGCGGCAACAGGCTCGATGAGATGTGGCCCCCTCGTGCTAGCCGAACGAACCGCTCCCCCGAGATGTCCGTGGCGTCCTCGAGTGCCCCGCCGAAGTCCTCGAGCCACCATCCCTCCTTGAAGGTCACGGTGGTGAAGCCCACGTCGGGCCCCCGCGCCAACAACCTGCCGAGGGCATCGCGTGGAACGAGGCCTCTGCGTATCTCGTATCGGCCCGCCTGGATGTTCTCGGCGCCGCCTTCGAGCGTGGTCGTTAGTCGCCATCCAAGCGCCGAGGCAATGACCCCTTTGCTCTCGAGCAGACGCCCGATGTCCTGAGCCGAGTAGCCCTTTGGGATCACGAACGAAACCTTCTCGCCGGGGGCGCTCGATCCGAGCACGCCGAGGTTGCGAAGGAACAACGCGCCACCGGCCACGGCTGCGACCAGGACCACGACCAGCACGCCCACCACGCTCAACGCTTTGCGGGCTCCGCTCAAGGCGGCCCTTTCGCGTCGAGATAGTCCTGCAGCATCACCTGGGCTGCGACGGCGTCGCGTACCCTCTTGCGAGTTGTCGCGCTCGCCCCGGCTGAGCGCAGCCGCTTCTCGGCCACCACAGTGGTGAGGCGCTCGTCGAACTCCTCCACGGGAATGCCGGCGCCGGCGCGGAGCGCATCGACAAAGCTCCTCTGGCTTACGACGGCGGGGCCTGCGCGGCCCGAGAGGCCGAGCGGCCGGCCGACGACGATCGCACTCGCACCTCTTTGGCGGGCAAGCTCGAGGATGCGCTCGACTGGATCGACCGTCGCGATGTCTATGACCTCGAGCGCGTGGGCCCACCGGGTCGTCTCATCCCCCACCGCAACGCCGACCCTTCGAGCCCCTGGGTCGATGCCCAGGATCAATGGCCCAGAGCTTCTCGGGCCGCTCGCTCGACGGCCTGCATTGCTTCGCCGAGCCGCTCGGCCGAAGGCCCGCCGGACACGGCAAGCTCGGGCTTGCCGCCCGCTCCACCGCCGAGGAGGGACGCCCCCGGCGCGAGGAGATCGCGCGCCGAGATGCCGCGCGCGGTGAGGTCCTTGGTCACGGCGCCGACGAGATTGGCCCTCCCTGCGCCCCTCGCACCGAGCACGACCACAGCCGAGCCGAGCCGGCCTTTGAGCATCTGGGCGAGGGACCGCAGCGCGTCGACGTCGGCGTCGCGCTGGGCCACAAGCAGTCTCGAGCCGTCGATGTCGAGGGCGCTTTGCGCAAGCGCTGCGGCGTCGGACTCTGCGGCCGAGCGTTCGATGGCGGCGAGACGGCGTTCCATGTCTCGGTGTGTGGCAAGCAGATGCTCGAGGCGCGCCTCGACCTCCTCGGGAGTGGTCTTGAGGGTCCCGGCGGCGCGCTCGAGGATGGCGGCGCGCCGCTGCAGCCAATCGATCCCCTCGCGCCCCACAAGCGCCTCGATACGGCGCTGGTTCGCCCCGATCGAAGACTCGCCGGTGACCACAGTGACGCCGATCTGGCTCGTGTGCGGGACGTGCGTCCCCCCGCACAGCTCCTTGGAGTAATCGCCGACCTCGACCACACGAACGAAGTCGACGTACTTCTCGCCGAAGATCGCCATCGCACCGATCGAGCGCGCGAAATCGAAGCTCGTCTCATAGGCGCGCACCGAGTCGTCGGCAAGCACGCGTGCTTGGACCTCGTCGGAGATGTCTGCGACCTGGGCGGGCGGGAGCGCGCCGGCGTGGTTGAAGTCGAAGCGCAGCCTGCCGGGCTCGACCAGGGATCCCGCCTGGGTTGCATGCTCGCCGAGCCGCTGGCGCAGGACCCAGTGGAGGATGTGCGTCGCTGTGTGGGCGCGCTGCGCGGCCAATCGAGCGAGCGCGTCGACCGCCACTGTGACAACGTCGCCGGCCCGCAGCTCGCCGCTCGTGACCGTCACCATGTGACCCGTGAGACCAGGAACCATGCGGCGCGTATCGGTGACCTCGGCGGTTCCCGAAGGACCGCTTATGACCCCGCGGTCCCCGACCTGGCCGCCGCCCTCGGCGTAGAAGACCGTGCGGTCGAGCACGATGATCGCGGCGTCGCCTTCGGAGGCGGCCTCCAGAGCGGCCGCACCTTCGGTCAGGGCGACGATGGTTCCTTCGCCGCCGAGATGCTCGTAGCCGAGGAAGTCGGTCGGCCCCCCCGCCTCGAGCAGCGGGCGCCAGAGGTCGCCGGCGGGAGCGGCTTCGACCGTGCGCCGGGCCGCCCTCGCCCGGCTCCGCTGCTCGGCCATGAGCGCCTCGAAGGTCGTGACGTCGACGTCGAGGTCCTGCTCGGAAGCGACCTCCATTGTCAGGTCGAGGGGGAAGCCGAAGGTGTCGTGCAAGAGAAAGGCGACGTCCCCCGGAAGGGTCGCGGCCCCCGTGCTGCGGACCCGGCCGATGCCCTCCTCGAGCACCGAAAGACCTTGCTTGAGCGCGGACCCGAAACGCTCCTCCTCTGTGGCCGCGGTTTTGAGGATGATGTCGCGCTGCTGAGTGAGCTCGGGATAAGCGTCTGACATCAGGTCGATGCACGACTCGGCGAGTGGTTCGAGAACCGGCTCGTCGCGCCCAAGAAGGCGCGCGTGACGCACCGCACGCCGCATGATCCTGCGAAGCACGTAGCCACGCTCCTCGTTAGCGGGGGTGATCCCGTCGGCGACGAGGAAGGTCATCGAGCGGGCGTGGTCGGCGAGGATCTTGAGGCCCACGTCGGCGCGCTCATCCGTGCCATACGGCCGCCCGGTCAGCTCGCCTGCGGTGCGGACCAGGCTGCCGAGGAGGTCGGTGTCGAACACCGTGGACACGTTTTGGAGCACCATGGCCGTCCGCTCGAGGCCGGCCCCCGTGTCGATGTTCTTGGTTGGGAGCTCCCCCACCGGCTCGATTGCCGCGTCGCAGTCGTTCTCCATGAACACGAGGTTCCAGATCTCGACGTAGCGGTTCTCGTTGTCGGCGGGGCCGGCCGCGGACGCGGCGCCGCCCCGCTCGCCGACGTCGACGAAGATCTCCGAGCACGGGCCGCAGGGGCCTGCCACACCCATCGACCAGAAGTTGTCCTCCCCGCCGAGGCGCACGACGCGCTCGGGGCGCACCCCGACTCCCTCGGTCCAGATGTCATAGGCCTCGTCGTCGGTCGTGTAAACCGAGACCCACAGCCTGTCGGGGTCGAGGCCGTAGCCTTCTGTGACGAGATCCCACGCCCACGGGCACGCGGCCTCTTTGTAGTAGTCCCCGAAGGAGAAGTTCCCGAGCATCTCAAAGAAGGTCAGATGCCTGGTGGTGCGCCCGACCTCCTCGAGGTCGTTGTGCTTGCCCCCCGCGCGCACGCACTTCTGCGCGGACATGGCCCGCTTGTAGGGAGGCTGCTGCTCCCCGCGGAAGTAAGGCTTGAACTGATTCATACCTGCGTTGGTGAGGAGCAGGGTCGGGTCGTCGGGCACGAGCGAGGACGAAGGGACTCGCTGGTGCTCCCTGGCCTCGAAGAACGCGAAGAATCGCTCGCGAATTGCCGCTGAGTCCATGCACGCGAGCCTACTTGAGGGGCGCCGCAGGTTGAATGTTTAGTTGTTGATCGGGTCCCCGCCGGGGCCCGGGGGCCGGCCGGCTCCCCGCTCGCTCTCGAGCCTGCGGTTGAGCCTGTCGAGCACGCTCCCCGTGACCGTTGTCGCGCCCCAACGCAGCCTCTGCCTGCCGAGCCAGCGCTCCATCTGGAGCGCGCCGGCAACCCCCGCAATCAAAGAAACCAGTGCCTTGATCATCACGAAACCCTACAGCCCGCACCGGGCCGGTGCGCCATCCCGGCCCTGGCTGGACGTTTAGGCCAGGGTTCCGATGCCGACGCTCCTCATGGCTCGCCGCCCGCGCGTGTCTATGCCGGGCCGGCAGGGGGGCGGCGGGCAACGGCTACGACGTGCGCGCTGATCTCATCCCCGAGCCGGTATTCGGGCACATCAGTCGTGGCCATTTGCATCGTCTCGCCCTGATCTCTCCTGCGGTCCCGCCGAGGCGGTCCCCTCTTTGTCCTGCGGTCCCGCCGAGGCGGTCCCCTCTTTGTCCTGCGGTCCCGCCGAGCCGGGCCCGCGGTCTTCTTCTCGTTCCCCCTCCCCGGCGCCGGCGGCCCTTGCCATGTCCTCGAGGGCGTCGGCGAGGACGCGCTCCCTGCCCCTGATTGCTTCGAAGTAGCGCCTGCGTCTCAGCTCCTCGGGAAGGTAGTCCTGGGCGACCCACCCACCGTGGTCGTGGGGATAGCGGTAGCCGCGGCCTGAGCCCGTCGCCCGGGACGCCTGCGCGTGCGCGTCCCTCAGGTGGGCGGGCACGGCGAGCGGGCCCCTGGCGCGCACGTCGTCGTCGGCGCGCCACACGGCGACCGCGCTTGCGTTGGACTTCGGGGCGAGCGCAAGGTATGCGGCCGCCTGTCCCAGGTTGAGCTTCGCCTCGGGGAGTCCGACGAACTCGAGCGCGTGATGGGCCGCTACCGCGACCTGCAAAGCGGTCGGGTCGGCGTTGCCGACGTCTTCCGAGGCGAAGATCACCATGCGCCTCGCGATGAAACGGGCGTCCTCGCCGGCATCGAGCATGCGCGCCATCCAATACACGGCCGCGTTGGGGTCCGAGCCGCGCATCGATTTGATGAACGCCGAGATCACGTCGTAGTGCCAGTCGCCGGCCTTGTCGTAGGGAAGGGCTCGGCGCTGCAGCGCCTCCTCAGCTGCGGTCACGTCGATGCGGCCACCTGCTACGGCAATGAGGGCAGCTGCCTCGAGGGCGTTCAGGGCCGCGCGCGCGTCTCCCCCGGCGCCGGTTGCGATGTGCCCGAGCGCGTCGGGATCGGCGGAGATCTCCATCCCGCCGAGTCCTCGCTCGCGATCCTCGAGCGCCCGGTGCATGAGCGTAAGGAGGTCGTCCTCCGACAGGGGCTCGAGGCGAAAGAGACGGCTTCTCGACATCAGCGGCGAATTGACCTCGAACGACGGGTTCTCCGTGGTTGCGCCGACGAGAGTTATCCATCCGTTCTCGACCGCAGGCAGCAGCGCGTCTTGCTGCGCTTTGTTGAAACGGTGGATCTCGTCGAGGAACAGCAAGGTGCGCTCACCGTGCTCACCGAGGCGACCCCGCGCCGCCTCGATGACCTTGCGCACGTCGGCGACGCCGGAAGCCACCGCAGACATCGGTTCGAAGTGAGCATCCGTTGCACGCGCAATGACGTTGGCGAGCGTCGTCTTACCCGTGCCTGCTGGTCCCCACAGCACGATGGACGACATGTCGCCCGCCTCGATCAGCTTCCTGAGCGCACGGCCCGGGCCGAGGATGTGGCGCTGCCCCACCACCTCGTCCACGGTTGCGGGCCGCATGCGTGCTGCCAGGGGCGCGTAGTCCGAGAAGCGCTCCTCGAGGGCGTTGTCGAACAGGTCCACTGCGCTCATCCTGCCACGGCGGTGCGAGCGGTCTGCGCCCAGCTAGCGGCCGGACGGCGGCCCAAGCACGAACTCGACTGCGACGGCCAAGCCGGGCAGATGAGGAGACTCGAGCACGTCCCCACGGAACACGACCGAGGGGTCCCCGTATGACTTCCCATCGTGCCTGTAGATGGCAACACGATCGGCATCGAGGTCGACGAACCAATACTCGGGGACCCCGAAACGTTCGTAGAGGGCGCGCTTGCGGACGAGGTCAAGCCGTCTGGTCGACTGCGAAGAGACTTCAACCACGAGATCGACCGCTTTGAGGTAGCGCCGCTCGGAGCCGTCGACCTTGTCCGGGCCGACGTAGACGACATCGGGCTCGGGCACATTGGTCTCGTCGAAATAGATATCGAGTGGACCTGTCTAGTTCTCTGGAGGGGCCGGCGCTGTGGAGCGCAGGTGCAGGAGCTTGAGCTGGGCGTCGTCGACCGGGGCGGGCGCACCGGTCAGCGGATCGGTGGCGCTTTGGGTCTTGGGAAAAGCGATGACCTCGCGTATGTTGGACTCACCGGCCGCAAGCGCAACGATGCGGTCGATGCCCGGCGCGATGCCACCATGCGGAGGCGCGCCGTAGCGGAACGCGTTGAGCAAGAAGCCGAACCTTGCCTGCGCCTCTTCGTCCGAGATGCCGAGCGCCGACAACACACGCTCTTGCATGACCCGATCGTGAATCCGGATGCTTCCGCTCGCGAGCTCCCAGCCGTTGAGCGTGATGTCGTATGCCTTCGAAACGACCCGGCCTGGGTCGGTCTCGAGGTAGTCCTTGGTGGCTTCAACCACTCCCGTGAAGGGATGGTGAATCGGATCCCAGCGGCCCTCGGCCTCGTTGTACTCGAACCACGGGAAGTCGGTGATCCACACGAACTTCCACGCTTCTGGATCGCTCTTGGCCCGCTCTGGGATCAGCCCGTGACGATCCGCAAGTCGGTTACGGAGGGCGCCGAGCACCTTGTACACGACGCCGGGATCCCCGTCGGCGACGATGAGGATGAGATCGCCCTCCTCGGCACCGGCAACCTTGACAAGCCCGGCGCGCTCGTCGTCCGAGAAGAATTTGTCGACCGGGGACCTGATGCCCTCCGCCGTCACGCCCGCCCACACGAGGCCACCGGCGCCGAGCGATTTGGCCTCATCAACGAGCGCGTCGAGGTCCTTCCTGGCCATGTCCGCGCGCCCTGCAAGCGTCACGCACTTGACCGCTCCCCCGTCGTCGAGAGCGGCCCGGAACACCCTCGCCTCCGTGCCGGCAAAGACATTGCCGAGATCGGTGAGCTCCATCCCGAAGCGCGTGTCCGGCTTGTCGACGCCGAAGCGTTCCATCGACTCCCCGTAGGTCATGCGCACGAAGTCATCGAGCGCCACCCCTAGCGCTTCCCGCCACACGAACTTGAACATACGCTCGGTGACGTCCAAGACATCCGCGATGTCAACGAAGGACATCTCCATGTCGAGCTGCGTGAACTCGGGCTGCCGGTCGGCGCGCAGGTCCTCGTCCCTGAAGCACTTGACGATTTGGTAGTAGCGGTCGAGCCCCGACACCATGAAGAGCTGCTTGAAGAGCTGCGGCGACTGCGGAAGCGCGTAGAAGTCGCCGGGATGAACCCGCGAGGGAACGAGGTAGTCGCGTGCCCCCTCCGGCGTCGACCGGGTAAGCATCGGCGTCTCTATCTCTACGAAACCCTCGGCGTCGAAGAAGCGCCTGATCGCGGAGATGATCTTGTGGCGAAGGAGCATGTTGTCGCGCATGTGCTCGCGCCTCAAATCGAGATATCGGTAGCGCAGCCTGAGCGTCTCTTCGATTTCCCCGTGGCCGTCGACCTGGAACGGCGGCGTCTCGGCCCGCGAGAACACCGTCAGCTCGTGGGCCGCGACCTCGACCTCTCCCGTCGCAAGCCGCGGATTGACGGTTCCCGAGCGACGCGCCGCGACACTCCCTTGGACCTGGACGCAGAACTCACCGCGAAGCTCCTCTGCGGCAGCGTGCGCGGCCAACGAGATCTCGGGGCTGAACACGACCTGCACGAGACCCGACCTGTCGCGCAGGTCGATGAACGTCACCCCACCGTGATCCCGGCGGGTATGGACCCACCCGCACAGCGTCACGGAGGATCCTGCGTCGGCTGCGGTGAGCTCGCCGCAGCGATGGGTTCGCATCACGGTGCGAGGAGCCCGGCGAGATCTTCGAGCGCAACGCGGCTCTCGGCGCCGCTCGTGAGGTCCCGGAGGGTGGACTCGCCGGAGGCAATCTCGGCGTCTCCCAAGATCACCGCCCAGCGCGCTCCCGAGCGCGCCGCGTCTTTCATCTGACCCTTGACGCTTCTGCCCATGAGGTCGAGATCAACGCCGAGTCCCGACGCCCTCAAACGGGTCGCCAGGCTCAGCGCGGGGCGCGCCGCAGCGGCCCCAATCGCGACGACGTAGGCGTTGACCGGGCCCCCCGCCACATCATCGTCGGGACCACCGCCCGCCCCGATGAGGATGCGGTCGAGGCCGAGCGCGAAGCCGATGCCTGGAAGCGCATCGCCACCGAGCGACTCGGCGAGTCCGTCGTACCGACCTCCGCCGCCGAAAGCGTTCTGCGACCCGAGGCGGGCGGCTTTCCCCTGTTGTCCACCCGCGTCTACGAACTCAAAGGCCGTGCGGGTGTAGTAGTCGAGGCCCCGTACGAGGCGCGGCTCGAGCTCGTACCCAACTCCGAGGTCCTCGAGCAGGGTCCTGACGGACTCGAAGTGCTTGGCGCAGTCGTCGCAAAGGTGGTCGGTGATGTAGGGCGCTCCCTCGAGGGCCGCACGCGTTGCCTCTTCCTTGGAGTCGAAGACCCGCAACGGGTTGGTGTGGACGCGCTCGGCGTCGACGGGCGCGAGGCGGTCCCTCTGCTCCTCCAGATACTCGACAAGGAGCTTGAGATAGCCGGTGCGGCACGATGAGTCGACGTGGCCTATGGAGTTCAACAGCAAGGTCGTCTCGACACCGGCCGAGGCAAGGAATCGGCTCCCGATCTCGATGACCTCGGCGTCGACCGCAGGCAGGGCAGAACCCATCGCCTCGATGCCGACCTGATAGAACTGGCGGTAGCGCCCCTTCTGGGGGCGCTCCTGACGAAACATCGGCCCCGCATAGGCCAGCTTCACGGGAAGGGGGCCGCGCTGCAGGTTGGCCGCGAGCACCGCCCTCACCACCGGCGCAGTGAGCTCGGGGCGCAGGGTCAGAGAGCGCCCGCCGCGATCGGTGAAGGTGTACATCTGCTTGCCGACGACCTCGCTCGTGGCGCCGACGCCGCGCTCGAAGATCTCGGTGTGCTCGAAGATCGGAGTGTCCACGGGCCCGTAGCCGGCGCCTGCAAAGGTGTCCATGGCGAGGCGAGCCAGACGGCTCACCCTCCACGACTCCGGCGGCAAGAGGTCGGTTGTACCCTTGGGCGGTGCCAGATCCGGCGGCGCGCCCCTGTCCTTGTCGTCCATCGCCACATCTTAGGGGCAGCCCAGGTTGCCCCCGGTTGAGCGCTTCATGCTTCGCCGAGCGAGTGTGGTTGGATAGGACAAAGGCACCTCACTCTAGACCCAGGGGGGGTCCGATGCCCCAAGCACGCACGGAGGAGCGATCGGCGAAGGAGCAGATCGCTCGCCAAATCCGCAGGAACATCGTGACATCCACAACGGCGGCCGGTTCGGGGCATCCTTCGACCTCGCTGTCGATGGTGGAGGTAATAACTCAACTTTTCTTTGGTGGCGTGATGCGCTACGACGTCAAAGATCCCCACAATCGCGAGCGCGACCGCTTCGTGTTGTCCAAGGGTCACGGGGCGCCGGGCCTCTACGCTGTCCTTGCTGAAGCAGGCTTCTTCCCGGTCGAGGACCTGGCGACTCTGCGCAAGCTCGGGTCCCCTCTCGAGGGTCATCCCAACATGGCCAGGCTTCCCGGCGTCGAGGCGTCGACGGGCTCGCTCGGCCAGGGCCTCTCTATGGGGATCGGGCACGCGCTTGGGGCCAGGCTCGATGGGCTCGATTACCGCGTCTACGTCATGACCGGCGACGGCGAGATGGAAGAGGGCCAGGTGTGGGAAGCGATCATGTACGCCGGGAACCACGGGATCGACAACCTGACACTCATCGTCGACCACAACAAGTACCAGCAGACGGCCGCTGTCGACGAGATTCAGCCGCTTGATCCGCTCGACGACAAGATCAAGCAGTTCAAGTGGGAAACGACCTCGATTGACGGGCACTCCTTCGATGAGGTCGAGAAGGCATTCGACTGGGCGGTGGGGATCAAGGGCGCGCCGCAGGCGATCGTCGCCAACACCGTCAAGGGCAAGGGTGTGTCGCTGCTCGATTCCGAGCCGGGAAAGTGGCACGGCAAGCCGATTCCGCCTGAGGAAGAAGCCAAGGCCCTCGAAGAGATCGGAGCGTAGGCATGACCTTTGGGATGAGCCGCATCACGCTCGACGAAGGCGACCCGACGCGGAGAGCGTTTGGAGACGCACTCGCAGAGGCGGGATCGGACGAGCGGATCGTCGTCCTGGACGGCGACGTCAACAACTCCACCTACACGATGGACTTCAAGGACAAGTATCCGGAGCGCTTCTTCAATGTGGGCATTGCCGAATCCAACCTCGTCGGCGTGGCAGGCGGCCTCGCGGCTTGCGGCAAGATCCCCGTAGCCGCTTCGTTCTCGGTCTTTCTCCTGGCCAACGCTTACGACCAGATCAGGATGTCGGTGGCCTTTCCCAACCAGAACGTCAAGCTCGTCGGCACCCACGCCGGCATCTCCATCGGCGACGACGGCCCCTCACAGATGGGTATCGAGGACGTCGCACTTGCGTGCTCGCTTCCCGGCTTTACCGTGATCGTTCCTGCCGACGCGGCGAGCACCACGGCGGCGACGCACGCCATGATCGAGCGTGACGGCCCGACCTTCTTGCGTTGTGGGCGCCCCAAGGTACCCGTGGTTTACGACAACGGCGACAGCTTCGAGGTCGGCAAGGCCAATAAGGTGCGCGACGGAGACGACGTCACCATCATCGCCAACGGCATCATGGTCGCAATGGCCCTCGACGCCGCTGAGGGCCTTGCAACGGAAGGCGTGGAGGCCCGGGTGCTCGACATGCACACGGTGAAGCCGATCGACACCGCCGCCATCGAACAGGCCGCCGCAGAGACGCGCGGCATCGTGGTGGCCGAAGAGCACCTCGCATGGGGCGCCCTTGGTGCGGCGGTTGCGATGGTCGTCGGTGAGCACCACCCAACCAGGATGTCGTTCGTGAACATCGGCGACACCTATGCGACCTCGGGCAAGCCGGATCAGCTCCTCGAAAAGTACGGGCTTACCCCGGACGCGATAATTGACGCCGCACGGCGCGTACTGAAGGACTAGTGCTCCGTCGTGCAAGTAACGCCCGCACCGAGAGCGCACCGGTAATTTGTGCGGCGGGGCACTAGCTCCACGGGCAACCGAACCAAGATCGTCGCCACGCTGGGCCCGGCGAGCCGCTCTCCCGGGGTGGTCGGCGAGCTCGTCGAGGCCGGCGTTGATGTCGCACGCATCAACTATGCGCACGGTGATCCCACTGAACACGCGGCCACCGTGGCAACGGTCAAGACGGTGGGGCGGGGCGCGGGGCGAGCCGTCGGAGTGCTTGCCGACCTCCCCGGGCCAAAGATGCGCTCGGGGGAGCTCGCCGAGGAGGAGGTCTACGTCGAGGCAGGCAGGCCGTTCGTGTTGTCCTCGAAACGCGAGCTCGGCGGGCCCGGGTCGGTGTCGACCACCGTCGGTGACCTACCCCGCATCGTCGATGCCGGGGACCGGATCTACCTCGCCGACGGGGCCATCGTGCTCGAGGTCCGCTCGAGCGACGACTCCACCGTAACCACGGAGGTCATAAGGGGCGGGGTTCTGCGCTCACGCAAAGGCATGCACATCCCCGGGGCCGAGCGAAAGCTGCAGGCGTTCACCGAGGAAGACGAGCGCGCCCTCGCCCACGCCCTCGATGCCGGGGCCGATCTCATCGGTTTGTCGTTCGTGCGGGACGCAGGCGATATCGCGCGCGCCCGCAAGTCCCTTCCCGAGGGCCGGGGCGCACCGATGCTGGTCGCCAAGATCGAGACGCGCGCAGCACTCGAGGATCTGGACTCGATCATCTACGAGGCGGATGCGGTAATGGTGGCGCGCGGCGACCTCGGCATCCAGTTGCCCCTCGAGGACGTGCCCATTCTCCAAAAGGAGATAATCCGGGCCTGCAACCTCGCAGGCAAGCCCGCCATCACGGCGACGCACATGCTCGAGTCGATGACGCACGCTCCCCTCCCGACGCGCGCCGAGGCCAACGACGTCGCCAACGCCGTGCTCGACGGTACCGACGCCGTCATGCTCTCGGAGGAGACCGCAGTCGGCGACCACCCCGTCGCCGCCGTCACGACGATGAATGCCATTGCGCGCGCCGCCGAGGCATCGGCCCACGAGCACGTCCATCCCGGCAGGAGGGACGCGTCCGATCAGCCGGTCGCGTGGGCCGTTGCGCGCGCAGCAGTGGCGGCAGCAGAGGACCTCGGCGTCGCCGCGATCATCACTCCCACCCGTATCGGGACGACCGCAAGGAAGGTTGCAGCCTTCAGGCCAACCATGCCGCTGATCGCCGTCACCTGGGACGAGCGGACCTCCGGCATGCTTGCCCTCGTCTGGGGGGTGACTCCTCTGCTCGTCTCGGGCAAGGCCGACGCCAGAGACGCCCAGGAAGTCATAGACCACGCCGTCGGACAAGTTGTCGGGGCCGGACTGATCGCGAAGGGCGCGCTTGCCGCGGTCGTCTCCGGCAGCCCGGGTCGCGTCGGGGGAACCGACTTCCTGCGCATAGTGCGAGCCTGAGCACGGCTTCCAGTCACCGTTTCCAGTTCCTGGCTCCCCCGCGGGGGAGTCCTCAGCGCGCCCGGCAAGATCGGCCTCACATGATGAGGTGTGGCGCCGGCCGCCACCCAGTGCCACCAGGCCCCCCCGGCGGCAGTCATGATCGTTGTGTCGTCGTCTGCCATCGTTCTGGCGCGGTGGACGACGATGGTTGGGACGCTGAGATCCGGGACGGGGACTCTAGCGGTCGGCTACCGGGATCACGAACTTCTCCGCCGTGTGCGTGTCCGAGAAGCGGGCGACCTTGACGTCGACCAGCCCGGCGGCCTTGCCCGCGGTCAAGACCTCGGCCTCGGTGATGTGCTTGACTCCCTTTGGCCTGATCACCCAGATGGCTCCCTGGGGCTTGAGGCTCTTGCGCAACCGCTCGAGCCCGGCGAGGTCGTCCCTGTGCTCGGCCCCGAAGAAGATGATGTCCATCCGGCCCCTCGACCTGCCGGTCGCCACACGCCCTGAGCGCTCCTTCAGGTCGGCCACAAAGCCCTCGTCGCCCACGTCTACCAGGAGGACTTGTGCCTCCGGCTTCACGCCAAGCTTGTCGATCAAGCTCTTTGGGTGAGTGATCTTGCGCGCCCACTTGGCGGCCGCTGGGCCAAGCTCGAAAGCGGCCGAGCCGTCCCGCCAAGCCAGCCGCAGCCATCCGTCCTCCGCCTCGGCCGAGGTGACATCCGCCAGCCGCACGGCAAGGCGGAAGTCGCCCCTGAAGACGAGCTCTTTGTCCTCGAGATGGGCCCTGCCGGCAGACGTCCTGCCCGCCCACGTCGCCGTGCACCTCGCTTCGTCGCCCATCGTTAGCGCCGCGCCAGCTCTGCAAGGCGTTCCAGGGAGCTGGCCAGCCGGCGTTTCACCTCGCGCCGTCCCATCGTCCTCAGCACCAGCCCGCGCGCGATGCTCGCCGGCTCCTGGCGGGACTCGAGGCTCACGACCGTGCCGCCGGCCACGGGTTCGAGGCGGATGGTCAAGGTTGTCGAGCGAGCGAATTTGGGCGCAGGGGCCCCCTCGAGGCGCTCGGCCTCGTGAACCCACTCGAGCACACGCCCCGGCTCGTAGCGCGTCACCCTCTGATCGACCTCTGATTCCTTGTTGCCCCAGCGGCCGTGGATCCTCTGCCTCCGGCCCACGCCGCTTCCCTCCAAGTGCTCGGCGCGCTCTGCGAAGCCGAACCACTCCGGGAGGCGCTCGACGGGCTCGATGAGCGCCCACAGCTGCTCGGGAGGCTCGTCGACCGGCCGCCGCCTCACCACCTCGATCATCTCGGCCTCATCTCCTTCGGCTTGCCTGCCATCCCACGCGACTACGAAGTATAGTCCAGTTCATGAACAGTTCACAAGCGGAACGATTCGAGGCCGCTTACCGGCGCCTCTGGGCAGCGCACAACCGGCCCGACGACCCCGACCTCTCCCAGCACGAACGCCAGCTGCTCCACCACGTGCCGGCGTCCGGGGGGATCACCCTCACGTGGCTGGCGCGCCACCTTGCGCTTCCCAAGAGCACGGCTTCCGTGGTGGTCAAAGACCTCGCCCGGAGGGGCTTCGTCCGGCGCGCTCGCGACCGAAACGACGAGCGGCGCCTCGCCATTGTGCTGACCGACGAGGGCCGCAGGAGGGTCGAAGCCGACACCGTCCTCGACCTCGACAGCTTGGGGGTGGCCCTTGCAACGCTTCCCGCAACGACACGGCGGGGTCTCCTCGCAGGGATCGAGGCGCTCGCAGAGGCGGGACCAGTGTGACCGGCGCCACTGCGGCATCGTCACGCCTCCGTAGTGTGGGGAAAAATGGGCGCTCTATACGACGCGAGATCCCCACACATGCTCCGAAAGCTGCCCTCGCGGGTCTGGCCCCGCGCTCTAGAAGGTCTTGTCGGAGTCGAGCAGGATCGTCACCGGGCCGTCGTTGACGAGGTGAACCTGCATGTCGGCGCCGAACTCTCCGGTGGGCGCCGGCACCCCCAACCCGGCAAGCGACCTGGCAACCGCCTCGTAAAGGTCTTTGGCTTCAGGCCCGGCGGCCGCGTGCACGAATGAAGGACGCCGGCCTTTGCGGGCGTCGCCGTAGAGCGTGAATTGGGACACGACAAGGGCGGCACCGCCGACGTCGAGCAGCGAGTGATTCATCTTCCCCTCGACGTCGTTGAAGATGCGGAGATTGGCGACCTTGTCTGCAAGCCATGCCGCGTGGGCGGCAACGTCGCCGGGCGCAACCCCGACGAGCACGACAGAGCCATGCTTGATCTCACCAACGAGGCGATCCTCGACCGAGACCCTCGCCTCCGTCACCCGCTGCACCACAGCCCTCATCCGGGAACAAGGCTAACCAACGAGGGGGAGCACTCTTTGGAGGATGCCGCGCGCCAGGGGGGCTGCTACCTGGCCCCCTACTCCGCCTAGCTCGGCCACTACGCCGACGGCTACGGCGGGGTTGTCGGCGGGTGCAAAACACACGAACCAGGCGTGGTTCTGGATCCCTCCGCCGACGTTCACCTCGGCCGTGCCCGTCTTTCCAGCCACCCTGACACCGCTGATCTGCGCTGCGGTCCCTGTACCGCCTTGAACCACGCTTTCCATAAGTGTGGTCATCGTGCGGGCAGTGCCCGGCGCAAGCACGCGCTCTTGCTGCTTGTGCTCATGCAGCGCGATACGCGGCTCCATGCGCACGCCGTCATTGGCGACCGTGCCTGCGACCGACGCCATCTCGAGCGGGGTTGCGAGCACCTGCGCCTGGCCGATCGAGCCCCACATGAGCTCGTAGAGATCCTGGGGGAAGGGGAACGACGACTCAGCCGCCGTGGCTATCGTCGCAGGCTGTTGGTTGAAGCCAAACGACTTTGCATAGCTGGTGATCCGCTTGGGGCCGAGGTCCTCCGCGACCTGGGCGAAGGCCGTGTTGACGCTGAACTGGACCGCGCTTGCGAAGTCGATGGTGCCGTAGACACCCGACTCGAAGTTGCTAACGCCCTTGTAATCGGCGGGGCCCGTGACCTTCGTGTCCGGCTCGACGACACCCGCATCGAGCGCGGCCGAGGCGGTGACGACCTTCATGGCAGAGCCCGGCGGGTAGAGGCCGGCGAGGGCCCGGTTGAAAGGCTCGACGTCA
>Ga0136610_1000093_pt1 | contig 18909 bp, 19 predicted proteins | sample AntDrymUQ1342206_2_FD_104804 | JGI IMG/M metagenome (GOLD analysis project Ga0136610, IMG submission 104804) | Polar desert sand microbial communities from Dry Valleys, Antarctica - metaG UQ134 (22.06) | ecosystem: Environmental > Terrestrial > Soil > Desert | place: Antarctica: Dry Valley...
CTCGGTGCCGCGCGGCGACCGACGCTCCGGTCCTCGTCGGCGTCGGTGTCTCGAGCCCCGAGCAGGCCGTCGAGGCGAGCGAGTCGGCCGACGGCGTCGTGATCGGCTCGGCGATCGTCCGCCGCACGCTGGACGAGGGCCCCGCCGCCGCCGGCGCCTTCGTCGGGGACGTTCGGCGGGCCCTCGACCGCAGCGGCATGCCTGCGGGCCGCTAGCTTGCCGCGCGGCTTGGCTCGGTCCGGTTGCAGTCCCAGGGACTTCCATGTTGAGATGACGCAATGAGGAGGCCGTTCCCGCCGTCTGTCGTCGCCGTTGCAGCGGCGACCGTCGTGGTGAGCTCGGTCCCCACGGTGGCCGGCCCCGTCGTGGTAGCCCCGCGCCCTCAGGTATGCGCTGTCCCCGATCGGTCCGTGAAGCTGTACGCCGAGAAGCTTCGGGGCGATCGGATCGGCTACGGGCGAACCCCGAAGGCGGCGAGCGTCCCCGGCCCCACCCTCGAGATGACCGAGGGGGAGTGCCTCGCCGTGACGCTCGTCAACCACACGGTCCGGCGCCTGAGCATGCACGCCCACGGTGTCGACTACACGGTTGCAAGCGACGGCACGAGGCTCAACCGGGGCTGCGTGCCGGGTGGGGGGTCTCGCACCTACACCTTTAGGGCGCACTCATCGTCGCGGCGGCCCGACGGCACGATCAAGCCGGGGAGCGCCGGGTACTGGCACTACCACGACCACTGCAAGGGCGGCGCCCACGGCACCGACGGGATCAGAAAGGGGCTGTTCGGGGCCTTCATCGTCCGCCGTCCCGGTGATCCCGAGCCCGACCGGCCCCCGTTCGTGGTCGTGATGGGCCCAGGGCTCACCATCGGGCTCAAGTCGGCGCCAAACACGCCCCTGTTCACGGCCGACGAGGGTGAGAGGGTCGAGTTCGTTGTGATCGGGCACGGCGACCTCTTCCACACCTTCCACCTCCACGGCCACCGCTGGGCGGACAACCGCACCGGCATCCCTCAGGGCTTCACCGACCCGTCGCCGGTCCTCGACAACAAGACGGTCGGCCCGGCCGACTCGTTCGGGTTCCAGGTCATCGCGGGCGAAGGCGTCGGCCCAGGGGCATGGATGTACCACTGCCACGTCCAGAACCACTCCGACTTCGGGATGTCCGGCCTGATGCTTGTCAGGGACTCGAGTGGCCGGCTGACCGAGGATGCAAGGACCACGCTCGGCGCCTGGCGCCACATGGAGCACGCCCACACCCACCGCTCGGCCGGGCCCGGCCACTGATCCTTGGGGCCGGAGGAAACGGGCCGGCTTAACTGCTCAGGGCTTGAACGACTTGACGGGGGAGAGGTTGCTTGCGCCCCTGCCCTTAGCCTTCTTGGAGAGCGCCCTGAAGCTGTATTTCTTGCCCGACTTGACCTCTACGGGGCGGCCCCTCTTGCCGAACACACCGCCCTTCGCCTTCGTCTTTGACTTCCACGTCTTCCACACCCCGGTGCCGACCCTGAACTGAACCGCGAAGCGCGCGCCGGTGTTCGACTTACGCGTCGCCCACGTCACCGTGAACGGCTTGCGGGCGGGGGCAGCGGACAGCTTCACGGGGACTTTGACCGTGCCGTTCATGGCCCCCCCGTGGATCTCGCAGAGGTAGGGAAACGTCCCGGCCGAGAAGACGCGCGTGAAGTTTATGCGGCCGAATGTTGGATCGCCGGAGCGGAACAGCCTGTTGTTCTGCACGACGTTGTGTTGGTTGCTCGAGCTTGCGGCCCGTGACCAGTGGACCTTGCCACCGACCGGCACCTTCGTCGCGTCGGGGGCGAAGAAGTCGTCGTTCAGCTTCACCTCTTTGGTGGCGGCAAGCGCCGACGGCGCCGCGGCCAGCAGCGCAACGATGAGAAAAAGGCCTAGTCTTTTCATGTCACAGCTCCCGTGGTCGTCTTTCTGACTCCGTCCCTAGATCGCGATTATCCATCTCTCGGCCCGGCGTAAGAGAGGCGGCCCTTCGAAGGGCCGCCTCTCTGCATCGCCGTCACGCAGCACTCACTTCTTGTTGACGATCACTCTTCCGCCCATGAACGGGCCGTGGAAGGTGCAGAAGTACTTGAACCCTTTCTCCGGCGAGGCCGCCCCGAACTTCAGGTTGTAGGGGCGCTCGCTGAAGAAGCCGTTGCGCAGGGCCTGTGCCCCCCTGAGGCCGGAGTTCTCGTAGTCGCGGCCCTCGAAGAAGTGGTTCCCGCCCGAGTAGAGCTGGCGGTTCAGGAGATCGAACTCGAGCTGGCTCGGGTCCTCACAGAACCCGGGCGGTGGGGCGGTCGGCGGCGTGTCCGGGCCTGAGCCGCCGTCACCGTCGGGATCGCACGCAGGCGTGAAGCTGTTCTGGGCGGTCTTGAGGGCCTTGTCGAAGGGGAAGGCGACGTCGTGAATCTCACTCTCGAGATCGAAGTGCCACTGGACGAGGTCGCCCTTCTCGATGGCGAGCTTCTTGGGGTACATCGCAAGCAGGCTCACGTTGCCGTTATCCACTCCGGCCCACGCGTCCCACACCCGCTTGCCCTTGTCGTTGATGTGGCTCGTCTTTCTGTCGCTGTACTTGTTGTGCAGCGCTGCGGCGGTCTCGTAGTCCTGGTGCACCCGGGCGCGCGCCCGCTTGTCGAGCCCGGCCTGGGTCGACGCCTTCCTGCCGTCGGGCACGACCTCGATGCGGAAGTTGCTGGACGCATAGATCATCGAGATCGCATAGATGACGGTGCCGGGGTTCGCCTGGATGGTCACGGAGAACCGCCTGGCGTCGCCGCCGTTCAGCACCCCGTTGCCGGCAAAGCCGCACGGGTTGGCCTCGTCGCCGCAGTCGAACCTGGTGGGTGTGAAGACCCTGGTGTTGAACTTCTGGTTTCGGGCGCCGTCGTCGGGGTCGGGCTGGGCGACGAACCACCGATTTCCGGGGCGCACCTGGTGGTCCTCCCGCCACTCTGTGGGCCCAACGCCGGCAGGGAGAAGCGCATGGGCGGAAACCCCACTACCCAGGGTACCCACGAATTTGATGGTGTCACCCTCGTGAACACGGATCGTCTCGGGCAGAAAACGGTTGGAGAAGCCGGGGATCCCCCTGGTGAAGAACTGCGCGCCCACCCTCACCGTGTAGGACGTTGGGGTCTGCGCCTGAAGCGGGGCCGAAAGCAACGTACCAATGAGCACCACCGCCCCGATCGCAGCAAGCACCCTCGAGCGAGTCTTCATCGCCGCCTCCTCTGTGTGGCCTGCCGCCATGGCAGCGGCGCCCCAAGCCGACCTTTACTTACCACTTCCTAGGGGTGGTGGCAAGAAGCGGCAGGGTGGAGTGTTGCTTAGAGAGGTGTTTGTTGCTAAAGTTACTGATGTTTGGATAAACCTAGGCGAAAGGACAAGGAAGCTGTGGTAACCAACGGGGCGGAATCGGCAAGCGTCGGCCGGGAGCTCAACCGGATCGGCTTCCACACCAAGCACGCCAAGGAGTTCCTGCAGATGGGCCTTCCCTACAGCGAGGATCTCCTCGGTGAGCTTCAGCAGATCCTCAACATCGCCCATAAGGCCGTGGCGAAGGCCGAGTGGGACGTCCGCCGGGCCGAGTCCATGGACGCTCCTCTGACCCCGACCTTCTTCTTCGACGACATCGGTGAAGAAGAGGCGGCGCCGGGCGAAGACGGCGCGCCGGCCGAGCACCTGGGCGCCGAGGTGCCCGCCTACAACCACACCGGGCTGTAGCCCCGGGTGACCTAGCGCCCCCGGCCGGCGGGGCCTCTTTCGACGGGCAGGCCGATCTCCTTACGTCGCCGCGTGGGCCCCTAGCACGTGGCCGTGCCCCAGGCGTGAGCTGCGTCACCCCCCCGCATCCCGTGTAGGCCTAGAATCGAACGTATGTTCGCACCACGAGCCGCCAAGGGAGCCGCCGGGCCATGAGGCCGCCCTCGGAAGTCGAGGCCGTCGCACGACTGATCCATGAGGGCCTGAACGACTGCGCCATCGCCCGCGCCACCGGCATCCCACGTCCGACAGTGCGCGAATGGAGGTGCAACGGCGCGCACCCGGGGCACAACAGGATGGGCGCGTTCGGCCCAAGTGTCGGCGGCTGCCGGATCTGTGGAGGCGATGAGCTCCACTCCCAGTCCTATGCCTATCTGCTCGGCATGTACCTGGGGGATGGCTACCTGGCGTCACATCCCAGGAATGTCTACAGGCTCCGCATCCCGCTCGATGCCCGGTACCCCCACATTATCAACGAGTGTGCTCGAGCCGTAGCGTCCGTGCGTGGGAGCCGAAGCCGGGTTGGCCTCGTCGACTGTCCAGGCTGCGTTGAAGTCTCAAACTACTGGAAACCCTGGCCATGCATGTTCCCGCAGCACGCTCCCGGCGCCAAATGGAAGCGCAGAATACGGCTCGAACCGTGGCAAGACTGGATCGTAACCATGCATCCGCAAGGACTGTTGGGGGGGCTGATTCACTCGGACGGCCGTCGCGACCTCAATAGAGTCAACGGCAAGGGGTACGCCCGCTACTCGTTCTCGAACACCTCCGAAGATATCCAAGCGCTTTTCTGCCGCGCCTGCAACGATCTCGCGATCCCTTGGACGAGGCCCTACCGGACGACGATCTCCATTGCGCGCGCTACCGCCACGGCTAGATTGGACGCCATGCTCCGGTCCACAAGGTAGTGGTCACCTTCTCGATGCCATTGGCTTATCGTCGCACTAGGTCTTCTGCCGGGATGGAGGAACGCGGCAGACTCGATGCTCTCAAACAGCATTGCCCGAAAGGGCGTGCGGGTTCGAATCCCGCTCCCGGCACCCAGGATCTCGGGACCCCGGCAGCCAGGGACGCGGCCCCCGAAGCTGCGCCCCACAGGGCGGTGCGCCGCCGTATACTGCGCGGCCCATGTTCGTGGAGAGGAGCTTGTCCCATCTCAGCGACCGCCTCGAGCGGGCGCGCCAGGAGCTGCGCATAGCAGACGAGCAGCTCCTGTTTCAGCTCGATGTGGTCGAGGACACCCGCACGCGCATGCTCGTCGCAGAAACCCCCATCGCCGACGGCGAATATCGAGTCGCACAGCGCGACTACGACCTTCTGCTCAGGGAGCGGGACAGGGTAAAGGCCCAGATCGCCGATCTCCAGGCCGAGCAGGACCGTCTCTTAGACCGCCTCCTCGGGTAGGGCGCGATGTCGGAGGCGCCAGCGGCGACCGCCACCAAGGTCGTGATCGCCGAGGACGAAGCCATTATCCGGCTCGATCTCAAGGAGATGATCGAAGAGGAAGGCCTCGAGGTCGTTGGCGAGGCCGCCGACGGCGACGCCGCACTGCGCCTGGCCAGGGAACGCGCCCCCGATCTCGTCATCATGGACATCAAGATGCCGGGCATGGACGGCCTCACCGCGGCCGAGCGCATCGTCGAGCAGGGGCTCTCGGCCGTGATCATCCTCACCGCCTTCTCGCAGAGGGAGCTGGTCCAGCGGGCGGCTCAGGCCGGAGCGATGGGCTACCTGGTGAAGCCGTTCCAGAAATCCGACCTCATGCCGGCCATCGAGGTCGCGCTTGCCCGCCACGCCGAGCTCGCTGCGGTCAAGGCCGAGTCGGCCGACCTCGCCGAGCGTCTCGCCACGCGCAAGCTCATCGACCGCGCAAAGGGCCGCCTCATCGATGGCCAGGGGATGAGCGAAGCCGCCGCGTTCCGCCATCTCCAGAAGCGGGCCATGGACGAGCGCCGCCCGATGAAGGCGGTGGCCGAGGACGTGCTCACCGGCACCGATTAGGCAATTACGCTCCGACAGCGGTAGTAGTAGTGAGGGCAAATAGCTTAGACTCCGGGCATGCAATGTCGGGGAGGGTTAGAGTTACCAGCGCAGACCGTGGGCGTCGCAGACCTCGGGCGTCTGGGAGACTGTGCGGCTAAATGCACTTTCTCGTTAGGCATGGCAAGACGGTCGGTCACTAGCAAGGGGGAGTTCATGTTCGACAAGAAACGATTCAGCATCATTTCGCTGCTTGCGGTCCTCGTGCTCGTCGGCGCGGGATGCGCCCGCGACAGCGGCGGGGGCGGCGCAGCCGGGGGCGGGGGGGAAGAGTGTCCGGACTCTGAGTTCGGCTGCGTCGAGGTCGCGTCGGGCGATCCCATCACGCTCGGCACCCTGCTCGTGATCTCTGGCCCGAACGCGAGCCTGGGGCTCGACAGCCAGTACGGCGTTCAGATCGCCGCCGACATGCGCGGCGACGTGCTCGGCCACGAGATCGAGTTCGACCACCAAGACGACGGCTGCCTCCCCGAGGGCGGCCAAACGGGCGCTCAGGCCCTCGTCTCCGATCCTGCGATTGTCGCGGTCATCGGCACGAGCTGCTCGAGTGCCGGGGTTCCCGCCGCCGAGATCACAAGCGAGAAGGGTTACCTGATGGTCTCGCCGTCGAACACCGCTCCCGATTTAACCGATCCCGCAACGCATCAGCCGTTCTACGCCCGCACCGCCCACAACGACAACATCCAGGGCGCAGCCATGGCGCAGTTCGCGGCAGAGAACCGGAAGGCCACGACCGCCGCGACGATCCACGACGGGAGCCCCTACGCACAGGGGCTGGCAGAAGTCTTTGCAACTGTGTTCGAGGAGCAGTACGGGGGACAGGTGACGACCGAGGAGGCCGTCCAGGTCGGCGACAAGGACTTCAAACCGGTGTTGACGAGCATCGCCTCCAAGTCGCCGGACTATCTCTACTACCCCGTGTTCGTGCCCGAGGGCGCCGGCATTACCCAGCAGGCCCGCCAAACGAGCGGCCTCAGCGACACCGATCTCGCAGGGTCGGACGGCATGCTGACGCCCGACTTCGTCGAGGCCGCTGGGGAAGAGAACACTTCAGGCATGTTTCTGTCGGGACCCGATCTTCAGTTCACGAACAGCTTCTATGAGGACGAGTTCCTGCCCGCCTACAAGGAGGACTACGGGAAGCCCGCCTCGGTCTTCCACGCGCATGCGTTCGATGCGACCAACATGATCTTCGATGCGATCGAAGAAGTCGCGATCGAGACTGAGGACGGCGGGCTCCTTATCCCGAGGACGGAGCTCAAAGACGCCTTCTTCGACACCTCTGGATACGAGGGCATCATTGGCACTCTCACGTGCAACGAAGACGGCGACTGCAACCCCCAGACGACCATCGCGGTGAACGAGGTCACTCCCGCCGGTGCATTCGAGCCCGCCTTCACAGCGACACTCAAGCTGTCAGAGACGGAGTAGCCGAAAAGAGACATACTTTGCGGGGGCCGGGCCAGCGGCCCCCGCGTTTCTTTTGCGAGGAGAAATGGCCGTAAAGAGCGCCGTTGGCGAGGGCACGACTACAGGCATCCGAGGTTTTCGGCGTGCCCTGCTGCGACTTCCCATTCGCAAGATCATCCTCGTGATCCTGAGCGTCGTGCTACTCGCCGGTCTCGTAGTTGGGACCCGCGCCAACCTTCGGGCGGGCATCTTCACATTCGAGGACTACCGATCCTTTGCCATTGACGGCATCTCTCAAGGAAGTCTCTACGCTGTCATAGCGGTCGGCTACACGCTCGTCTACGGCATCCTGTTTCTCATCAACTTCGCCCATGGCGAGGTCTTCATGGCGGGGGCCTTCACGAGCTTCTTCATGGCCCGGACGCTGAGCGAAACCGGCTTCCTCGACCGCAACCCGGTTGTGTCGGTTGTCATTCTTCTGATCGTTTCGATGGTCGTGTCGACGATCACCGCGGTATTGCTCGAGCGCATCGCCTACCGGCGCCTGCGCGGCGCGCCGCGCCTGATTCCGCTGATCACGGCCATCGGCGCCTCACTGTTCCTGCAGAACACTTTCAGGGGCCTCTATGGGGCGGCCACGCGAGGGTATCCGATCCCGCAGTCCCTGAGGGGCCGGTGGGACATCTTCGGTGTTCCGATCCTCAAGACGCAGACTCTGGTAATCGTGGGCGCTGCCATCCTGATGAGCGGCCTCTTCCTCTTTATCGAGAGGAGCAAGACCGGCCGCGCCATGCGCGCCGTGGGTGAGGACAAAGAGATCGCGAGCCTCATGGGCATCGATGTCGATCGTGTCATCGTCCAGACCTTTGCGATCGGCGGAATGCTTGCCGGTGCGGCGGGTGTCCTCTGGGCCATGGTGTTCCAGCAGGTTGACTTCTTCATGGGGTTCATCCCCGGCATCAAGGCGTTTACCGCTGCGGTCCTCGGGGGGATCGGAAACATCGTCGGAGCGGCGCTCGGCGGGCTCCTGCTTGGGATCTTCGAGGCTCTCGCGCCCAACCTCTTTATTCCGCCGAGCGTGCCGTCTCCCAACCAGCTCAAGGATGCAATCGCGTTCACGATCCTGGTCTTGATCCTCATCTTCCGCCCCGGGGGCATCCTCGGATCGAGCGAGGAGGAAAAGGCATAGTGGCATCGTCGTCGCGAGCCGCGATTGTCAAGTCCGTCCGCTGGGGCCTCATCGGGGGAGCGGTGTCGGTCTACTTGGCGGTCGTCGGCATCGTCCAACGCTTTCAGTCACGCGACGTCATCGTCGGCGTGATCGGCATCGGCAGGGCGGTGCTCGCCATCGTGGCGCTGGCCTTCGGATATCTCGCGGCGCGCGGGCAGCCGCACACGCCCGGCGAGCCCGAGAGTCCCCGGCCTGAGAGCGCGGCAACGCTCGTCGCCGGCGCCGTGGCCGGGGCGGTGACAGGCGCCGTCCTTGGGCTTTTCGTGCTTGCCGCGTCCGCCGTCGAGCTCCGCAGCGTGCTCGTGAGCGTGACGGAGCCGTTGCTCGATACTCTCTCGTTCGGCCAAGCTGCCACCCTCGGCGCGTTGCTGCTCACGCTGCTCGGCGCGGCGTTGGGCGCCGTCGGCGCGGCGACGCATCTGCTGCAGCGCCGCGTGCGCGCTCCCCTGTTTGCCGGCGTTGTCGGGGTGCTCATCTTTAGCTTGTTCTCGCCGCTCATCAGGCAGGTCCTGTTCAGCCTCTTCGTCCCGACCGATCTCTTCTACGAGGGTGATGGGCTCACGATCGCGGGGACGGTGATCGTGTTCGTGGCCGTAGCGGCCATGAGCATGTTGTGGAAGTCCAAGGGGGACGCGCCGCGACGACGCGTCGAGTCCATGGCCCCCCAACAACGCAAGCTAGCGACCTTTGTGGTGCTGGCCGCTGTCGTTGGGGTGCTGCTCTACTTGCCCCAGATCCTAGGCATCTTCCTCAGCGAGGTCCTCGGCACCATCGGGCTGTTCGTGCTGATGGGCATCGGCCTCAACATCGTCGTCGGCTATGCGGGGCTGCTGGACCTGGGGTATGTCGCTTTCTTTGCGATCGGGGCGTACGCTACCGGCATTCTTACTGCGCCCGAGGGAGTCGGAAGCCTCGAGTTGTCTTTCTGGGTTGCCATGCCGATCGTGGTTGCGTTCTCGACGATCTGCGGGGTCTTGATAGGTGCCCCGGTACTGCGCCTGCGCGGAGACTATCTCGCCATCGTGACGCTCGGCTTCGGGGAGATCGCGCGCATCTTCGTCATCTCCAACTGGGCGGCGCCCGTAACCGGCGGCGCGCAAGGGATCCTCAGCATTCCCGACCCGACCCTCGGCGGCTTTGCATTCGACGACTCGCAGACGATCTATTACCCGATCCTGATCGCTTGCCTCATCGCCGCCTTTATCTCGGCGCGCCTTGCAGATTCGCGCGTGGGCCGGGCGTGGAACGCGATGAGAGAGGACGAGAGCGTGGCCGAAGCAATGGGCATAAGCATCATCAGGTACAAGCTTCTCGCCTTCGGGATGGGCGCGGCCATAGGGTCTTTTGGCGGGCAGTTCTTCGCCGCCAAGATCGGGTCGATCTTTCCGGCGAGCTTCAACATCCTGGTCTCGATCCAGGTTCTTTCGCTCATCGTTCTCGGCGGCATGGGCAGCATCCGAGGCGTTATCGTCGGGGCCGCGGTGCTGGTCGGGCTCCCCGAGTTGCTGCGCGAGTTCGCTGAGTTCAGGCTGCTGTTCTACGGCGCCATCCTCGTCGCGATCATGCTCCTGAGGCCGCAGGGATTGCTTCCGAGTGAGCGCCGCAAGAGAGAGCTCGCCGTCGAGGGCGAGGAGGAGGAAGAGCAGTACGAGATGCGCGCCGGGGGAGAGGCCGGCGCCCCCGCCGTCGCCGGGGGGGCAGGGGACAGATGAGCCTGCTGGAGATCAAGTCCCTCTACAAGCACTTCGGCGGCGTGAAGGCTGTGGACGGCGTCGATTATCAGGTCGATGCCGGTGAGGTCGTCAGCGTCATCGGCCCGAATGGTGCGGGTAAGACGACTCTTTTCAACGTCGTGACCGGCTTCAACGCTCCCGATTCCGGCGAGATCATCTTCGATGGGCAGCGCGTCGACGGGCTCAAGCCCAACCAGATCACATTGGTCGGCATCGCTCGAACATTCCAGGCGGTGCGGCTGTTCCCCAACATGACCGTGATTGAAAACGTCATGGTCGGCCAGCACCCGAGGACGCGCTCGGGTCTGACGGGCGCCATCCTCGGGCTGCCGCGCACGAGGAAGGAGGAGAAGGCGATCACGGCCAAAGCGCGCGAGATCCTGGGGTTCTTCGGCGACGCTTTCCCAAGCAGCACCGAGGACGAGTATGCAGGGTCGTTGTCCTATGCCGACAGGCGACGGCTCGAGATCGGGCGCGCCATGGCGACCGAGCCGAAGCTACTGCTGCTCGATGAGCCCACGGCGGGCATGAACCCCGCGGAGACGGAGGGCCTCACCAAGCTCATCGGCCGCCTGCGAGACGAGCGCGGCCTGACGGTCGTCGTTATCGAGCACGACATGCGCTTGGTGAAAGGCGTCTCGGATCGCGTGACTGCCCTCGACTACGGGCAGAAAATCGCCGAGGGCACGTATGCGGAAGTCGCAAGTAACCCACAGGTCATCGAGGCCTACCTCGGAAAGAGGGACGACGACGAAGCAACAGCGCCGGCGCAGCCGGCGGAGAAGGCATGAGCAGAGCGGCCGGTTCCCCTGGGGCCGGCCCTTCCAAGGCCCGCCCGGAGAGCGCCACCGGCGCGCCGCTGCTTGAGCTCAAGAACGTCGACACGAGCTACGGCCCTGTCGAGGTTCTGCGCAATGTCTCGGCCGTCATCAACGAGGGCGAGATCGTGTGTCTCCTCGGTCCCAACGCAGCCGGTAAGTCGACGACACTCAAGACGATCTTGGGCATGGTGAAACCGCTGCGCGGCGCGATAACGCTGGGCGGGGCGAGGATCGACGGGCTCGCGACGACGGCCGTGGTTGCAAAAGGAATCACGATGGTGCCGGAAGGACGCCGGTTGTTCGCGCGCATGAGCGTGCGCGAGAACCTCGGCATAGGGGCCAATCTGCGGAAACACAAGGGGGAGATCGAGCGCGACCTCGAGCGCGTGTTATCGATGTTTCCTCGTCTCAAAGAGAGGCTTGGCCAGAAGGCGGGGACTCTGTCGGGCGGCGAGCAACAAATGCTGGCGATGGGGCGCGCGCTCATGGCAGATCCAAAGATCCTGCTCATGGATGAGCCTTCAATGGGTCTTGCCCCAATACTCGTGGATCAGGTCTTCGAGATCATCAAAGAGATCAACGACCAGGGCGTGACTATCTTTCTAGTCGAGCAGAACGCCGCCCTTGCGCTCGAGATCGCCGACCACGGCTACGTGCTCCAGACCGGTGAAGTCGTGCTCGCCGACGACGCCGAAGCCCTGCTCAAGGACCCCCAGATGCAAGAGGCGTATCTCGGCGCAGTCGGGTGAGCTTGCGCATCATCGACGCGGCTGAGCTCGCCTCAGTCCTACCCATGGCCGCCGCCATCGACGCGCTCGAGGCGGCCTTTGGAGCCGATGAGCTCCCCTGCGCGCCCCAACGAAGTCACCTCGCCCTGGGAGGCGCGGACCTGCTCATGATGCCGGCGGCCGGCGCCCAGGGCGCAGGAGTGAAGCTCGTCACCGTGAACCCGGCCAACCCGGGGCGCGGCCGGCCGCTCATAAACGGCGCTTACGTCTTGTTCGAGCCAGAGGCCTTTACGCTCGCAGGGGTCATCGAGGGGGCGGCGCTAACCGGGTTGCGGACGGCAGCCGTGTCGGGGCTCGCAACCCGCTATCTGGCACGCAGGAAAGCCGCGCGCCTCGTGATCTTCGGCGCAGGAGCCCAAGCCAACACCCACCTCGAGGCCATGAACGCCGTGCGTGACATTACAAACCTCTGTGTGGTCTCGCGCACAGCGGGGCCTGCGGTGCGCCTCGTCGATAGTGCCCGGTCCGTGGGCATCGACGCTCGCACGGCGGGGCCCGATGCCGTGGCGGAGGCCGACATCGTGTGTACCTGCACCACGAGCGGCGAGCCGGTCTTTGCCGGCGGCACGCTCAACGACGGCGCGCACGTCAACGCGGTTGGGGCATACCGTCCCGATGCGCGCGAGGTCGATGACGACACGGTACGCAGGGCGCGCATTGTCGTTGAGCTGCGCGCCGCCGCGCTCGCTGAGGCCGGCGACCTCGTTGTCCCCCTGGAGGCCGGGTTAATCCAGGAGTCAAGCGTTGCGGAGCTGTCCGAGATCGTGAAGGGCGAGCCGGCGCCGCGCGCCGAAGACGAAGTAACGCTGTTCAAGTCCGTGGGCGTCGCGTTCGAGGACCTCGTGGTGGCGCGCGCCGCCTTCGACCGCCTCGCCGGATGACCGGCCGCTCCGTCTCCGGTCCCCGCCGGGTCCCCCGGTCCCTTCGAGGCTTGCAGCCCCCGCAGGCGCTTCGGTGGATCGCGACGCTTATTGCCGCCGCTCTGCTGTGCGTGTCCTGCCAGGGCAGCGACCGCTCGCCCCCCTCGGTCACGACGAGCCGGCCCACACCTCAGCGCTCGTCCCAGGGGCCCGAGCCGTACCCGTATACGAAGCCGGTGCCCCCGCGGGCCCCGACGGCCATTGACGGCACCTACAGGAGGACTCTCTCCGTGCGGCTGACCGGCGGCTTCGTGCCGTGCCGGCGGTGCGCGCCGTATCGCCTCGAGGCCGGAAGGTCGACGCTTGTGCTCGACGAGGGGCGGTTCGTCCTCGAACACAAGCCGGCGGCGCCCGAGTCGGCCGGCTTCTCCGCCACCGGTCACTTCACGATCGCCGAGCGAGAGGTCGCGCTGTTCAACGACCCCAGTTGTACCCATGTAAAGGGTGTGTACGGCTGGACACTCGGCGGGGGAGAGCTCACCTTCGCGAGCCACCACGACCCCTGCTTTGTGGGCTTGAGGATGGAGTACCTGACCGCGCGTTCCTGGACGAGCATCTCGCATGGGTGACGACTCTCCCCTCGGCGGCCTCGGCAAGACCGCAGAACAGAACCGGGGCGGCCCCCGCCGGACCGCAGAACAGAACCGGAGCGGCCCCCGCCGGACCGCAGAACAGAACCGGGGCGGCCTCCCGGCCGCCTGTGGTGGAGTGCGGCATGTCCGTTAACTACGTCGCCTCGCCACCCGTCTCGGCCGAGCTCGTCATCATCGGCGGCGGGGTCGTCGGCGCCGCTACCGCGTGGCATGCGGCGCGCGCAGGGCTCAAGCCGCTGCTGATCGAGCGCAGGCCTGCGCTTTGCACCCTGACCACGCCGGCTTCGACCGGGGCGTTTCGCCTCCAGTTCGACAACAAGGAAGAGCTCGACCTCGTGCGTGAGTCGGTCGAGCTGTTCCTCAACTTCGCCGAGGTGACCGGCCAAACCGACTACGACGTCGGGATCCGCCAGCAGGGCTATCTATGGGTGACGACCGACGAGCGACGTGCCGGACACCAGCGGGCGTTGGTTGAAGAGCAGCACGCCTGGGGCCTTGGCGACGTCGAGCTTCTCGCCGGCGACGAGGTGCGGGCCCGCTGGCCGTATGTCACCCCCGAAGTTGTGCAGGCCCGCTTCAGGGCCGGCGACGGCTTCCTCGACCCGAAGGCCCTGACCATGGGGCTCGTGGCGTCATCACGCGCGTCCGTGGTGGTCGGCTGTGCGGCCACCGGCTTCGAGGTCACCGGCAGGCGTCTGACCGGTGTGAAGACGAGCGCCGGCACCGTGGCAACCGAGCACGCCGTCATCGCAGCGGGGCCCTTCTCCGGCGTCGTCGCACTGCTGGCGGGCGTGGAGCTTCCCGTCACCACCGTGGCGCGCCACAAGGTCGTCATGGCCGACCTTCCGGCCGTGCCGCAGTATGCGCCGATGACCGTCGACGACGACACCGGCGCGCACTGGCGGCCTGCGCTTGGCGGCGCCTACCTCCTCTATACGGACCCGGCCACGCCGTCGAGCCCGCCGGCGGAGGACGTGACGCCGGACGCCGCGCTTGCGTGGGCGCTGCTCGATCCCTCGAGCCCGGTGTCGGCGGCGCGCGTCGCGCCCTTCTGGAAGGAGGTGTGGGACCTGGGTGCTGCAATCTGGTCGATGCAGTCCGGTTTCTACACGATGTCTCCCGACCACCGCCCCCTGGTCGGGCCGACCGGCATCGACGGCCTCTATGTCAACAGCGGCTACAGCGGGCATGGCATCATGGCGAGCCCAGCAGCAAGCCGCATAGGCGTCGACGTTCTGATCGGCCGGATCGCGCCGCCCGACAACCCGTTCCGGATTGACCGCGCCTTCGAGGCGCGCGCCCGCGACGTGCTTTAGGCCTTGTCTGCGACCTCCGAGACGCGCCCGGTCTTGACGTCGTAGACCGCGCCCGTGATGTGGATGCCGTCGGGGATTAGCTCCGAGCTGCGCAGTTTGCCGACGTCGTCGCGCACGCTCTGCTCGAGGTCGGGGAACGGGAGGAAGTCGATCCCAGAGGCGTCGACGCCCGATTCCTGCTGCACCTTCTCGGCGAGCTGTTCGTTGGTGAAGGTCAGCATCCCGCAGTCGGTGTGATGAATGACCACGACCTCCTCGGTTCCAAGCAGCCGCTGCGAGATCACGAGCGAACGGATGGCGTCGTCTGAGACGCGCCCGCCTGCGTTGCGGACCACATGGGCGTCGCCGAGCTCGTGCCCGAGAAACCTCTCCGGGTGCAGCCTGGCGTCCATGCAGGTGACGACCGCCACCTTGCGAGCGGGGGGCATGTCCAGGTGCCCCTTGTCGAAGTCGGACACGAAACGTTCGTTCGCCGAGAGCAGCTCGTCGAATACCGGCGCCATGCTTTCACCTCCGAGTGTCGATGTCGAAGCGACACTTATACACTATTAGTAACGTGCTTTAGGGCGAAATGGGTCGGGCCCACCCTTACGAGCGGCTCCCGCCGCGCCGGCGCAGGGCCCCGAGGCGTGCGTTACGGTCGGCTCCTTTATGGCAGACGACCACACCTTCCACATGGCGCCCGACGAGTTCCGCCGCCACGGGCGCTCCGTCATCGACTGGATCGCCGACTACATGGCCACGGTCGAGGCCATGCCTGTGCTCTCGCAGGATCGGCCAGGTGCCGTGCGAGCGCGCCTGCCTGCGCATCCGCCCGAGCACGGCGAGCCCTTCGAGACCGTGCTTAGCGACCTCACAAGCGTGATCCTTCCGGGCGTCACCCACTGGCAGTCGCCCAACTTCTTTGCCTTCTTTCCTGCGAACGTCTCGGGGCCCTCTGTGCTCGGCGAGCTCGTGTCGGCGGCTCTAGGCATACAGGGCATGCTGTGGACGACGAGCCCAGCGTGCACCGAGCTCGAGACCCACATGCTCGACTGGATCGTCGACATGCTCGATCTTCCGGCGACGTTTGGCTCGGGCGGCCCAGGCGGCGGGGTGATACAGGACTCCGCCTCGAGCGCGAGCCTGTGCGCGCTGCTCGCCGCCCGCGAGCGTGTCACAGAAGGTGCTGCAGACAAGCTCGGCGTCGGGGGCGCGCTCACCGTTTACGCCTCGTCGCAGGCACATTCATCGATCGAGAAAGCCGTGCGCATTGCCGGGCTTGGGAGCGACAACTACCGCGTGGTTGACGTCGACGACGCCCAGCGCATGCGACCTGAAGCCCTCGAGGCCGCCATCGCCGGCGACGTCGTGGCCGGCGTGACGCCGTGCATGGTCGTTGCGACGGTGGGCACGACCTCGTCCATGGCGATGGACCCGCTCCGTGCGATCGGCGAGGTGTGCCGGCGCTTCGATGTGTGGCTCCACGTCGACGCTGCCATGGCGGGCACAGCAGCCGTGTGTCCGGAGTTAAGGGGCCTCCACGATGGGCTCGAGCTTGCCAACAGCTACTGCTTCAACCCCCACAAGTGGATGTTCGTCAACTTCGATTGCGACTGTTTCTACGTGGCCGACCGGAGGCCTCTCGTGGCAGCCCTCAGCATTCTGCCCGAGTATCTCCGCAACGCCGCCTCCGAGGCAGGCGATGTCGTCGACTACCGCGACTGGCAGGTGCCTTTGGGCCGGCGATTCCGCTCGCTCAAGCTGTGGTTCGTGATCCGTCACTACGGGATCGAAGGCCTCCGCCACCACGTCAGGGAGCACATTGCGATTGCTGCCGATCTCGCAAAGTGGGTCGAGGCCGAGCGCGACTTCGAGCTTGCCGCTCCCGTGTCACTGAACCTCGTGTGCTTCAGGCACAGGGGAGGCGACGCCTTCAACCAGGCGCTGCTCGAGCGCGTCAACGCCTCGGGGGCCATGTACCTCACTCACACCGTGCTCGACGGCAGCTACACGCTGCGCGTGTCCGTGGGGGGAACGAACACAACCCGTGCGCACGTCGAGGCCGCTTGGGATCGAATCTGCGCAGCGGCCTCGGCGCCGGAAGGGCTTGTCCCATGACGTTGGAGGAGGTCGAGTTCGCGGTCGTCGGCGCAGGCATGGCCGGATCGGCGACGGCGCGCGCTCTCGCGCGCAAAGGTCGAGATGTCGTACTGCTCGAGCGCTTCGAGGTCGGCCACAAGCGCGGCTCGAGCCACGGCGCGTCGCGCATCTTCCGCTTCTCTTACGACGACCCCGTCTACGTCCGCATGGCCATGGAGGCTTTGCCGTTGTGGCGCGAGCTCGAAGCCGAGACCGGCGAAGAGCTCGTCATCACAGCGGGAGGGCTCGACGCTGGAAAGAACCTCGACGGCCACGTTGCGGCCCTGCGCGCCTGCGGCGCCGAGCTCGAGCTGCTCGACGGCGACGCCGCCAACCGCCGCTTCCCGGTGCTCAACCTGCCGCGGTCAGAGCCCGTGCTTTACCAGCCAGACGCCGGGATCGCCAAGGCCGACGCTGCCGTGCGCGTCTTCGTGTCCTCGGCTGTGGCCGGCGGGGCGCGTCTCGTCGAGGGGACTGCGGTGCAGGAGCTTCGCCTCGCGGGCGAGGGTGTCGAGGTCGCCACCGAGGACGTCACGTATAGGGCGCGCGTTGCCGTCGTGGCCGCAGGCGCGTGGGCGCGCGGCCTCCTCGAGGGAGTGGGAATAGAGCTTCCCGTCACCCCGACGCGGGAGACCGTCGCCTACTTTCACCTCGATGGCGAGGCGACGATTCCAAGCCTGGTCGACTGGGGCGATCCCATCTTCTACGCGCTCGCCAACCCGGGCGGGGGCCTCAAGGCGGGGCTCCATCACGGCGGACCGGTCACCGACCCCGACGACGCCGGAGTCGTCGACGACGACACCGTGGCCCAGGTCTCGGAGCGAGTGGCGGCGCGCTATCACGGCGTCGACCCCGAGCCCTTCGACGCCGAGACCTGCATCTACACCAACACCGCCGATGAGCGCTTCATCATCGAGCGCCGCGGCCCGGTCGTCATCGGCTCGGCCTGCAGCGGCCACGGCTTCAAGTTCGCGCCACTAACGGGAGCGCGCCTCGCGGACCTCGCCCTCGCCGGGTGAACGCCCGGTTCGGACCGTGCAAGGGCAGCCGCGCTGCGCCGAACTCCAGTCCGGAGAGTGCGAGGGGCTGGTTTCTAGGGGCAGTGCGTAACCATATCTTGAGGGTCGGTTTTGCACTCGTCGATGTCGGCGCCGCCGTCGACCGAGTCGACGACGTTGTCGATCGAGTCGAGCGTGTCGAAGCCGACGCCGCCGAACAGGCGGTCGGAGCCGGCGCCGCCCTCGACCGTGTCGTTGCCGACCTTGCCCGAGACGAGGTCCCCGCCGGCTCCCCCGAAGACGCTGTCGTTATCGCTGTCGCCCGATACGGTGTCTTCTCCGGCACCTCCGTCGCCGCAGTCCTTGCCCACCCCGCCGTCGATCGTGTCGCTGCCCTCGGCCCCGCCCATCACGTCATCGCCCGGTCCTCCGATCAACGTGTTACTGAAGTTGACTTCGTCTCCACCGCCCGTGCACATGTCCATAGGAGGAAGCCCTGTCCCGCTGGTGAGGAGGGAGCCCGCCGACATCCGGTCGTTGCCGCCTTCGCCCCTGATTACATCGCTGCCGCCGTCACCGTAAAGTTCGTCGTTGCCGACTCCGCCGTTGAGACTATCGTTGCCCGTACCACCGCGGAGTTGGTCGTCGTCCACGTTGCCGCAGATGAAGTCATTTCCCCCATTGCCGGAGATCATGTCGTCCCCGCCGAGGCCGACGATGACGTCGGTGCCGTTAGTACCGACGAGGGTGTCGGGCTGGCTGGTGCCGACGATGGTGGCCGCCCGCCCAAAGCAAGTGGGTGTGGCCGCCTGCGCCGCCGGGGCGAGCGCGGCGATCAGCAGCCCGGCAGCAAGGGGAATGAGGCGACGTGCGGTCCGGCTCTTCATTTTGCTGTTCCTTCCCGACGCGCCGGAGAGGAAAGCGCGGGGCCCCACGACGTGGCTTTCGGTCCCAGTCCTGGAGCTCGAAGCGCCGCCCACGGCAGGTCTTTAGACCGAGCAGGCCCCACGCCCGCCCACCAGCTTGAAAAGCTATCAGCAACTCATGCCGGCTACAAGCCCGCCGACGGCCATCCCCGGGGCGTGAGTGCGATCCCGGCGTGCCAGCGGGCCCAGTAGGTCATGCCTTGCGCGCCTTCCACACCTCTTCCGAGGGCCAC
>Ga0136610_1000094_pt1 | contig 18903 bp, 15 predicted proteins | sample AntDrymUQ1342206_2_FD_104804 | JGI IMG/M metagenome (GOLD analysis project Ga0136610, IMG submission 104804) | Polar desert sand microbial communities from Dry Valleys, Antarctica - metaG UQ134 (22.06) | ecosystem: Environmental > Terrestrial > Soil > Desert | place: Antarctica: Dry Valley...
GAGGCGGAGGCGACGAGGCCAAGCAGGTCAACGTCTACGGCTCCGACGGCAACATGGGCAATGCCCTCGGTGAGAAGTTCAGCGAACCCGGCGCCCTGGCCGGCATGCGTGGAACGACGCCATTGACCGAGCTATCGCCCGACTTCACCGAGCGACTGCTCGTAGTTGACCCGAACCTCGTCGACTTCAACTACGCGGCCGAGACCTACGACGCCATCGTCGTCGCCGCGCTGGCCGCTGAGCAGGCCCGCACCAACCAGGCGGCGACTTTCGGACCCTTCGTCAACGGGATCACCAGCGGCGGTGAGAAGTGCACCGACTTCGCCACCTGCCTGGCGATCCTTCAGGCGAATGGCGATGTCGACTTCGACGGACTGTCCGGCCCGCTGGCCTTCACCGACCCGGGTGAGCCGGCCGCGGCATCGTTCGGGATCCTGTCCTTCGGCGAGGACAACGCGATCGACGCCGATCAGACCGAGTACGTGATCGGTGGTGACGAGGCCAACGCCAGCACCATCGAGCCGCCGGCCGCACCGGACTACGCCACCGCTCCGACCGGTGGCCCGCTGATCGTCGGCACCATGCTGCCGCTGACCGGCAACCTGGCCTTCCTCGGCCCGCCTGAGGTCGCAGCGGCCAAGCTCGTGATCCAGGACATCAACGACGCGGGTGGTGTGCTCGGCCAGCCGGTCCAGCTCATCGAGACCGACTCGGGTGACACCTCGACCGACACCGCAAATCAGTCGGTGGACCGGATGATCCAAGGTGGCGTCAACGTCATCGTGGGTGCCGCATCCTCCGGGGTGAGCCTGACCGTGATCGACAAGATCACCGGTGCCGGGATCATGCAGATCTCGCCGGCCAACACCTCCGATCAGTTCACCACCTACAACGACAACGGCCTGTACTTCCGGACCGCACCGCCGGACGTGCTGCAGGCCCGCACGCTGGCCGACATCATCCTGGACGATGGCAACTCAAGCGTGTCGATCATCGCCCTGAACGACCCTTACGGGACGGGCCTGGCGAACAACCTGCGCGACAACCTGATCGGGGACGGTCTGGCTGAGGATCAGGTGGCTGAAGTGATCATCTATGACCCAGCGGCCACCTCGTACCGGACCGAGGTACAAGAGATGGTCGACTTCAACGCCGACGCCATCGTCGTCATCGGGTTCGATGAGTCGTCGAAGATCATCGAGGAGATGAACTCGCAGGGCATCGGCCCAGCAGCCGCGTAACACTCCAGCACAACGTCCACGGGCCCGGCATCGTCAATTGATGCCGGGCCCGTGGACATGTCCGACTGAGCCGTGTCCGACCGAGAGGACATGTAGGTGCCCGCCGACGAACCGACCATCCTGGCGACCTCGGGCGGTTACCGTGCGGGGGTTCGCAGCCGGCTTGCGTTCGCTCCGCTGATCGGCAAGGCGGTCGAACTCTCCGGAGTCAGCGGGCGAGCCCCGCGGCTGGTCCATCTCGGTACCGCCAACGGTGATCAGCGCTGGTACAACGCCGAGCTCGACGAGGCAGCCCGGGCCGCGGGCATCGACCTGACCCACCTGAATCTGTTCCCGATGCCGTCAGTGGACGCACCCGAGGATCTGCTCATGGGTGCCGATGTGGTGTGGGTCAACGGAGGATCGGTGGCAAATCTGCTCGCCGTCTGGCGGGTTCACCACGTTGACGTCTACCTGCGGATGGCGTGGGAGGCGCGAGTCGTCCTGGCCGGGGTCAGCGCCGGTTCGATCTGCTGGCACCAGGGCGGAACGACGGACTCCTTCGGGCCCGATCTGCGGGCGGTCACCGACGGTCTGGCCCTGCTGCCGTACGGGAACGGGGTGCACTACGACTCAGAGGCCGCCCGCCGACCGTTGGTGCACAAGCTCGTCGGCGACCGGACCCTGCCGCGGACGTACTGTTCGGATGACGGCGTGGGGCTTCTCTATCGCGGCGAACGCTTCACGGCTGCCTTCACCGAGACTGCTGGCAAGTGTGCCTACGTCGTCGAGCGCAGCGCCGACGGCCAGGTCATCGAGGAACGCATCGACGCCGAACTGCTGAACTGAGAATGCTGGTGCTTGCTACTTGGTGGTGGCCAGCGTCCCGAGGTAGAGCTCGATGACCTTGGGGTCGTGCATCAGTTCCCGGCCGGCGTTGGTGTAGGCATTACGGCCCTGATCCAGGACGTAGCCGCGGTCGCAGATCTGCAGGCAGCGCCGGGCATTCTGCTCGACCATGATGATCGAGACATCGGCCGCGTTGATCCGCCGGCAGCGGATGAAGACCTCGTCCTGATAAGCCGGTGACAGGCCTGCGGAGGGCTCGTCGAGAAGCAGTACGGAGGGTTCCATCATCAACGCCCTGCCCATCGCCACCATCTGCCGCTCGCCACCGGACAGTGCCCCAACCTTCTGCTTGCGACGCTCACCCAGCATCGGGAAGAGTTCGGCGCAGAAGTCGAAGCGCTCCTGGAATTTATTGGCGCGCAGATAGATTCCCATCTCGAGGTTCTCCTCGATGGTCAGCGACGGGAAGACGTTGTTGTTCTGCGGGACGTACCCGACGCCATCGGCCACGAGCCGGTGCGCTGGCGCGGAGGTGATCTCCTGGCCGCGCAGGGTCACCGTGCCCGACCGAACCGGGATGAGCCCGAACAAGGCCTTGAGCAGCGTGGACTTGCCCGCGCCGTTAGGGCCGATGATTCCGACCAGCTCACCGTCGTTGAGGTAGAAGTCCGTGCCGCGCAGGATGTCGACCCCTGGCACATAACCCGCCACCAACTCGTCGGCCCGCAGCAGCGCATCCCCAGCCAGCTCGACATGTTCCTCGCGGGTGGCTGCACGTTCGGCCGGAGTCATGTCCGGGCCAGCAGATGTCCGCTCGGCGGGTTCAGTCGACTTCTCGGGTTGAGCCCGCTCGGCGGGCTCGGGTGGCGGGCTCGACTCCGTGCGTCCGGTATCGGTCATCTACAGGCCTCGCGTCGTCTCAGTGGGCAGGTCTGAGTCTTCGCCCTTCTGGGCGGCGATGGCAACCTCGGCCTCGGCGAGCACGAGCTCCTCCTCCTCCACGGTCAGCGGGGCGTCGTGGTGGGCGCCGAGATAGGCGTCCACCACGTCCTTGTTCTGCGAGATGGCTTCCGGCGGCCCCTCGGCAATCACCCGCCCAGCTGCCATCACGACCACCCAGTCGCTGATGTCACGGACGACGTCCATGTCGTGTTCGACGAAGATCACCGTCATGCCCTCCTCCCGGAGGTTCTTTACGTGTTGCAGCAGGCTCTGGGTCAGTGCCGGATTCACCCCGGCCATCGGCTCGTCGAGCATGACGACCTTCGGCTCGCTCATCAGCGCCCGGGCCATCTCCAGCAGTTTGCGCTGTCCACCGGACAGGGTCCCGGCAAAGTCTTGAGCCTTCGCGTCGAGCTTGAATCGACCCAGCAGATCCATGGCGCGCGCCTCGATGTTGCGCTCCTGTGCCCTCCAGCCGGGCAGCAGCGCATTGAGGAAGCGCTCGCCGGTCTGTCCCTGCGCACCGAGTTTCATGTTCTCCAGCACCGTCAGCCGGGACAGTGCCTTGGTCAGTTGGAATGTCCGTACGACGCCGAGCCGGGCCACCTGGTGCGGCTTCAGCCGGCCCAATGACCGGCCGTCGAAGCTCCACTGACCGGCGTTGGGCTGGTCGAAGCCGGTGAGCAGGTTGAACATCGTGGTTTTGCCAGCGCCGTTGGGTCCGATCAGGCCGGTGATGGCGCCCCGCTGAAACTCCAGGTGTTCCACGGCAACGGCGGTGAGCCCGCCGAAGGAGCGGACCAGGTCGTCGACGACGATGGTCGGGTCGGGCTTGGGCACGCCGATGTCCCATGCCAGGCCGTGCAGCGGGTGAGTGGTGTCAGCTGGCATCGAGCACGATCTCCCTACGGTCGCCGAGGATTCCCTGAGGCCGGAAGATGAGCAGGAGCATCAGCCCAACTCCGACCAGAACGAAGCGGATGTTTGCCACATCCGCCCTACTCAGAATCTCGTCCGGAATGAATCCGTTGCGGATCAGAGCCGCCAAGCCGGCGTCGGTGAAGGCGATCAGGAACCACAGGATCATCGAGCCGATGACCGGACCCAGCACTCGTGCCGTCCCGCCGAGAATCAGTGCCGCGTAGGCAAGGAAGGTGTTCGCATTCTGGAACTGGTCCGGGTTGGCCGAGCCTGTTGCCAGCACCAGGATCATCCCGCCGAAGCTCGCCATGACGCCGCCGAGAGCAAGCGACTGCATCTTGTAGGAGTAGACATTCTTGCCCAGTGATCGGACGGCGTCCTCGTCCTCCCGGATGGCCTTGACCACGCGGCCCCAAGGGCTGCGCATCAACTGCCAGATCAGCAGGCTGAACAACGTCACCAGAATCCAGCCGACCAGGCAGGCCCAGGTTTCCCGACCTGTCCAGGTGGAGCCGAGGAAGTCGTAGGTGCGCTGGGTCTCGAACGGCGCCAGCGCGTAGAACTCGCCTCCGAAGGCGGACAGTCCCTGGGTGGCGCCGGTGATCTCGGTCGCCGGCGTGGAGCGGAACACCAGGCGGAGGATCTCTGCGGCAGCGATGGTCACGATTGCCAGGTAGTCCGCGCGAAGGCGCAGGGTGGGCACCCCGAGCAGTAGCGCAAGGACCAGCGCGGCAATGACGCCGATCAGGACGCCGACGAACAGCGGCAAACCCCACATGGACACCGAGATGGCCACGCCGTATCCGCCCAGCAGCGCGAAACCGATCTGGCCGAAGTTCAACAGGCCGGTGTAGCCGAAGTGCAGATTCAGCCCGACGCCCATCAGCGCGAAGAAGACTGCTGATTGGCTGACCAGGGCCTTGACGCTCAGCGCCAGGATGTCGAGGAACTCACTCATCTCAGTCGTCCGCCTAACCGACTCGGGCTCGGCTGCCGAGGATCCCTTGCGGTCTGACGACCAGGATCACGATCAGTAACAGCAGGCCGCCGACGTACTTCAGCTCATCGGCGATCACCACGGTGGACAGCTGGACGAAAACGCCGACGATGATGCTGCCCAGCAGCGCGCCGTAGGCAGTGCCGAGACCGCCGAGGACGATCCCGGCGAACATGAGCAGCAGCAATCGAAAGCCCATGTCCCAGAACACTTCGTCGGACAAGCCGAACAGCACCCCGCCGAGTGCGGCCAGTGCACCACCTAGGACCCAGACGAACCGGATCACCCGGTCCACGTTGATCCCCGACGCTGCCGCGAGATCGCGGTTGTCGGCGACGGCTCGCATCGCCTTTCCAATTTTGGTCCGCTGCAACATCAGTGCGACCAGCACGAGAACGACGATCGAGACCAGGATGGAGAGCAGGTCCTTGTCGGTGAGCGAGATGGGCCCGTAGTCGTTCGCCCGTTGGCCGCGGTAGTCGCTGTAGGGCTGGGACCTGCCACCGAAGACGATGTTCAGCAAGTAGCGCAGCGCGAGCGACAGGCCGATCGAGATGACCAGCATCGCGATCAGACCGCTGCCACGGCGGCGCAGCGGTCGCCAGAGGGCGATGTCGTTCAGCCAGCCGACGAACCCCCCGACGACCATCGCGATTGCCGTCGCCGCGATGAGCGAGATTCCGGCGTCCACGTTCAGGAACCAGGCGACGATCGCCCCGATGGCCACGAGTTCACCGTGCGCGAAGTTCGTCAGGCCGGTGGTTCCGAAGATGAGCGACAGTCCTACCGCGCAAAGTGCGATCAGCAGACCGAAGCGCAGGCCCTCAGCGAGCAACTGCGGGATCCGGCCGAGGCCGCCACCCTGACCGGTGGATCCGTCCGAGAGCGCGAACGGGACGGTGGGCGTGTCTCCTTCCGAGATTGTCACCTGCCGCGTCGAAGCCCCTGCCGTCACACCGTCGGGCAGGTCGTCGGGGTTGATCGAGACCGTGTACTCACCTGGCCCGGGTAGCTCGGCCTCGTAACGGCCCTCGTCGTCGGTCTGGCCCTGGTCAACCTCATCGCCCTGGTCGTCGGTCACGGTGACTTCCACGCCCTCGATCGGACCGGACAGACTCGTGCGCAGGTTCACCCCGATCGTCTCGCCCTCAGCCGAGGCGGGGGCCTGAGTCGTGATGGCGAAGCCGATGAACACTGCCAATCCAGCCAGTGCAACGACCAGAATGCGTGCGGCCCAGGCTCCGCGAGCAGGCAGGTGCGGGTGAGGCATCAGACTCCATCGGGAGGGCGGGCAATCCGACCGGGACAGTAGCGGACGAGTTGGTGCGCCGAGAAGCGTACGGCCTGGCAAGCGCGAATAGTGGCCGAACCAAGCACTTGGCAGACTGGAGGTTGTCAGGGCACGCGATTGTGGGGCACGCTGAGCACCGTCCACAGCGACCGAGCATCAGTCAGGTTCGCGCAGCGATGCCGACGATGCTCATCTGGATAGCGGAGGAGTCCCCACGTGCCTCGGTGCGGAATCGTGGTACGCCCCGCCGATCATGACGACCTCGAGGAGGTCGCCCGCCTGGTGGATCTGGTGGTCCCGAGCATGCCGGGGCCTCGGCAGGGCATCGCACGAACCGGCGATGGCGAGGCACGTTTCGGACGGCTCGTGGACAGCCCGGACAGCCAGCTGCTGGTCGCGTGTCTGGCCGACGGCACTCGAGCCGGAGCGGCAATGCTGTCGGTCGACGCGGTCTCCATGGCCCTCGGCGGCCTGATCATGTCCGTGGTTCTGATCGTCGATGACAGTGCACGCCAGCGCGGCGTCGGCCGCGAGCTCGTCTCTGCGGTTGCCCGGTTCGCCGACGAGGCGGGTGCCGATGCAGTGACCGTGTCGCTGCCTCCGGGAAACCGGGAGGCGCACCGGTTCTTCTCCAGACTCGGATTCGTCCCGCTGGTGACCAACCGGATCGCCTCGGTGTCCCAGCTAATGCGTGCCCTGGCGCCCAGTGACGTCGCTGCCGAACGACGGCAGAGCGTGCTGTTACGGGCGCGGCGGCCGTTCGGGCGGCGCAGTACAGCGCTGACCGACGCCCGGATGACCGCGAGCGTTCGGACGGACCGGCCGCTGGCGTAGCCCGCCGGCATCGAGCGCCGGGGTCGGCAGCTCAGCCGGTCGGCGGACGATCCCTGACCAGGCAGCGGAGTCGGACCGTACACAGCAGCCTGCCTGTGTCGTCGGCCATCTCGATCTCGTGGCTGGTCAGGGTCCCTCCGAGGTGGATGTTGCGGCACACCGCCGTTACTGTTCCCTGCACAGCCGCACGGTGGTAGCTGGCGTTGAGTTCGATGCCGACCACCGCGCGTTCGGGGCCGACCGAGAGGGCCGCCGCCGTCGAACCGAGGGTTTCGGCAAGCACACAGAACGCACCACCGTGCACGATGCCGTAGGGCTGTTGATTGCCCTCGACGGGCATCGTGGCCACCAGCCGATCGGGGTTCCAGTCGACGATCTGGATGCCCATGCGTTCGGCCAACGAGCCGGGGGTCAGCCCGGCGACCCAGTCCGGGGGGCGGTGGGAGAAGGGCGGCGAGGCTGTCACACCGCGACCCTAGAGTGAGCCTGTGAGTGCAGATACCGTGAGTGCAGTGCGCAAGCAGCAGCGATCGACGAGCAGGTGCCGGCATTGACCGACCCCTCCCGGTTGTTGCTCGTCGACGGCCATTCGATGGCCTATCGCGCGTTCTACTCCCATCCGGTGGAGAACTTCTCCACCACGACGGGTCAGCCGACGAACGCGGTGTACGGGTTCACCTCGATGATGATCAAGGTGCTCACCGACGAGACACCGACGCACATCGCGGTCGCCTTCGATGTGTCCCGGACGACCTTTCGCAGCGCGATCTTCGCCGACTACAAGGCCAACCGCACCAAGACTCCCGATGACTTCCGCGGTCAGGTAAGCCTGATCAAGGAGGTACTCGCAGCGCTGCGGATCACGGCAATCGAGGTGGACGGGTACGAGGCCGACGACGTGATCGCCACATTGGCGACCGAGGCGACAGAGGTCGGGATGCAGGTTCTCATCTGCACCGGGGACCGCGACGCACTGCAGTTGGTCAACCCGCTGGTGACGGTGCTCTATCCGCATCGCGGTGTCACTGGGATGACTCGCTTCGATCCTGCCGAGGTCGAGGCGAAGTACGGGCTGACGCCGGCGCAGTACCCGGACTTCGCGGCCCTGCGCGGTGATCCGTCGGACAACCTGCCGGGCATTCCCGGGGTGGGCGAGAAGACCGCCGCCAAGTGGATCCGCGAGTTCGGATCGCTGGAGGCTCTTGTCGACCGGGTCGACGAGGTCAAGGGGAAGATCGGTGATGCCCTGCGTGACCACCTTGGTTCGGTGCTGCAGAACAGTCAGCTCACCCAACTTATCCGCGACGTCCCCCTCGCCCAGCGGCCGGAGGATCTGCGCTGGACCAGCTGGGACCGCGAACAGGTTCACCAACTCTTCGACAACCTGCAGTTCCGGGTGCTGCGGGACCGCCTGTTCACCGATCTCAGCGCCGATGAGCCCCCGAGCGAGGGCGGATTCGAGGTCACGGTCGACGAGCTGGCCCCGGGCAGGCTGGGATCGTGGCTGGCCGAGCACGGCCACGGTCAGCACCCGATGGGGATCTCTCCGTACGGCACCTGGGGCCGCGGCACCGGAGTGATCGAGGCGATCGCACTGTCCACTGTGGCCGGTCGTGGAACCTGGGTACGGCCGGCTGATCTGAACACCGAGGACGAGAAAGCCCTGGCCGAATGGTTGTCAGACCCCAACGTGGACAAGGCTATTCATGACCTCAAGGGCCCACTCCTCGCGGCCTGGGCGCATGGCCTGGAGCTCGCCGGCATCAGCAGCGACACGATCCTGGCCGCCTATGTCGCGATGCCGGGCCAGCGTTCCTTCGATCTGACCGACCTGGTGGTGCGCTATCTGAAGCGCGATCTGACCCCAGCCGCGAGTGACACCGGCCAGCTCACCTTGGATGGCGGGGCCGAAGCTGCGAATGCCGAGCGCGCCGAACAGGGAGTCCGTACGGCGATGGCGGTCGCGGAGTTGGCCAGCTCGCTGGGGGATTGGCTTGCCGGCCGGGGCGGTACGCGCCTGCTGACCGAGATGGAGCTTCCGTTGGCGCGGGTGCTGGCCAGGATGGAGTCGGCCGGCATCGCGATCGACCTGGAGCGACTCAGCGCGCTGCAGCGGGAGTTCGCCGAGGCGGTGAACGCTGCCGCCGAAGACGCCTATGCCGTGATCGGACAGCAGATCAACCTCGGATCGCCCAAGCAGTTGCAGATCGTGCTGTTCGACGATCTCGGGCTGCCCAAGACGAAGCGGATCAAGACCGGCTACACCACCGACGCGGAGTCACTGACCACCCTCCTGGAACAGACTGCTCATCCATTCCTCGAACACCACAGGCGCCACCGAGACGTGACCCGTCTGCGGACCGTCATCGACGGGTTGATCCCGATGGTCGACGACGTGGGCCGGATACACACGACCTTCCAGCAGACCGTCGCTGCCACCGGGCGGCTGTCCTCGGCCGATCCCAATCTGCAGAACATTCCGATTCGCACGGCCGAGGGGCGCCGGATCCGGCAGACCTTCGTGGTCGGGCCGGGCTTCGAGTCGCTGATGACCGCCGACTACAGCCAGATCGAGATGCGGATCATGGCCCACCTGTCCGAGGACGCCGGTCTGATCGAGGCATTCGCGTCGGGGGAGGATCTGCACACCTTCGTGGCCTCCCGCGCGTTCTCGATCCCGGTGGAGGAAGTCGGCGGCGAGATGCGCCGCCGGATCAAGGCGATGAGTTATGGGCTGGCCTACGGGCTGTCGGCCTACGGGTTGTCCCAGCAACTCCGGATCACCCCCGAGGAGGCCCGGGCGCACATGGAGGCCTATTTCGAGCGCTTCGGCGGAGTGCGGGACTATCTGCACGACGTGGTCGACCAGGCCCGGATGACCGGTTATACCGAGACGATCTTCGGCCGGCGCCGGTACCTCCCCGACCTCACCAGCGACAACCGCCAACGCCGGGAGATGGCCGAGCGGATGGCGCTGAACGCGCCGATCCAGGGCTCGGCTGCCGACATCATCAAGGTCGCCATGCTCGGCGTCGACGCGGCCCTGACCGAGGCTGGTCTGAAGTCCCGGATGCTGCTTCAGGTCCACGACGAACTCGTCCTCGAGATCGCCCCAGGGGAGCATGACCTCGTGCAGGTCCTCGTCACCGAACAGATGGCCACCGCAGCCGAGCTGTCCGTTCCACTAGAGGTCTCCGTCGGTTTCGGCGCCAGCTGGGACGCCGCCGCGCACTGATGTTTCGCCTCGATCCGAGTTGTCAGGTAACTACGGCTGTCTTCACGCAGCGGAGCGACTGACATGTCGAGAGACGCCGTCGGCTATCCACATTCTCGCAGTCGGCGACCTGACTGGGCGGACCTGGCGCGATCGTGGTCGACGTGTTCGCCGCGTCAGAATCAGTGCCTGGCCTGGCAGAACTCGCGCAGCAGCAGGCAGGCATCCTCCGGCGGGAGCAGCTCGTCGTCCTGGCGGCAACAGTTCAGCAGCGGCTCTGCCGGGCAGACCACTGCAGAAGCGCTTGCCTTGGCGGGCCAGTTTCGGCATGCGGCTGATGCGCACTCATCTGGACGACATTGCCGGCGGTGCTCAGGCCCTGAGTGAGATCGATCTCGTTCGCCTGTGCCGCACATTCGGTCTCGAACCGCCGAGGCAGCAGCAGCTCCGACGCAGCTCGGACGGTCGCCGGCGCTATTTGGACTGTCTCTGGGAGCTATCGGACGGCTCGAAACTCCTGCTCGAAGTGGATGGCGCGCAGCATCTTTCGGTCGGGCAATGGTCGCGTGACATGCGTCGGGAACGTTCGCTGGTTCTGCGGGTCGGAAAGGTGTTGCGCTGCTCGGCCTACGAGGCTCGGTTCGAGCAGGCGGCACTCGCTGCCGACAATGCTGCCGCGGGAGTCCCTCGACTTGTCAGTAGCTCGGCCGCCGGCACTCGGATGCGGTCGACTGACAAGTCGTCGATCTCAGGCTGATTTGGTCGCGCAGAAGATGGCGGTACCCGGGATCAGCGCCGCCCGCTCGGGCGACCAGTAGCCCCACACCACGTCGCGTCCCGGCTGCCAGACCGGCTCGATGACGTCGTCGAGAAGAAAGCCCGCGGCCACGATGCAGCGAACCCAATCGCCCATCGTGCGGTGGTGCTCGACGTACATCGGCCGGCCCTGTTCGTCGAGCTCCACGTACGGCCGGTGGTCGAAATAGGAGCCGGTGACCTGCAGGCGAGCTGGATCGGAATCGTCGGGAAAGACCCAGTGAAAGGGATGGTTCACCGAGAACACGAACCGCCCCTCGGGTCGTAGCACCCGGGAGACCTCGTCCAGTGCTGCCGCGGCGTCAGCCACGAACGGAAACCCGCCGAAGGCGCTGCAGGCCAGATCGAAACTCGCCGCGGCGAAGGGCAGTGCGGTCGCGTCGGCCTGGACCAGCGGTAAATCGATGCCGGTCTGGCGCCCGGCTTCGGTGGCCCGGGCCAACATCCCGTCGGACAGATCCAACCCGACCGGCGCGGCGCCCTGGCTGCGCAACCAGCGGGCACACGGCGCGGAGCCGCAGCCCACCTCGAGCACCGAGCAACCGGCAACCGGACCGAGCAACCGCGCCTCGGATTCGCGCAGCCCTTCGGGACACCAGAGGAAATCGGCCAGACCGAGATCCTGGCCATGCTCGGTCAGATACGCAGGCGCGGCCTGATTCCACCACCGGCGATTGGCCGTTCGCGTCGCGTCCGCGTCGGCGACGCTCCGCTGGACCGCGTCGGCCCGCGGGTAGCCGTCGGAGTCAAGCGGAAGGGTCATCTCTTCGAGCATCGCACGCGAGCCTGCCCGCTCGGCGCCAGTTCGTGGCCATCCCGTAGCATGGAGTGGCGCTGCGGCCGTGTGCTGTCCGGCTTGCTGTCCAGCGCGGCCAGCACTCGACCCACCGGTGCCAACCCATCCTGCCCTTCTACGCCTGTCCGGAGTTCCTCTACCTCATGACCGCCTCCACCACGACCGCTCGGCCTCAGATCGCCATCAACGACATCGGCTCCGCCGAAGACTTCATGGCCGCCATCGACGCGACGATCAAATACTTCAATGACGGAGACATCGTCGAGGGAATCATCGTCAAGGTCGATCGGGACGAGGTGCTGCTCGACATCGGTTACAAGACCGAGGGTGTGATCCCCTCCCGTGAGCTGTCCATCAAGCACGATGTCGACCCCAATGAGGTCGTCTCGGTCGGCGATGAGGTCGAAGCGCTGGTCCTGCAGAAGGAGGACAAAGAGGGCCGGCTGATCCTGTCCAAGAAGCGTGCGCAGTACGAGCGCGCTTGGGGCACGATCGAGGCCAAGAAGGAGGCCGACGAGGTCGTCACCGGCACCGTGATCGAGGTCGTCAAGGGCGGCCTCATCCTGGACATCGGGCTACGCGGGTTCCTGCCGGCCTCGCTGGTCGAGATGCGCCGGGTCCGTGACCTGCAGCCCTATGTCGGACGCGAACTCGAAGCGAAGATCATCGAGCTGGACAAGAACAGAAACAACGTCGTGCTGTCCCGTCGGCAATGGCTGGAGCAGACCCAGTCCGAGGTCCGCAGCGAGTTCCTGAACAAGTTGGCCAAGGGCCAGGTCCGGACCGGTCAGGTCTCCTCGATCGTCAACTTCGGCGCGTTCGTCGACCTCGGCGGCGTCGACGGCCTGGTGCACGTCTCCGAGCTGTCCTGGAAGCACATTGACCACCCGAGCGAGGTCGTCGAGGTCGGTCAGGACGTCACCGTCGAAGTCCTCGACATCGACCTTGACCGCGAGCGGGTGTCCTTGTCGCTCAAGGCGACCCAGGAAGACCCGTGGCGCCAGTTCGCCCGTACCCACCAGATCAGTCAGGTCGTTCCCGGCAAGGTCACCAAGCTTGTGCCCTTCGGTGCGTTCGTTCGCGTGGAGGAAGGCATCGAGGGCCTGGTGCACATCTCAGAACTCGCCGAGCGGCACGTGGAGATCCCGGAGCAGGTCGTCCAGGTGGGCGACGACATCCTGGTCAAGGTCATCGACATCGACCTCGAGCGGCGGCGGATCTCGCTGTCGCTCAAGCAGGCCAACGAGGGCACGATCGGCGAGGCCACCAACTTCGACCCGTCGGCCTACGGCATGGCAGCCAGCTACGACGAGCAGGGCGCCTACATCTACCCCGAGGGCTTCGACCCCGACACCGGCGAGTGGAAGGAAGGCTTCGACACTCAGCGCGAGGAGTGGGAACGGCAGTACGCCGAGGCCCAGGAGCGCTACGAAGCCCACCGCAAGCAGGTCGACGACGCCAAGGCCGCCGACGCCGACGCGGCCGCATCTCCGGACACCAGCTACGCCAGCGATGGTGCCGCTCCGGAAGAGCCCAGCACCAACGGAGGCGGCACCTTGGCCAGCGACGAGGCCCTCGCTGCTCTGCGCGAGAAGCTCGCCGGAGGCTGATCTGCGCGCCGCGGCCGCTATCGCCGTGGTCGGCCTGTTCCTGGCCGGCTGCGCAGCGGATGCGGAGTCCGGCGATCGGCCCGACAGCCCGGCGAGTACGGCCGCGTCCGGCGGCACCACCACGTCCCAGCCGACGGCTTCGGTTCCGTTCGTCCTTCCGGAGACCTGCTCGGCGTTGCTGAGCCTGGACGCCATCGACGCGGGGCTCGGCGTACGGATCACCGGTACGACGAACTATGTCGTGGGTGTCCCTGAGCCGGGCATTGGCCGTACCGGACGGGTGACCTGCTCGTACGGCGTGATACCGAACGCGGACGGTAGCTCCAGCGCGCCGTTGGTGCAGGCCTCGGTGTTCACCTACGACACGGTCGAGTCAGCCATCGATCGAGTCGACACCGTCGTGAGCCAGGGCCGCAACGCTGGCAATCGCATCGAGGATGTGCCGGTCGGCGAGTACGCCGCGACGATCATCGTCAGCGTGACCGAGGCGACGCTTGTCGTCGCGGTCGAGGAGCGCAACTACGCGATCACCCTGGCTCCCGGGCTGGTGACCGACGACCAACTCGCGACGGCGATGGCCAGTCTTGCCGGGTCGGCCATCAACGGGGGGCAACCAGCCACGACATCCCCCACCCAGACGTCATGAGCGCGGCGCCGAGCTAGAGGGACAGGATGAGCGCGAAGGCGGGGCGCGGCGTCCCGCCATTGCGAGCCAGGAATGCCCAGGAGTGGCGCTGGGACCGTCGAGTCGGAAGGTCGTGGACGCGCCGGAAGATGGCGACTGCCTGGATCTCGTAGCAGCGGATCCCGCCGGACCGGGTGCGACGATGCCGCCCGACGGTTCGACCACGGGAATTGTGCCGGCCCATGAAATGCCCTTCTTCGGTCGGGGGAAGCGACCAGGTCGCGATGACCCTGTGCTCGGCAGAATAGGTGCCTGCGGCTCCGAGTACCGCCAAGACGCGCCGGGTACGTTGCAACCGTGACCGAGCACAGTGCGCACGAGGAGTCGGGGCCGGGCGCCAAGCAGGGTGGTGTGAAGTCCGACGGCGGGGAGTTCGTTCGAGACTCCCAGTACATCGAGGCGCGGATCACTGCGGACGGGCGCGACGGTTGGCCGGTCGGGGCCGGGCGCTACCGGCTGGCCGCAGCACGGGCCTGCCCGTGGGCGAATCGGGCGATCATCGTCCGGAGGTTGATGGGACTGGAGCCGGTCCTGTCGATGGCCATCGCGGGGCCGACGCACGACGAAGACAGCTGGACCTTCGACCTCGATCCTGGCGGTGTGGATCCGGTGCTGGGGATCCGGCGGCTCAAGGACGCCTACGAGAAGGCGGTCCCCGGCTATCCGCGTGGGATCACCGTTCCGGCAATCGTCGACATTCTCAGTGGTGCGGTGGTGACGAATGACTTCGGGCAGATGACCCTCGACCTCGACACCGAATGGGGGGACTTCTACCGGGACGGCGCACCGGAGTTGTATCCGGCCGCGTTGCGGGACGAGATCGACGAGGTCAGTGAAGATGTCCGCCGCGACCTGAACAATGGAGTGTATGAAGCCGGATTCGCCACCTCACAATCTGCCTATGAAACGGCGTACGCCAAGGTCTTTGCCAGAATGGACTGGCTCTGCGACCGGTTGGCCGGCCGGCGATTCCTGATGGGTGAGACGATCACCGAGGCGGACATCCGGCTGTTCACCACGCTGGCGCGTTTCGACGCCGTCTACCACGGACACTTCAAGTGCAACCGGAACAAGCTTGCCGAGATGCCCGTGCTGTGGGCTTACGCGCGCGACCTGTTCCAGACACCGGGCTTTGGTGACACGACGGACTTCGTACACATCAAGGAGCACTACTACCTCGTGCATAACGGCATCAATCCCACGCAGATCGTGCCAGCTGGCCCGGATCTGTCGAATTGGCTTACGCCGCATGGCCGTGAGGACCTCGGCGGCGCGCCGTTCGGTGACGGCACACCACCGGGGCCGCCCGTCGAAGCGGAACGCGTACCGGCCGACCACTGGATCCCAGCTGAGGTCTCGGGTTAACCAATGCGCGATGTCCTCATCGGGCTGACTGGAGGCATCGGTTCCGGGAAGAGCGCCGTGGCGAATTTGTTCGCAGAGCGCGGAGCTCGGATCGTCGACGCCGACAAGGTGGCGCGCGAAGTGGTCGCGGGCGGCTCAGCCGGTCTCCGGGCGGTCGTCGACGAGTTCGGCGCGGAGGTCCTCGGCGATGACGGGGAGCTCGACCGGACCCGACTGGCACACATCGTGTTCGCGGATCCGCAGGCCCGCGAGCGGCTCAATGCGATCGTGCACCCACTGGTGGCCGACCGGATCGAAGCGATGCTGGCGGAGCAGTCGTCCGTCGAAGTTGTGGTCTACGACGTGCCGCTGTTGGTCGAGGGATCGGTGCAGAACCGGCACGACTTCGACCTCATCCTGGTCGTCGAGGCTCCGGAGGACCTCCGAGTCCAGCGATTGCAGCGCGACCGGAACATGACCGAGGAACAGGTGCGGGCGCGCATGGCCTCTCAGGCCACCGACGACCAGCGACGGGCGATCGCTGATGTGGTGATCGTGAACGACGGAAACCGTACGGTTCTCCGTACGGCCGTCGACAAGGTGTGGCGGGAACGGATCCGCCCGGCGAGCTAGCCGCCGGCGTACGGGTGGGCGGTACTGGGATCGACCAGTGACCTCTTCCGTGTCAGGGAGCGGCAGCGCGTCCGTGCGCGTTCGCCGACGTGTCATAACCGCAGGTCAGAAGCCTTAAAGCGTCACCAGCGGACACCAGCGGACGTCCACGAAACGCGTGCGGTTGGGGTACGCGTTGGGGTACGGGCGAGCCTTGAGATCCCCCAGGTAAGCCCTTCTCGGTTTTCCGACTTGCGGGGGTCGTGGCCGTGAGCGCGACCGGACTTATGACCCGGCATCCCCCCATCCCGCCGGGGTGGGGTGACCAAGGCAAAACCTCCCGCCGGCGGGCGGTTTCGACCTGTCCGGCGGCAACCAACGCAGTTGGCCCTCTAGTTGGCGGCGGGGTGGCGCGGGCAGCCTCATCACATGCCCCTGATCTGGTCGCCGTCCCATCGCGTCTGCGATACTGGCGGGCGAGATTGTTCCTTGCTCAAAGGATGGATGGGGGATCGGACATGGAAGAGGAAGACCGAGAGTCGGAGGAATTTTCGATCCGGACTTCTTCCGAGGGGTCCCAGCGGGCGCTCACGGAGTTCCACACCGGTGTGGCGGACCACATCGGCGCGATACAGACCGCAGGTCGTGAGTTCCTGGCGCAGCATGCCTCTGCCGGTAGCGAAGGGTTGAGGACGATTCGTGTCGAAATTAGCGTTGGCCCGGCCCGGGGCGAGGCCGAGAGTCAGAGCAATTCAACGGATTGCTGGGACGCGGACTACATCTGCGGTAAGGGTCCCTCCGGGTACATTCATTGCACCGCGCATGTCTGCATGGAGGTCGGCCCGATCACCGTCGCGCCTTAGTGGACGCGATCCCGGCGACATGGGCGGCGACGAACGACGTCCCTGACCGGGTCGCCGATCAGAACGCATGCTCGACTTGCAGCTCGACACCCTAACGAGTGCCCGGCTCCGCGACACCCTCGCCCGACTGGCGCACAGCGCCGCCTGGCACGGGTTTCGGCTTGCGTGCGAGCATGCCGTCATCACCCGATTCCACTCTCAAACTCTGCCTGCGAGGTCATACGTCAGTGGTCCCCGTTTAGGGGTGGGTCCCCAGGTTGCCGGCCCCCGACTGTCGCAGCGCCGTTCACCACCACCGCGCAGGGCCGGTCATCGGCCTGAAAAGGACCTCGCTGCCCTTACCTGCCGGACCCCCAAGCGGGGACGGGTACGGCTGGGCTTGACGCGGTGGTGGTGACGGACGATCAGATAGCGCCGACGAGACAAATCGCCTTCGGATGATGAATCGCCAACGCCAACCTTTCCTCAGACCTGACCAATGTTTGGTTCGAGATAAATTCTCGGCCGGAGGCTGGGGCGACCTCGAACACCGGTGGCTGCCTGACGAAGACCGTTGCCGCGGTTCGTCAGCGACAGCTCGTCAGCCTTAGTGCCGAAGCCTTCTTGAGGCAGACGGCGACGCAGGCAGGCGTGTCTTGGATCGCTCACCACAGGCCAGAACTGGTGATGAAGTGCCAGGAGGTGTGGGGCGTGTACGCGCTGGAGACGGTCCGGCGGTTGAGCCTCGACGACGAGCGGCCGGAAACCTACCGCTGCGAAGTCTGTGGCACGCCTGTGCTGCTGGCCCGGCGCCCGAAGGACGGCGATCTCACTTACTGCCGGACTCCGGAATGTCAGCGGGAGCGGTGGCGACGCAACAAGGCCAGGCAACGCAACGAGCGGAAGGTGGTCGGGCGATGAGCAAGCGAGCGAACGGTGAGGGCACGGTCAGGCAACGCGAGGGCGGCCGCTGGGAGGCGCGCCTGGTCTACACCGACCCGAACACTGTGCAGACGAAGCGGGCATCCTTCTACGGCTCCAAGGCGTCAGAAGCCCGAGCGAAGATGCGGGCGGCGGGATCGCGGTTAGAGTCCGGCGCGCCGGTCAGAGACGCGAAGCGCACCGTCGCGGATTGGCTGGGTCATTGGCAGCGCACGACGCTCGCCGCGAGCAGCCGCAAGGACACGACGAAGGTGCTCTACCGGCACCTAATCTCCGGTCACGTCGCCCCGGCCCCATTCGGTGCCATCCCGCTTGACCGGCTCAAGCCATCCGACGTCGACGGGCTCATCCTTGCCATGCGCTCGAAGACGAAGCCAGCGCCAGGCGGCACCACGGTCCGCGCCTTGTCGGATGCGACGGTCCAGCGCGTGTTCACCGTGCTCAGGGTGGCGCTCGACGGCGCCGTCCGCGATGGACTGCTGGCACGGAACCCTGCCGCTGCTGTCAGGCAGCCAGCCGTGCCGCGACGCGAGGCACGGTTTCTGTCTTCGGTCGACGTGGTGGCACTGCTACGGGCGGCGGAGGGCTCCCGCTACCGGGCGCCTCTGCTACTGATCGCGGCGACTGGTCTTCGGAAGGGGGAGGCGTTGGCCTTGCAGTGGGCCGACGTCGACTTCGAGTCCAAGTCGCTCAGGGTCCGTGGCACCCTCGCCAGGATCGACGGGGCGCTCGTGGTGAGCGAACCGAAGACGGCGAAGTCGCGCCGCTCGCTGCCCTTGTCAGACGGGGTGGTCGCCATGCTGCGGAAGCACCGGAAGACGCAGATCGCAGAGCGCCTGCACGCGGGAAACGTGTGGACCGACACCGGACACGTCTTCACGTCGGAGTCGGGGCAACCGCTGGACCCGCGCAACGTCCTGCGTGCCCTTACCACCGCCGCTCGGAAGGCAGGCATCCAAGGCGCCACAGTGCACTGCCTGCGGCACTC
>Ga0136610_1000095_pt1 | contig 18899 bp, 13 predicted proteins | sample AntDrymUQ1342206_2_FD_104804 | JGI IMG/M metagenome (GOLD analysis project Ga0136610, IMG submission 104804) | Polar desert sand microbial communities from Dry Valleys, Antarctica - metaG UQ134 (22.06) | ecosystem: Environmental > Terrestrial > Soil > Desert | place: Antarctica: Dry Valley...
ATACCCCAGTTCGCACCACGTTTGATGCCATGCACAACACAGATGATCAAGATTGAGAAGGTCTTAGCTGATAAGAGAGGTGGGGCGGGTGGGACTCGAACCCACGACCTGACGGATTATGAGCCTGCCGAGTGACGTCGCTCACAACGACTACCTCCGCATCTTCTGCGGCAGTTCCAGGACCGTCGGCAGAACTCGCACCTAACGACCACGATTCGCACCCAAGCTCGCACCCATTCGCTGGCGCAGCCGAGATCGCCTCTGAGCATCGGCTCCTGCTCGGCTGCGTCGGCGAGTGCTGCGATCAGCATGGAGGCGAGTTGGTCGGCGCGATCCGGCCAGGCCTAGGCTTCGCGCAAATCGCGTTCCGTCACACCGAGGACGAACCATGTGCCGCCGAAGGTGCCCTTCGCCCTGACCAGCCCGGCATCTGTCAGTCGTCGGACCGCCGCATTGCCCCGTTGCTCGTCGAGGTCGAGATCGCCGAAGACGGCGTCGAGGTCGGCCCTGTTACGCCGATCCACCCCGATCTGCTCGACGACAGCGGCGAGCACCTTGCCGTCGATCTCCCAAAGGTCCTGCATCTACACGCGTCGGCCAGATTGGCCAGGTAAGTCGGGCGGTTTTCGTCGGTCGACGCGGCCGCTGCCACTGAACGCCGCAGCACCGCCACGGCCTCGTCGAGCATCCCGGGCACGGATGTTGCGAGTTCTGCGCGCGAATGCAAGGCCAGGCCGAGCAGGTTGAGCCTGGCGGCCCGGGTGACGTCGTCGGCAGCCGGCGCTGTGACGGCGCGGCGGCCGATCTCGATTGCATCGTCGATGTCAGCGACGTCACCGGTCCGTTCGAACCGGGTGTACAAGTCGACGCCGAGCGTGTCGAGCTCGTCGCCGATGCGATGCATATCGACGCATGCAGCCACGGCCCGCCGACCGGCGTTGATGGCCTCGTCCAGCTCGTCCAGCGCCTCGTCGAGGTCGTCGTCAGCGTTCGACATTGCGCACCAGGCCTGGAGCACGCTGGTGTTCGAGGAGTCGTAGCCCGGCGGCGCTGGCGGCGAGCACCCCGGCAACGCCGGGATGCTCAGCAGCGAGGCGGTCGGTGTCGGTGTGCAGCTGCAGAAGTTGCTGCCACATGATCGATCGTGCAGCGTCGAGCAGCTTCACTGCGCGCGCTGGTGCCCGGGCGTCGATCGCCACGGCTCCAGCGTCCCCGGCCAGCTCGGGCCACTCGGACAACTGCCGCTCCCGGTCGGAACGCGGAATGCCCAGCCAGCTCAGCCGGGGCAGGAGTCTGATCGCCAGCGCAAACGCCTGGTCCGCTTCGTCCGCATCGCGAGCGCCGGCGGCCGTCCGGCCCCATGCCGCGGCCGCGGCGAGCCGCACGCGCACCGGTGCCACCGTATTCGTGGCGGCGCAGCGCCACGCCGCTATGGCCCGGATGCGGTCGTCCGTGCGGGTCGGGTCCAGCTCCAGGCGGGCCGCAAGTGCATCGGCGAGGTTGTGTTGGTTGAGCGCTCGATCCAGAGACTCCGGGGGCGACGCGGCCTCCGCCCGGACGAAGGAGTCGATCGCAGCGTCGAGGTGCTCGCGCTCCCCCGTCAACCGGAACCGGAGCTCCTGGCCGTCTCCACGGTGGCGGAGGCGGTCTTGGAGCACCCGGTCCTCCGGGGCGGTCAACGCAATCGCCCGGCTGCAGGCCTCAACCGCCTCCTCGGCGATCGCAGGGTCGTCGGTGAGCTCGGCGAGCCGGCCGAGCGATGCCCCGAGGGTGTCGAGCCGGTACGGAAGGTCGGTGCCGCCGGGGTTGGTGTTGCGCACCGCGCTCCGCATCAGATCCGCCGCGTTTCGTGCGTCGTTGTCAGAGTCGGTGTGCCGGCTGCGCGTCAGCAGCGCCGACGCCAGATTTCCCATGAGCCGCGGCCGGTCCGGGTGCACCGGCGGCATCGCGTCGATCGCCTCCTGATGCAGGGCGACCGCCTCGTCGAGGTCGTCCTCCGCGCCCCGCAGCCAGAATCGGGTCACCAGGGCGGAGGCGAGTGAGCCAAGGTGATGTGCGCGCGTGCCCGGTTCGGCGGGCGCTGTGTGCACTGCCCGCCGGTGCGTGGCGACCGCCTCGTCCAGGACGCTCGGATCGCCGCGGCGGTCGAACTCCTGCTCGAGGGCCAGCGCAAGATTGGCCAACCGGCGCGAGAGGTCGGGTGAGGTCGAGGCTGTCAATGCCACCGACTCTCGGGCGGCGCTGATCGCGCCGGAGAGGTCGTCGTCCCGGCCGCGCCGCTCAGCGCTCGCAAGGCGCAGGCCAGCCAGGTTCGCCAGCAGGACACCCATCCGTGCCGGGCCGACGTCGACCCCGTCCAGCGCCGTGCCGATCTCGTGCACGGCCTCATCGAGGAGATCGAGGCGGGCGGTGCGGTCGTACCACCGCGCTAGCGCGACCCCATGGTTCCCGTGCACCTCGGCACGGGTCGGGCTCCGCGCGGGAAGCAGGATCGCAGCCAGTCGGTGCGCGGCGAGCCCCCGGCGCAGATCCGCCCAGCCGCCTTCCCGCTCGTGCCGCAGCACGAGCGCGTGCCCCAGGTTCGTCAGCGTCGAGGCACGCCGCGGGTCGGCCGTGTCCGTCTCGCTGTAGGCGGACGCGAAGAGGCGCACGGCGCGGTCGAGGTCGGCCGGCTCGCTGACGGACAGCACGGACGCCAGGACGGCCTGTCGCCGGGGCAGGTCCGTGTCGTGCTCGCTCGTGCGGTTCACCACGTCTTCGGCAAGCGCGATCGCCTCGTCGAGGTCGTGCCGGTCACTGCCGTGGTCGTGGCGCTGCCGCAGAACGTCGGCGAGATTCGTCAGGTACGTCGGGTACCGCGACCTCGTCTTGGCTGGAGCGCCAGGGTCCAAACACAGCGCCGCAGCAGACCGGTACCGCTCGACCGCGAGGTCGAGCCGAGTGACGTCGCCGGTGGCGCCAGCTGCGGCCACCGACGCGGCGGCGTGTGCCGATAAGGCGCGGACCCGCAGATCGACGTCAGCATCGGCACCCGCGCCGTCGGCGAGAACCCCGTCGAGGACGGTGAGGGACTCCTCCAGCGCCTCGGGCTGACCGTCCACCTGATAGCGATCGGCCAGCGCAATTGCGAGATTGACCAAGTGAGGCCTCACCGCGCGCCGGTCGCGGCACTCCGCCACCGCGCGGCGGCCAGCAGCCACCATGCCCTCCAGATACGCGTCGTTGCCGGTTTGTCGGAACGCGATGTGCCGGGCGGCGGCCAGGTTGGCCCAGAGATCGGCCCGGCCGGGGTCGTCGTCCGGAACGAGCAGCAGCGCCGCGTCGGTCACCACGGTCATCAGATCGAGGTCCGCCGCGTGGACGCGGTGAGCCAGCCCGTCGAGCAGGCAGCGCGCTTGGTCGATCAGCAGGCTCGCGGCGTCGAGCCGCTCAGCGGACACCGCGGAGCGGAACTCCTCCGGGAGACGCTCACGCCGTCCCAGGCCATCGGGGTCCACCCACGACAGCAGCATGAACAGCCGCAGAGCTGTCTCCAGGTCGTCCACGTCGGCCCCGTCGGGCAGCGCGGTCCACCGTGCCCAGTGCAACCACGCGACCAGCGCGAGCAGGTCGGCCTCGATCTCCACGTCCTCGCCGACGGGCCTGATGGCCTGCGCCAGGAGGAAGCGGCCCTTCGTCAGGGCATCGTCTGAAACGATTGCGCCGGTCTGCGCCAGCGGCCCGGCGAACCCGAGCACCAAGGCCTGCACGGCGGCCCGGGCATCGTCGCCCGATGAGGCAACGCCGCACCGGGAGTCGGCCGAGGTGGGGTGGTTCCGGCGCCGCGGCCATCGGATCGCCGGCCATCGGATCGGCACCGGACCATCCTGCTCTCACGGCGCCCCACGGTCGACGGGACCCGGAGAAGCAAGGCCGTGTTTGACGCATGACGACAGATCACCGGCCGGGAGCGGGGATCGGCCGGTGTCGGCGGCGGGCTCGTCGGAAGAAGCGAGGGTGTGGGCGAGCAGAATCCCCCGTCCCTGCTCGAGCAGGTGCACGGCCGCAGCGGTCGCGCCGGCTGTGAGCGCACACGCCGCGGCGTTGCTGCCGAGACCACCGAGCCGCGCCAGTTCGAACTCCTGGTCGCGCCGCGGCAGCTCGCGCGGCGCGACCCGGGTGAGCAGTGCTACGGCGGCACCCAGCCCGACCGCGGCTTCCGCCCAGTCGCCATGCTCGGCCGCCCACGTCCCCCATCGGGCGGCTGCCCGCACGCGCACCTCCAGCGCACCTGCCGGGTGCCGCGCCGCCGCGCGGGAAAGGAGGATCGCTTGCCGCGGGTCGTCGGCGTGGTTGCGGACCCGGAGCGCGACGGCCAGGTTGGCTAGGCACGCCGCCCGAAACACCGAACCGGGCGGACAGGTGTCCACCGCCCGCCGTCCCGCCTCGATCGATCGGTGCAGGTCAGTTGCGGCGCCGCGGTGCTCGTGCCGGGCGCGTAGCGCATTGCCAAGATTCGATAGATACAGCGCGTGGCGGGGGTGGCCGTTCGCCGCCGCGATGGCCTGCTCGGCGGCCGCGACGGCGGCGTCGAGGTCGGCGCCCGGTTTGTTCCCGTCCTCGGAGCTGCTGAGCAAGGCTTCGGCCAGGTTCGACAGCCGGCCGGGTAGATCGGCGTGGCCCGCGGGGGTGGCCGCGACAGCGTGGCGGCATTCCGCGATGGCCGCTTCGCGATCGCTCGAGGCCCGGGTCCGCTGGTGACGGGCATGGAGTGCCAGGCCGAGGTTGGCGTGCGCACTGGCCCGGTCGGGGTTCGTGGGAGGCAGCAGCGTCAGGGCTGTGAAGCCCGCTGCGACGGCGTCGTCCAGATCGCTCGACCTACCGGTGAAGCGGAACCGGGCGCGCAGGATGTCGCATTGGTTGGTCAGGAGCGCGACGCGGGTCAGATCGTCGGGCATCGGCTGGGCCGCCGCGGAGTCGACGCACGCCAGAGCGTCGTCCAGGTCGGCGACCGCGCCGGTGGTATCGAACCGGACGTACAGCGCGGCGGCGAGGTTCACCAGCCAGCCGACTCGCCGGAGGTCGGTCGGCGCGGTCGCGGTGAGGACCCGTTGCCAAGTCGCCACGGCCTCCGCGGCAGTCTCCGCTGACCCCGACATCGACGCGTGGTGGCCGAGCACCACGGCGAGGTTGCCGGACCGATCGGCCCAGGTCGGGTCGTCCGGCGAGGTAGCCGCGACCGCTGCGCGGCCCAAGTTGATCGCCTCGTCCAGGTCGCGCAGGCCGCCCCACGACCCCGACCGACGGCGGAGTGCGACGGCTAGTGCCGCGAGCGGCACAACGCGATCGGGGTCGTCGGCTGCGAATGCAGCGAGGGCGCGGTAGCCGACGCTGATGGCCTCCTCGAGGTCGGCGGCGGCGCCGGTCCGCTCGTAACTACGTTGGGCGGCCATGGCCAGATTGCTGAGGAGCCGGCCTAGGGACGGATCGTCGGCGGTGGTGGCGGACACGGCCCTCCGCAGGAGGTCGACGACGACGGCGCTCGGACCGGGGTCTGGGATCTGCCGGGCATACACGGCCAGCACACGCGCCGGCGCGTGCCAGGCGTCGGCTGGTGGGAAGCTACCCACCCCGAACACTGCGAAATGCGCAGCAACGGCGGGCGGCACTCGATCCCGGTCGGCTTGCCACACCGGTGCGAGTAGCGCCATCGCGGCGGTGAGGTCGTCGTTGATGCTGTCGGGGAGGTCGTTGCGGCACCAGAACAGCAGGCCCGCGAGCCGGAAGGCCTCGCGCTCCGAGTCGGTGTCAGCGTCGGCGGGGAGGTCGGTGAGCAGCGCGGCGACATCGTCCAGCGCGTCCCGTCCGGCCACGGCGGCGTCGTCTCCCGAGCGGTAGGCGAGCAACCGCCGTCTGACCGCCTCGCGTGCGCTACCGTCCAAGCAACCCACTCCCGCCTGCCTGAGCACCACCATGCTGGCCCGCGGACATTGTGTGCCGCGGTCGACCGCGCCCCCCGCCAACCCCGGCCAGACGCGACACGAGGAAGGCGGTGGCGACGATCGACAGTTCCCGGGACGCGACGGCCGCCGAGCTCATTGCTCGGATCGGCCGCGTGTTCGCGCACTACCAGCAGGAGGGCGACCCCGCTGACGTTCTCGACGAGGAACTGCTGGGCGCGGCCGGACGACTCGTGGTCTCCTCGACGGTCGACGCAGGCGGCACCGTGCCGATCGACGTGGCGTTCGCCGTCGCGCTGCTGCGGTCCTGCCGCTACCACGCGGGCGATCTTGAGGAGGACCGGGTGGTCGCCACCGCCGTCGTGGCCGACCTCGCCGCTGCCGGGCACTCCGACCTGGTCGAGCCGCTTACCGCGCTGCTCGACTCCGACCCAAGCACCGCCGTCGCCGTGGAGGCCGCCCGGCTCCTCGGCGAGGCCCAAGTGGGCGGAGACGTCGAGGCGGCGGTGACGGTCGCGGCCCTGGCCGTCGACGAGACTCCGGCCGACCACCCCGACCGCGCGGGCCGACTGTCGAACCACGGCCTCGCCCTGCGGCTGCGGTTCGACCGCGTGGGTGTCCTCGCCGATCTCGACGCCGCGATCGAGGCCGGTACCCGCGCTGTTGACGTGGCGGCGGCCGACGACCCCGACCTGGTCGGGTACCTCGCGAACCTCGCCGACAGCTACCAGACCCGCCACGAGATCACCGGCCACGACGAGGACCTGCACGCCGCACTTGACGGTTACCGCGCCGCCGTGGCCGCGGCGGCGCACCACCCGGCCGCCGCCAGGATCTGGTCGGACCTGGCGTCGGCGCTCGTGGCCGCCGCGCCGGGTGGCGGCCCGGAGATCCTCGACGAGGCGGTGCGGGTGGGCGAGCACGCGGTCCTCCTCGCGGCCGACACGGAGTACGCGCCCGGCTGTTGGAGCGTGCTGGCCGTGGCGAAGGCGAGCCGGGCGACCGCAACCGGCTCCGCCAGCGACCTCGACGAGGCAATCGCATTGGCGCGCGCCGCCGTCACCGGCGTCGGCGAGGGACACCCGGCGTTCCCGGGACGGCAGTCGAACCTCGGCGCCATCCTGCACCTTCGCTACCTCCGCCACGACGCGGCCGCCGACCTGAACGATGCGATCGTCGCCGCCGCAGCTGCCGTTCGCGGCATGGAGCGGGACGTCGCCCACGGCGGCAAGTACCTGACCAACCTGGCCTACCTGCTCCGGGTCCGTGCCGAACGCGAGGAGGACCGCGCCCACGCCGATGCAGCCGTCGAGGTCGCGGCGACCGCGCTGGCCTCCACCGCGCCCGGACACCCCGCCCGGCCGACCCGCTCCGCGATGCTCGCCATGGCGTTGCTGACCCGCTATGAGCTCGAGCCAGACGCCGCAGACCTGACAGGCGCCCTCACCACCCTCGAGGCCGTGCTACCCGACCTCAACGACGGGCACCCCGACCGCGCTCTTGTCCTGACGAATCTGTGCGCGCTCCTGCATCAGCGGTTCGACCTCGCGGAGTCGCTGGACGACCTCCGCGCGGCGATCGCTGCCGGTTCCGGGGCCGTGGCGGTTCTCGATCCCAGCCATCCTGACGTGGCGGGTGCCCAGCTCAATCTGGGTACCGCACTTGCCGCCCGGTACCGGGCGACCGGCCAGGCCGAGGATCTGCGGGCGGCGCTGCGCGCGTGGCAGACCGCCGCCGCTTCCGGCACGGGACCAGTTGACGTTCGGCTCGCCGCGTGCCGTCGATGGGCGGCCGAGGCAACGGACGCGGGGCTGCTCACGTCGTCGGGCGAGGCGGGCACGGCCGCACTCGCGCTGCTGCCGCTGCTGGCGTGGCGGGGGGCGAGCCGGCAGGACCAAGAACGGCGGATCGCCCGAACCGCGGGAGCGGGCCGTGACGCAGCGGCGTCATGGGTGGCGGCCCACGCTCCCGACCGAGCGACCGCTGCGCTTGAGATGGGGCGTGCCGTGCTGTGGACGCAGCTGCTGGACGCGCGCAACGACCTCGCCGCGCTGGACGAGCGTGCGCCGATGTTGGCCCGGGCGGTGCGCCGGACGCGCGCCGCGCTCGACGCCCCGACCGGTCCCCTCGCCAAGCAGGTCCGGTAACGGCAGGGCGGCCGACCGCGAGACGAGACGCATGAAGCGGCTCCGCGGCCGTTCCCCCCGACGGCGCCGTGAGCTGCTGGAGCGGGTCGAGGAACGGGTGACCCGCTTCGCGCAGGCTGGCGAGCCCGACGCAGTGCTCGCTCCGGCCGCCGACGACGAGGCCCGCAACCTGCTTGCTGTCGTCGGTTGGGACCCGGAGACCGGTGGCTCCGAGCTCGACGCTGAGGCCGTGCTCGCCGTCGCCTGGTTGTACTGGCTGCGGGCCGACGCCCGGGAGAGGGTCGGCGAAGACCCCGAGCCGGAGGTGACCACCGCCGTCGCCCTGTTCACACCCTTGCACGCCGTCGACCCGGACCTGCTGCCACCCACTTTGCGTGGGCTGCTGGACACCGACGGCCTGCCGGCCGGGGATCCTGGTGTGCTGCGCTACCGAGAGTTCCTCCAGAGTCGGGATCCCGCGGTTCTTGAGGACGCGGTGCGTCTCCTGCGCGACGCGGTCCTCGACTCGGTCGAGAGCGATACCGCACTGCCTCGCCGCCTGTCGAACCTCGCCGCGGCGCTACGGGAACGGCACCTCCTGAGCCCGGGACACGACGACATCGACGCGGCAGTCGACGCGGCAAGACGCGCCGTCGTGCTCAGCGCCCTCGACGACCCCGAGCGGCCCGCGCGGCTGACTAATCTGGGCAGCGCGCTGCTGACCCGGGCCGAGGCAGGCGGACCGGACGACGATCTCGACGCAGCCGTCGACGCGCTGCAGGATGCCGTTGACGGCGCGGCGGATAACCCGCAGCGGCCGGTGTTCCTGGCCAACCTCGCGGCGGCCTTGTCGACCCGCTTCGAGCTACACGGGGTGCTCACGGATGCGGACGCCGCAGTGGCGGCCGCCCGTGACGCCGTCGCCGCCGGCCCGGCCGAGGCCGAGGAGCGCTCCGCAGCGCTCTCGACGCTCGGGCTGGCGCTGCGCGAACGCCATGAGGCGACGGGCTCACCCGACGACCTCGACGAAGCCGTCACCGTCGGCCGCGCCGCGGTGGACGCAGCCGACGGGGAACCGTCCGCGCTGGCGAACCTCTCCTCCGCGCTCTTGGCCCGGTATGAGCTGCGGCTCGACCACGCCGAACTGGCGCAGGCCGAGCAGACCGCGCGGGCCGCGCTGGCCGCGAGCGTCGAGGGCGACTCCCTCGACGCGATGTGCCGGGCGAACCTCAGCACCGTTCTGCAGGCGAGGTTCGACGTGACGGGCGAACCGGAAGTCCTCGACGAGGCCGTCGAGCTGGCGCGCATCGCCGCTGCCGGGTCGTCCCGGCACACTGCGCCGCACATGGTGATGCTCAGCTCAGCGCTGCGGACCCGCTACGAGGCCGCTGGCCGCATCGACGACCTGGATGACGCACTTGCCGCGGGGCGGCGCGTGCTGGACCTGCTCGGGCCCGACCACCCACTGCGCTGCCGGGCGCTGCTCGCGACAGCGTTGGTCGGGCAGACGCGCGCGGCGCTGCACACCTCCGCGGCCGCGCTGGAGGACGCCCTCGATGCGGCGCGCGCCGCGTTCGCCGCAGCCCCCGCTGGCCGCTCGGAACAAGTGGGGGTGCGCGCCACCCTCGCCAGCGTGCTCCAGGACCGGTTCGCTGCCCAGGGGCGGGCCGACGACCTGAGTGAGACGATCGACCTGCTGCGCGACGCGGTCCACCTCGCGACCGGGACGATCGATCACGCGCTTTGTCTGTCGAGCCTTTCCGCGGCGCTGCTGACTCGGTTCGAGGCCGATGGACGTCCCGGCGACGTCCACGATGCGGTCACCGCCGGGCGGGCCGCCGTGGCTGCGACACCTGCGAGGTCGTGGCAGCGGCCCGTCCGCCTGGTCAATCTCGCGGCCGCGCTGCGGACCCGCTACGAGGCGCTGGGTGCGGTGGACGACCTGCACGAGGCGGTGGCGCACGCCCGCGAAGCGGTCGCCTCGACCCCGGACGGGAGCCCGGCCCGCGGCGGACACCTGTCCGCGCTCAGCGGGGCACTTCAGACCCGGTGGATCGGGCTGCGCGACGGCGCCGACCTGGACCAGGCGGTGGACGTCGCGCGGGCTGCGGTTCGCGCCTCCGGACCCGCGGACCAACGACTGCCCGGCCGGCTGAGCAACCTGGCCAGCGCGCTGCAGGCTCGTGCCGCGGCCGATGACCGCCGAGCGCCGGCCGACCTCGACGAGGCCGCGGAGGTCGCGCGCCGGGCCGTCGATGCCGCCGTGGCTGGCTCGCTGGACCAGGCGGCGATGCTGTCCAACCTCGGCTTCACGCTGTGGTCCCGGCACCGAGTCGGCGGCGATCCACGAGACCTTGACGATGCGGTCGACGCGGGGCGGCACGCGGTCGACCAGACACCTCGTTTCCACCCCGACCGCACGACGTACCTGCACAATCTCGCGGTCGCTCTCGCCGACCGGCATCAGCGGTCGGAGCAGCGCGACGATCTGCGCGCGGCACTGACCTGTTACGAGCAGGCCGCCGCGATCACCTCCGCACCGCCGGTCCGACGGCTGCTCGCAGCCCGCTCCGCCGGGCAGCTGGCCGCGTCGCTGCAGCTCGCGGATGTCGCGGTTGCCGACCTTGCGGACGCGGTGGCACTGCTGCCGGTCGCGGCGTGGCCGGGCCTGGACCGCGCCTCACAGGAGCTGCACGTCGCCGGTGCGCAGGGCCTCGCCGGGGAGGCGGCGGCGTGGGCCCTGACCGATGGGCGGCCCGTCGCCGCGGTCGAGCTCGTCGAACTCGGGCGCGCCGTCCTGTGGGCGCACACCCTCGACGCCAGGTCCGCACCGGCGTCCCTGCACGCCGTCGCACCCGACCTGGCCGACCGGCTGACCGAGCTGGCCACGGCACGCAACCGGCCGGGCGGGGGTCAACCGACGAGGTCCGGCCCGGACTCCAGACGGGACCGGACATGACGCAGCCGCTCGGCCAACGCGGCATCGTGCAGCTCCAGGTCGGCGAACGCGCGGTCGTGGCGCAGCGACTTCGCCAGGAGGACGCCGCGCCCCGCTTCCAGGCACTCCACCACTCGGCGGTCGGCGCCGTTGTTGCAGCATGCCGCGGCGCCGTCTGTCCCAAGACCTGCGGCCCGCATCAGCTGACGTTCGTGGTCGAGCCGGTTCAGCCGATGCCCTGAGAAGCTCGCCAACTGGTCGACTGCCCGACACAGGGCGTCCGCGGCCGAGGACCAGTCACCGGCCGCAGCGGCCTCGTCGGCCCAGCTGCGCGCTGCGTGGATGGCGTCCTCCGGACGTACGAAGGGGCGGTCGACGCTCTCCCGGAGCAGGTCTTGACCGTGGGCCACCGCATCACGATCACCGACGGCCCGGCCGTGGACGAGCAGGGCCTGCCCCAAGTTGAGCAGCAGTCCTCCGTAGACGGGGTGCGCGGGCGACGTGCCGTCCAGCGCTGCCCGCAGTGCCTCGATCGCCTCAGTCAGCAACGACAGGTCGTCGAGGTGCCGAGCCGCCTGCGTCAGCACGGCACCGAGGTTCGCCAGGTGCGAGGTGTGGTCGGGATGATGCCGGGCAGTGCCGGCAGTCGCGGATCGGGAGAACTCCACCGCCAGCCGCAGCGCTGCGGTGGCACCGGTGCGTTGCCAGCTCGACAGGTACGTGAGCGCGGCGGTGTTGGCGTACATCGGCCGGTTCGGATCGTCCTCCGTGCACCGCTCCAGCGCACGGCGAGCGTGGCGGATGCCTTCCCGGATGGCGGATGGCTCAGCGGTCGCCTGGTGCAGGCGCAGCGACATGCTGGCCAGGTTGTTGTGGTACATGGCGATGGCCGAGTCGGAGGCGGGTAAGCGTTCGATCGCGCTGCTCAAGCACTCGATTGCGTGCCGGATCGCGACGCTGTCTCCCGTTCGTTCCCATCGGGCCCGCAGCGAACGGGCCAGCAGGTTGAGCACAAGAGGAGAAGCGTCGTCCCGCTCGGCACGGCCCATCAGGGTAGCAATGAGCTCGTCGATATCATCGATGCCGCGGGTCCGCTCCCACCGCTCCCACAGCGCTTCCGCGAGGGTCTCGCTCAGATCGGGCGACGCGGCGGACGCCCGTGTCCCACCGGCCTGGTCGAGCAGGGCGATCGCCTTGTCCAGACTGCTCTGGTCGCTCGGATCGGCGCGCCAGAGCGACAGCCACGCCTGCCCGTGCAGACCGGGTTGCACCCGGACGTCCGGGACCAGGGCGAGTTCCTCGGCCCTCTCGAGCTGACAAGCCGCATCGCCCACCTCGGGCCGGTCGCCGGTCAGGAGCGCGAAGCCGAGCCACGCGTGCCGGTCTGCCGCATCCGGATCACCGGGAACGGTGCGGTCGACCGCGTTCCGCAGATGGACCACGGCCGATTCCCGGTGTCCGTCCCGACCCTGCTCGCCCCAGCGGAGCAGTTCCGCGCGGCCGAGGTTCTGCAGAAAGCCCGCCTTCTCGGGTGCGCCGTCGGGGATCGCCTCGACGGCCGGTTCGAGCAGCGCGACGGCACGGTCGAGCAGGTGCTGGTTGTGCGTGCGTGCGCCGATCAAATAGCAGGCGCTGCCCGCGTTGGCCAGCACGACCGGCGATCGGGTATCGAGTTGTCCCGCGCGGCGCACCAGGGTGTCGACGACGCGCTCGATCTCGTCGGAGACGTCGGCGCCGGTCAGCTCCCAGCGCTTGACCAGAATTCCGAGAAGATTGCTCAGAACGGCATCGCGGTGAGGGTACGAATCAGGGACGCGGTCGAGCACTCGACGAGCCAGCCCCTCGGCGCGGTGCAGCGCCGCGACGTCGGAGGCGACGACCGCGAACTCGGCGAGCCGGACCGCGGTGTCGATCGCGAGGTCGGGGTCCTCGATCTCGGGCAGCACTGCGAGGTCCTTTGCGGCGAGGACGTCGAGCATGACCTCGATGTCCGCCGGGATCGACACCGAGCGGCGGGGGGCCCGACGAATCATTCCGAACAGTCTGACCGCCGACCACAGATCTGTTGCAGGGTGGTGTGGATCGCTGTGGTAGCGCACGTAGTACAGTCGGGCGATGGCGCCCAAGCCGTCGACGACCAGATCGAGGTACCCGACGTCCGGGTCGGCCTGCCACACGTTCACCGTGTGCACGATGTGCGACACCGCCGACTCGACACGGTCGGTCGACAGCTCACGGAAGCGCCGGACCGCCGCGTCGACCGTCTCCACACTGTGCCTGAACTCGGTCTTCAGCGTGTCGTCCACGATGTCGAATCATGGCCGTGCCGCGAAACCGTTCGGCCAACGGGTCGCTCGCCGCCGCGACTCGTCCCTGCGCAGTTCATCGCGCGGCGTGCCCTACCCGGGAATGTCGAGCTGTCGCCGCACCTCGTCCAGGCGCTCGGCCAGGGCGGGGTCGACCGTGGAGACTGCGTCGAGATCGCCTCGCAGCTGGAGCATCTGGGCCCAGAGCAGGGACCTGCCCTGCTCGCTGAACCGAGCGGCGGCAACCGGATGCTGCCGCTGGAGTGCCGCGGTGACGGCATCGGCCACCAGGTCGGCCGCGCCGGTCAGGCGCTCTTCCCGGCTCGGCCAGCCCAGCCCGCGCCACGCGACGTCCGGCAGCAGCTGCAGAGCACGCTCGGCACCGTCACAGGCGACACCCCAGTCGCCGACGGAGCGGCGAAGTCCACGAGTTGCCGGGCTGCGAAGTCCACGAGTTGCCGGGCTGCGGTCAGGCGCATGCCAGAGGGCGCGGTGCCGATGGTCGTGGCTTCCCGCCACAGGTGCAGCGCCTCCGCGCGGTCCGCGGCGCGACCGGTCTGCCGGTACCGGTCCGCGAGCGCACCCGCCAGGTTCAGCTGGACCCTCACGTTGTGCGGGTGATCCGCGGGCAGCATGTCGAGCACGCGCTGGCCACCGTCGATGGCCGCATCGAGGTCGTCACTCGACCCGGTCAGCTCGTACCGGACGTGCGCAGCGCCGGCCGCCACCGTCAGCATCGGAGCCCGGTAGGGGTGGTCGGCCGGGGTCTGCGCCAGCCCCGTCGCGATCGTCTCGCCGGCTTCCTCCGCCGCCACAGGCGAGCGGGTGATCTCGGCTTGCGCATCAGCGACCCGGCCAGATTCGACAGCATCCATGCTCGATCCGGATGGTCGAACGACGTCGTTCTGGCCGCCTCGCGGCCCACCTCGATCGCCTCGTCGAGATCGGCCATGAGATTGGTTCGGTCGAACCGTGCCTCGAGCGCGATCGCCAACGTCGCGCAGTACCTGGCCCGTTCGGGCAGGTCGACCGGTGCCTCGTCGACCGCCTCGCGGCCGGCCGAGATCGCCTCGTCGAGGTCGGCGAGCTCGCCCGTGTAGTCGTATCGGTTGCCCACTGCGTCGGCAAGGGAGGCCAGGCATCGCGCGCGCAGCGGATGCCCGGGCGGACAGCGCCCAACCGCTTCCCGATCGGCGCTGACCGCCTCGTTCAGGACGGCCGGATCACCCGTCGCCTCGAATCGCTGCCGCAGCACGTTGCCCGCATTGGCGAGGATCGCTGCGCGCTCGGGGTCGTCGGTTGCCGCGGTCCGCACCGACCTTCGTGCGAGGTCCACCGCCTCGTCGAGGTCGCTGGTCCGCCCTGTATACAGCGCCCGCAACCGCAGCACGATCGCGAGGTTGGACATCCGCTTCGCATGTCCAGGCGCGCCCTCCGGAGTCAGGTCAACCGCCGCTCGCGCCCCGTCCACCGCCTCGTCGATGACGTCGCCCCGGCGGGTGGTCTCGAACTGGCGCTGCAGAACCGTGGCCAGGCTCGACAGGACCGCACCCCGATCCGCATGGCTTGCGGGCAGTTGGTCCATTGCCGCGCGCCCGCTGCGCGCGGCCTCCTCCAGGTCAGTGGGCGACCCGGTCCGCTCTGCGCGGGCGAGCAGCACGGCGCACCGGTTCGCCAGGTAGCGAGCCTGGTCGACCGGCCCGGTCCACCTGCCTGACCGCTTCGTCGAGCAGCTCGGTTCGGGCCATCCGCTGATACTGGCCGAACAGGCGGAGAGCGCTGGTATTCGCCACGGCCGCGCGGACACCGTTCACGAGACGAGGCATCACGGCGGCGGTGCGGTCGAGCAGGAGTCGACCGCGCGCAGGCCGTCAGCTTGGGTCAGGTCGACGACGGTCTGCCCCTGTGGCGTCTTCAGCGTCAGCTTTCCGGCGGCCGTCGACACCACTTCCCCGCAGTACACCGTCCCGGTCGCGAGCCGGACCTCGATGCGCGGCTTATCCTTCTCGGGCCCGTACCAGGTGACCGCCACCGCGCCGCAGAGCAGCGCGGCGCAGACGAAGAACAGTCTGACGCCCCAGCGCAGGGACTGCGCGGACGCGCCGGCCTCGGCGAGCCGGGCCGCCAGGGTGGGGTCCTGGGCCGAGGGATCGATGACGTCCTCGACGGTGCTCGACCGGGGACGCCCGTGGGCGGCACGCATGAGCAGCACGGCGGCCCCCGATCCGGCGAGGAGAGCGAGGATGAGGAGGACACCTACCCCGACAGCGGCGTCCGGAGCCAGCTGCGTGACGTCCGAGCGGCCCTTGACCAGACCGAACCCGATCAGCCCGGCGAGCAGCGCGCCGAGCCCGTTGCGCCAGGCGAGCGCGCTCGTGCGCACCCGTGGTAGTTCGTCCGCGAGCAGCTCCAAGGTCGCCTTGGCCGCACGCCGTTGGCTGGGCTGGGCGGGCGAACCAGGCGCGATGTCGACCATCACGTCCTCCGGCGGGTCAACCGGATGTTCCAGTAGGCGCCGCACCCCTTCTCGCCCGCGGGCTTGTCCGGGTGGTCCGCCTGGCACGTGCACAGCACCGTCTTCTCGTCCGGAGAGTTCCGGTCGGCGCTGTGGCCGGGGGCGACCGTGCTCTGGAAGATCTCGGTGACGATGGGGAAGTCCATCGGGTCGCCGCAGCGGGGACACCGTCCCCTGAGGTCCACCCCTCGCCGGTTCTCGGCGGCGGTGTGGGTCGCGAGGAACGTCTGCGCGTAGGCCCCGTCGGTCACCTCGTCGAAGGGCAAGGAAGGTTGCGCGGTGGGGTCGCTCATCGCTCTCCTCGGTCAAGACCACGTGCGGTTCAGGGGCCGGTGTGGGTGAACGGCGCCCACCGGTGCGGCCAGTTCGGGTGCCGGTCCCGCAGCCGGCGCAGCACCCGGTGCAACACCGCGGGCGCCCGGTCGGGATCCAACCGGCCGTCGGCCGCGATGGCCCGGTAAAGGTCGGTGAAGACCTCGGAGGACGTCCGGTTGTCCACCGACCAGAGCGCGGCGACGACGTGCCGATAGCCGGTGTAGTGCAGGGCCGCTGCGAGCGTGATCGCCTCGTCGAGGAGGTCGACCCCACCCACCGCCGTCTTGCAGGCCGAGAGCCCGGCGAAGTCGCCGTGGAAGCGTCCTTCGGTAATGTCCGCGATGGTCAGGGTGGCGTCGCGCAGGAGCAGCCCCCCGCGCGACGGATCCTTCAGGTCCTGGTCGCCGTGGCAGCTGAAGTGCACCCACCGGTGTTCCGGGAGCGCCGTACGTGCGGCCGCACGGGTGGCCTGGTCGTCCAGCACCGTCAGACGGTCCTTGGGGAACGCATCGAGCAGCACGGCTCGTTCGGCGGAGGTGTCCAGCGGCACCTGCCCGGGCGCGTCCGGCACGTCGACGAGAAGCAGTCGGTCGACGGCCCGGACCACGTCGTCGTGCGTACGACGCGCCTCGAGCAGCGCACGCAGGGTGGGTGTGTACGAGGACACGACCCGGTCGAGCACGGTACGAGGCGGCGACTCACCGTCGACCGCCGCCACGTGGTGACCGGCCGTGTGCAGCGGCAACAGCGTGAGCGGCCCCGTCGGGCACCACCACATCCTGGGCCACGTGGACGGGTCGCCGGCCGGGGTGTCGGTGAACCCCAACTCGTCCATGATCGGCTCAGCGATCGTCCGCCACATCCATCGCTGAAGCGCCAGCAGCATGTCGTCGACTCGTTCGTGAGCCTGCCCGACCGCCTCGTCGGCGTCGAGCAGGCGACGAGCCACCCTGCGAGGGCTGTCGTCCGGCAGTGGGCTCTGCGCCTCGAGCCGCTGGAGCTCCGCGGCCTCGGCCTCCTGCAGGGCGCCGAGGTACCCGTTCGCCCTATCGGTGGCCTCGGCCAGCGTCAGCTCCTCGAGCGGCACAGCAGTCACGCCGTCCGGGCGGACGACAAGCCCATCGCAACGCCAACGGCTCACGTTGACGATCGCGACCGGTCCGCGGTCGGCCGCCGGGAGCAGCGTCTCCAGCTTCGGCGGCATGAGGAAGTCCGTGAACCCGTCGAGCTTGCGGACCTGAGCCACGAGGTCGTCCCACTCACGGGCCAGCGACATCCTGCGATCGACGACATTGCCCACCGGCATCGGTTCGGACATGCTCCTCCAGTCGCCGACCGGATCGTACGCATTACCGTCAGTGCTCCCGTCCCGGGCCCGAGCGGCGGCACCAGCGCTCGGGTGACCTCGATTCCGTCCCTGCTACCCGATGTCCACGAGCGTGGCCGGAAACGGAGGTGATGCGGTGATGCTCAGGGTGGTCGAGCGCGGCCGGGATCGCCTGGTCCAGCGGTGTGTCGACCATGCCCTGGACAGCTACCGCCGCTACGCCGGGACCGGGAACCCGCGGCACCTGGATCGTGCGCTGCTGCGGCTCCGCGTGGCCCGTGCGATGACGACCGGTGGGCACCCCGCTCGCCTCGCTGTTCTCACCAACGCCTCGACGATCGTCCTCGCGCGGTTCGGCCACTCCGGCGACCCAGCCGACCTCGTTTCCGCCATTCAGCTCGGCGAGGCCGCAGCAGCCCTTTCGGCAGGTGGGGCCGCGATCCGGCCGGCCGACCGGGCCGCGGCGCTGGCTACGCTCGCCGCTGCGGTCTCCGCAGGGCCGAGAACGGTGGCGGACAGCGCGACCTCGACCGAGCCGTCGGGCTCGGCCAGGCCGCGTTGGACGCCCTCCCGGCCGACGATCCGGGCCGTGGCGGCTACCTGTCAGACCTCGGCACGTCGCTGCAAGCCCGTTTCCTGCGCCTCGGGCACGCCGAGGATCTCGATGCGGCGATCGAGGTGGGTCGGGCAGCGGTGTCGGCCACCGTGCCGGCGGAGCACCGCTCGACGGTGCTGGGGAATCTCAGCAACGCGCTGCGACTGCGCGCGGAGCGGACGGGCGACCCCCGGTACTGCGACGACGCCGTCCGAGCAGCGCAGGAGGCGGTGCGCACGCTGCTGGACGACGCGCAGGCCCGGGCACCTCAGCTGGTCAACCTCGCCGCCGCGCACCGGCAGCGACACGTCGCCTTCGGCTCCGCGGAGGACGTGGACCTCGCCGTGGCCGAGTACCGCGACGCGCTCGACCTCGCTCGCGATCCGCAGGCGCGCCGCATGGCGTCGATCGGTCTGGGCGGTGCGCTGACCGACCGCTTCGTACTGCGCGGAGCGCTCGACGACCTGGACGCGGCCGTGGCTGCGGCGCGTGCAGGTGTCGCGGGCGGCGGGCCCGCCCCGGCCACGGCGTCGGCGACGCTCGCGGTGGCGCTGCGGGAACGCCACCGGATCACGGGCCACGGACCTGACCTGGCCGACGCCGTCTTGGCAGCGCGCGCCGCGGTCACCGCGGCGGACGGGTCGGCGCGGGCCGTGCACCTGGCGGCGCTGGGGAACGTGCTCCACGATGCACTCCGGCGGTGGGGTGAGGCGGTCCTCCTAGTACTACAGCGCTAGATCATGAGCATCTGTAGGCGGAGGTGGCGTCGGACGTGGGCTCGGCGGGCCTGGGCTTGGTGTCGGCGGCGCCAGGTTGACCAGTGCAGGCCGTGGGTGAT
>Ga0136610_1000098_pt1 | contig 18772 bp, 19 predicted proteins | sample AntDrymUQ1342206_2_FD_104804 | JGI IMG/M metagenome (GOLD analysis project Ga0136610, IMG submission 104804) | Polar desert sand microbial communities from Dry Valleys, Antarctica - metaG UQ134 (22.06) | ecosystem: Environmental > Terrestrial > Soil > Desert | place: Antarctica: Dry Valley...
CCCGGTTTCGCCGGGCTGCACCCTCTCGCTGACGACGATCTCGTGCAGGGGGCGCTTGAGGTGCTCGGCGTCCTCGGCGAGGCCCTGTGCGAGCTCACGGGAATGGCTCGCCTGACCTTCCAGCCGGCGGCGGGAGCCCAGGGCGAGCTCACCGGCCTCCTCATCATGCGGGCTTACCACCTTGCTCGGGGGGACGTCAGGAAGCGGGTCATCGTGCCCGATTCCGCCCACGGCACGAACCCCGCAAGCGTGACCCTCGCGGGGTGGAAGGCGCAAGAAGTTCCGTCAGACACAAGGGGACTTGTCGACTTGTCGGCACTCGAGGAACTTCTCGACGACGACGTCGCCGGGCTGATGCTCACCAACCCCAACACACTCGGGCTTTTCGAACGCGACATCAAGCGCATCGCCGCAGCCGTGCACGAGGCCGGGGGACTCCTCTACTACGACGGCGCCAATTTCAACTCGATCGTCGGCAAAGTGCGGCCCGGCGACATGGGCTTCGACGTCGTGCACATGAATCTTCACAAGACCTTCGCCACGCCTCACGGCGGCGGGGGCCCGGGCTCGGGGCCGCTCGCCGTGACCGAGGAGCTCGAGCGCTATCTCCCGGCGCCGGTGCTCGCCTGGTCCGAGCCGGCGGGCAGATGGCGCTGGGACAACGATCGACCTCACTCGATCGGCCGCATCCACTCCTGGCACGGCAACTTCGGCATCGACGTGCGCGCCTACGTCTACCTGCGCTCGCTTGGCCCCGAGGGTCTCAAGCGCGTTGCCGAGCGCGCCGTCCTGAACGCCAACTACCTCAAGACGCTGATCGAGGGCGCCTTTCCCACCGCCTATCCGGGGACCTGCATGCATGAGTTCGTGTCGACCGCAAAGGGCCTGAAGCCGCACGGTGTGCGCGCAATGGACGTCGCCAAACGCCTAATAGACCATGGCTTTCACCCACCCACCGTTTATTTTCCGCTCGTGGTGGAGGAGGCCCTCATGGTCGAGCCGACGGAGACCGAGTCCAGGGAGACGCTCGACGAGCTTGCTGCGGCCTTCAATGCCGTGGCCGCCGAGGCGGCAACCGACCCCGCCGCGCTCCACCGTGCGCCGACCTCAACCCCCGTGCGCCGCCCCGACGAGGCAAAGGCCGCTCGCCACCTCAAGCTACGCTGGACCCCCGATGACTCATCCAACACATGAGGGTTACTGCCAGACCCCCACAGCGCCACCTACATCAACCTAAAGCAGGACTTTAGGTCTGCAGAGGATGAGGGCTCCGCGCTTCGGCCGGGGGCCCAAAAGACCGATTTAGGCGCGCAGGCGGCACCGGACATCGCGCAGGGGCGGGCGCTCCGGCAGGTCGACCAGGGTCGCGTTCCTGTCTATCAGAAAGGCGCGTCTCGTGATCGCCCTCATCTGGGGGATATCGAGAACGGTGTTGACGAGACGGTCCATCATCGGGCCCAAGACGATGACGGGCAGGAGGAATATCGCGACGGCGAGGATTGCGGCGAGCACCTCTTTCTCCCTCCTGTGCCTGCGGTTGCCATCATCCTATCGGGACCGACGATGAACTTGACGCCGTTTGGGGCCTCAGGGGGCTCAAGGCCATCGGCCCTGTGTCGACAACCGAGGTGTGTCGACAACAACGCGGTCCCGTGCTCGAGATCCAAGGCTCGCTTGCCTGTTGTTGGTCCTCCCACTGACGGCCGCCGGGTGTGTGCCCGATTCCTCTGCCTCCGGCGAGGGGGGCGGGGCCGAGGTGGCTGCGCAGCCAGACCCCGATCGTTCGGTCCCCGTGCGAAGAACCGCTCTCGGCGGGTCCGCTCGCACCAAACGCCAAGCCGCCGGCAACACGCTGAGAGACGAGAACAAGGACGAACGAGAGTCCCGCCGTAGTCAAGAGCTCGCAGGGGAGCGCCTTCTTCGCCCCGGCCACAAGGGAGCGTCGGTTCGGAGCCTGCAACAGCGGCTCGAGGAGCTCGGCTACTGGCTCGGTCGCAGCGACGGCGTCTACAGCACCCTCACCGAGCAGGCCGTGGTCGCCTTTCAGGGAGCAGAGGGGCTGGTGCGCGACGGCGTGGCCGGGCCCAAGACGTTCGCGAAGCTGTCGAATGCAGGGCCGCCAAGGGCGCGCAGCACCAAGGGCGACGTCATCGAGATCGACAAGAGCCGCGGGCTGATCCTCATCGCAGAGGACGGGAAGGTGAGGTGGGCCTACCACACCTCGACGGGCACCAATGAGCCGTACCAGCATCCCAACGGTCAGACCTACGACGCCGATACCCCGAGCGGGAAATGGAAGATCTACCGCCAGATCGACGGCTGGACGACGGCGCCTCTCGGACGGCTGTGGCGACCGAAATACTTCCACACCGACGGCATCGCCCTCCACGGATTCTCTTCTGTGCCTCCGTATCCCGCATCGCACGGCTGTGCGCGCCTCAGCATGCAGGCGATCAACTTCATCTGGAGCCATGACCTTGCGCCCAAGGGAAGGTCGGTCTGGGTTTACTGACCGGCGCCCCCCAGCGGCACTCCGGTTCGCTCTCCGCCGCTTCGACTAACAGCCTCCCAGGGGGGCAGCCGGATATCTCAGATTGCCGTCCCGCCCCCCAGCGTGCATTCTTTGATCATGATCACGTGGGGCGAGTTCACGAAGGCCGAGCCCGAGCTTGCGGCCTTTGGTGCGGGCCGCCTCGGACTACTACCGTCGTACTTAGCGACCGTCCGCAAGAGCGGGGCACCGCGCGTTCACCCTGTGACGCCGATCGTCACGGGCGATGGACTGTTCCTGTTCATGGAGCCGACTTCGCCCAAGGGAAGGGATCTGCGGGAGCGCGGCTGGTACGCCCTCCACAACGGGGTCCCGGACACAAGTGGCTCGGGCGGCGAGTTCTTCGTCGGCGGGAGGGGGTTCGCCGTTGAGGATGCTGCGAGTTGGGCGATGGCCGCTGAGGCGGCAAGCTACGAGCCCGCCGAAAGCTACGTCCTGTTCGAGCTAAAGCTCGGTGAGGCGCGCTGCAACGGCTACGGCGATGTGCCCCTACCCGCCCGCCGCCGTTGGCCGGCCCCCCCGAGCCCGCCCCCCGCGTCCTAAGGGGGTCGCGGGACCAACCACCCGATCCTCGCCGCCGCTCCGACTAACCCTTCTGGTGGGATCGGGCGGGCTGTTGCGTGCGGGTGCAACCTGCTCCGATTGCGGTGGAAGATGTGGTCACTGTGGTCACACGCATGGGTATTCGACAGCTTCGCGACACTCTCACTTCGACGATCCGAAGGGTTCAGGGAGGCGAGACCATCGAGGTCACGCACCGCGGCGCCCCCGTTGCCGTGCTCACCCCGGTTCCGAGCGACCGTTTCGACCGTCTCGTCGCAGGGGGCGACGTGACGCGGGGCAAGCCCCTGGGGCAAGCGCCAAAGCGGTGGCCCACTACGGGTGAGTTGACGGCGAGCCAGGCGATCGAGGACGACCGCGCTGAGCGCTGAGCGTCCGCTCCTCTACGCCGATTCCTCGGCCCTCGTCAAGCTCGTCATCGAGGAGCCCGAGAGCGCCGTGCTCGAGCGTCACCTCACGGGTGCTGTGCTCGCAACAAGTCGCATTGCGCTCATCGAGGTGCCGCGTGCGACCGGCGCCTCCTCGAAGCGGCGGCCGCACATGGGCTCAGCGTCTCGAGCCCAGGCGGCCACTAGTCACAGGGCCGTCACCTTGCCACCTTGCCAAGGTGTGGCAGGATCCGCATCTAATGGCACACCACCAGGTCGAGGTTCAAATTGGGCCCCAGGGACGTATCGTCATTCCCGCTGAGCTTCGCCGCGTCCTCAATCTGCAGCCGGGGGAGGTAGTACTTGCTCGGGTCGAGGGAGACCGCCTCGTTCTCGAGCGGCGCCAAGAAGTACTCAGGAGGCTGAAGTCCAGGTTCGACGAGGTGTCCGGCGACATCAGCCTGGCTCAAGAGTTGATAGCCGACAGAAGGGTGGAGGCGCGTCGCGACGGGCACTCGTAGGTCGAGGCGCCAAAGGAGGCCGTGTTGGATGCCTCGGCCCTTCTCGCCATGCTCCACACCGCGCCCGGGGGAGGGGGTCGAACTCTGATCGCCGGCGGCCTCATGTCCTCGGTCAAGTGGTCGGAGGTCGTTGAGAAAGCGGTCGCCGGGGTGAGCCAAGCGTCCTTGGTGGGTGAGTAGCGGGTGAGGGTGTTGGTGCTTGGGGGCACCGAGTTCTTGGGACGGCATCTCGTTGACGCTGCGCTTGAGCGCGGCCACGACGTTGTGTTGTTCAATCGGGGCAGGACCAATCCCGATCTCTACCCGCAGCTCGAGCTTTTGAGAGGGGATAGGGACGGCGAGCTTGCGGCCCTCGAGCGTCGCCGCTTCGACGCAGTCATCGATACTTCGGGATACGTGCCGCGCGTGGTGGGGGACTCTGCGGAACGGCTCGCCGGCACCGCCGGCGCGTACGTATTCATCTCGAGCATCTCGGTGTATGCGGACTTCAGCGTTGAGGGGATCGACGAATCGGCCCCCGTGGAAAGTCTCGAAGACGAGTCCTCAGAAGACGCCGAGGGGGATTACGGCGCGCTCAAGGCCCTGTGCGAGCAAGAGGTGCTTCGGGTCTTTGGCGAGCGCGCGGTCATCATCCGGCCGGGACTGATCGTCGGGCCTTTCGATCCCACCAACCGATTCACCTACTGGGTGACCCGCGCCGCCCGGGGTGGGGACATCCTCGCGCCCGCGCCTAGGAACGGCCCCGTCCAGCTCATCGATGCGCGCGATCTTGCGGCGTGGACCATCTCGCTGATCGAAGGGGAAGCTTCCGGTGTCTACAACGCAACCGGCCGGCCGGGGCAGCTCAGCTTCGCCGACGTCGTCGGGGCCTGTGTCGCGGCGGCCGGCACCGCAGCCGAAGTTACCTGGGTCGACGCCGGATTCCTGTCCGAGCACGGCGTGCGCCCGTGGTCGGAGCTGCCGCTGTGGGTGCCTGAGGGCGAGTGGCAGGGCTTCGTTGCCCTCAACGTGTCGAGGGCAACCGCCGCCGGGCTCGAAGCCCGCCCCATAGAAGACACGGTGCGGGCGACTGGTGCCTGGGTGAGCACCCTCGAGGCGCCCCCTGGGGATGCGGGCCTAGCGCCCGAACGCGAGAAGGAGCTGCTCGCTGAGTGGCGCGCGGAGCACGTCTAGTTTACATAACGTCCATTATGGGAGGCCAGGCGAGCGGGAGGGGGCTCAGCGCTTGGACCTCGCCCACAGCCGGTCGCCGAGGGCCCACCAGGTCACGGACACAATCGCTTCAGCAACGACGGCGCGCGACAGCTTGGACGTTCCTGCGGCACGCTCGGCGAAGGTGATCGGCACCTCGACGACGCGCGCTCCTGTACGCCGGGCGCGCCGGGTGAGCTCGATCTGGAACGCGTAGCCCTCCGACGTCAGGGTGCCGAGCTCGGCTGCGGCAAGGAAGCTCGCCCTGTAGGCCCTGAAGCCGCTGGTCGAGTCCTCGATCCCGAGACCCAGGGCCGCCTTGGCATAGAGATTGCCGGCGCGCGACAGACCCCGCCTGAGGGGTCCCCAGTGCGGGACGCTCCCGCCTGAGACGTAACGGGAGCCGATGGCGACGTCGGCGCCGGCGAGGGCCCCGAGCAGCAAGGGCACGCCCGCCGGGTCGTGGGAAAGGTCGCCGTCCATCTCGACGACCGCCCAGTAAGCGCGCTCGAGGGCCCACCTGAAGCCTGTGACGTAAGCGGTCCCGAGACCCAGCTTTGCCTCACGCCTGATGAGATGGACGCCGGCGTTGGAGGACGCGAGCCGCTCGACCGCATCGCCGGTTCCGTCCTCAGAGGCGTCGTCGACCACGAGCACCTCAACGCCGCCCTCCCCCGCACCGATGAGGCGCGACAGCACCTCCTCGATGGTGGCGCGCTCGTTGTAGGTGGGCACGATCACGAGCGCCGCCGAGTCCGTCATCCCAAATACCTACCCAGAGCGCCGGGCGCCGGCGGCAAGCCCGGCGAGCGCCACCAAGGCGGACCCAAGCGGCAGCCAGTCTCCCGTGCGGGCGTAAAAGGTCGCCCTCGTCGCGAAGGCAACATCGCCCACAAGCGTCGTCGCAGTCCACAACGGCGTCGAGGCGGCGACGGTTCCGTCGGGCCGGATGAATGCGGAGATGCCGCTCAATGCCCCATGGGCGACCCAGACGCCGTTTTCGACCGCCCTTATCTGGCTAAAAGCGACATGCTGGGCGGAGTTCCAGGTGTAGCCGAAGGTCGAGGTGTTGGTGGCGACGACCAGAAGCCGGCCCCCGGCAGCCATGCTCTCGCGCACCAGCGATCCGAAGTCGCCCTCGAAGGAGATCACCGTCGCAACGGGCCCACCGGCGAGGTCGAAGACCTCTGGCCCGGGTCCGCTCACCGCGTCCTGCGGTATTTGATCGAGCATCGGGATCCAGTCGAAGAGAGGCCGCAGGGGAATGTACTCGCCGAAGGGCACATGGTGTCGCTTCTGATAGAAGCCCTCGAGCTGTCCGTCGGGGGCGACATGGAGGACCACGACCTTGCGATGGGACTCGTCGATGTCGAGCTCGCTGCCGACGAGCATGGGCGCATCGACCGCGCGGGCGGCGGCAGTAAGCGCCCGCCGGATGCCGGCGTTGCGGTAGGGATCTAGCGCGACGGCTGACTCCGGCCACACCACGAGATCGGGCGAGGCGCCGGCGAGGCCTGCGGTGAGGCGGCCGTGCCTGCCGACCAGGTCGCTCACGTAGTCGGTGAAGTCACCCTCGAAGTTGCGCTCGACATTGCCCTGGACGAGCGCAAGCCGGGCACGCTCCCCTCCGGCGGCCACAGACGGCAGCGCTGCGGGGGCTGCAACGACGGCAACGACGGCGCCGAGGTACGCCGGTGCCAGCCTTGTACGCCGCGCCCTGATGCAGGCCCACAGCTCTGCGGCAAGGCCGTTCAGGACGGCGACCTGCAACGACACCGCCCATCCGCCGGCCCACGCTGCCGTCCTAATGAACCACGTCAGGTCGTGCTGGCTCTGCACCAGCTGCCCCCAGGTAAAGCCACCAAGGGGGATGACCGAACGGAGATACTCGACGGCAACCCACAGCGCCGCCCCCACGGCGATGCGCACGATCGCATTGCTGCGTCGCGAGGCAACCGCCCAGGCCCCGCCGAACAGCGCGATGAAGAGGCTCTGCAGAGTCACAAGCAGCGCCCACGCCAACCACCCCACGAGGCTCTGCCAGTAGAGAAGGACGCCGAAGAAACCAAAGCCGTAGATAAGGCCCAAGCCGAGCCCCCGACGGAGTGGCGCGCCGCGTGCGGCAACCAACAACGGAGCAAGTGCCACCCATGCGAGGGGCGCTACATCCGGCTCGGGGAACGCGAGCGTCGCAATAGCGCCGGCTGCCAGCGCAAGCGCGTAGGCGCCCGCGCCCGTCATGGATGCTCAGTTATGCGCAATCGCGACACAAAATGCGTGCCGGATCGGCCAGCTGGCTCCTTGCTTTGACGAGGCGGCACCGGCTGCAGACGAACTCACTGGTGCGCTTTACGGGGATCACCCGGCCGGCAAGGGCCTCCCCCGCCGAAGCGTCCCGTTCAGGGACGACGGCCAACATGTGCTCGATGCCGTCCTCCGGCTCCCCCGTCGTCCGCGCGAGGTCGGCGCGCCTGGCGAGGAGCTCATCAAGGCTGGTTGAGGATTCGTCCCCGGCCAGGGGGACATCATCGTCGTCGTCGTCTTCGAGCTCGGCCTCCTCGGGCTCATCCTCGAGCTCAAGGGGGGTGGACTCTTCGAGGTTTCTTTCGGAAGACACCGGCGGGGCTCCTTAGGGATTCTGGACACACCGAAACCAACAATCCACGGACAACTTTACGCTGGCCTGGTTGGAAAGTGGGCGGATGAAAGTGGAAAGACCCGAGTGACCGTAGGGGCCGCTCGTTAGCCGGCGGGGCCGGTTATTGGAGCGTTATCCTCGGGCCTCTCGGGTCTTTCCTTTCAAGTCCCAAGCAACCGATCCGTCGAGCCTTGCGGCGGCGTGGCCGCCGGCCGGACCGGGCGGACCCGGCCCTGCTCGCCGGTCTTCGGCTTCCGAGGCATCGATGTCGCCGGAGCGAACCGATCCCCCGTCTGCGCCGGGACCAGCAGGTCTTCGAACGGTTAGGCTGCTTGGGACTCGGGAAACTCTAGAGATCTGCAACCGCAGTGTCAACCGTGACGCCCGACAAAGTCCTGGTGCGCGAAGAAAAGCCGAGTGTCCCCAGCCCATGCACACGTTGTTAACAGCGCCTCCCCGGTAATGGGAACATCGGCTGTGCAAGGTCCACCGAGAGAGTGAGAGCGTGATCAGTGTCGAAGAATCAGTTACCCGATCCCAGTCGGGACTTTCCGGCGTGGTACGTCGAGGTCGTCAAGCGCGCCGGGATGGCGGAGCATTCGCTCGCCAAGGGCACCATGGTGGCAAAACCTTACGGCTACGGGATGTGGGAACGAGTGCAGCGAGCGCTCGACGACCGCTTCAAGCTCACGGGGCACGAGAACCTGTACTTTCCATTGTTCTTTCCCGAGAGCCTCCTGTCCAAGGAGGCAGAGCACGTCGAAGGCTTCTCGCCTGAGCTCGCCATTATCACTCACGGCGGCGGCGTCGAGCTCGAGGAGCCGCTCGTCGTAAGGCCCACGTCCGAGGCGCTGATCTGGTCGACGTATGCGAACTGGATACAAAGCTACAGGGACCTCCCGCTTCTCTATAACCAGTGGGGAAACGTCGTGCGGTGGGAGCTTCGCACGCGTCTGTTTCTCCGCACCAGCGAGTTCCTGTGGCAGGAAGGTCACACCGCGCACGCCACGGCAGAGGAGGCGCACAGGGAGGCCCTTCAGATGCTCGAGGTCTACAAAGAGGTGGCCGAAGAGGTGCTTGCGATCCCTGTGATCGCCGGGCGCAAGTCCGAGTCCGAGAAGTTCGCGGGTGCAGCAACGACCTTCACGATCGAGGGCCTGATGCGCGACGGCAGAGCGCTTCAGTGCGGGACCTCGCACTTTCTCGGCCAGAACTTCGCGAAGGCCTATGACGTCACCTTTCTAGGGAGCGACGGCGAGCGGCGCCACGTGTGGGGCACATCGTGGGGCGCATCATGGCGGCTCATCGGCGGTGTGGTTATGACCCACGGCGACGAGCGCGGCCTGCGAATCCCGCCGAAGATCGCGCCCGTCCAGGTCGTCATCATCCCCATCTACAGATCCGACGAGGAGCGCTCGGCGGTGCTCGAGGTCGCGCACAAGATTCGCGACTCGCTCACGGGTCAGGGCCTGCGGGTGCGCGTTGACGACCGGGATCACCATCGCCCCGGGTTCAAGTTCAGCGAATGGGAGCTCAAGGGAGTGCCCGTGCGGATCGAGATCGGACCCAAGGATGTTGCTGCGCACCAGGTCGTCCTTGTGCGGCGCGCCGGGGGCGCCAAGGAGCAGGTGGCCACGAGCGCGGCCGTCGACGGGATGGCGGGCGAGCTCGAACGAGCGCAGCAGGACCTCTATGACGACGCCCTCGAGTACAGGAATGCGCACACTCACACTGCCTCCACCTACGACGAGCTACGCGACGGGATCACGGCCACGGGGGGCTTGTGGGTGGGTCCGTGGTGCGGCCGGGGGACGTGTGAGGAGCGCGTGACCGCAGACACGAAGGCGACCATACGAACTCTCCCACTGACGCCCGAGGATCCCGGTGCTCCGTGCGCCGTCTGCGGACAGAAGGGCGCCGAGACCGCTACCTGGGCGCGCGCCTATTGATCGTCAAAGGTTCGGTCTGTGCGCGACTCGCCAAGTGGCGCGGAGTGGCGCTCGAAGGCGCCGGTAACTTACGCGGCGGACCCTATCTCAGGCCGAGAACATCGAGGAGCTGTTCGTGGCGGTCAAGGATGATCTCGGCCTCGGTTGCATCCGAACGGTCGTCGTGCACTCCGCGGAAGCGGGCCGCGTGCATCCCCATGTCGTGCGCGCCTGCGATGTCTGTGCGGCGGAGATCCCCAACGTGCACGGCCTCCGGGGGCCGCACGCCGAGCCCCGCAAGTGCCTTGGCGTAGATATCGCCACCCGGCTTGGGGACGCCGACCTCATCGGAGAAACAGGTGACCTCGAGGAAGCCGATCAGGTCCGCTTCTTCGAGGAGCCGGCGAACCACGCGCCCAGGAGTAAAGCCGGTGTCGCAGACGAGCGCCCTCCTGATCCCAGCCGCCTCGAGGGCCGCTAGGGTCTCCCCCGCCCCCTGCACCGGATCGACTCCTGTTTCTATGCTCGCCTCTTCGAACTCCTTCGTGAGCTTTGCGATTGGCTCGTCCTCGAAGATTCCCCTTGCCTCCAAGCAGTAGGCGGCCATGCGGCCGGGCCCGAAGGTCTCGATCTGCTTCCATGCGTCATCGTGCTTGAGCCAGGCTTCCCGCAGGAGACCCTCCGCTTGGTCTTCGTCCAGATCCACCATGTCCCTCAGCGCCGCCGCCCGCCGAGCCATGGCTCCCTTGAAGTCTCTGTCTTTGAGGAGGGTCCCCCAGCAGTCGTAGGTGACCGCCTTGATGCCTTCCAGCCTTCTCGTCACTGACATCACTCCATCTCTTGGCCGCTTTCTGTTCTCCGTTGCTTGTCTTTGCCGACCACGCAGGTGCAGCCCGCCTTCGCCACCACCTCGGGCTCATCGAGGAGGTCGACGGCGGAGTCTGAGATATCGGCCCGTGGCCGAGCGTACCTGAGCACGACGAGCTCCATCCGCCGGGAGGTGCGCCCCGCCCCGCTGATCGACCCCCGCACCTCGATGAAGTCCCCCGCGTGGACGGGGAGGAGGAACTCGACCGAGTGGTAGGCGGCGAGCAGGCCCTCGTCACCGTCCGAGGCAACGCAGAGCTCGGTTGCGAGGTCGCCGAGAAGCTCCATGAGCCGTCCGCCCGCCACGAGGCCGCCCCCGTAGTGAGCGTCCCCGGCCCCCAACCTCAGACGATGCGATGCGGTGATCCCCTGCGGCGCGCCTCCGGCCCCGGGGTCCTTGGATGAGACGCTGCGCCCCGAACTCACGCGAGCGTGGCCGCCCGGGTGAGGTCGGCTTCGCTCAGCCCGGCACGGCGGCCCACCTTCCACGCCAGGTAGGACGCCACCTCTGAGGGCTTCGTCCCGCGCCCGAAGATGCGATCGAAGCCAAGGGCAGGGGCCTGGTCCGGCGAGAAGCGGGGGCCGCCCCCGACCAGGATGAGCCTGTCGCGCAGCCCGGCTTCCGTGAGCGCAGCGTGCACTTCCTGAAGGTGGAAGATGTGTGCGTCACGCTGGGTGACGACCTGTGAGACAAGCACCGCGTCGGCCGCATGCTCGTCGACCGCTGCGACGATCTCGCCAGGCGACACCTGCGCGCCCATGTTGACGATGCGCATCTCCTGCCAGTACTCGAGACCCTTATCGCCCGCGAAGCCCTTCATCGACAGGATCGCGTCGAGCCCGAGGGTATGGGCGTCGGTCCCCGTGCAAGCCCCAACGACGACGAGCTGGCGCTTGAGTGAGTCCCTGATGATGCGGTTGATCTCGGGCGACGGCAGCAACGGGAAATCGGGTTCGGCGACGGTGAGCCCGGCCGGATCAACGCTGTGCGCCGTGGCCCCGTAGACGATAAAGAAGCTGAAGTCGGGCCCCATCTCTTTCATGTGGACGACCTGCGGCTCGGCGAAGCCCATCTTGCGGGCAAGCTCGAGCGCGGCCTGCCTGGCCCGCTCCGAGGACGCGATCGGCAGGGTGAAAGAAAGCTGCACCCGCCCGTCTCCGGTGGCGTCCCCGTACGGCCTTAGTAGTGCGCTCATGCACCGATACCAAGGCGGCGCGACAGTTCATCCGCCACCGGATTGACGTAGCCGGGGGCGCGCTGCACCACCCCGGCCAAACCCTTTCCGCCCGCCGGCGTCCGCACCGTGTCCGCGAACATACCGGCCTCAATCGCGGCGAACATGCCGATGTCGGCGACCTTGCGCAGCATCTGCCTGCATTCCTCGAGCACCTGCGCGGCGCGGCGCTCCACGGCGCCGCCGGCTTCGTAGCGGAGCTCACCGCCAAGCCCGGCTGCGCCGCCGAAGATGTAACGGGCGTTCTCGAGCGCAAGGTCCCGGTCGGAGAGAAACGGCGTGTGGATGCCTTCGGTCATCATGCCAAGCAGGACGATGTCCTGGCCGGTGAGCGCGGCGATGAGGTTGAACATGCCGTCGTACAAGAAGCCCTGAAAGATATTGCCCGTCATGTGCTTGGTCGGGGGCATGTACTTGAGGGGCGCATTCGGGAAGCATTCTCTGATGAGCTGGGCGTGGGCTAGCTCGAGCAGGATCTGATCCGGCACGTCGGGGTCGATCTCGAAGGCATGTCCAAGGCCCATCTGCTCCTCGCTTAAACCGGCCGTGAACGCGAAGCGCTCGTTTAGGAACTGCGAAGCGAGCACGGTGTGTGCGGAGTCGACCGCGTCTGCGGTGGTGAGGTAGTTGTCCTCTCCTGTGTTGATGACGATGCCTGCAAGCGCATGCACCATGCGCGAGAAATGCTGATCAATGAATGTGCGCTGCATGTTGATGTCGCGGAACATGATCCCGTACATGCAGTCGTTGAGCATCATGTCGAGCCGTTCCATACCCGCCATAGCGGCGATCTCGGGCATGCAGAGGCCGCTCGCGTAGTTGGTGAGGCGCACGTAGCGCCCGAGCTCCTCACCGACCTCGTCGAGCGCGGCGCGCATGAGCCTGAAGTTCTCCTGGGTTGCGTAGGTTCCTGCGAACCCCTCGGAGGTCGCGCCGAAGGGTACGTAGTCGAGCAACGATTGCCCGGTCGAGCGGATCACAGCGATGACATCGGCGCCGTTGCGAGCCGCAGCTTGAGCCTGGGGGATGTCTTCGTGGATGTCTCCCGTGGCGACGATGAGGTAGAGCCACGGGCGCTCCGCCTCGCCGACGCGCTCTACGACGTCTCTGCGAGCCGTTGCTGCTGCCTCGATGCAATTCACGGCCGCTGCAGCCGCTTCCTTGGCGCGGCGCGCAGCGTCGTCGCGGTCGGCCCCTTGAGGCCACCGCGGGGTGAGCGCGCGGCCCGCTATGGCGTCTGCCGCTGCATCTATGTCGCCGCCGCAGCTTGCGACTGCGTCGAAGAAGGGGATGAGCGCTCCGCGCTCGAGGCCGACGGACGCGCCGATCTCGTCCACGACGCGATTTGGTATCGGGACCGCCTCGACGCCCCGGCCCTCGATGCCGTCGACTCCGACGAGTCGCAGGCACGCCCGCTCGATCGAGGTCGTTGTGTGGGTTGCGGCGAGGTGGTCGACCGGGGCCGCAATCTCTGTTGCCAGCTCACGGCACTCGGCAAGGACGCCCTCGTCGATGCGGAGGCGCCCAAGCGGGCGAAAGAACGGGGCCGAAGTCCTCACGTCGCCTCGGCCTCCCCCGGCGGCCACACGCGCCGCCCCGAGGCCCACGTCCCGATGATCTCGGTGCCCCTTAGCGCCTCGGGATCGACCTCGAGTGGGTCACGATCTACGACCACGACGTCGGCCTTGAGGCTGGGCTCGAGGCTCCCCCTGGCGTCCCCCCCGGCGAGGCGATGGGACCCGACGGTATGGGCGAACAGGGCATCGGAGGCGCTCAGAGATTGCCCGGGCAGGTTGTGTGCCCGCAGGGCAGCCATCTGAAGCCATGGGTCGAGCGGGGTGACGGTCGAATCCGAGCCCGCTCCCACGATCAGGCCCCCGTCGAGCATCGTCTTGAAACGGTTCATGCCCGCTGCGCGCCTCGGCCCGACCCGAGTTGCGTACATACCGTGCTCGCCGCCCCAGAAGGCGTCGAAGGCGGGTTGCACGCTTGCCCTCAGCCCCAGCAGCGCGGCCCTGCGCACGTGCTCATCGGAGGCGCACTCGAAGTGCTCGATGCGGTGCCCGAGGGCACGCACGGCCTCGGTGCCCGCGGCGGCGGCGACGGCCTCCCAGCAGTCGAGCGCCTGAGTGATCGCCGCATCGCCGATCGCGTGAACTCCGACCTGCAGCCCGGCGGCCTGGGCGCTGCCGAAGAGCTCGATGACCTCTTCGTTTGTGTGGTAAGCGATGCCGCGTGGGGGCGATCCCGGTGGCGGGGGCGCGTCGTAGGGCTCGGACAGCCAGGCCGTCTGCGAGCCGAACGAGCCGTCGAGAAAGAAGTCCCCCCCGATGCGCTCGAAGCCCATGTCGACCACGCGGGCCACCTCTGCCGTGGCGACGTAGAAGACCACGTCGAGCGCGCTCGTGGCTGCGACGTCGCGGACGATGTCGAGTGAGGGCCACCCCCGCCACTCGACGACGTACATCTCGTGCACGGTGGTTACGCCCTTCGAGTAGGCGAGCTGTGCCGCCGCAGTGATCGCGTCGCGTTGCTCCTGCGCAGGGAGCTGCGACTCAAACCAGCGCCACGCCCGCCCCGCAGCCTGCTCCCTGAGATAGCCGGTGGGCTCTCCTTGCTCGGAGAGGTCAACGCCGGCGAGGCCGTCGAGGTCGAGCTGCTCGAGGACCGCGCTTGAAACGATGCAGGAGTGCATGTCGGCGCGCGCGAGGAGCGCGGTGCGCCCCCCTACGGCGGCATCGAGATCGGCCGCCCCAAGGGGCCGGTCGAGCGGGTCCTCGAAGTTGCCGCCGAACAGGAGGCCGCCAGTCCCTCCACCGCCATTCCCTCCTCCACCCTTCGCACGGGCGGCGAAGGCGTTCATGATCGCACTGCTCGAGCCCTCGCCCCTGAAGTCCATGCCGAGCGCGTAAAGGCCGGTCGCAGGGAGATGCACGTGCGCATCGCAGAACGCAGGCAGGGCCACGGCCCCAGCGAGATCGATCGTGCGGTCGGCGGCCGGAGTCTCGGCCGTCGTCCCCGTCGCAACCACAGTGTCGTCGTCGCACAAGAGCCAGTCAGCAGGCGCCGCTTCGGGGTGGGCCCTGACCCTTCCTCCGGTGAACAGCGTCGTGGTCATCCCCCGAAGGCCTCGAGGAGAAGCGGCTCGCTGCGGACGAGGTCGAGCGCAAGCCTTGCGTGCCCCGGCACGTAGCCGTTGCCTATGGTCATGTCACAAGCCTTGCCCAAACCCTCGGCCGTGAGCGCAGCCGCCGTGAACGAGGTCGCCATGGAGAAAAAGACCACCCGGCCGTCGTCATCGCACGACAATATTGCCCCGCCCTCGCAGCCCGGCACGCTGGCACACACGAACACGAGGTCGGCGAGGGCCCCGTCGAGCGCCGTGGTGACTGTCTCGAGAACCTCAATCGGAGCGGTGCAGTCGACCGCCACGGCTTCCGCCCCGCCGCCCTGTGCGGCCGTGGTGGTGTCCGGAGGCCAGCACAGCCCGAGCACGCGGCCCTCAGGCCCCGCCGAGCGGACTGCCTGCGCGCACACAAGCATTCCGGACTTACCGCCCGCCCCGATGACGGCGACCTTCATCCCGGGCCGGACGAGGCGGTGGGCCCATGCGGGGGCGCCGCAGACGTCGAGCACGCCGAGCGTCACCTCATCCGGGAGGTCGTCGGGTACGGGCGTGTAGATACCCGATCCGAACAGGATTGCCCGCCCTTTGACCCTGACCTTCTCGGAGCTGGGATCGAGTTCGAGGATGGCATCGAGGCGCAGCGGCGTCAGCGTGAGCGAAACGAGCGAGGCGATGCGCTCCCCAATGGGCGGGTCGCTCCTATGCGCGCCAAGAGCCGCGACGGTGCCAACGAGCATTCCCCCCGATCCCGTCGCCGGGTTGTGCATCTTGCCCGACCGTCCGACGATGTCGATGATCCTTTGCGCCATGGCCTCCGGCGATCCGCCGGTGCTTGTGCGGATCTCAAGCCACGACGCTGCGTCTATGTTGAGGTAGTCGACGTCTATTGCGACTTCGTCGGCGCGCAGCTCTGATTCGGCGTCGAGGCGATGAGCGGCCTGCGGCAGCGCACCCTCGGGCTCGATGGAACGATGAGTGCCGAACAGCTGCATCCGGTTCAGGCGCTCACGGGCTTGGCGGCGGGACTTGGGTCGTCCCGCAAGGACGTGCCCTGCGCCTCCCAGTAGGACTTGCCGGCATCGGGGAGCGCCCAGATTGGATCGTAGTACGCATAGGTCTGCGCAAGCGCTGCGGGGTCGCCGAATTCGATGCCCGTCCGATAGTTCTTGGTCCAGTAGGAGATGCCTTTCACTCGGTCGTAGGACTCGACCTGGTGGACCCAGCGCTTTCCAACGAAAGGCACGTCGCACACTATGCGGGGGGTTGCAAAGCCCGGCAGGTAGCCCATGATCGCATGCTGGAGCCGCTGCGCTTCGGACACGGAGATCCTCCAGTGCTCCGAGTTCGGGATCATGTCGCACATGTAGAAGTAGTAAGGCATGACCCTTGCGTCGTCGAGGAGTCTGAAGCAGAGGTCGAGCAGCGCCTTGGGTGTGTCGTTGACTCCGTGCAGCAGCACCCCCTGGTTGCGCACGTCGCGCAGTCCAAGTGCTAGAAGCTTCTTGGTGGCCTCTGCGACGAGCGGGGTGACGGACTGAGCGTGGTTGACGTGGGTGTGCACAGCCAGATCGGTGTCGCGCTCGACGGCTTTGGTTGCGAGGCGTTCGAGGCCGCGCAGCACATCGTCTTGCAGGAAGTGCTGCGGCAGGCCCATCAGGCCCTTGGTCGCAAGGCGGATGTCGCGAATGTGCGGAATGTCGATCAGTGCCCCGACGAACGACTCGAGGTGCCCGATCGGGAGATTGGCGATGTCGCCCCCAGACACGACCACATCGCGCACCGAAGGAGTAGCTCTCAGGTACTCGAGGATGGACTCGTAACGGTCCTTCTGTTTGAGCTCGAAGCGGTACTTGACGAACTGCGGGACGTTGTTGCCGACGAGGTCCATGCGGGTGCAGTGCCCGCAGTACTGCGGGCAGGTCGAAAGGAGCTCGGCAAGCACCTTGGTCGGATACCTGTGCGTGAGCCCCTCGGCCGCCCACATGTCGGCCTCGTGCAGGCTGTCGCGCGTGGACATCGGGTGGCTCGGCCAGGCGGGGTCCCGGTCCGCAAACGCAGGCGCCATATAGATACGGATGGAGTCGTTCCAGAGGTCGCGCTCGTTCATCGTGTTGAGCATCTGCGGCGGGATCAGCATCGACATCGTGGCGCGCTCGCGCTGGTCGCGCTCGATCGAGCCGGCGAGATCGCCGGGCATCGCCTCGCCGAAGACGGCCGTCATCGCCGCGATGCTCTTGACGCAGTTCTGGCGCTGCCACCTGGCGCTTCGCCATTCGGCCGCGGTGACGTCCTTGAAGCCGGGCAGGCGGGTCCAGTCGGGTTCGAGGAACTCGGGCGGGCCCGGATACCCATAAGGCTGCTCGGTCGCGTGAGCGATCGGCACGCGCCGCGCCGGGGCCGGTGCCACGGTCGTGTCGCTGCGCGCCATTCGGTCCTCCGGTACGGTTGCTTGAACCCAGGGCTTCAACCCAGTGTGGGCACCAGCCTACCGGATATGGTTAGGCTCTGCACCCATTAAACGGAAGGATATTCGGAATCGACGCCACCGACCGTACAATCATCGGTCTGCTTCAGAGAAACGCCAGGCTCACATACGCCGACATCGGCGGCGAGGCCGGCCTCGCCGCTTCCTCCGTGCACGACAGGGTCCGCAAGCTCGAGAGGGCCGGCCTCATCAAGGGCTACAGGGCCGAGATCGCGCTCGAAGGCGTCGGCCTCCCGATCACAGCGTTCGTGAGCCTCGCACTGCGGCCGTCCTCTCCTCAGGACATCACCGCGAGGATCGCCGAGCTCCCCCTCGTCGAGTCCTGCTACTCGGTGGCCGGCGAGCGCTCCTACGTCCTCGTCGTGAGGGCGCCGACGACCACCGCGCTCGAGGAGCTGATCGACGCCTTGAGGAACAAGCTCGAGGTGACCACGAGCACCACGATCGTTCTTTCGACGCCGTTCGAGCATCGCCCCGTGGTCCCGACCGGCCCCCCGGACTCGCGCGAGACAATGGGCCGGTGAAGATCGAAGCCCGCAGCGGGGAGCCCATAGAAGAAGCGACGGTCTCGGTCGACGACGCCGAGCTCGTCGACCTGCTCGAGGGCATCGCCGACGTCGTCGAGGGCAAGCGCTCGCACCTCCACTTCGCCCAGGGGGGCGGGCCGCAGCTCGTCGTGCGGCGGGCCTCCGAGGGCCAGGATCCCATCGAACGCTCGATGGACTGGTGGGTGGGCCCTCTCCTGCTGGCTGCTGCCCTGTTCCTGATCGTGGGAGCGATCACAGTCCTCCGCTGGGCGCTCGGCCTCCTAGCCTGACAAGGAGCCGAGGTGACGCGTGCTAAAGGGGAACCTCCGTCGTCAGCCGTCGCCAGAAAGCAGCCAACGACGGAAGTTCACGCGGTCACGCCTTCATAAGACGTCGATGCGTGGGGGGATGTCGTCGGACACCTGATCAATGACGCCCTCACCGACGGGAGAGTCCTTTCTTAGAGCTTTCGCTCCAGCAGATCGTCGCCATCTAACCATCAGCCGGGTAGCCGGCGTCGGTCAGACTTTGAGGTGCAGGGCGTTGGGGAGGACCTCGAAGGTGGCCGGGGTTTGGCCGATCAGCTCGCCGTCGGCTTCTACCGGGAAGGGCGGCTCGGCGGTCACCGATACCTTCACCCGCTTCGCTTCTTTGATGTGCTCGTGCGGGACGTGCTCGCCTTTGTAGACCTTGGGGAGCAGGGCTATCGCCTCACGTTTGCTCGTAAGCTGGATCTGGATGTCGAGCACGCCGTCCGTGGGCGCCGCCTTCGG
>Ga0136610_1000099_pt1 | contig 18745 bp, 16 predicted proteins | sample AntDrymUQ1342206_2_FD_104804 | JGI IMG/M metagenome (GOLD analysis project Ga0136610, IMG submission 104804) | Polar desert sand microbial communities from Dry Valleys, Antarctica - metaG UQ134 (22.06) | ecosystem: Environmental > Terrestrial > Soil > Desert | place: Antarctica: Dry Valley...
TGGTGGACCCGCTCAAAAAGGGCAAGTACTACTTCCAGTGCGATATCCATCCGACCATGAATGGAGACGCCCAGGTCGGTTAGCCGCCCATAGGCCTCGCTCCTCTTTCTCTATCGGTAGAGGGGGACTTGGTAGTACGCTTGAGGTCGTTCGTGAAATCTTTCACAAGCCCTCTGCGAGGAACTTTGCCGGTCGCGACCACGAGCTCCAGGAAGGGAATGTGCCTCCGTGGCGACTGAGGTCGACGTTGCGATCGTGGGCGGGGGCCCATCGGGCGCTGCCGCCGCCCACTACCTGGCGTCCGCAGGCCATTCCGTGCTCGTCTGTGAGAAGAAGTCGTTCCCGCGCGAGAAGACCTGCGGCGACGGACTCACGCCGCGCGCAGTCAAGATGCTCGAAGCCATGGGACTTGGCGGCGAGCTCGCAGGCTGGGAGCGTGTCAGGGGCCTGCGCGTCCATGCCGCAGGCAAGACGATGGAGGTCCCCTTCCCAGAGCTCGATGATCTCTGCAACTTCGGGCTCGTGAAGACGCGCAGGGAGCTCGATCAGATCGTCCTCGACAACGCCGAGAGGGCGGGCGCCAAGGTCCTCTACGAGACGCACGTCAAAGAGCCGGTGTGGGAGCACGGTGCAGTAACGGGCTTCAAAGCCAAGCGGGACGGCGCCACGGAAGAGGTGCGCGCCGCCTTTGTCATCTGCGCCGAGGGGTCGGGGACGAAGTTCAGCCGGACGCTCGGCCGCGACCGCAACCTCGACTACCCGATGGGGCTTGCGATCCGCCAGTACTTCAGGTCTCCCATGCAGCACTCGGGGTGGTTCGAGGCCTATCTGGAGGTGCGCTCCGGAGACAAGTCGCTTCCCGGGTACGGCTGGGTGTTCCCAGTTGGGGACGGCACCGTCAACGCAGGCGTGGGCCTGCTTTCCACCTACGGGGGGTGGCGAGACGTCAACCTCCACGACCTCCAGAGCAATTTCATCTCGATCCTGCCGCCCGAGTGGGAAGTCACCTACGACACGGTTGTCACCAAACCTCGGGCCGGCAGGCTGTTCATGGGTGGGAGTGTGTGGCCCCCCCACGGGCCTGGGTTCGTGCTCACGGGCGATGCGGCCGGAATGATCAACCCGTGTAACGGCGAGGGCATCGCATACGGCTACGAGACCGGCAGGATCGCCGCCCGCCATATCGACGAGGCGCTTCGCTTCGGCTCCTCTGCCTCGCTCGAGGGGTATACAAAGGAGCTGAAAGAGACCTACGGCGCTTACTATCGGCTGGGAAGAAGGTTCGTGGATCTGATCGGCCATCCGGTTCTCATGGAGAAGCTCGTGTCGGCGGGAATGCACTCGAAGACGTTCATGAGCTTTGTCCTGACCCTGCTTGCCAATCTCGAAGACGAGCGCGCCCACGGGGCCGAGCAAAGGGGCATCAAGATGCTAAAAGCGCTCGCGGAGCTTAGATCGTGATCCTTGGCGATTACCTGCCGATTCTCTTCCTCATCATCCTGTCGACCCTTTTTGCCGGCGGCTCGATCTACGCGTCGTCCAAAGTGGCCCCCAAACGCTCGACGCGCGCGAAGCGGCTCCCTTACGAGTGCGGGATCGTTCCCGAGAAAGAGTCAGAGCGAGAGCGCTTTCCGGTGAAGTTCTATCTGGTTGCGATGCTGTTCATCATCTTCGATATCGAAACCGTCTTCATGTATCCGTGGGCGGTGGCCTTCGACGAGCTTCAGCTCTTTGGCCTCGTCGAGATGGTGGCCTTCATTGTCATCCTTTTGGCGGCGTACGCCTATGTCTGGAAGAGAGGAGGGCTCGAGTGGGTGGAGTGAGCGACACTCTCGGAGCGAACTTCGTCACTACCAAGTTGGACAGGTTGGTCAACTGGTCGAGGCGATCGTCGCTGTGGCCGATGACCTTCGGGCTCGCATGCTGCGCCATCGAGATGATCGGCACGACGATGCCGCGTCACGACCTCGCCCGCTTCGGCATGGAAGCGTTTCGCTCTTCACCGCGTCAGGCCGACCTGATGATCGTGTCGGGCCGGGTGTCCCAGAAGATGGCCCCTGTGCTCCGGCAGATCTACGATCAGATGACCGAGCCCAAGTGGGTGATCTCCATGGGAGCGTGTGCATCTTCCGGCGGGGTCTTCAACAACTATGCCTTGGTGCAAGGCGTCGATCAGATAGTCCCCGTCGACATCTACGTGCCAGGGTGCCCGCCCCGGCCCGAGATGTTGATCGACGGGATCATGCTCCTGCACGAGCGCATCTTGAGCGGTGACTACACGGCCAAACGCGTCGCCGATGAACCACTGGACGCGGTGAGCGCCGGCGTATGAGCGAGTCTTTTGCACGGGCGCCGGTGGCTTATGTCGCGGCCGGCGATTGGGCCGCAAGGGCGCGTTCGCTCAAGGACGAAGGTTGGGCGCTGTCCGACCTCGCCGGGCTCGACACCATCAGCCTTGATAGTGGCAGCGAGCGCTTCGAGGTGGTCGTCCAGCTCTTTCAGGCCGGGGGCCGGCAGCGGAGGACGATCCATGTTCCCGCCGAGGGTGAGCCGCCGTCCTTGCCCTCGGCCGTACCGGTGTGGCCGGCCGCCGACTTCCTCGAGCGTGAGGCGTTTGACATGTTCGGGATCCACTTCGAGGGACATCCCAATCTCACCCGCATATTGATGCCGGAGGAATGGGTCGGCCACCCGCTCCGAAAGGACTACGGGGTCGGCAAGGTGCCGGTCGAGTTCATTGCCCAGCCGTTGATTCAGATCGGTGCGCCAGGCGGTGACCCTTCAGGCGGGTCCTCGCAGAGCGAGGTCGATTGGCTTGGCCAGGCGGTCAACAGCAAAGACGACGACGAGAACGGTGCTGCGGAGCACGCCTCGTTCGCGCGCGCCGTTCCCGAGTCCGGTGACAAAGGTGTGAATCAGTGAGCCGAGCCGCCGGCGTGGTTGAGACCCTCGAGGAACGAGGCGGCGGCGCCTACGTCGAGTCGTTCGACGAGACCGAAGAGGTCATGACGATCAACATGGGCCCCGTTCATCCATCGACCCACGGGGTGCTGAGGCTCGTCCTCGAGCTGTCTGGCGAAACCGTTTTGAGCTGCCGCCCCACCATCGGCTACCTCCATACCGGCATGGAAAAGGAGTGCGAGGACCAGAGCTGGCGGAGCGCCGTCACCATCGTTACCCGCATGGACTACCTTGCCCCTTTCTTCAACGAGCAGGCCTATTCGATGGCGGTCGAGCAGCTACTCGGCATCGAGGTGCCGCCGCGCGGCAAGTACATCCGCACGCTAATGGCGGAGATGAACCGCTTGTCGTCCCACCTCGTTTGGTTCGGGACCTCGGGCCTAGACATGGGCGCCATATCTGCGGTGTTCTACGGCTTCCGGGAGCGCGAGCTGATCCTCGACTTCTACGAGATGGTGACCGGGTTGCGCATGAATCACGGCTACTTCATTCCCGGCGGGGTGTGGCAGGACTTTCCCGAGGGTTGGGACGAGGTCTGTCGCAGCATCACCGACATCCTGCCCGGGCGCATTGCGGAATACGAGGACCTTCTCACTCAGAACCCGATCTGGCTCGAACGCACCCGCAACGTCGGCGTGCTAAGCGCAGACGACGTCATCGCCCTGGGCGCAAGCGGCCCCGTTGCCAGAGCATCGGGTATCGACTTGGACCTCAGGCGCGACCTCCCCTATGAGGCTTACGGTGACGTCTCGTTCGAGGTTCCGACGGCAACTGAAGGCGACGTCTACGCGCGCTACCGGGTGCGCATCGCAGAGATGCGTGAGTCGGTCAAGATCATCGAGCAGCTCATGGACGCCATGCCGGACGGCGACTACAAGAACATGGATCCCAAGCTCACCGTGCCGCCGCGCTCGGAGCTGAACCGCTCGATGGAAGCCGTCATTCATCACTTCAAGCTCGTGACCCAGGGCTACAGCGTTCCCCCGGGCGAGGCCTATGTGCCGGTCGAGTCGCCGCGCGGCGAGCTCGGCGCTTACGTCGTGTCCGACGGTGGGACCTCGCCTTACAGATGTCATGTCAGGGACCCGTCGTTCGTCAACCTGCAGACGCTCGGACCAATGGCAAAGGGCGGGCTGGTTGCAGACCTCATCGCTATCATCTCGTCCATCGACCCCGTGATGGGAGGCGTTGATCGTTGAGCACCTCCTATGAGCAGCTCAGCCACCATCGTGAGCAGCAGGGCCGGGCCCCCGAGGTCACGGACGGGAGGATCCTCGAGGGCGAGCTGCGCGCCACAGCGCAGGAGATCGTCGACAAGTACCCGCACTCGCGCTCTGCTGTGCTCCCGCTGCTGTTCTTGGTGCAGTCGGTCGAGGGTTACGTCACCGAGGCCGGAATGCGCGAGGTCGCCGAGATCCTTGGGATGACGCCTGCTCAGGTGCTTGCCACCGGAAGCTTTTACTCGATGCTGAAAAAGGAGCCACAAGGTGAGTACCTCATCTCTGTGTGCCGCAATATCACCTGTACCCATATGGGGGCACGCAAGCTCGTGGACGCCGTCGAAGAACGGCTCGGCATCGAGGTCGGCCAGACCACCGGGGATGGGCGCTTCACGCTCGAGACCGCCGAGTGTCTCGCAACCTGTGACGGCGCTCCGAGTATGCAGATCAACTACGAGGACTTCTACAACGTCACGAACGATTCACTGGTGGCGGCCATCGACGGGCTCGAGCACGGCGCCGAGGTCACAAGCGTTCACGGAGAGCCGGTAAGACCGGCCAAAGAGATCTCATACGAGACGGCGGTCGCCGGCATTCACCGGCCCATGGGCGCCGACGTTGAAGCCCGCACGGTTGCGGGCGAGTCCCCGCGCGCCGATATGGCGCCCGGCGTGCGCCCCAAGGAAACAGGAGACAGAGACTCCGATGCCTGAGGAAGTGCGCATAGTCAAGCGGCGCATGCACGACTACCCAAAGGATTCCTTCACCCTCGAGCGCGCCCTCGACGACGGCGCCTACGAGGGGGCCAAGAGGGCCATCGGAGAGATAGGGCCGGACGAGCTCATCGATCTCGTCAAGGCGACGGGCTTGCGCGGACGAGGCGGCGCAGGTTTTCCCACCGGCGTCAAGTGGAGCTTCGTACCCAAAGAGGTCTTTCCGAAGTATCTCGTCGTCAACCATGACGAGGGCGAGCCCGGAACCTTCAAGGACCGTGAGCTCGCCGAGAACGACCCACACCAGCTCATTGAGGGTATGACCATTGCCGCATGGGCCGTACAGGCGGAGAAGGCGTTCATCTACTGCAGGGGTGAGTTCGCCCTCGGCTCCCGCCGTCTCGACCGGGCGATTAAGGATGCATACGAGCGCGGTTTTCTCGGCGAGAACATTCACGGCTCGAAGTTCAACTTCGACATCGTCTTGCATCGCGGGGCCGGCGCCTACATCTGCGGTGAGGAATCGGCGCTGCTCGACTCACTCGAGGGCTTTCGCGGCCAGCCTCGACTGCGCCCGCCGTTTCCGGCAATCAAGGGCCTTTACGGCCAGCCGACGGTGGTCAACAATACCGAGACCCTTGGCAACCTCCCCGCGATCGTGCTAAACGGCACCGATTGGTTCAAGCAGTGGGGGACCGAGAAGTCGCCGGGAACGAAGATCTTCTCGGTGTCGGGACATGTGGCCAAGCCGGCCAACTACGAGGTTCCACTCGGGACCTCGCTTGCCGACGTCCTCGAGCTTGCCGGCGGTATGCGCAATGGTCGTCCGCTCAAAGCCATCATTCCCGGCGGTGCGAGCGCCCCGCTTCTGACCTCAACCGACATCGCGATGGACTTCGAAGCTCTCAAGGAGGCAGGCTCGATGCTTGGCTCGGGCGCGGTCGTGTTCATGGACGATACGACCTGCATGGTGCGCAACGCGCTCGTCACAACCGCGTTCTTCGAGCATGAGTCATGCGGCAAGTGCACACCGTGTCGCGAGGGGACGTGGTGGGGCGTCAAGGTGCTCGAGCGTATCGAACATGGCGAGGGCCGGATGGAAGACATGGACCTGCTGCTCGACATCTGCGAGGGGATCGACGGTCGTTCGTTCTGCCCGCTTGGAGATGCTGCTTCGTGGGCGCTACGCTCAAACGTCAAGCTGTTCCGCGAGGAGTTCGAGGCGCATGTCGAAGCGGGGCGCTGCCCATTCGACGATGCCGACCGCGCATTGGTCGGCGCCCACGCAGGTGCGACGGGGCCTGGCGACACCGGCGTTTCGCCTCAGCCCTCAGCCGGTATTCCCTTCGACGACCCAAACCGGCCATGACGGGCAACGGCAAAGCCGAGGTCACGATCAACGGCACGAGGGTGGAGGCCGAGCCCGGCCGGATCCTCATCGACGTCGCAGAAGAGATGGGAGTCTTCGTCCCGCGCTTTTGCTACCACCCTGGGTTGAAATCGGTGGCGGTGTGCCGCATGTGCCTCGTGCAGGTCGAGGGGCAGGGAAAGCTTCTGCCCGCTTGCGCCACTCCCGTCGCCGACGGCATGAGCGTCAACACCGTCGACGAGCAGGCGGTCGACGCGCAAAAGGGGATGCTCGAGTTCTTGCTCATCAATCATCCTCTCGACTGCCCCATCTGCGACCGCGGTGGCGAGTGCCCGCTCCAGGATCAGACCTATGCGCACGGGCCGGGTTCGAGCCGCTATATCGAACCGAAGCGAACTTACGAAAAAGCGCTTGAGATCTCCGACCTCGTTGTGCTGGATCGCGAACGGTGCGTGCTGTGCTGGCGGTGTGTGCGTTTCTCCGACGAGATTGCGGGCGATCAGTTCATACAGCTCGTCGACCGGGGGCCTGGGACACAAATCTTGACCTTCAACGATGAGCCATTCGACAGCTACTTCTCCGGCAACACGATCCAGATCTGCCCCGTCGGCGCCCTCACAAGCAAGCCGTACCGCTTCGTGTCGCGGCCTTGGGATCTGAAGTCGGCCCCAAGCGTGTGCGCCTACTGTTCGGTGGGATGCCCGCTCACGAACGACGTCCGCAGGGGGGAGCTCGTCAGAACCCAGGCGCTTCCGAACGAGAACGTAAACGACTTCTGGACCTGCGACAAAGGCCGCTTTGGCTACCACTACGTGTCGTCGCAGGACCGTCTCGACACACCGCTGGTGCGCCAAGCCGAGGGGGCGTTCGAGGCTACGGGGTGGGGGGAGGCACTGGCCACCGCCGCCGAGCATCTCGGCAAAGGCGCGCGCGTCGGCGTCATCGCAGGCGGTCACCTCACCACAGAGGACGCCTACGCCGTGGCGCGGCTTGCCAAGACGACGGTGGGCACGCCTCATGTCGACTCTCGCATCCAGGATGAGGGCGCGCCGTATGAGCTCGCACTGCGCCTTGGCTCCGTCGCCGGATCGACGGCGACCTTGAACGACCTTGCCGGAGCAAGGACGATCGTGTGGGTGGGCCCGGACCCCAAAGAGGTTCTCCCCGTTCTCTACCTCAGGCTCAGGGAGGCAGTGCTCGACCACAACGCCAAGCTCATCGTTGTCGCCCCAAGGCGCATGTCGCTGGACGCCTTTGCGACACATGTCGTTCGCTGCGATCCCGCCGGCGAGGCGCGCGCCGTCAAAGGCCTGGTGGACGGGTCGGAGGCAACGCCTGCCGGCGATGTCGGGGACCCGCTGGTGGCCTGCTGGGGGCCGAGCTCGCCGGGCCGGGACGAGACCGCCGTCTTTGCGGCCGTCATCGAGCTTGCCGCAGCGCATGGCTCAAAGCTGCTCATGTGCCCGCCCCATGCGGGCTCGCAGGGCCTCATTGATATGGGCGTCTACCCAAGCCTCGACGCCTCCTACGTTGATGCGAGCACGCCGGGGATGACCACGAGGGAGATGCTCGAGGCCGCCGCTGCAGGCGAGCTCGACACCCTTTTGATCGTGGGGGCCGACCCCATCGCAGACTTCCCCGACGCCGAACTCGCCGAGCGGGCGCTTGCGGGCGGGGCCGCCGTCATCGTCGTCGAGATCCTTCCCACCGAGACGGTAGCGCGCGGAGATGTCGTGTTTCCGAGTGCGGCGTACGCCGAACGCGACGGCACCTTCACCAACCTCGAGCGGCGACTCCAGAAGCTCGAGCCCGTGATGCCACCCCCTGGGAGCGCTACGGAGCCGTGGAAGATATGCGCGCGGCTTGCCGCGGCACTGGGCGAGGACTGGGGCTGGACCGGCTTTGACAGCGTGTGGCAAGACATCAAGGCCAACGTCGCCTCGCACGCAGCGATCGACGTCGAGCGCCTTGCACAGCGGGCCCCGGCCCCGGCCCCCTTCAATGAGAGCGGGTACGAGCCCGGCACGAGCCAGGCCGGGTCGGCCGCCGCCGGCGCCGGAGGCACGTATCCGACCGGGCACCGCTCTGGGGCCCCTTTCCAAACGGGGCAGAACTGGCCGCTGTCGTGGGAGCTCCGCGCGTTCGAAGCCAAGCAGCGCCCTGGGCTCATTCCAGCTCACGAACCGGGCGGGAGGGGCAGCTCAAACGGGCGGGGCGAGGCATCTTCCGGGCCCTCGCCGGCGCTAGCGGCGCGCCGTAAGAGCGGGGACCCATTCGTCTTGTACACCGGGCGCCTCATCTACGACGAAGGTGCAATGGTGTCTCGAACCTCGGCGCTCAGGGCCATCCAGAAGAAACCGTTCATCGAGATGCACCCCGAGGACGTGAAGGAGCTCGGGCTCTCCGACGGCGATGAGGCAGCGATCGAGGTCGGCGGCGCGCCGAGGCGGATCCGTATCGTCGTATCGGACATCTCGAAGGGCGCCGTTTTCATGCCCTACGATCAGGCTGGCTTGCGCGCAAACCGCCTTCTCAAGGGGGATCAACCGACGGTCGTGGTCACAACGCCATGAGCGCAATCGTCGACTTCTTCGGTATCGCCGTCATCATCGCCGTGGTCAAGGTCGTCATCACCTTCGCTGCTTTGCTCGGGACCACGATTGTGGTTGTGTGGTTCGAACGCAAGGTCATAGCCGACATGCAGGCGCGCATCGGACCGAGTCGCTGGGGTCCCTTCGGGCTTTTCCAAACCCTTGCCGACGGCATCAAGCTCTTCTTCAAGGAGGACTTCCGCCCGCAGACCGCGGACAAATGGACCTATGCCATTGCACCCGTTGCTGCCATGGTGCCTGCGCTCCTCGGTTTTGCTGTGATCCCGGTCGGCGACGAGGTGACCTTCGGGGACACCACGGTAGGGCTCGTGATGAGCGATCTCAACGTCGGGATCCTCTATTTTCTGGCGATGGGATCGCTTGGCGTCTACGGCATCGTCCTGGCGGGATGGGCATCGGGCTCCAAGTACCCGCTCCTTGGCTCCATTCGATCGACCGCGCAGTTGATCTCCTACGAGACCGCCATGGGCCTTTCCCTTGTTCCCATAGCGCTTGTGGCCGGAAGCCTTTCGACGGTCGACATCGTGACGGCCCAGGCGGGGTCGGTGGGCCGGGTCACGTTCTTTGACGGCATCCCGGTGCTCGAGCAGATCTCAGCGATCTTCCGCTTCATTCCGAACTGGTACATCTGGTCCCAGTGGCCGGCGTTCGTCATCTTTTTCATCGCCGGGGTTGCCGAGACCAACCGCGCACCGTTTGATCTTCCCGAAGCCGAGAGCGAGCTTGTCGCCGGCTATCTCACCGAGTACGCTGGCATCCGCTACGCCCTGTTCTTCCTCGGCGAATACGTCCACGTCGTGGTTATCTCCGCTATGGCGGTGACGTTGTTCTTCGGCGGCTGGGATGGCCCAACGTTTTCGTTTCTCTCGTGGCTGTGGCCTGTCATCTGGTTCATGATCAAGACCGTCGCGTTCATCTACCTATTTATCTGGTTTCGAGCATCGCTTCCGCGTCTGCGCTACGACCGGCTCATGTGGCTCGGCTGGAAGCGCCTCATACCCGCTGCGCTCGTGTGGATCATGGTGACGGCCGTAGTCAACACGGCGGGAGTCGCCCGGGGCGTGCGGCTCGGCGTGTTCATCGCTCTGTTCGTGGTCGTGATGATCTTCATCGCCAGAGGAGACCCCCGGCAGCTCAAGCCGGTGAGCCCTCAGACTCAAGGGAGGGCCACCCGTGGCGTTGCCTGAGATCCTCACCGGTATGAGGACCGTGTTCAAGAACGTTTACAAGAAGAAGGAGACGACCGCCTATCCCGAGGTCAGAAGGCAACCCTTCCCGCGTTTCAAGGGCAGGCACATCCTCGATCGTCATCCCGACGGGCTCGAGAAGTGCATCGGGTGCGAGCTCTGTGCCGGAGCTTGCCCGGCCGACGCGATCCTGGTCGTTGGGGCGGACAACGAGCCTGGGCCGCGCTTCTCCCCGGGGGAGCGCTACGCGCAGGTGTATCAGATCAACTATTTGCGTTGCATCTTCTGCGGCCTCTGTGTCGAGGCCTGCCCGACCGAGGCGTTGCTCATGACGACGGAGTATGAGATCTCGGGTCCCTCGCGCGAGGGTCTCGTGTTCATGAAGGACCAGCTAATAGTCGACGAGCCCATCGTCCGCCATTGGCCGACCGAGAAAGAGTATCCTCCGGAGCACAATCTGTTGAAAGAGCTCGAGGCCTCGCGCTCGGAGACCGATGCGGTTGGCGGTGCGCGAAACGCGGGAGATCAGCGGCTGAAGAGCACAGCGGCGAGTGGCAGGGGCGGGGCTCAATCATGACGATCGGAACCCTCGTCTTCGGAGTCGCTTTCATCGTTGCGCTTGGCTCCGCGATTGCGATGCTGTTTGCACGGAATGCGGTCCACGTTGCCCTGTTCCTGGTGGCGGTGCAGGTTGCCCTGGCGCTGACCTTCCTGCTGCAAGGGGCTTTCTTCGTGGCGGCCGTCCAGATCATCATTTACGCAGGGGCAATCATGGTGCTCTTCCTGTTCGTCGTCATGTTGCTCGGCGTCGATCGGTCGGAGGCCCTCGTCGAGCCCCTTCCCTTCCAGCGGCCGCTTGCCCTTGGCCTTGGGGCGCTGCTTGCGGCGGGGATCCTCTATCTGGCGGCGGCGGGAATCGACGCCGCATCGACCATTACCGGCGACGGCTCAGGGGCGTTGCTGGCCCTGAATAGAGATCCCGGCAATGTTCTCGCGCTGGCGCGCGTTCTGTTCAGCCGTTACCTGCTGCCCTTCGAGGCGACCTCTGCGTTGCTCGTTGCCGCCATCGTAGGGGTGATGGTCTTGGCGCGCCGAGTCGGCTCGATCAGCGCTGTGCCCCGAATCAGCCCGGCCGAGGAGCGTGAGGTCGCGTGACCGAGGTGGCGCCAAGCTACTTTCTCGTCCTTGCTGCCCTGTTGTTCTCCATCGGGGTGGTTGGCGCCCTGACGCGGCGAAACGCCATTGTTATCTTCATGTTCATCGAGCTGATGCTGAACGCCGTCAACCTCGTTTTTGTCACCTTCTCCAGAATGTGGGGCAACCTCGACGGTCAGGTGTTGGTGTTCTTTGTTCTCGTGGTGGCAGCGGCCGAGGCCGTGGTCGGTCTTGCGATCATCCTGTTGATCACCCGACGCAGAGAGTCGGCCAACGTCGACGACGCCCACCTGCTCAGGTGGTGAAAGGCGCGCATAGAGGATGAGGGAAGCTGGGCTCGCCCCGTTCATAGTCGGGCTCCCGCTGTTGGGGGCCGTCGTGCTGCTCGTGTTTGGCAGGCGAATCGGACGCGCCTCGGGCCTTATTGCATCGGGGGCAATAGGCCTTGCCTTCGTCCTCGGCGTCATCACCTTCGTCCGTTTGCTTGGCCTGCCGCCCGAGGAGCGAGAGGCGACCCAGCAGGTCTTCGACTTCATCACCGTGGGCGACTTCAGCACGGGGGTGAGCCTCCTCGTCGATCAGCTTTCGGTCGTGATGGTGCTTGTCGTCACCGGCGTCGGCACGCTGATCCACATCTATTCCATCAGCTACATGGCCGGCGACCCCCGTTACTCTCGATTCTTCGGCTACCTGAACCTCTTTGCCGCTTTCATGCTGCTGCTCGTGCTCGGCGACAATCTCTTGCTGCTCTACGTGGGCTGGGAGGGAGTCGGGCTGTGCTCGTACCTGTTGATTGGTTTCTGGTTCGAGCGCCCTATCGCAGCAACCGCGGCCAAGAAGGCCTTCCTGGTCAACCGGGTCGGTGACTTCGCGTTCATGATCGGCATCTTCGTCCTGTTCGTCTCTCTCGGCACTCTCGATCTCCTCGCCATCAATGCCAACGCAGCGGCCATGGGGGCCGGTTTGTCAACCGCAGCCGGCCTCCTGCTCTTCTTGGGCGCCACGGGCAAGAGCGCTCAGATCCCGCTTTACGTCTGGCTGCCCGACGCAATGGAGGGCCCAACTCCGGTGTCGGCGCTCATTCATGCCGCCACCATGGTTACGGCGGGCGTCTACATGGTCGCCCGCTTGAGCCCCGTCTTCGAGGCCTCAGGCGGAGCGGCATTAACGGTGGTGGGCTACGTCGGTGCTTTAACCGCCCTGTGGGCGGCGCTCATGGCTTCTGCCGAGTACGACATCAAGCGGGTGCTTGCTTATTCGACGATCTCCCAGCTCGGGTACATGTTCCTCGCGCTCGGCGTCGGCGCTTACTCGGCCGCGATCTTCCACCTCGTCACACACGCCTTTTTCAAGGCGTTGATGTTCCTGGGTGCAGGGGCGATCATGCATGCACTTGGAGGCGAAGTCGACATGCGCCGAATGAGTGGGCTGCGCAGGGCGATGCCTATCGTCGCCTACACGTTCGCCGCCGGCGTGCTTGCCATCTCGGGCATCATTCCCTTCGCGGGGTTCTTCTCCAAGGACGCGATCCTTGCATCTGCTTGGATCGAAGGGAACTTCTTACTGTGGGGGATCGGCACGGTGACCGCCCTGCTCACGGCGTTCTACATGGCCAGGCTCTACATCAGGGTCTTCGAAGGCCCCCTCGAGACGCCGGAGGGGACTCATGCTCACGACGCTCCGGCTCTCATGGCCGCTGCACTCATCCCTCTCGGTGTGCTTTCGGTCATCGGAGGAGTCATCAACCTTCCCGGCCTCGTCACGCTCGAGCACTTCCTCGAGCCTGCGCTTGGTGAATCCGAGGTCCCGACCGGGGTGCTCACCTTCCTGTTGCCCGGACTTGCGCTTGTGGCAGGAGCCGCCGGCCTCTTCATTGGGCGCCGCCTCTACATGGGCGAGGGCGCAGAGGCACGCCGCGCGCGCGTCGTGGCTGCAGGGGGGCCGCTGGTGGAAGCGGCACGCAACAAGTTCTACGTCGACAGGATCTACGCCGCCACCATCGTCGCCCCCGGCCGGGCGCTTGCGAGCTTCTGTGCCGACGTCCTCGACGGCCGAGGAATCGAGGGCGTCGTCAACGGCACGGCCACCTTCATAGGTCGGAGCTCACAGAGTCTGCGGCATCTCCAAACCGGCTACGTGCGCACTTACGGAGTCACCTTTCTGTTCGGCGTCGTGCTTGTCTTCGGCTTCCTCTTGACGAGGGTTGTGCTGGCGTGAACGACCTTCCCTGGCTCGACATCACGATCTTCATCCCGCTCGGCGGGGCGATCCTTCTTGGGGCCGTTCCCAAGGACAGGGTCGGTGCGCTTCGCACCGGCGCTTTGATCGTGGCCGTCGCTGCCTTTGCCGCCTCGCTTGGGATCCTGGCGGGCTTCGAGGTTGGTGAGGCGGGATTCCAGCTCGGATCCAGCTTGTCGTGGATCTCGGAATGGGGTATCGGCTACACGACGGGCGTCGACGGAGTGAGCTTGTGGATCATCATGCTCACGACCTTTCTCATGCCGCTGGCCGTGCTCGCCTCCTGGTCCGTGGACAAACAGCTAAAGCCTTATTTCATCTTTCTGCTGTCCCTCGAGACCGGAATGCTTGGGGTCTTCTCGGCGCTCGACCTTTTTCTGTTCTACGTCTTTTGGGAGGCTGTGCTCGTCCCCATGTATTTCCTCATAGGGTTGTGGGGGTACGGCAGGCGCGTGTACGCAGCTACGAAGTTCTTCCTCTATACGCTCGCCGGCTCCCTATTCTTGCTTCTGGCCATCCTGTATCTCTACTTTGCCGCTCCTGGGGAACCAACGTTTGACTACCGCTCCCTTCTTGGGACCGAGCTTGCCTTCGGCACGCAGGTGCTGTTGTTTCTTGGGTTCTTTGCCTCCTTTGCGGTGAAGATCCCGCTGGTGCCGCTCCACACCTGGCTGCCGGACGCGCACACGGAAGCGCCTACAGCAGGCTCCGTGATGCTTGCCGCCGTCCTGTTGAAGATGGGCGCCTATGGACTCATCAGGTTCGGTATCCCGTTGTTTCCGGACGCCGCGCAGGCTCTTGCCCCCCTCATCATCACACTGGCCGTCATCGGCATCGTCTATGGAGCACTGATAGCGATCGTTCAGCGCGACATCAAGCGGCTGGTTGCGTACTCGTCGGTGGCGCACCTCGGCTTCGTCGTTCTCGGCCTGTTCGTGGGGACGATTCAGGGTATGAGCGGAGGCATCCTCCAAATGCTCAATCACGGTCTTTCGACTGGGGCCCTGTTCTTGCTCGTGGGGGTCCTCTACGACCGGCGCCACACGCGCCTGATCGCCGACTTCGGGGGCCTTGCAAAGTCAATGCCGGTCTACGCTGGGGTTTTCCTGCTCGTCGCGCTCTCATCTCTCGGGCTTCCCGGTCTCAACGGCTTCGTCGGCGAGTTCCTGGTCCTGCTTGGCACCTATGAGACCTACGCGTGGTGGGTGATTCCTGCGACCTTCGGCATCGTGCTTGCCGCCATCTATCTACTGTGGGCCTACCAGCGCGTCTTCCACGGCGACATCACGAACGAGGCCAACCGGGGGCTTAGCGACTTCAATGTGCGCGAGTACGCCATGATCCTCCCCGTCGTGGCGTTGATCGTCTTCATCGGCGTCTACCCCAAGCCCTTCCTCGACCGAATCGAACCGTCTGCCCAGAAGCTTGTGAGCCAGCTCAACGATTCCTCCGTCCTTCCTGAAGGCTCGGGGGTGGCCGAGGCGCCGTGAACCTCGCTCAAGAGTTCTCGCAGCCGGAGGTCCAGCTCGGTGGCATCGCGCCCGAGCTGCTCCTTGTGGGTGTTGCCCTCATCATCCTTGTGGTCGACGCGTCCTTTGGGAGGGGTGACAACAGGTGGTACCTCGCCGGTCTATCCGCCCTCGGGCTTGCGGGGGCGGCAGCACTTGCGATCATGACGTGGGGCGACAATGAGCTTCAGCTCTCGAACATGATCGCAGCCGACGGCTTGGCCGCGTTCTCGAAGGTGTCGCTTGCTGCGTTCGGGCTGCTCACGGTGCTCCTCGGCCGTGACTATCTGGCGCGGGACAAGATCGAGGAGTCCGAGTTCTACGCGCTCGTGTTGTTCGCGGTCGCAGGGATGATGCTCATGACGGCTGCGGCTGATCTCATCGTCATGTTCCTGGCGCTCGAGACCTTCTCGGTGTCCCTTTACGTCCTCGTCGCCTTTAGGCGTGCCTCGCTTGCCAGCCACGAGTCCGCCATGAAGTACTTCCTGCTCGGCGCCTTTTCCTCCGCCTTCTTTCTGCTCGGCATAGCGCTGACCTACGGCGCGATCGGGTCGACCAATCTCTACGGGGGGGCCGACCCGGTCGCTGAGCCCGGCATCGCCAACTTCATCACGGGCACGCCCACGGACGATCTGAGCCTTCTGATCGTTGCCACGGGCTTTCTGGTGATCGGTCTTGGATTCAAGATCGCCGCCGTGCCCTTTCATATGTGGACGCCCGATGCCTACCAGGGCGCGCCTTCTCCGATCACCGGCTTCATGGCTGCAGGCACGAAGTTTGCGGCCTTTGCGGCACTGCTCAGGCTCTTCGATGCGTCACTCTTTCCGCTGCGGAGCGAATGGCGTCCGCTCTTGATCGTGCTTGCGGTCGCCACCATGATTGCCGGCTCGGTGCTCGCGATTGTGCAGGAGGACCTCAAGCGTTTGCTTGCCTATTCCTCGATTGCCCATGCGGGCTTCGTGCTTACGGGAGTCATCGCAGCCAACGACCGGGGGGTTTCTGGCGCCCTGTTCTACCTCGCCACCTACGGCGTGGCGGTCCTTGGTGCGTTTGCCGTCATATCGGTCGTCGCCGGGCGCGACGAGGAGCGAGTGCTTCTGGCGGATCACAGAGGACTGTTCTATGAGCATCCCCTGCTCACTACGGCTTTGACTCTGTTTCTTCTTTCGCTCGCCGGTGTTCCCGTCACCTCAGGGTTCGTGGGCAAGCTGGTGGTCTTTGGTGCGGCCGTCGAGGCCGGCTACACGTGGGTCGTTGTGGTCGGGGTGCTGACCAGCGCCATCGCTGCGTTTTTCTATCTCAAGGTCATGGCGACCATGTTCCTGCAGGAACGGGATCCCGATGCCCCGGCGCTCCCGGTCGGCCGGCTCGCGTCCGGGGTGGTAGCCGTGGCTGCAGTTGCAACCATAGGCTTCGGGCTCGCATGGAGCCCGTTGATAAACGCCGCAGAAAGCGCAACAATCTTCTTCCAGTCGCCTCAAGAACAGAGTGCGCCGATCCCGCCGGGCGGCTAGGCAGAGAGGTATTGGTTACGTGGAGAAAAGAAAGCTCGAAGACATCGTCGATGCCGCGGCAGCGGCCGACAAGGGGGACGACAAGAGGGACGTCTATCGCGGGACGCTGCTCGGTGCGGCAGCGGGAAACGCGCTTGGGCTACCCGTGGAAGGGGAATACCACCGCTCCATCGAGCGGCACTATCCGGGCGGCATCACGGAGGTCGATGCCGAGGAGCTGAACCGGCCGTGGGACGACGACCTCGCCCAAACCGCTGCCCTCGCCGCCAGCATTGTGGACGGCTTCGACCAGCAGGGCTTCGCCGACCGTCTCTTGACGTGGTCCAAAGACAACGGGCGTGGCATCGGCAACCTGACCGCCGACGTCATGGCCGAGCTCGGCGCCGGCACTCCCGCCTCCGACGCAGCGCGGGTCGTGTGGGAGCAGAGCGCAATGTATGCGGCCGGTAACGGCGCAATCATGCGTTGCTCGCCGGTTGCTCTGCGTTACCGGCGTTCGGGCGCCCAGGTTGTGACTGTCGCGCGCGCTCAGGCCGCCGTCACTCACTACTCGCCTCTGTGCCAGTGGTCGAGCGCGCTTCTTTGCACCGCCCTGGCGGTGTCGTTGTCCGGTGGGTGGCCAGATCCCCAAGTGCTTGCCGACGCTGCCCTTGCCGCAGGCGCGCCGGAAGAGGTTGGGACGGAAGCTCTTTTCGTGCAGGGGTTGGCCATAGGAGACCTCGGCCTCGACGATCCGATGGACATGGGCTTCACGCTCAAAGCGATGCAGGTTGGGCTGTGGGCCTTCGAGCAGGATCGGAACTTTGCCGACGTGCTCGTCGAGGTGGTGCGTCAGGGGGGGGACACCGATACCAACGCGGCCATCGCCGGCGCCGTCATGGGGGCGCGCCTCGGCCGCAGCGCCATCCCCGAGAGTTGGCTGGCCAACATCCCGAACACCGAGCGCCTCGTCGAGCTTGCCGACGTTCTGCTTGAACGCTCGCAAACGCCCTAGCTCCTAGTCCTCCGGTTTTCGGTGGTTCCAGGGCGTGCGGTCGGGAGGTGCCATTCGTGGGGCTCTATGAGGGTATCGGCTTCCGGCGGCCCCCATGAGCCCCGTTCGTATTCGTGCAGCTCGGGCGGATTCTCGAGTGTTTTTGCGACCGCCTCCCAGGCGCGCTCGACTCCCTCTGCGCTCGTGAAGAGCGTGCGGTCACCCATGAGGGCGTCGAGGATGAGCCGTTCATAGGGTCCGATCAGCTCGGACTCAAATGAGTCATAGTGAAACTCCATTCGAGCCGGCCCAAGCGAGATGGTGGGACCCGGCTTCTTGGCAAGAAACGAAACGGCGATGCCTTCGTTGCGCCCGAGCTCGAGCGTCAGGTGATCGTGCCCAAATCCATCCTGGGGCATGCTGTCGAACATCTTGCGCGGCGGCTTCTTGAAGGCAAGAGTGACACGAGTCGCCGTCTGCTTGAGGGCCTTGCCGGTTCGCAGGTAGAAGGGGATGCCCGCCCACCGCCAGTTGTCTATGAACAGGCGGCAGGCGATGAAGGTCTCGGTGCCAGACTCCTTCGACACCCCTTCGGTGTCCCGGTAACCGCCGTACTGGCCGCGCACCACATCTTGAGGCTCGAGCGGCAACATTGCCTGAAAGACCTTGGTCTTTTCGGCGATGAGCGCTTTGGAGTTGATCGACGATGGCGGCTCCATTGCGACTATCGACAGAACCTGGAACAGGTGGGTGACGAGCATGTCCTTGAGCGCCCCCATCGGCTCATAGAAGCCGGCACGGGTTTCGATATCGATCTCCTCGAGCACCTGGATCTGCACGTGATCGATGTGGTTGCGGTCCCACACAGGCTCGAACATCCCGTTCGCGAACCTGAGGACGAGGATGTTCTGGACCGTTTCCTGTCCGAGGAAATGATCGATTCGGAAGACCTGCGACTCATGGAAGACCTCGTGAACGGACCGGTTGAGCTCCCGGGACGAGCCGGCATCGCTCCCGTAGGGTTTCTCGTAGATCGCCCGCGCGTCCCCCGCCAGCCCACTTTCGCCGATTGCATTGGTAATCGGCACGAACATGGTCGGGGGCACCGCCAGGTGGAAGAGGAGGCGCGCGTCCTCGCTCAGCGCGCTGCGGGCGGAGCGCACCGCCTCGGCAACCTGATCGGTGGCTCCGGGCTCGAACTTGTGACCCACATAGACCATCTTGGCCGTGAACTCCTCCCACTGAGGGCTGGTGAGATCCGTGCTTGAGAACGCGTCCACGGCCCGGCCGGCGAA
>Ga0136610_1000103_pt1 | contig 18563 bp, 19 predicted proteins | sample AntDrymUQ1342206_2_FD_104804 | JGI IMG/M metagenome (GOLD analysis project Ga0136610, IMG submission 104804) | Polar desert sand microbial communities from Dry Valleys, Antarctica - metaG UQ134 (22.06) | ecosystem: Environmental > Terrestrial > Soil > Desert | place: Antarctica: Dry Valley...
CCGCCGCCGGCGGCTACGCCACCACCACCGTCCGCTCCGCCGGCTACGCCACCACCACCGTCCGCTCCGCCGGCTCCGCCGCCGCCACCGTCGCCACCGACGCTCCCGGCCGCCCCGGCCGGCTGTTCGACCCGCGGTGAGCAGATCGTCGGCACCACGCGCAACGACACCCTGGGCGGCACAGGGCTCGCCGACGTGATCCTCGGCCGGGCGGGCAACGACGTCCTGCGCGGCCGTGGCGGCCCCGACTGCCTCTACGGCGGGGCCGGCGCCGACCTCATCCGCGGCGGAAGCGGTGCGGATGAGCTGTTCGGCGGCAGCGGCAACGACCGCGTCGAGGGCGAGTCCGGAAACGACCGCCTGGCCGGCGACGCCGGACTCGACCGCCTCACCGACCGCAGCGGTCGTGACCGCTTCCTGGGCGGCGCGGGCAACGACGTCATCGACGCCCGCGACAGCTCGGCGTTCGGGCGGCGCTTCGCCGACACGGTGCTCTGCGGGAGCGGGCGCGACCGCGTGCTCGCCGACCGCCGCGACCGCGTCGACCGCGACTGCGAGCGCGTGAGCCGGCGCTAACCGGCGGCCGGCTTGCGCGCCTCGATCTCGGCGCCGGTGTACAGCGTGCGCAGGCGCAGCCTGTCGAAGCGGGCGTCGAGTGGATAGCCCATGCGAAATACGAGGAACAGCGCCTTGTTGAGCGGGCGCACCCAGCGCCGGTGCGACGTGCGCGGCAGCAGGAAGTGCACGAGGTTGGTCATCTGCAGGAAGGCGCCGGCGTAGGGCCGCTCGTCGATGCGGACGATCTCGAAGCCCGCGCGCTCGAACAGCCGGCGCATGCCGAACGTCGTGAAGCGGCTGACGTCCTCGGGAAAGCCGTGTACGCCGAAGGTGAACGGGATCCAGGCGAAGACGGGTGCGCCCGGCTTGCACACGCGGTACATCTCGCGCACCACCTGATAGGGATCGTCGACGTGCTCGAGCACGGAGATCGCCAGCGCGGCGTCGAAGCGGTCGTTCTCCATCGGCATCGCGTGCGCGTCGCCGACGACGTCGGGGTGCTGGCCGACGTCGGCGTCGAACTTCGTCAGCGTGCAGCGAAAGTACGGCCGGTGGTCGTAGTGACCGGCGCCCACCTCGAGCACCTCGGCGCCGGGCGGGTGCGACGCGGCCCACGCCTCCAGCGCCGGCTGCAGGATCCGCCGCGCGGCGCCGTGGTTCATGTCATAGCGGACGGTGCGCAGGCCCATGGGCGGGGCGAGCATAGCCGCGGCGGGCGCCGCGAGGGTCAGCGCGGGCGCCGTCCGCTTGCGATCACCTGGTAGCCGAGCAGCCCCGGAGCACGGCGCCCGAGCGCCTGCCACGCCGGCTCGGCACCGCGCAGCAGCGGCGCGGGCAGGCGCAGGTGGTTGCGCAGCGCCGGCACGATCGCGCCGAGTTCAGCCTCCTCCAGGCCGGCGTCGGCGAGCAGCGTCGCGACCGAGCAGCGCGTGAACCAGCGCAGGTGGCTGGAGTCGAAGGTGCCGCTGTCATGCGCCGGCCAGCGCCCGCGCGCAAGCGTCAGCCGCGCCTGCCAGTGCGCGACGTTCGGCACGCTCAGCAGGACGCTGCCACCGGGCCGCGCCCAACCGCTCGCGCGGCGCAGCGCGGCGACGGGGTCGGGCAGGTGCTCGAGCACGTCGGCCAGCACGACGAGATCAAACGACCCGGGCTCGAATGGCAGCTCGAGATCCTCCAGCGCGCCCTGCACGACGACGTCGGCGACCTGCGCCGCCGCGCGCGCGGCCGTCGCCGACAGCTCGAGCCCGGCCAGGTACCCGGCCCGCGGGCGCAGCAGCGCGAGCAGCCCGCCTGACGCACAGCCGAGGTCGAGCACCCGGCCGCCCGGTGCCAGCAGACGCTCGGCGCGCGCGGCGATCGCGCCGTTGCCGAAGGTGGCGTAGGTCTGCGCCTTGGCCTCGTAGAGCTCCGCCAGCGCGGGATCGGCTGCCACCCCCGCGAGCGTACCGCCGCGCGCCCCGGCCCGGATCCGGGCCTAGACTGCGGCGCGATGGCGAGCCCGGCCCGACGCGCGATCCACCTGCTGCGCCGCTCCGTGCTCGAGGCCCGGCGCCTGCGCGCACGGGCCGACGCGATCCAGCACGCCCGCCGCTCGTTCGCCCTATCCAACGCCGAGGGCGGACTCGCCCTGCAGGAGGATGTCCAGCAGCACATCGCCGACGGCACGCTCGTCATGGGCCGCGAGAGCTACATCGCGCCGATCGTGCGCAAGTTCAAGGGCGACACGGGGCGCATCATCGTCGGCAACTTCGTCTCGATCGCCCACGGGGTCGAGGTCTTCTGCGGCGGCATGCACCGTACGGAGTGGGTCACCCAATATCCGCTGCGGGCGATGCTCGACCTGCCCGGCGCCTACGAGGACGGCTTCACGCACGGCCGCGGCGACATCCACATCGGCCATGACGCGTGGCTCGCACGGGGCGTCATCGTGATGTCCGGCGTGACGGTCGGCCCGGGCGCGGCCGTCGCCACGCGCGCGGTCGTCACGAAGGACGTGGCGCCGTACGCGATCGTCGGCGGCATCCCGGCGAAGCAGATCGGACAGCGCTTCGACGACGCCCAGATCCAGGCGCTGCTGCGGATCGCCTGGTGGGACTGGCCGACCGAGACGATCAAGGAGCGCGTCGAGCTGCTGTCCAGCCCGGACATCGACGCGTTCATCGCGCGCTTCGATCCCGGACCGGCGCCTGCATGACCAGCGACGTCGCCGTCGTCATCGTCAACTACGACGGCGAGCGGCTGCTGCCGGCCTGTCTCGCCGCGCTGGGCGCCCAGACGCTCGCGCCTGCGGAGGTGCTCGTCGCCGACAACGGTTCGCGCGACGGCTCGCTGGCGCTGCTGGGCGCGCACCACCCACGGGTGGGCGTGCTCGCTCTGGGTCGCAACCTCGGCTTCGCCGGCGGGGCGAACCGCGGCGTCGCGGCGACCGCTGCGCCGTGGGTCTGCGTGCTGAACTCCGACGCGACGCCGGCGCCGGACTGGCTCGAGCGCCTCGCCGCCGTGCCCCGCGACGAGCGCACGTGGGCGCTGGGCAGCGTGCTCGTCAGCGCCGCGACGGGCCGCATCGAGAGCGCCGGCGATCAGTACTCGCCGCAGGGCTACGCCTACAAGCTCCTGCGCGACCGGCCGCTGTCGGAGCTGCCCGCCGAGCCCTACCGCGTCTTCGCCGCCCCGGGGGCGGCGCCGGTCTTCCGGCGCGACGTCTTCGACCGCCTCGGCGGCTACGAGCAGCGCTTCTTCCTGTACTACGAGGACGTCGACCTCGCCTTCCGCGCGCTGCTCGCCGGCTATCACGCGCTGCTCGTGCCGGACGCACGCGTCGTGCACCGCCTCGGGGCGACCACCCGCTCGCACGCCCGCGCCCGCTTCTACGTGGCGCGCAACAGCGTCTGGTGCGCGGCGCGCTGCCTGCCCGAGACCGGGCCGTTGCGACTGGCGCGCCGCTGGCTGTCGGAGCTGCGCGGCAATCGCCCGCGCCGCCTGATCGCGGTCGAGCTCGCGGGCCGGGCCGCTGGGCTCGCCGGCCTGCCGCGGGCACTGCACGAGCGCCGCGAGATCCAGGACGGGCGCGTGCCGGGGCTCGACGAGCTGGCCGCCCTGCTGCAACCGCCCGAGGCGATCGTTCGCGTCACGCATCGCGGCACGCGGGTATGACAGGGTCGGTCTCGCACTCGAGGAGGTAGCCCGATGCATCAGCTCATACGCATAGCCGGCCCGACGGAGGCGATGCGCTGCCTCGGCGAGGTGGAGGGCCTGGACTTCGAGCGCACGAGCGCGAACCGCATCGACGAGGACACGTGGCAGGTGTCGGGCTACGCGACCGACGAGGCGCTCGCCGAGCTGCAGACCCGCGGCCTGACGACCGAGCTCGTCGCGGCATCCGAGCAGGTCACCGAGGAGCGTCAGGTGCTGTTCGCGCAGATCACCCGCGACGAGGACGGCGAGAGCTGATGACCTACCCATCGACGCCCCGCGAGATCGAGGACGGCCTCGGCGCGCTCGCGGCCGCCCATCCGCAGCTGTGCACGCGCGCCGTGTCGCCCAACGCCACGCACGACGGCCGCCGCGTCTCCTACGTGCGCGTCGCGAGCTCGTCCGGCGGCGAGGGACGCACGCCGGTGCTCTTCATCGGCGGCGCGCACGCACGCGAGTGGGTACCGCCGGACGCGCTGCTGACGCTGCTGGCGCGCCTGCTGGACGCCTACGAGGCCGGCGACGACCTCCTCGTCCCGGCGTTCACCGACACCGCGGCGACGCCGGACATCGCCTACCCGGCGACCTCGATCGCGGCGGCGGACGTCAAGCGCATCGTCGAGCGCGTCGAGCTGTTCGTGCTGGCGCTCGTGAACCCCGATGGGCGGGCCTTCAGCCAGTCCTCGCCCGCCAACGCGATGTGGCGCAAGAACCGGCGAGCGCCGGAGCCGGGCTCGCAGTGTCGCGGTGTGGACCCCAACCGCAACTACGACATCGCATGGGATCTCGAGCGCTACTACAACCGCTCGGGCGAGGCCGCGGTCGCGGCGACGACGGACCCCTGCGACCCGCAGACCTACATCGGCCCGTCGGCGGCCTCCGAGCCCGAGGTGCGCAACGTCGCGAGGCTCCTGATCGACCAGCAGATCGAGTACTTCGTCGACGTGCACTCCTTCAGCCGCAAGCTGCTGTATCCGTGGGGCATGGATCACAACCAGTCGCGCGATCGCTCCCAGAACTTCGCCAACCCGCAGTGGGACGACCGCCGCGACGGGGCCCCGGGGGGCGCGTACGGCGAGTACATCCCCGCCGCCGCGATCGACCGCCACGTGCGCGTCGGCGACGCGATGCACGACGCGATCGTGAGCGCCGCCGGCAGCGACCGCCGCGCGCGGGTTCGGTCTGACTACGTGGTCGAGCCGGGGCTGGCGCTGTACCCCACGACGGGCACCGCGTCGGACTACGCCTACGGCGTGGCGATCGAGGACGGCGAGCCGCTGCGCGAGGTCGTGTCGTTCACGCTGGAGTGCGGCAGCGACGCCGACGGCGAGGGCGGCTTTCAGCCCGTGCCGGCGATCTATCCGAAGATCGAGCGCGAGGTGCACCTCGCGCTGCTGGCGCTGCTGGTGGAGGCCGCGCGCTGACTCACGCGAGCGCTCCCAGCCGGCGGCCGAGCCACACCGCGCCGAGGCCGAGCACGAGGCTCGCCACGACGTTCAGCGCGGCGAGACCACGTCGCCCGTCCTGCGCGAGTCGCAGGGTCTGCAGCATCCACGTGCTGAACGTCGTGTAGGCCCCCAGCAGGCCCGCGCCGAGCAGCCGCCCGGCGTCGCCGTGCAGCCCGGCGCCGGCGAGCAGGCCGAGCAGCAGGGCTCCGCTGAGGTTGACCGCGAGGATGCCCAGCGGGAGATCGCTTGCGGCCCGCCGCGTGATCGCGCGGTCGAGCACGACGCGTGCGACCGCGCCGGCGCCGCCGAGCAGCCCGATCGCCAGCAGGACGGGGGCGCTCATCGCTGCAGCCGCCCGCGCCGTGCGATCAGTGTGCCGAGCGCGACGGCCCCCAGCCCGGCGGTCACGCTGGCGAGCGCGTACGCGGCCGCAAGCGCGTGGTGAGCGCCGTCGAGCATCGCCAGCAATTCGAGCTGCATCGTCGAGAAGGTCGTCAGCGCGCCGCACAGCCCCGGTCCGAGGAACGCGCGTCGCAGCGGCCGGCGGTCGCGCAGGCGGGTCGCCGCGTATCCCAGCACGAAGGCGCCGGCGACGTTCGCGGCGAACGTCGCCCACGGCCAGTCTCCCGGCTGGGCTGCGAGCGCGTCCGCCAGCGCGACGCGCGCGATCGTGCCGAGAAAGCCGCCGGTGAAGACGGCCGCGAGGATCCTGCCCTCGCCCTCGATCGCCAGGCCGCGAGGTCCTATGCCGCCGCTCCCACCCCGGGCCGCCGCCGCAGGTACGCGAGCATCTCGCGCAGCAGCCGCCGCTCCAGCACCGCCGTCGCCGCCAGCGTCACGAGCACGTACAGCGCGAGCATCGCGAGCGCGGCCGGCAGCGACTCCGCCTCCCCCACCAGCAGCCGCACGAGCAGCACGACCGCCACCGCCGGGACGCTCGGCAGCAGCGCCCGCGCGGTATGGCGGATCGGGCGAAAGGACGCAAACAGCCGGCGCAGGTAGAACATCCGCACCCCGAAGTTCACGCCCTCCACGAGCAGGGTCGCCAGCGCCAGGCCGCGCAGGCCCTCGGTGGCCAGCAGCGGCAGCGCGATCACCACGAAGGCCACGATCGCGATGCCGGCGGCGACGCCGACGGGCTTCGTGCGATTCATCGCGCGATAGAAGGCGGCCCAGTTGAAGCCGATCTGGTGCACGGCGACGGCGACACCGATCGCCTGCATGAGCCCGATCCCCGGCCGCCAGCGCTCGCCGATCGCGAACTGGACGAGGTCCTCGGCGAACAGCGCGAGGCCGAAGCCGAACGGCGCGCCCCACATGAGCGCGAGGCGGTTGGATTTCACGAACGCCTCGTAGAGCAGGTCGGCGCGGTCCTTGACCGCGCAGATCGTCGGGTAGATCGTCTGCGTGACCACCTGGTCGGCGCGATCGGCGTACTGCGAGATCACCGATGCCAGCGCGATGATCCCGACGCCTCCGAGGCCGAGCGTCGCCTCGCCGACGATCAGCAGGCCCTGGCCGACGACGACCGCCGCGCCCCCCGCCAGCACGAGCGGCCAGCTGAACGACGCGTAGGCGCGCAGCGTGTCGCGGTCGTATGCCAGGCCCAGCCGGTAGGGACATGCGCGAACGGAGACGAGCGCGCCCGCCCAGGCGCCGGCGACGATCCCGAGGATCAGCCCCCAGTAGCTCGCGCCCGCGACGAGCAGCGCGACCGCGACGACGAAGCCGAGCACCGGGTCGATCGCCTGCAGCTTGCGCTGGCGGACGAAGTCCATCTCGCGGTAGAAGATCCACAACGGCGCCTGCAGCGCGTAGGCCGGGATCACGAGCAGGGCGACCAGCGCCGGGGCGATGATCTCCGGCGTCCCGAAGATCGCGGCCAGCAGCGGCACGAGCGCGAACCCGCCCGCGAGCGCGAGGCACGCGAGCCCGAGCTCGAACGTCATCGCCTTGCGAAACGCGCGTTCCTGGTCGGCCTCGTCCTGCTGGATGTACTTGTCGCCGATCCCGATCTGGCGCAGCAGCTGCAGCGTCGCGAGCACGACGAGCACGACGCCCCAGACCCCGTACTGCGTCGTCGACAGAAAGCCGGCGACGAGGAAGCCCCGCACGAGCGCGAGCGAGTTGACGCTCGTCAGGAAGATCGCGTTGACGATCGTGCCGCGGGCCGCGCGGATGCGCAGGCCCGAGCCGACAGCCGGGCGGCCGGTGGCGGCCGGCACGGGTTCGCTCATGCCGGCCCGCGCCGACGGCGGCTCAGCGGCGATCGGACCGGCGTCAGCAGCGGCGGCGGCCCGCCCGGCAATCCCAGGCCGCCGAGCGTGCCGCGCACCTCGCGCGGATCGGCGCGCCGCGCGAGGACGTACAGCGCCGCGCCCGCGGCGGCGTCGGCGAGCAGCAGCGCGGCCAGCGCCGCGCGCGCCGGGCGCCCCCACCAGCGCGCCGCGTAGCGGCGCAGCGAGGCGACCCATTCCGCGCGCATGCGCGCGGGGTCCGCACGCTGTGCGCGCGCCACGCTCGTCCCATAGCCGTGCGCAGCCCTCGCCGCCGGGACGACCTCGGCGACGCGCCCGCCGCGCAGCAGCCGCGCGCACAGGTCGCCGTCGTTGAAGAACAGCGCGAAGCGCTCGTCGAACGGTGCTGGCAACAGGTCGCGGCGCGCGGCCATCACGCAGGCGGCCGCGGGACAGAAGACCGCCACCGGCTCGCGCGGGGCGCCGCCGGCCCACAGGTCCTCGTAGCGCCGCGCGGCGCGTGCGCGCCCGCCGCGAGCGGCGTCCAGGCGCCGCCCCACGGTCGTGAACGTCCACAGCGCGCCGCGCAGGTCGAGGTCGCGGCGCGCGAACAGCTGCGGCGTGCCGTCGGGGTCGTGCAGCAGCGCCGCCGCCAGCGCGACGTGCGCCCGCGCCAGCAGGTGCTCGCGCAGCGCGGCCGCGCAGCCGGGCTCCATCACGCAGTCGGGGTTGAGGATCAGCACGTGATCTGCGCACGACGCCGCGTACGCCGCGTTCGTCGCGGCCGCGAAGCCGCGGTTTGTTCCCATCTCCACGAGACGCACGCCGTCGTGTGCGCGGACCCGCTGGGCCGTGTCGTCGCGCGACGCGTTGTCTGCGACGACGACTTCGACCGCGAGCGCCGGCCCGGCCTGAGCGAGTGCCCCGTCGAGGCAGGCATCGATCTCGTCGCCGTGGTCGAAGGTGACGATGAGCACCGAAAGCTGAGCTCGGGGGGGCACGTGGCGCCACGATACGGCTGCACCCGCCTGGGCGTTGGCCTAGCCTGCGGCCGTCATGCCCATCGAGGACTTCCTCACCGGCACGATCCTGTACGCCCTGCTGCTGCTCGCGGTGCTCGCGGCGACGGCCCTGATCGTCCGCCGCCGCCTGGCGCACCTCGACCGCCTGGAGCGCGTGCTCGCCGTGATCGTCATCGCCACGGCGCTGTTGCTCGTCGTGCACCTGGTGGCGCTCGTGCTCGGGATCCTCAACCGTGCGACGGTGCTCGCCGCCGCCGTGCTGGCGGTCGCGCTGGCGACGCGCGTGCGACCCACGAACCCTCAGCCGGAGGAGGACCGCGGCCCGCCCTTGCGCCCGAGCAGGCGGCTGGACTGGGTGCTCGCCGCGCTCGCCTCGGCGTTCGTGGCGGTCGCCGCGCTCGCGGACCTCGGCCGCTGGGCCGGCGACGAGATCGTCGGCGTCGATCCGCTGACGTTCCACCTGCCGAACGTCGCCCGCTGGATCCAGACCGGCTCGGTGTGGCAGATCGACCAGTTCCTGCCGTTGCTGGCGCACGGCAACTACCCCAACAACGGCGACGTCCTGATCCTCACGACCGTGCTGCCGTGGCACAACGACTTCCTCGTGCGGGCGCCGATCTTCTTCTACCTCGTGATCACCGCCGTCGCCGTCGCCGCGGTCGCGCGCGAGCTGCGAGCGCCGCCGGCCGCGACGGTGCTCGCGGGCGCCGCGATCGTGTCGATCCCGATCGTCGGACTGGCATCGATCTCGCGCGCGCTGCCGGACGCGCTGCTGTGGGCGACCTACGCCTGCGGCCTGCTGTTTCTCCTGCGCCACGCCCGCAGCGGGCGGCGCGCCGACCTCGTGCTCGCCGGCACGGCGCTGGCGATCGCATTCGGCACGAAGTGGTACGGGATCAGCTCGGTCGGCGTGCTCGTGGTGATCTGGACGGCAGCGCGGATGCTGAATGCGCGACGTCGTGGCGACGGAGTACCGCATGGCGGTAGCGAGGCGCCAAGACGCGCAGGGCGCGCGCTGCGCGACGGCCTGCTCGTCGGCGTCATCGCGCTGCTCGGCGACGCCGTCTGGCTGGCACGCAACCTCGTCGAGTCCGCCAACCCGGTCTTTCCGGTGAAGATCGCGCCCTTCGGCGTGACGATCTTCGACGCCCCGCGCGACGTGATCGTCGAGCAGGTCGGCTTCAGCATCCTCGACTACCTGGGCGACCCGCCGGTGCTCGGACAGCTCGCCGGGGAGGTCTTCGACGGCCTCGGCCTGCTGGCGATCACCTGCCTGGCGGGGCTCGCCGCCGCGACGATCGCGCGGCCCCGCGGGCTCGACCGGCGGGTGCTGCTGCTGGGCGCCGTCGCGCTCGCGCTCGTGCCGGTCTACGCATGGCTGCCGGGCACGGCGCTCGGCACTCCCGGCGACCCGTTTCTGGCGAGTGTCAACACGCGCTACGCCGTGCCGATCCTGATGCTGCTCGTGGCGGTCGTGGCATGGGCGATCGGACGCCTGCCGCGAGCGGTCGCGGTCGCCTTCGAGGTCGCGCTGGCCGCCGGCGTGCTCGCGGGAGCCGCCAGCGGCTACGACGTGGGCGTGCGGGAGCTCGCGCTTGCCGCGATCGCGCTGGCGCTGCTCGCCGCAGCCGGGTGGGCGCTGTGGCGCCTGCGCCGGCGCCCGGCGGTGCTCGTCGCCGCCATGACGCTCGCGGCGGTCGTGATGCTGGCCGGGATGCACCGCGTCGAGCAGCGGATCAACGACGGGCGCTACCGCGGCGTCGATCCCGCGATCGACGCCGTGCTGACGATCGCGCCCGGCGGCCGGCGGATCGGGCTCGCGAGCGACTGGTCGGTCGCCGGCCTGTCGCCGATCTGGCCGAGCTTCGGCACGCGGATCGAGAACCACGTCGAGTACGTCGGCTACTTCGACGGCTTTCTGCGCCGCCACGAGACCGAGCCGCGCTTCCGCGAGGCGCTCAGGCGCGGGCGCTACGACCTGCTCGTCGTCGGGCGCGGCTTCTTCCCGCCGCAGGACACGCGCGAGCAGCGCTGGGCGATCGACGCCGGCTGGCGCACGGTCGCGCTCAGCGCGCGGCTGCGCGTGCTCGCGCCGCCGCCGCCCTGACCCTGCCTCAGCGCCGTGCGATGACGGCCGCCATGGCGGCCGTCTCGCGATCGACCTCGGCGTGCTCGCGCACCCACGCCCGCCCCGCCGCGCCCGCCGCGCGGCGATCGCCGGGCGCCAGCGCGAGCGCCGACCGCAGCGCGGCCGCCAGCGCCTGCGCGTCACCGGGCGCCGCGAGGAACCCCCACGGCGCGAGCACGCACTCGGGCAGGCCGACCTCGTCGCTGGCGACGACGAGCAGCTCCATCGCCATCGCCTCCTTGACGACAACCGGCATCGAGTCGCGGTCGCCGTCGCGCGCCACGACGCACGGCATCGCGAGCACGTCGGCCTCCTGCATCGCGGCCAGCACCCCGGCGGGCGGGCGGCTGCCGAGCAGCTGCACGGGCGCGCCGGACGCGGCGATCCGGCTCGCCATCCGGTCGCGCAGCGGGCCGTCGCCGACGATCTGCACGGTGACGCCGTCGATCAGCCCGGCGGCGTCGACGAGCACCTCGAAGCCCTTCTTCTCGACGAGCCGCCCGACCGCGAGGACGGTGCGCCCCTGAGGCAATGGGCGGTCGCGCTGGAACGCGTTCGCGTCGACGCCCATCACGACCTCGTGCACGTGCGCGGCCGGCACCATCCGGCGCAGGCGCTCGACGTTGTACCCGCAGCCGGAGAAAACCGCGGACGCCCCCGTGAGCTTCTCTCGCAGGTTGCGCGGCGAGGCGAAGATGTCGTAGGCGTGCGCGGTGACGCTGTAAGGGCGGCCCGTCAGCGCCGACAGGCGCAGGGCGTCGAGCGCGGCGCCGCCGGCGAAGTGCGCGTGCAGGTGCTCGTCGCCCTGCGTGCGGATGCGCCGTGCCGGGCCGGCGAGCATTCGCAGCGGGCGCACCCACTCCTCGCGCCGCCAGCGCCGGCGACCCGCGAGATCCGCTGCGCAGGCCCGCGGACTGCGGGCGGCGAGCCACAACAGGTCGCGCCAGCGCCGCCATGCGGACCCGTCGCCGAGCAGCTCGACGTCGACGTCGCCCGGGGCCTCCGGATTGGGCCGGGGCGCGGGGCGCGCCGCCTGGACGCGAACGACGTGGCCCTGGCGGCGCAACGCCTCGAGCTCGTTGACGACGAACGTCTCCGAAAGCTCGGGCCACTGGTCGAGGACGAACAGCAGCCGCATCCGGCGCATCGTGACAGCGGCGGCCGGCGCGCGGTAGCCTCGCCCGGCCGATGCTCGCAGCACGCCTCCATTCGTCGCCATCGCCCTCGTCTGCGCCGGCCTCGGCGTCGCCCCGACGGCGACGTCCCGCGCGGGCGCATGACCTGGCCGCAGGGCGCGAACGCGACCCAGCGAGGACCGGCGGTGCAATCGACCGTGCACGACAGCCGTCGGGCAATTGCTGGCATCGGCCATCGGCTGCTGTCGGTAGCCTGCTTGAGTGGCTGCAACCGCCGTGACTCCTGCGGGCGTGCGCGACGGCGAACCTGAAGCGCTCGCGGGATTGTGCGATCGCCGCGGTCCTGCCGTGCTCGCCTATTGCGAAGTGATCGCGGGCCCCGGCCCACGAGCCTTCGTCGCCGCCGCCGAGGCCCTCGGCAGTTTTCGCGCGGGCGTGTTCGCGACGCAGGACCTCGGCAACCTCAACCCCGAGGCGTTGCTGCTGAGCGCCACACGGCATGCCGCGGCACGGCATGCCGGGATCGACTCGCCGCTTGACTGCGCGCGCCTGCCGGTGCTGCTGGCGGCACGCGCCGATCGCAGCATCACGCTCTCCGATCACGACTGGCTCGAACGGCACCTGGCGAGCTGCTGGACCTGCCGGGCGCCAGTCGCACGCTTCGAGGCCGCCGAACGGGCCTACCACGAGCCGTCGCACGTCGCGCTCGGGCGCGAGCTCGCCGCCGCGATGATCGACGCGATGGTCGCCGCCGCGCCGATCGCCGCCCACCCGGAGACATACGCGCCCGACGGCGAAGGATTGCTCGCCGCCCACGTCGAGAGTGCGACGTCGCTGACGAACGGCAGCGCTCCCCACGCGCAGCCAGACGCCCCGCCGGCCGTGTCCGGCGGCGACGGTGCGGCGACCGAGGACGTCGTGACCCCCGCTCCCGATCTCCCCGCCGGCCCCGTCGATCAGCCGACGGCGCCGTTTGCGCTCGGCATCGACAACGTCGCGTCCGGCGATCCGCCGGACGCTCCCAGCGCGACCCCCGCGAGTCGTCCTGATCGGGGCGCCCGGATCGGAGCGCCGCTCGGCGCGCTGCGCCTTGGCCGCAGCCAGGGGGCCCGGAGCCCGCAGCCTGACTCCCCCGCCACGGCGGGCGTCGGGCCATCGTCGTCGCACGCCTCGCCTGCCGCGCCGGCCGGGCCCAGAGCCGCCGGCGGCACCAGCCTGCCGCGGCCGAGCCGCGCCACTGCCGCGGGCGCCCCGAGAAGGCGCGACCGCAGCGCCCTGCGTCCCGGGTTGATCCTGCCGGTCGTGCTCGTGATCCTGGCGATCGTCCTCGCGCTGCTCGTCGCCGGGGTCTTCGGCGGCGACGATCCCACGCCGGCGCCGCGCAGCTCGGCGCCGAGCACGAGCACACCGGCCGACACCGCCTCGCCGACCGTGCTCGTCGTGCCCGGCGCCACCGACGCGAGCCCGGTGGCGGTCGAGCGGGCCAAGGCTCGTGCCCGCGCTGCCCGCCGACGCGCCCAGCGCGACGGGACGCCCACGCCGGCGCCGCCGGCTCCCGCGGACGCGGCGCCGTCCGCCGCGGCGCCCCCGGCCGCGGATGCGCCCGCAGCCGCTGCGACACCGCCGCCGCCCGCCCCCCGGCGGGCGCCCGAGAACGACGGTGGCGACACGGGCACGGGCGGCTCGCCGAAGATCGACGCCGGCGACGGCGCCACCGGCGAGCAGATCCCGGAGGAGGAGGCCACCTCGACGGTGCCGGACCTCGCACCGCCCGCGCAGCCGGCCGCCACGCCGCCGGGCTGACCCAAGTGGACCCTCGGACGCTCGAGGACGAGATCCAGCGCGTCGGGCGCGCCTTGTCCGAAGCGTTTCCGTCGCGCCGCGGCCATCCGATCAAGATCCTCGACGAGCGCGCGATGGACCTCGCCTCCCAGGACGCGGAGCTGCGGGCCGCGCTGTTTCGCTTCGTCGACGTCGTCCCCGCCTGCCGCTCGCTCGACGACCTCGCGTCGCATCTGATCGGCTTTCTCGACGAGGTCGACGACCAGCCGCCGCCGCTGAGCGCGGCGATGAGGATGGCCGCCACGAAGACCGGCCGTGCGGCGCTGGGCGCCGCGAGCGCCGCCGGCGTGCGTCACATGGCGCACCGCTTCATCGTCGGGGAGGACCCCGGCGACGCGCTGGCGACCCTGAGAGAGCTGTGGCGCGACGGCATCGCGGCCTCCGTCGACCTGCTCGGCGAGGCGACGGTGACGGCCGCCGAGGCCGATCGCTACGCGGCCCGCTGCGCCGCCGCGCTCGACACGCTCGCGCCGGCGTACGCCGCCCACGGGCAGCAGCCGCTGCTCGAGCACGACACGCTGGGGCCGCTCGCGCGTGCGAACCTCTCCGTCAAGGTCTCGGCGCTGACGCCGCTGCTGCGCGCCGAGGCCCCGGAGCGCGGCAAGCGCGACGCGGCGCCGCGCCTGCGCGAGCTGCTGGGCCACGCGGACCGCCTCGGCGCGCACCTGCACATCGACATGGAATCGCTGGACTCGCGCGAGGCGGTGCTCGAGCTCGTCCTCGAGCTGCTCGCCGAAGACCTGTTCACGGCCGGGCCGAGCGCTGGAATCGTGCTGCAGGCCTACCTGCGCGATTCCCCGCAGACGCTCGACCGCGTGCTCGACTGGGCGCGGACCACGCCGCGCGACCAGCCGCTCGTGGTGCGGCTCGTCAAGGGGGCCTACTGGGACCACGAGGTCGTCGAGGCCCGCCAGCACGGCTGGAGCGTCCCGGTGTTCGAGCGCAAGGCCGAGTGCGACGCGAACTTCGAGGCGCTGACGCGACGGCTGCTCGAGGCGCGTCCCGCCGTGCGGGTCGCGATCGCCTCGCACAACCTGCGCTCCGTGTCGCACGCGATCGCCTGCAACCGCCTGCTCGGCGGCGACGACGCCGACATCGAGCTGCAGGTCCTGCGCGGCCTCGGCGACGACCTCGGCCATGCGCTCGCTGCGAGCAGCCTGCGCGTGCGCTCCTACTGCCCCGTCGGCGACCTCGTCGCCGGCATGGCCTACCTCGTGCGCAGGCTGCTCGAGAACACGGCCAACGAGAGCTTCCTGGCCGACCAGGCGCACGGCGTCCCGCTCGAGCAACTGCTGGCGGCTCCCGTGACATGACCCTCGCGGCCTTCGCGAACGAGCCCGTGCTCGAGCTGCGTCGCGCGAGCGAGCGCGCGAAGCTCGTCGACGCGCTCGGCGAGCTCGTGCTGCCGCTGCGCGTGCCGGTGTGGGTCGGCGCCGACCGGCGCCACGGCGAGCAGCTCGTCTCGACCGACCCGGGCACGCCCGAGCGCGTCGTCGCGCTCGCCGCGAGCGCCACGGCGCAGGACGCCTCCGAGGCCGTCGCCAGCGCCCGCGCCGCAGGCCCGACATGGGCTGCGACGCCTGCCGCCGACCGCGCCCGCGCGCTGCTTCGCGCGGCGGACTGGATGCGCGAGCGCCGCCCGGCGCTCGCCGCGCTCGCACTGCGCGAGTGCGCGAAGCCATGGGCGGAGGCCGACGGCGACGTCTGCGAGGCGATCGACTTCCTCGAGTTCTACGCGCGCGGCGCGCTCGAGCTCGGCGCCGGCGCTGAGCTGCTGCAGGTGCCAGGCGAGCGCAACGAGCTGCACTACGCCGCGCGCGGAGTCTGCGCCGTGATCGCCCCCTGGAACTTCCCGCTGGCGATTCCGATGGGCATGGCCGCCGCCGCGCTCGCGACCGGCAACACGGTCGTGCTGAAGCCGGCTGAGCAGGCGCCGGGCTGCGGTCTGCGCGTCGTCGAGGCGCTGCGGGCCGGCGGCGTGCCGGACGCCGCGATCGCGCTGCTGCCGGGCGCGGGCGAGGCCGGCGCCGCACTCGCCGCCCACCCGGACGTCGCGACGATCGCCTTCACCGGCTCCGGGGCCGTCGGGCTCGAGCTGCTGCGCACCGCCGCCGACGTGGCGCCGGGCGCGCGCGAGCTCAAGCGCGTCGTCGCGGAGATGGGCGGCAAGAACTGCGTGATCGTCGATGCCGACGCCGATCTCGACGATGCCATCCCCGCGATCGTCGCATCGGCCTTCGGCTATGCCGGGCAGAAGTGCTCGGCAGCGTCGCGCGTGCTCGTCCACGAGGCGATCCACGACGTCCTCGTGAAGCGGCTCGCCGGTGCCGTGGAGGGCCTGCAGGTGGGCGCGGCAGAGGACTTCGCAAGCGATGTTCCCGCGCTGATCGAACGCTCCGCCCGCGACCGCGTGCGGTCATACGCGCAGCGGGCCGCCGACCAGGGCGAGCTCGTCACGGCCGCGCGCGAGCTGCCGCGCGGCGGCTGGTTCTGCGCCCCGCTCGTCGCGACCGGCCTGCCGCCGGACTCGGCGCTGCTGCGCGACGAGATCTTCGGGCCGCTGCTGTCGGTCGAGCCCATCCGCGACGTCGAGCAGGCCTGCGAGCGCATCGACGCGCTGCCGGTTGCACTCACCGGCGCCCTCTTCGCGCGCAATCCGCGAACCGTCGCCCAGGTCGTCGCGCGCTCGCCCGTCGGCAACCTCTACGTCAACCGCTCGACGACCGGGGCGATGGTCGGGCGCCAGCCGTTCGGAGGCAACCGCCTGTCGGGCACCGGCACGAAGGCCGGCGGCAGCGACTACCTGCTGCACTTCGTGGCGCCGCGGGTCGTGACGGAGAACACGCTGCGTCATGGGCTCGTGGTGTAGGACCGCCGAAGTCGGCGCGTCCTGCTGCGCCTGGGCGGGTAGCGAACCTTCATGCCAGCACTCCAAGACCTTCTCCTGCGCATCGCGCAGCTCCCGGTGGCGGTCGCGCAGCGAGCCGGTTCGGCGGCCACGGCGATCGCCCGCAAGGTCGCGCCCGCTGCCTGTCGCAGCGCCTCAGACGACGGGCGCGCCGACGATCGCGCTGAGCCGGTGTCGCCGCAGCCGTCGCCGCGACCAGCGGAGCCCGCCGTCGCAGCCCCACCCGAGCCGGCCGCCGCCGCGCCGGCACCCGCCGCCGCCCCACCGCCCGCGCACGTCGATCGCGAGGCCGTCGTCGTCGCCGAGTTCGCCGATCCCGGTGCGGAGGACGGGCCGGGTCCGCAGATCCGCGTCGACGAGCCGTGGAAGGGCTACGGCGAGCTCACCGCCAAGCAGGTCATCGCCGAGCTGCAGGGCGCGAGCCCGGCAGCGCTCGCCGTCGCGCGCCTGTACGAGCCGGCCAATCGCGCCCGCCGCACGGTGATCGAGGCGATCGACCGCAAACTCGCGCAGTAGCCGGCCGCAGCGGCGACGGCGCCCCGGCCGGGTCAGGCCCGCACGCCGGCCGCGTCGACCAGCGCCAGGAAGCGCTCGTGCAGCCGCGTGTCGGTCCCGAGCTCCGGGTGAAACGCGACCGCCAGCAGCGCACCCTGGCGCGCCGCGATCGCGTGGCCGTCGATCGACGCGAGGATCTCGACGCGCTCGCCGTACGCGGAGATCCACGGCGCACGGATGAAGACCGCGCGCAGCGGCGGACCGCCCAGGCCGTCGAGCTCGAGGTCGGCTTCGAAGGAGCGCACCTGACGCCCGAACGCGTTGCGGCGCGTCTCGACGTCCATGATCCCGAGGTGCTCGCGGTCGAGCATGATCAGGCCGGCGCACGTGCCGAGGACCGGCGTCCCGCGCGACGCCAGCGCACGCAGCGGTTCGGCGAGACCCTCGCGCTCGATGCCGAGCGTCATCGTCGTCGACTCGCCGCCCGGCAGGACGAGGCCGTCGAGCCCTTCGAGATCCGCGGGCACCCGAACCTCGCGCACCCGTGCCCCGAGCGCGCGCAGCATCCGGCTGTGCGCCGCGAACCCGCCCTGCAGCGCGAGCACGCCGATCATCGGCAGCGGGGTCCTACCAGCCGCGCTGGGCCAGCAGCTGCTCGCCGGCCAGCGAGCGCGTCTCGAGCGAGGTCATCGCGTCGCCCAGCCCCTCCGATGCCCGCGCGACGCGTGCCGCGTCGGCGAAGTGCGTCGTCGCCTCGACGATCGCCCGCGCCCGCCGCTCGGGATCTGAGGACTTGAAGATGCCCGAGCCGACGAAGAGGCCCTCGGCGCCCAGCTGCATCATGAGCGACGCGTCGGCCGGGGTGGCGATACCCCCCGCGCAGAACAGCACGACCGGCAACCCGCCCTCGTGCGCGACGCCGCGGACGAAGTCCAGCGGAGCCTGCAGAACCTTGGCGGCCGTTGCGAGCTCGCCCTCGTCGAGCGTGCCGAGGCGGCGGATCTCCGAGCGGATCGCGCGCATGTGGCGGACCGCCTCGACGATGTCGCCCGTCCCGGCCTCGCCCTTGGAGCGGATCATCGCCGCGCCCTCGCCGATGCGCCGCAGCGCCTCGCCGAGGTTCGTGGCGCCGCAGACGAAGGGGATCGAGAACGGCCACTTGTCGATGTGGTTGGCCTCGTCGGCGGGCGTGAGCACCTCGGACTCGTCGATGTAGTCGACCTCCAGCGCCTCGAGCACCTGCGCCTCGGCGATGTGGCCGATGCGCGCCTTGGCCATCACGGGGATGCTGACCGAGTCCTGGATCTCCCTGATCATCGCGGGGTCGGACATGCGCGCGACGCCGCCGTCGCGGCGGATGTCGGCGGGCACGCGCTCGAGCGCCATGATCGCGGCGGCGCCGGCGGCCTCCGCGATGCGCGCCTGCTCGGCGTCGACGACGTCCATGATGACGCCGCCCTTGAGCATCTCGGCCAGACCGGCCTTGACCCGAAACGTCGCTTCGTCTCTCACGAAGCCGAGTTTACCGGGCTTCGAACTGCGGCTATTTCAGCTTGAACGCCTTGATGCGATCGGCGTAGCCGTCGGCATCACGGGC
>Ga0136610_1000104_pt1 | contig 18518 bp, 16 predicted proteins | sample AntDrymUQ1342206_2_FD_104804 | JGI IMG/M metagenome (GOLD analysis project Ga0136610, IMG submission 104804) | Polar desert sand microbial communities from Dry Valleys, Antarctica - metaG UQ134 (22.06) | ecosystem: Environmental > Terrestrial > Soil > Desert | place: Antarctica: Dry Valley...
CGGCCGCCCGCCGCGCAACAAGGGCCTGCGCTGCCCGGCGGATCCGCCGACGGTCGAGGAGATCGTCGCCGTGATGCGCTGCGCCGGCTTGACGGCGTACGGCCTTCGTGCCCGCGCGCTCATCGCCCTGCTGTGGCGCGCCGGCGTGCGCATCAAGCGAGGCGCTCGCGCTCGCCGAAGCGACCTCGACCGCGCGACCGGCGGAGTCGTCGTGCGCAGCGGCAAAGGCGGCAAGCGCTGCGAGCTCGGCATGGACCGCTGGGGCTGGCAGACGAGCCATGGCTCGACTACCGGATCGCGCTGCCGGTCGGCGCCTTGCTGTGCGTCATCGACGGGCCGACCGCCGGCCGGGCATGCTCGCTGTCAGCGGCCCGCACCTTGCTGTGCCGCCTCGCCCTCATCGCCGGCGCTTCGCACCGCATCAGCGTCGCCATGTGCGCGCGGTCGAGTTGGCGTCATTCAGCGCCAGTTCGGGCACGCCAACCTCGGGATCACGTAGATCTAACTCCGGGGCCTCGACAACAGCGAGATCATCAACACCGTCTTGGCCCGCCCGGCGCCGATGCTGCCCGCCAGCGCTGGGCTTCGCTGATCGTCGTCGTCCGAAGCGATACGGGGTGACCAACCCGGTCGGCGCCGCGACGCTCGATCAGGGCGTTGGCGACCAGCGTCGTGCCGTGCACCACGACCTCGAGCGACTGCCCGTCGACGCCCGCGTCGGCCAGCAGCCGGTCGAGGCCCTCGGTGACCGAGCGGGCGGGGTCGTCGGCCGAGGTCAGCAGCTTCGCCACCGCGGCGCAGCGGCCCTCGCGATCGACCAGCACGAGGTCGGTGAAGGTCCCGCCGATGTCGGCGGCGGCGCGCCAGCCACCGCGCTCGCTCACGCCGCGCCCGTCTCCGCGCCCGCGCGCGCGGAGACTTCCCTCAGGTGGCTCGGGTCCGTGCCCTCCAGGTAGCGCTCGTGCGAGCGGCACACGAGCGGATGCTCGGCGCCCTCGTACGGGCGCCCGTCGACCTCGCCCACCGCCACGACCCCGGCCGCCGATCCGGTCACGAACGCCGCCTCGCCCACATACTCTCCATCGGCCAGACGTCGCGCTCGCGCACTGCGAGCCCGAGCTCACGCGTCTTGATGTTTGGTCGAGTAGGCGCTGCGACGCACGGCCAGGCCATGACCTCAGTCGCCTCGGTCAGCGCGCTGGATGAACTCGGACAGGACGGAATCGCCGCCCGTGCCGCCGCCTTCGTTCAACTTGCGCCTCCCGTCGGGGGCGTGAGTGTAGTGCCCGATCCCGGCGCTTATGGTGGTGGCGCACGGTCGTCGAGAGGAGGGTCATCGCGCAGTCGTGGCAGGAGGCGATGGCCGACGCGCTCGCCGATGCCGGCGTCGACGTGGCCGCGTGGGTGCCGGAGTCGCGCCTCGACGTGTCGCCGTGCGAACGCTCACACGCGCTCGCGGTCGTGCTCGAGGACGGCCTCTACTACATCACTGGCGGCCAGCGCCTCGGCTCGCCGACCGGGTTCGCGGCGGTGGCCGCGGCCCTCCGGCGCTCGCCGCTTCGTCGGCCTCGACGACCGCGGAGCTGCGCGAGGCGGTTCGCGTGAGCGCCCGTCCCGGATTGGTGGCCGTTCGCATCGATGAGCAGCTCAAACCGGAGCCGAGCCGTTCGTGGACCCGGCGCTTGTGCGCGTGCGCTTTGCCGAGCGCCTCGAGCGGTTGGGCTGAGGAGCCGCGGCTGGACCCGGCGCCCGCCTAACCCCGGACCCGCTAGTTCGTCGTCGCCGCAACCGGGGTTGCCGAAGCGATCGACTTCGACCTCGAAGCCGGCGTGCGCGACGGCAGTCACGGTCGACGCGAAGATCCTCGCGAAGCTCGGCGCGGTCGACTTCCTGTGGGTAGGCGCCCGCCGTGGGAGAAGCAATGAGACCGTTCTGGTCGATAACCGCAGCCCCGACGGGCGCACGCTCTCGCAGGTGCTGTCCTGGTGTAACCGGCAGGCAACTACTCCGGCGCCCCGGTTCCGAGGCGGGCGAGCGCGTGCATCTGCGCGCGAGTGGCCGGGTAGAGCTCGCGATACACGCCGTAGAGCTCGTCGTAGCGCCGCGTGCTCTCGGGGGCGGCGGCGATCGTGCGCTCGATCGGGTTCCATGCCGCGTCGAGCGTGACCAGCCCGACCGCGATCCCGGCCAGCATGCAGTCGCCGAGCGCGGCGCCGACTGTGACGCCCGGCACCTCCTGGTCGACTCCGGTCACGTCGGCCACGATCTGCGGCCACAGGTCCGAGCGCGTGCCGCCGCCGACCTCCACGGCGCGGCGGACCTCGGCGCCGATGTCGTCGATCGTCTCGAGGTTGTGCCGCACGGCATACGCGGTCGCCTCGAGCAGCGCGCGATAGATGTGGCCGCGCCCGTGGCGAAGAGTCAGCCCGGCGAGCACGCCACGGGCGTCGGGGTCGTGTATCGGAGTGCGCTCGCCGGAGAAGTACGGCAGGCACACGAGCCCCTCGGCGCCGGCCGGCACGTCGCCGGCCGCGTCGACGAGGTCCTGGTACGAGGGCGCTCGTCCGTCGCCCCCAAGCAGGTCGCGAAACCACGCGGTCAGGACACCGGAGGTGGCCATTCCAGCAGCGATGTTCGCGGTGCCGGGGATCACGTACTGCGTCCCCCACACGCGCGGGTCGGGCTGCGGGCGGTCCACGACGAGGATCAGGAACATCGTGGAGCCGTACATCAGCATCAGGTCGCCCGGCTCACGCACGCCCACCGACAGCGCCTCGGCGGCCGCGTCGATCGTGCCGGCAGCCACCGGCGTGCCGGGCGCCAGGCCGGTCGCCTCGGCGCCCGCGGCACTCACCTCGCCGGCCGCCTCGGTCGCCCAGAGCAGGCGCGGAAGCGGCGGGCCGTCTTCGCCGAGCACCGCGCCGGCCCAGTCATCGATCCACTCGCCCGCGCCGACGTCGTAGAGCGGGTTGAAGCCGCTCGCGGTGTGGCGGTCGATCACGTACTCGCCGGTCAGCCGCTGCACAAGCAGCGAGCTCGCCGGCAGCACGTAGCGCGTGCGCCGGTAGCGATCGGGCTCGTTGCGCCGGTACCACAGCAGCTTCGGCCCGACCGCTTGGCTCGTCAGCGCCGATCCGGTTCGCTGCACGATCCGCTCGCGCCCGAGCCGGTCGTCCAGCTCCGCGATCTCGGCGGCCGCGCGCGTGTCGATCCCGTAGAGGATCGCCGGGCGCAGCGCCCTCCCGTCGTGATCGGCGGGCACGAAGCACGGCCCGATGCCGCTGACGCCGACCGCCTTGACGGCGCCCGGGCGCCGGCCGGTCAGGAGCTCCCCGCAGATCGCGACGAAATCGCCCCACCACGCCGACTCGGCGTCGTGCTCGGCCCAGCCGGCCCGCGGGATCGACAGCTCGTGCTCGACCTCGTGCTGGGCAACGACCTCGCCGATAGGCGTCGTCAGCACGCCCTTCGTGGTGGCCGTGCCGACATCGACGCCGAGCAGCAGCTCGTCGCTCACGGGCTCGCGGCGCAGCTCAGCGAGCCGGCTTCCGGGGCGGATGACTGCTCCTGGCGCAGCTGAGCCACTCGCGTCCTACCGCGGGTAGGCGGCGGCGATGCCGCCGTCGACGTTGAGGATGTTGCCGGTGCTCTTGGCGAGCCGGTCGGAGGCGAGCAGCAGCACCGCCTGCGCGACGTCCTCGGGCTGGATGCTCACGCCGAGCGTCGTGCGCTTTCGGTAGTGCTCCTCGAGCTGCGACGGGTCGATCCCGTACCCGGCGGCTCGATCGCGGCGCCACTCGCTCGAGAAGATCCCCGAGCCCTGCACGACCGCGTCCGGGTTGACCGTGTTCACGCGGATCCCGTCCGCTCCCACCTCCTCGGCGATGCAGCGGGCGAGATGCAGCTCGGCCGCCTTCGCCGCGCTGTACGCGGCGGCGCCCTTGCCCGCGGCGAGCGCGTTCTTCGAGCCAACGAACACGATCGAGCCCCCGATCCCCTGACGACGCATGATCTTCACGGCCTCGCGCGCGACCGTGAAGTAGCCGCGACCGAGAACGTCGAAGTTGCGGTCCCAGACCGCCGCCGTGGTCTCCTCGATCGAAGCGGCCGAGGCCAGCCCGGCGCTCGAGACGACGATGTCGACACCGCCCCAGGCGAGCACCGTCTCGGCGAACGCGCGCTCCACTGCCGCCTCGTCCGTCACGTCCATCGCGAGCGCCAGCGCCCGGCGATCGCCCTCGTGGGCGGCGATCGCCGCGGCGGTCTCCTCGGCGCCCTCGGCGTTCCGGTCCGCCAGCGCCACGTGGGCGCCCGCGGCGACCAGCGCCTCCGCGCACGCGCGGCCGATCCCGCTCGCCGCGCCGGTCACGAGCGCCACGCGGCCGTCGAGCTCGCGCGGCGGCCGCGCCAGCGTGAGCTTGTAGCGCTCGAGCGGCCAGTACTCGACCGCGAACGCCTCCGCCTGCGACAGAGAGGTGAAGTCGCTCACGGCCGCGGCCAGGCGAATGACCTCGATCGCGCGATGGTAGAGCTGGCTCGTGACGTCGGCCTTGGTCGCGTTCGTTCCACTCGTGATCATGCCCAGGCCGGGCATCAGCGTCACGCGAGGACCGGGCGGGTCGATCGCGAACGGCCGCGTCTCGTCGTCTAGGTGGCGCTCGTAGTAGTCGCGATACCAGCGCTCGTACTCCTCCTCGCCGCGTCGCAGCGCGCCGACGAGCTCCTCGCCCTCCTCACCGCTCCAGTCCACCCACAGCGGGTTGGACTTCGTGTTCACGAGATGGTCGGGGCAGGCGGCGCCGACCTGCGACAGGCGACGGCTGTCCTCGCCGGCGAGGAACTCGAGCACTTCATCGGAGGTGTCCAGCTGAAGGACGTGGTGGCGCTCACGCGAGAGCGCGCCGCGCAGGACCGGCATTGCCTGGACGAGGAGCTCGCGTCGCCCGTTCAGATCGAGTGCCCGCGCGCACGACGCCCCGAACGGCCGCCGCGATCCGTGTTCGGCCAGCGCGGCGTGCGAGCGCTCGACTGCCTCGAGCGTGCGCCGGTAGGACTCCTCGCCGCTGTCCCCCCAGGTGACGAGCCCGTGCTTCTCGAGCATGACGAAGCGCACACTCGGCCGACCGCGGACGCGCTCGGCGATCAGCTTCGACAGCGCGAATCCTGGCCGCACCCAGTCGACCCACTCGGCCTCGTCGCCGAACGCCTCCTCGGCGAGCCGACGCCCGCCGGGTGCGCATGTCAGCGCGATCACGGCGTCGGGGTGTGTGTGGTCGACGTGTGAGGCGGGGACGAACGCGTGCAGCAGTGTCTCGATCGACGGCCGCGGCTGGCCGGGGTCGACGCCCGAGCGCAGCAGGTGGTCGACCATGTCGGCGTCGGCCATCGCGTCGCGGCCCTCGAGCACGAGCAGCTCGTCCAGGCGCAGCCCCGAAAAGCCCACGGGCTCGATCGTCGCGAGGTCGGTGCCGCTGCCCTTAACCCTCAGTACGCGCATCGAGCGACCGGTGTGGTCGGTCTCCTCGAGCTTCGACGACGTGTTCCCCCCGCCCCAGTTGGCGATCCGCCGGTCGGCGCCGAGCAGGTTGGAGCGGTAGGCGAGCGCGCGCAGCTCGGACAGCCCCTCCACCGCCGGCGCGCTCCAGCGGTTCTCGTACCTTGCTGCGGGCTCGACCGCGCTCAAGCCCAGCTCACCCCGACGCCCTGGCGCTCCCCAATCACGCGCTCGCGGTAGCCGCTCGCGCGGAAGGCCTCGATCGGAGCAGCCGAGGCGCCGAGATCCTCGCGCACCTTGGCGCACAGCGGCCTGACGTCGGTCGCGTAGGCGTCGAGCAGCACGCGATGGCCCTCGAGCACGTCGCCGGCCAGCTGCGCCTCGGCCAGCGTGTCGCGGTCGACCAGCAGCGCCTTCGCGTAGGCCTCCTGCAGGTTCATCACGCTCAGCAGCATCGCCTCGATCTTCGGCTCGACGTTGTGCGACTGGTCGATCGCGTAGCGGGTGGGAGCGGCGCCGGTGAGCTGCTCGGCGCCCGCCAGCTCGACGTAAATCAGGAACAGCTCGAACGGGTTGACCGAGCCGACGATCAGGTCGTCGTCGCCGTACTTGCGGTTGTTGAAGTGAAAGCCGCCGAGCCGCCCCTCACCGATCAGGAGCGCCACGAGCTGCTCGATGTTCACGCCCTGGGCGTGGTGGCCGAGGTCCACCAGCACCTTGGCCCGCTCGCCGAGGTGCTGGCAGACCAGCAGCGCGCTCCCCCAGTCCGCGAGGTCGGTGGCATAGAACGCCGGCTCGTAGAGCTTGTACTCCACGAGCATCTCCATCTCCGGGTCCATCGCGGCGTAGGCCTCCGACAGGCAGGCGGTCATCCGCTCGCGCCGCTCATGCAGCGAATCCTGCCCGGGATAGTTGGTGCCGTCGGCAAACCACAGCGACAGCGCGTCCGAGCCGAGCTCGCGAGCGACCGCCACGCACTCGAGCAGGTGGTCTGTGGCCATCCGGCGCACGCGCGCGTCGGGGTGACAGACGCTGCCGAGCTTGTAGTCCTTCTCCTGGAAGAGGTTGGGGTTGACGGCGCCGATCGCGAGCGCGCGCGACCGCGCATACGCGGCGAGCTCGCCGTAGTCATCGACGCGGTCCCACGGGATGTGCACGGCCACCGCGGGGCAGACTCCCGTGTGGCAGTGCACCTCGGCGGCGTCGTCGAGCTTTTCGAACGGGTTGCGCGGCACGCCCTCCTGCGCGAACACGCCGAAGCGGGTGCCCGAGTTCGCGTACCCCCATGACGGCGTCTCGATCCGCTGCGCGCGCAGGCGCGCCTCGACGACGTCGAGGTCGACGCCCGCGGCGCGCAGCAAGGACTCGAGCGCCGAGTACGACTCGCTAGAAGTCGTACTCACCGATGTTGTCCTTGTTGAAGACGATCGGCGGCCCGAGCAGCACTTCGTCGGGCTTGACCACCTCCACCTCGCCTAGCCGTCCGGCCTTGAACTTGCCGGACCTCGGCAGCTTCTTGTCGAGCTGGGCCTTGGCCACGTGCACGGCGAGGTAGCCAAGGTCGACGGGGTTCCACAGCACGAACTCCTCGACCGTCCCCTTCTTGATGTAGTCCTTCATCTCGTTGGGGGTGGTCAGCCCGGTGACCTTGACCTTGCCATCCAAGCCGGCTTGCTCGACCGCCTCGGCGGCGCCCGGCAGCGCGACGCTCGTGATGCCGAACACGCCCGCCGTGTCGGGGTTGGCCTTGAGGTAGTCGCGCGTCACGTCGATGCCCTTCTGCAGGTTCTCCTCGCCGGGCTCGACGGCGGCCACCTTCATGTCGGGGTACTTGTCGGCCATGTGGGCCTTCATCTCCTCGAGCCAGGCGCGCTGGTTAGGAGCCGTGAGTGAGCCGGTGACCACGAGGAAATCGCCCTTCTCGCCGGTCTGCTTGGACATGATGTCCACGAGCTGCTTGCCGACCGCCTCGAAGGTCGCCTGGTTGACGAACACGTCGCGCGCGTCCTTCTTCACGTCGGCGTCCCAGGCCCCGGTGGCGATCCCCGCCTCCTTGGCTTTCTTCATCGCCGGCGCGAGCGCGTCGGGGTCGTTGGCGGCGACGCTGATCGCGCCGCACTGACGCTGGATCAGCTGCTCGATCATCTCGACCTGCAGCGCCGCCTTGCCCTCGGTCGGGCCGTTGTAGGTCAGCTCGACCTTCAGCTCCTTGGCCGCCTCCTCGGCGCCCGTCTTGGACGCCTCGAAGTAGGGGATGCCCACGAGCTTGGGCATCAGACAGATGATCTTGCCCCCCTCCTTCGCGCTCTGCTGCGGGCCCTGGCCGGTCTCGCCACACCCGCTCACCAGCGCCACGACCGCCGCGAGCGCGGCTACCGTCAACGCGCTGCGGTTGCTGGTCCTCATTGTCCCTCCTCCCGCCCTGCGGTTGCTGGTCCTCAGCGTCCCTCCTCGCATTACTCCTCCCTCCGTCTGAAGAACTCGTTGACGAACACGGCCGCGATCAGGAGGACCCCGAGCAGGAAGACCTGCCAAGTGGTCTCCACCCCGGCCAGGCTCAGCCCGTTGCGCAACGTCGCAATGATTACCACGCCGAGCACCGTCCCGGCGATCGTCCCGGAGCCGCCGTAGATGCTCGCCCCGCCCAGCACCACCGCCGAGATCACGTCGAGCTCGAGACCAGCGCCGAAATCCGCGCGCGACGTGGAGACCCGCGAGGTGTAGATCACCGCGGCCATCGACACCAACACGCCGATCCCCGTATAGAGCACGACTTTCACGCGGCGCACCGGGACGCCCGAGAAGCGTGCGGCCTCCTCGTTGTTGCCGATCGCGTACACGTACCGCCCGAAGGGCGTGCGAGACAGCAGCAGCCAGACGGCCGTGACCGCCGCGATGAACACGAACAGCTGCCCTGGCACGGGCCCGAGGTAGAACTGCCCGAAGTACTCGAACCACTGCGGGAAGCTCGAGACCGCGCCCCCGCCCGAGACCCCGAGCGCGATCCCCCGAAACAGCGCGAACGTGCCGAGCGTGACTACCAGCGGGTGCAGGTCGAGGCGCGTGATCATCAGCCCGTTGAACAGGCCCGCCGCCAGCCCGACGGCGAGGCCGAGCACGAGCGCCAGCGCCATCGGGACCCCCGACTGGTGGGCGAGCCCAACCGTGACGGCCACGAGCGCCATCGCCGCGCCCACCGACAGGTCGATCCCGCCGGTGATGATGATCAGGGTCATCCCTAGCGCGATCAGCCCGACCTCCACGAAGAAGCGCGAGGTGTTCAGCAGGTTGCCGACCGTGAAGAAGACCGGCGACATCTGGCCGAGCACCACCACCAGCACGATTAGCAGGCAGAGCAGCACGAGTTCACGCGTGAAGCGCACGCCCTTGAGGACGTCGAGCGCGCGCAGCTGGTTGGCGCTCACGCCGCGCCTCCAACGAGCCGCCGCCGCAGCGCATCGGTCGTCACCGCCAGCAGGATCAGCGCGCCGAGCACGGCGCTCTGCCAGACGCCGGGCACGCCGACCAGGATCATCCCATTGAGGATCACCCCGATCAGCACCGCGCCGATCACCGGCGCGAGGGCCGAGCCGCGCCCGCCGGCGATGCTTGTGCCGCCGATCACGACGGCGGCGATTACCTGCAGCTCGAGCCCCTCGCCGGCGTTGGTCTGGACGCTCCCGGCGCGCCCGACGTAGATCGTGGCGGCAATCCCGACGAACGCGCCCACCAGCGCGAAGGCGAGCAAGCGCGTGCGGTCGATCGCGAGCCCGGCCAGTCGCGCGGCCCTGCGGTTGCCGCCGACGGCGAAGACGTCGCGACCCCAGGTCGAGTTGCGAGAGACCGCGTTGACGATCAGGAAGAGCGCGAACATGACGAACACCGGCAGGCTGACCCCCGCGAGCTTGGCCAGCCCGAGCACGCGTGTCTCGTCGGGGATCTGGGTGATCCAGGTGCCGCCCGTCAGGAGCAGGATCACGCCGCGCAGCGCGTAGAGCATCCCGAGCGTGACGATGATCGAGGGGATCCGCCCGAGCGTCACGAGCAGGCCGTTCACGGCGCCGGTCAGGACGCCGGTGGCCACGCCCGCTGCGAGCGGAGCGAGCAGCCCGCCAGTGGCGGTGGCGACCGTGCCCACGGCGACGGCGCACAGGCCGAGCATCGAGCCCACCGAGATGTCAATCTCACCGGCCAGGATCACCTGGTTCACGGCTAGCGCGATGATCCCCAGCACCGCCACCTGGACCAGGATCGACTCGAGGTTGTCGGGCGAGAGGAAGCGGTCGGCGGCCAGCGAGAAGGCCGCCAGCAGCACGACGAGGAACACGGCCGCCGGCGCCTCGGGGCGCAGCAGCCAGCGGCGCAGGCCACGAGTGGTCGGCGCCGTTCGAAGCCCGACGGACCGAAGAGCGTCGACGCCGCTCACCGCTCGGTGTCCACGCTCGCGGCCGGGGCGGCGCCCTCGGCGCCCTCGTCCTCCCCGACCGCGACGCCGGTCGCTGCGGCGATCACGCGCTCCTGCGTGGCCTCCTCGCGGCTGAGCTCCGCCGAGACGCGGCCCTCGCGCATGACCAGCACGCGGTCGGCCATCGAGAGCACCTCCTCGAGCTCGGACGAGATCAGGACGATCGCCCTGCCCTCGCTCGCCAGGCGGTCGATCAGACGGTAGATCTCGGACTTGGCGCCCACGTCGACGCCCCGGGTCGGCTCGTCGAGCAGGAGCACCTGCGGCCCGCCCGCGAGCGACTTCGCTAGCACGACCTTTTGCTGGTTGCCGCCGGAGAGGCGGCTCACCGGCTCGGACACGCGCGCGCCTCGGATCGCGAGCTGCTCGGCGAACCCGTCGGCGGTCTCGCGTTCGCGCTGGCTTGCGACGAAGCCGAGCCGCGACAGCCGCCCGAGGATGCTCAGGCTGATGTTGGCCGCGATCGTGAACGGCAGCACGAGTCCCTGCGACTGGCGCTCCTCGGGCACGTAGCCGATCCCCGCCTCCATCGCTGCCGCCGGCGAGTCGAGCTCCACCGGCTCGCCGTCCACCAGCACCTCGCCGCGTTCGGCCGCTCGAACGCCGAAGATCGTCTGGGCGAGCTCGGTGCGCCCCGCGCCGATCAATCCAGCGATCCCGACGACCTCGCCGTGGCGCACAGTGAGGTCGATGTCCTCGAACTCGCCCGTTCGGGTGAGGCCGCGAACCTCGAGCGCCACATCGCCCGCTTCGTGGCCACCGCGGCTGAATCGCTCGTCGAGTGATCGACCCACCATCAGCCGAACCACCTCCTCCGAGTCGAGCTCGGACGCGGGCGCTGTGCGCACGTGCTGGCCGTCACGCAGGACCGTGATCCGGTCGGCCACCATGAAGACCTCGCCGAGGCGGTGGGAGATGTAGACGACTCCGACGCCCCTGGCCGTCAGCTCGTCGATAATCCGGAACAGGCGGGCGGCCTCCCGCTCGGTCAGCGACGAGGTGGGCTCGTCCATCACGACCGCGGCCGCGTCGCCCATCAGCGCCTTTGCGATCAGCATGATCTGGCGGTTGGCCATAGAGAGGCGCTCGACGGGCGCCTCGACATCGAACTCGACCCCGAGCGCACCGAGCTGCTCGCGGGCGCGAGCCTCCATCCGGCGCCAGTCGAGCGCTCCCCATGGCCGGCGCGGGCGGCGCCGGCCCACGAACAGGTTCTCCGCGGCCGACAGCTCCAGGAAGAGGTCGAGCTCCTGCGGGATCATCGCGATGCCGGCTGCCTCAGAGTCGCGCGGCGAGGAGAACTGGACCACCTCGCCGCCGACCTCCACGCGGCCCTCGTCGGGCACGTACAGGCCACCGACGAGCTTCACCAGCGTGCTTTTGCCGGCGCCGTTCTCGCCCACCAGGGCGTGGACCTCGCCGCGGCGCAGGTCGAAGTCGACAGCCTCGACGGCGGTGACGCCCCCGAAGCGCTTCGTCACCCCCGCGAGGCGGAAGATCGGCGGGTGCACGGCGGCCGCGGCGCGATGCTCGACCCGACTCTGAGCGGACGCCTCGATTGCGCTCACCGCCCGTCCGCGCCGTCGCCGCTCGCGGTGGGATCGGTGATGAGGCCCTGAAGGCTCACGCCGCTGCGACCGTAGCGCTTATCGCGCGGTGGGGGATGCATCGCGCCTACGCCGGAGCACCCTCGCCCATCGGGTACTCCCGCAGGCCTTCCGCAACGCGGTCGAGCTCGGCCGCGGACAGCAGCCTCGGCTCGCCGACCATCCGCGCACGGTGGTAGGCCGCCGCGATCGACTCGAGGATCAGCGTGCGCGCGTACGCGCGCTCCACGGTCTCCCCGATCGCGATCGTGCCGTGGCTCTGCAGCAGCGCCGCGGAGCGTCCCTCGAGCGCTCGCTCGACGTAGGCGGCGAGCTGCTCGCTGCCGGGCGTCGCGTAGGGCGCCGTGCGCACCGGCCCGCCGAGCTCGGCCAGCAGGTAGTGCACCGGCGGGATCTCGTCGAGCACCATCGAGAGCGCGGTGGCGTATGGAGCGTGGGTGTGGACGATCGCCTGGGCGCCCGTGCGGCGGTAGATCGCCAGGTGCATCGGGAGCTCCGTCGAGGGAGCGAACTCACCCTCCACTGCGCCTCCTTCAAGCTCGACGACGGCCACGATCTCGGGTGTCAGCTCGTCGTAGTCGAGGCCGCGGGGGGTGATGGCGACCTGCTCGCCCGCGCGCGCGCTGATGTTGCCGGCGACCCCTACCACGAGGCCGTCGGGGCGCAGGCGCTGCGCGTGGCGCGCAATCGTTTGGCGTTGGCTTGCTAGTAGCACGTACGGGGCGCCCCTGGCCGGCGCAGTTGTATCAGGCGGTGATTGCGAGAAATCGCTCGAGCATCTTCGGACCCGCGTCGCCGCCCTTGGGCTCGTAGCGGCGCACTACAAACGAGTCGCGCACCATTCGGCGGATCTCCGCGGGCGAGCCAACCAGCCCCGCGGCGTGGGCCTGCACCATCACGTTGCCGAGCGCCGTCGCTTCGGCCGGCCCAGCCAGGACCGGACGCGCAGCGGTCTCGGCGGTCAGCTGGCACAGCAGCTCGTTGCGCGACCCGCCGCCCACCACGTGAACGATGTCGGTATGGCGCCCGGACACGCGCTCGGCCGACTCGAGCACCACGCGATACTTGCAGGCCAGGCTCTCGAGCACGCAGCGCACGATCGGGCCCGCTTCCTCCGGCGGGTCTTGGCCCGTGCGCTCGCAGAGGCCGCGAATGCGGCGCGGCATGTCGCCCGGGGCCAGCAAGTCGGGGTGGTCGGGATCGACGAGCGCGCCGCCTCGCGGAGCCCGCGCCGCGAGCTCCACAAGCTCGGCGTAGGAGCGATCGTGCCCGGCGCGCGCCCAGGCGCGCCGGCACTCCTGCAGCAGCCACAATCCCATCACGTTCTTCAGCAGCCGGAACGTGTCGCCGAAGCCGACCTCGTTGGCGAGGTTCGCGCGCCGGCCCTCGTCGGTGATCGCCGGCCGGTCGAGCTCGACCCCGACGAGCGACCATGTGCCGCTTGAGATGTAGGCGAAGCGCTCGGACTCGGCGGGCACGGCGACGACAGCCGAGGCGGTGTCGTGTTCGGCGACCGCGGTGACCCCGACCTCGCCGCCGAGCCCGACCTCCTCGGCTACGGCAGCGGTCAGCGGTCCGAGCCACGTGCCCGCCCGCACGAGCTCGGGGAAGATGCGCGTGGGAATGCCGAGCCGTTCGATCAGCTCGCTCGCCCATCCACGCGCCCGCGGGTCGTACAACTGCGTCGTGCTCGCGATCGTCTGCTCAGCTCGGCGCTCTCCAGTCAGCCAGTAGGTCATCAGGTCGGCGATCGAGAGCAGCGTGTCGGCCGACGCTAGCGCCGGCGAGCCCTCGCTCGCCAGCAGCTGGTACAGCGTGTTGAGCGGCATCGCCTGGATCCCGGTCGTCGCGTAGAGCTCCTCCTCGGGGACGCGCTCGAGCGCGCGGTCGATCATCCCCTCGGTCCGCGGGTCGCGGTAGTGGAACGGGTTGCCGATCAGGACCCCGGCCCGATCGAGCAGCCCGAAGTCGACCCCCCAGGCATCCACGCCTACGCCGGCGAGCGAGCCCCCCGCGCGCCGTCCCGCCTCGCCGAGGCCGAGCTTGACCTCGTGCAGGAGCCGCAGCGCGTCCCAGTGAAGCGTGCTCAACACCCGCACCGGCTGGTTTGCGAAGCGGTGGGCCTCCTCGAGCGCGACGCGGCCGCGCTCGACACGGCCGAGCACCACCCGCCCGCTCTCGGCGCCCAGGTCGACGGCCGCGAAGGGCGGCCGGCCGGTGGTCATGGCGTGCGCCGTCGGCTCATGTCAGGCGGGACCGTAGAGAACGCCTCGCCGGGGTTGCGCGCTCTTCCGCCGCCGGCCGTTCGATAGGGGTTAGCTCAAGCGACCGAAAATGACAGTCGTAGTGCAGCCACCGACCCCGCGTCTTGCACTGTCGCAGTTACCAGCGCATCGGCGATCGGGACACGGTGGTAGGCCGCCCTGGGCGCCCCCCGGGACGGCTCCCCAATCGCCGCCCACAGCCGCCAGGAGGGATTGGCGAAACTCGGCGTGCTCATCGGTAGCTCCGCATTCGTACCCGAGCACTCTTCAGAGACTGGCCGATCGACTGGCCGAGCTGACGCCGATCTCTGTAATGGCGAATGAAGCGCGGGATGTAGAACAGCGGATCACGCATAGATCCTTGACCTTTCTGCCAGGCGCTGCGCAGAACCGCTGGCCCCGCAGTCGATCCCGTTTGCCTCAAGGGTGCGTTGCCTCGTCGCGCTGGGCGCGTGTCGGCGTGGAACCGCTCTCAGGCCGGGATTGTTGGCCGCAGGGCCAGCTGCGGCAGACCTTACTCCTTTGAATCGGCTAGCACGAGCGAGTTCCGCCAATCCCTCCTGGCAGGGCCGCCGAGGAGATCGTGGCGGCGATGGAGGAAGATCCGTCGCTGGGCTATCGCGACGTCGGCGAGCGCGTGGGTCGGGGGCGGACGTGGGTTGCGGACAATCCCGACCCCCGATTGAGGGTAGGGTCGCCACGGCTCGGGGCCCTTACGACGAAGGGGGATTCTTGAACAGGCGCCTACCACTGCTCGCGACCGCTGTGCTGGCGGCAATCATGGCCCTGCCGGCCGCGACCGCTACCGGTCAGAATCCCGGCGGCCGGACGATCACGCTGTTCGAGCGGGAGGACGCCGGCACGTTCGCCTTCGTCGACAACGCGCCGAAGTCGCGGGCGAGGGGCGAGGAGCCCGACGTCTCGAGTGGCGATGAGTTCGTGCTCACGATCCCACTCTTCCACCGCTCGAAGGACCGGGCGGGAACGCTCCACGGTCACTGCGTCGCGACCCGCGCTCGCAAGAGCTTTGCGCGCAGCACGTTCCTCTGTCGCGCGGTCATCAAGCTCGGCACAGGAAACCTGGCGATCGAGGGTGTCTTCACGGGCTCCGAGGGCCCCGAGGAGTCGCCCTTTGCTATCACGGGCGGCACCGGTGCGTACGACGGCGCTCGAGGTAGCTTCACCTCCCGCGACCTACGTGGCGGCCGGACCGAGGACAAGATTCGCTTGCTGCCTTAGCCAGCGTCGCGGGTAGCGCAGCACGCCTGCGGCGCAGCGTGATCCCGGCCTCCGTCTAGTCACCCCAGGCGTTCTGGCCTGTGTACGGTACGTCAGCAGACTGCTCGAGGGCAAAGCGGCGTTCGTGAGTATCCGGTTCCGTCAGGGTGCCGTGCCTACCGTCGTCGTGTGGCCCGGCCAGGCTTCCCTCGTTCGATCATGGAGTTTCAGGAGCGCTGCGCGGATGAGGCAGCCTGCCTCGACTATCTGGCTGCCTCGCGCTGGCCGGACGGCTATCGCTGCACTGCCAGGTCCCGCGCGACAATCGCGCGACAATTGACCCTTAACAGATGCGGTCCAGGGCGGTCTTCAGCGGTGCGATAACGCCGGACTTTGCGGCGGTTCGGCTTGGTGACGGGGTCCGTTCGTCACTTCGAATCCCCGTGGCGGTACTTCGGAAGCCCGCTCTGCGAGCGGGTTTCTTCGCTCTCAGATGGCTCGCGCAACAATGGCGCAGCGCTCCGAGCGAGATACGCGTCGAGCAGGCCGGCCGCCTCTGACTCGCTGCCGGGCATAAGACGGCCGTAGCGGTCGAAGGTGATCTGCACGCTGGCATGGCCCATGTAGGTGCTGAGCGCCTTCGCGTTCACCGCCGCCGCGATCATCAGGCTGGCGATGGTGTGGCGCGCCTCGTGGAGGCCGATCGGCTCGAGCTCGGTCGACTCCCACGCCCGCTATACATCGCCTGGGCCGATCGTGCGCACGAGAGAGGACAGCACGCAGGCGACGCGGCGCCAACGTAGGGTCGTGGTCGCGGCGGCGGTGGTGATGCAGGTCGGCCTCGGCAGCGCCTACGCGTGGAGCACGCTGCGCATCCCGCTGTCCGAACGCTTCGGGTGGTCCATCCCCGAGGTCAACCTCACCTTCAGCGTCATGATCCTCAGCGCCGGGCTGACCGCCTTCCTCGGTGGGCTGTGGATGGAGCGTGCGGGTCCGCGCAACGTCGGGCTCGCGGGCGGCCTGCTGTATGGCGCCGGGATCCTCGCGGCGGGCCTCTTCGGCGACCGGCTCTTCGCGCTCTACCTCGGCTACGGCCTGGTGGCCGGGGCGGGGCTCGGCCTCGCCTACATCGTGCCCGTCGCGACGCTGGTCGGCTGGTTTGGCCGCCGCCGCGGGCTGGTCACTGGCGTAGCGGTCGGCGCGTTCGCGCTCGGCGGCCTGGTCGCCTCGCCCCTGCTTGCCCGGCTGGTCGACGCCCTCGGCGTGCTAGAGGCGATGACCGCGCTCGGCGCCGTCGCGCTCGTCGTCGTGGCCGGAGCCGCCGTGTTTCTGTCAAGTCCGCCGGCCGCCTCGGGTGTCGGTCCCGGCGCCGCGCGGGAAGTCGACCACGATCTCGGCGCCGCGCTTGGGACGTGGCAGTGGTACCTGCTCTGGGCGGTCTTCTTCGTCAACGTCGTCGCCGGCATGGGCTTCGTCTCGGAGGCCGTGCCGATGGCCCAGCAGATCGCCGGCGCCTCACGCACCTCGGCCGCCGCCGTGGTCGGCTCGATCTTCGTGGCCGACGCGCTCGGACGCTTCGGCCTCCCGCTGCTGTCGGACCGCGTGGGGCGCCCCGCGGTCCTCACGGGCATCCTGCTGCTCCAGGCGACGGCATTCTTCGCGCTCCCTGCGGGCACCTCTCCCGCCCTCTTCGGGATCCTCGGCGCGCTGGTGCTGCTCGCGTACGGCGGGGCCTCGGGCACCATGCCCGCGCTCACCGCCGACCTGTTCGGAGCGCGGCACCTGGGATCGATCTATGGCCTCATGCTGACGGCTTGGGGGGTGGGAGGCGTCGTAGGGCCGCTTCTGATCGCAACCGTTCGCGAGTCGACGGGGAGCTACACGGGGGCGCTCTACGCCGTCTCGGCGCTCATGCTGGCGAGCGCCGCCCTGCCCCTGCTCGTGCGACCCCCACGCGCCCACTCGATCAGCTCGCCAACAGCTCCTTGAGTGCGCGGTCGACGAGCTTCGGGCCGACCGGGCAACGGCGCGCATCGCCGCCGCTTCGCCGCGAACGCTTGACAGAGCGCCCTACATATCAGCTCAGGGCCGCGGCGACCCCGAGTCCCATGCCGGCCGCGATCAGGCCCGCGGCCATCGATCCGAGCACGTTGAGGACGCCGAGCATCCAGCGGCCTTCGGCCGCCAGCCGCTCGGAGTCGACGATCCAGGTGGAGAACGTCGTGTAGGCGCCGAGGAACCCCGTTCCGAGCACCACCAGCGACGTGCTCCCGGGGGCAAGGCCGAACAGCAGGCCAAGGGCGAACGCCCCGCTCACGTTGACGGCCAGGATGCCGAGCGGGAAAGCAGTGCGCACGCGGGCAGAGATAGCCCGATCGAGCTCGAAGCGTGCCAGGGCGCCGATTGCTCCGAACGCCGCCAGGGCCAGCCAGAGGGCCGGCCCGCTCACGCTCGCCTCCGTGCCCGCCAGTGGACCGCGCTCGCGCACGCCATGCCGAGCATCAAGCTCACCGTCGCGTAGGCGAGCGCGGTGATGGCGTGCCCGTCGAGGGCAAGCTGCAGCAGCTCGACCTGAAGCGTCGAGAACGTGGTCAGGGCCCCGCAAAAGCCCGTGCCAAGCAGCAGACGCCAGAGGGAGCTTCGCGCTCGGCCTTCGGCCAGGCGCGCCGATACCCCAGCCAGGATCAAGGTGCCGGCCACGTTTGCGATCAGGGTGGCCCACGGCCACGAGCCCGGCGTCACCGGCCAGGCCGCGGCAAGCGCCGCCCTGGCCAGCGTGCCGGCGGCGCCGCCGACCATGACGGCCACCGCTCGGGCAAACGATGGAGCGGCGCCCGTCTTCACGCCAATTTGGGCGAAGCGCGATGCGTCGAGCCGGTCAGCTGGCCAGCACCTCCCTCAGGGCGTCGTTCGATGAACTTGGTGTCTGCAGGGTTGAGACCGCTGCGGCTGTGTAAGGCCGGACTGGGACCAGCCGCTCATGACTTGTACGTGCTGGCGCCCCCACTCGTGTCCTTCGAGTGCTCGTGGGTGACCGCTGTGAAGAGGTCGGCCAAGCAGGCGGCCAGCTGGTGGAGGTCGCCGGGCACACCGTCGACCAGGATCGTATCCCGGTCACGCTCGACCCGCCGGTCGAGGTGGCGATGCAGGGTGCGCCCACGAGCGGTCACGTGAACGAGCACGCGTCGGCGGTCCCGCATGTCGGCCTTTCGGTAGACGAGATTGTCGGCCACCATGCGGTCGATGAGCCGGGTGTTGCTCGGGCTCGGCAGCAGCGCGAACTCGGCAATTTCCGACATCGTGTGGCCCGCGCCGTCGGCCAACAGCACAAGGGCGCGCCACTGCTCCACGGTGGCGCCCTCCTCTTCCAGCGGGCGCGCGAGCCGGCGCGTGAGCCGACGCTCGGCCCGGCTCAGCAGCTGGGCGAGCTGCTGAATGTCCGCGGCCGAAAGCGTGTCTGGCTCTCGCGC
>Ga0136610_1000105_pt1 | contig 18496 bp, 14 predicted proteins | sample AntDrymUQ1342206_2_FD_104804 | JGI IMG/M metagenome (GOLD analysis project Ga0136610, IMG submission 104804) | Polar desert sand microbial communities from Dry Valleys, Antarctica - metaG UQ134 (22.06) | ecosystem: Environmental > Terrestrial > Soil > Desert | place: Antarctica: Dry Valley...
GACGTGCTCGGCGACCGCGTCCCGGCCGCGCGGGGCGGCGAGCCGCCGCCCCGGGGCTGGCGCGGGCACGCTCGTGCGCTTGCGCGCGGAGTGCCCTCCACGGGTCCCTTGAAGGCCGTCGGAGCGCTTGGCCTGGCGCTGCTGGTGCTGTCGGGAACGAGCCTCGGCGCGCCGCTCGACCGCGGCGAGTACCTGCTCGCGACCGGAGTGCTCGTGCTCGCCACGAACCTCTTCAACCTGCTCGACCTGCGCCCCGGCCGCTCGATCAAGGCGCTCGTCCTGCTGGGGCTCGGGCTCACGCTCGGAGCCTTCGATCTGGAGCCACTGTGGACGCTCGGGCTCTTCCTCGGGCCGATCCTCGTGCTCGCGCCGGCTGACCTGCGCGAGCAGGGGATGCTCGGCGACGCTGGATCGAACGCGATCGGAGCCGTCGCTGGGCTCTGGCTCGTGCTCGCGCTGTCGCCCGCGGGGCAACTCGTCGCGCTGGCCCTGATCGCCGCGGCGACCGTCTACGGGGAGTTTCGGTCGATCTCGGAGCTGATCGAGCGGACTCCGCTACTGCGGCACCTAGACTCGGTCGGCAGGATGCGCCATGCCTGACGGGCCCAAGCGGACCAACTTCATCTTCGTCACCGGCGGCGTCGTCTCGGCGCTCGGGAAGGGGATCGCCGCCGCGTCGATCGGTCGCCTGCTCGTGGCGCGCGGGCTCAGCGTCGCGCTGCAGAAGTTCGATCCCTACATCAACGTCGACCCGGGCACGATGAGCCCGTTCCAGCACGGCGAGGTGTTCGTCACAGAGGACGGCGCGGAGACCGATCTGGACCTTGGCCACTACGAGCGCTTCACGGACGTCAACGCGACGCGGGGGTCGAACGTGACCACGGGGGCGATCTACAACACGGTGATCCGCCGCGAGCGGCGCGGTGACTACCTCGGCGGCACCGTCCAGGTGATCCCCCACATCACCGACGAGATCAAGCAGCGCATCCTGCTCGTGGCGGAGGCGCAGGACGTCGACTTCGTGATCACCGAGATCGGCGGGACGGTTGGCGACATCGAGTCGCTGCCGTTCCTCGAGGCGCTGCGCCAGTTCCAGGTCGACCAGGGCCGGCGCCGCTGCATGTTCGTGCACGTCACGCTCGTGCCTTACCTCGGCCACGCCGGCGAGCTGAAGACGAAGCCCACCCAGCACTCCGTGCAGGAGCTGCGGCGCATCGGCATCCAGCCCGACATGGTGATGTGCCGCTCCGAGGGCCCGCTCGACCGTGACATCCGCCAGAAGATCGCGCTGTTCGCGAACCTGTCGGTCGAGGCGGTCATCTCGGCGCGCGACGTCGACTCGATCTACAAGGTCCCGCTCTACTTCCGCGCCGAGGGCGTCGACGAAGAGGTGCTCGAGCACTTCGGCCTGGAGCGGCCGCCGGCGGACCTAGGCGACTGGGAGGGGCTCGCCGCCCGCACCGACGGCGCCAGGGAGCCGGTTCGGATCGGGCTCGTCGGCAAGTACATCCAGCTCGAGGACGCCTACCTGTCGGTGATCGAGGCGCTCGGCCACGCGGGCGTGCACCACGGCGGAAAGGTCGAGGTGTCCTGGATCGACGCCGAGGCGCTCGGGCCGGCGGAGACCGAGGGGCTGCTCGGCGACTGCGACGGCATCCTCATCCCCGGGGGGTTCGGGGTCCGCGGCGTCGAGGGCAAGATCAGCGCGGCGCGCTTCGCGCGCGAGCGCGGCATCCCGTTCCTCGGCATCTGCCTCGGCATGCAGGTCGCGGTCAGCGAGTTCGCCCGCCATGTCGTGGGAATGGAGGGCGCCAACTCGACCGAGTTCGACCCCGAGACGCCCTACCCCGTGATCGACCTGCTTCCGGAGCAGAAGGAGGTCCGTGACATGGGGGGGTCGATGCGCCTGGGCGCGGACCCGGTCAAGCTCCACGGCGGCACACGCGCGCGCGCGGTCTACGGCGAGGCGGTGATCTACGAGCGCCACCGCCATCGCTACGAGGTCAACAACCACCTGCGCAGGCGCCTCGAGGCCGCCGGGCTCGTGTGCTCGGGCACCTCGCCCGACGAACGCCTGGTCGAGGTGATCGAGCTGCCCGATCACCCCTTCTTCGTCGCCTCGCAGTTCCACCCGGAGTTCAAGTCGCGCCCGCTTCGCCCGCAGCCGCTGTTCGGCGAGTTCGTCCGCGCGGCGCTCGCCCGCGCCGGCGAGCGCGAGCGCGACGTGCTCGACGCCGCGGCCGAGCGCTCCCGCACGCTCGCCTCCTAGAGATGGCGCTCGAGCCCGTCCCGGTGGCGCGCGCCGCCGTCCGCGCCACGCCCGCCGAGCGCGCGCGAGTGGTCGAGCTGTTCGTGCGCCTGTGTGAGATCGAGTCGCCCTCGGGCGACGAGCGCGCCGCCGCCGACGCGGTGATCGCCGAGCTGCGCGACGCCGGGCTTGACGCCGAGGAGGACGCGAGCGCGAGCGAGACCGGCTCGAACGCCGGCAACCTGCTGGCGCGCGTCCCGGGGCCCGACGGCGCGCCCACGCTGCTCCTATGCGCCCACCTCGACACGGTCCCCCTCGCCGGCCCGGTCGAGGTCACGGAGGAGGATGGCATGCTCTCGAACCGCCATCCGGCGATCCTCGGCGCCGACAACAAGGCGGCGCTCGCGGTCTTCCTGATGGTCGCCCGCCGCGCGGCGTCCGAGCCGCCCGCCGTCGGGCTCGAGCTGCTCTTCACGACCGCTGAGGAGCGGGCGCTCGCCGGTGCCAAGGCATTCGACCGCTCGTCGCTGCACGCCGACCTCGGGTTCGTGTTCGATCATGCCGAGCAGGTGGGGGGTCTCGCGGTGGCCGCGCCCACCTACTACCGCATCGAGGCCACCTTCCTCGGCCAGGCCGCGCACGCGGGCATCCGGCCGGAGACGGGGCGCAACGCGATCGCGGCCACGGCGCTCGCGATCTCGCGCCTGCGCCTCGGCCGCCTCGACGAGCGCACGACCGCGAACGTCGGTCGCATCGAGGGCGGAACCGCCGCCAACGTCGTCGCGGAGCGCTGCCACGTCGAGCTCGAGGCCCGCTCGCTCGACGACGGGCGCGCGGACGAGGTCGTCGTCGGGATCGTCGATGCGCTGACGGAGGCGGCGAGCGATGCCGAGTGCGACGTCGAGACCCACGTGGCGCTCATGTTTCGCGGCTACCGCCTCGCGCGCTCGTCGCCGCCCGTGGAGCTCGCGCGGCGGGCGCTCGAGTCGCTCGGCATCGAGCCGACTCTCGGCCCGAGCGGCGGCGGCAGCGACGCTAACGTCTTCAACGCGGCCGGCCTTCCGTGCTTGAACGTGGCAAACGGCACCGAGCGAAACCACCAGCCCGACGAGCGCGTCAGCCGGCAGGCGCTCGAGACGATGCTCGACGTTGCGCTCACGCTCGTCGAGGGCGCGGCGTGACCCGGCTCGCGCTGCGCCGCGGCACGGTCGTGTCGATCTCGCCCGAGGGCGACGAGCGGCGCACGGCGCTCGAGGTCGAGGTCGCCGGCGAGCGGCGCCCGGCCGTGTCCTACGGGCGGATGACGGGCGCAATCGAGCTCGGCGACGAGGTGATCGTCAACGTCGCGGCGCGCGACCTAGGGCTCGGATCGGGCGGATTCGACATCGTGCACGTGAACCTCACGCGTGGCCTCGACGGCGAGGGGGAGCCCGGCGCACACGTGATGAAGCTCAACTACTCCTCGCTCCAGCACGCGATCGAGCCGCTCGAGGAACGCGCCCCGGCGCTCGCGGGCGGGCTCGACAGGCCGGTGGCCGTGATCGCCCTGCACGGGCAGCTCGCCTGCGTCGCCTGGGCGGCCTCGCGATCGGAGCCCGGCGCTCGGATCGGCTACGTCCAGACCGCCGGCGGCTCGCTCCAGGGACAGCAGTCACGCACCGTGCGCCGGCTGCTCGACGCGGGGTTGCTCGCCGGGCACGTGGCCGCCGCACCGGCGTTCGACGCGGACGACGAGGCGATCACCGTCACCGGGGGGCTGCACGCCGGGCTTACCGCACTCGGGTGGGATGCGTGCATCGCGGGTCCCGGGCCCGGGATCCTCGGCTCGGCCACCGAGCTAGGCCACGGCGGGCTCGCGGCGCTCGACTCCGCCCACGCGGCGCTCGCGCTCGGGTGTCGCACGGTGATAGTGCCGCGTATGTCCTCGGCCGACCCACGACCCCGCCACCACGGGCTCTCCCACCACACGCGTGTCGTGCTCGACCTGCTGCTGCGCCCCGTGGCCGTCGCGCTCGCCCCCGGCGAGCAGCCCGACCTCCCGCGCGGGCACGAGCGACGCGAGGGAGAGGCCGATGTCGAGGGCTACCGCTCGGCCGGGCTCCCGCTGCGTACGATGGGCCGCTCGATCGACGAGGACGAGCTGTTCTTCCGCGCCGCCCTCGCCGGCGGCTCGGTGCTCGGGAGGGAGATCGATGGCCGGGTTTGAGCGCATCGGCAGCGAGCAGGCCTGGAGCGGGCGCATCGCCAGCGTGCGCGTCGACCGCTTCCGTCACGAGGACGGCGAGGAGGTCTCGCGCGAGATCGTCAGCCATCCCGGCGCGGTCGCCGTGCTCGCCCACGACGGCGAGCACCTGTATCTGGTGTCCCAGCCGCGCGAGCCGGTCGACGAGTCAGCGCTCGTGGAGCTGCCGGCCGGGAAGCTCGACGAGGAAGGGGAGGATGCGCTCGCGACCGCCAAGCGCGAGCTGGCGGAGGAGATCGGCAAGGGCGCCCGCAGCTGGCGTCACATGAAGACTTTCTACTCTTCGGCGGGTTTCTCGGACGAGGAGATCCACGTGTACCTGGCCACAGACCTATACGACGAGCGCGCCGAGACCGACGAGAACGAGCGGATCGAGGTCCAGGCGGTCCCGCTCGATCGACTCGACGAAGCGATCGCCGCCTCGCGCGACGCCAAGACGCTGATCGGCCTGCTCTGGTTTCGCGCCTACGGCGACGGGGGCCCGTGAGGGGGCGCCTGGTCGGGATCGGCGTCGGGCTCGGGCTTGCGATCGCGGCCCCGGCCGCGCAGGCGGCGACACTCACCGTCACCGACGAGAATGATTTCGGCGCCGGGACGCTGCGCGACACCGTGTCGGGCGCCGCGCCCAACGACACGATCGTGTTCGCCGCCTCCGTCGACGAGGTGCGTGTGACGGGCGCACCGATCCAGATCGCCGCCACGCTCGGATTCAGCGACGCGCAGCGCGACGTGACCGTGCGCCGCACAGCCGGGACCGGACCGCTGCTCGAGGTCGCATCCGGTGCTACGGACGTGACATTCGAGGGCATCTCGTTCGCGGGCGCCGCGCGGCCGATCGTGCTCGCCACGGGAGCGAACGACGGCGTGCAGCCGCCCGCCGGCCTGCGCGTGGCGCCGCGTGCCGGTGGCGGCTCACTGGTGGCCGGGACCACCACCGGCGCGGGGGAGGTCGAGCTCCTGCGCGGCGACCCCGCCACGAGCGCCGGCGCGATCTCGAGCGAGCGCTTCGCCGTCTCGGGCGGCCCGTTCTCGCGCTCGGCGTCGTTCGACGTGCCGGCGGGCGGCGCCGTCGCCGCCACGTTCACGCCGACCGGCGGGGGCACCTCCGAGCTCGCGATCGCGCGCACCGGCGACACGACGCCGCCGTTCCTGCTCGGCGCGGTCGCCATTTCACAGACCCAGGTGCGCATCCAGCCGAGCGAGCCGCTCGCCCCCGCGACGCTCCAGCCCGCCGACTTCGTCCTCGCGATCGGCGGCGTCGATCGCACGGTGACCGAGGTCACCGCCGCGGCCGACGGCTCGAGCGTGACGCTCACCTCCAATGCGTCGTGGCTCGCGGGCGAGGCGGGCTTCGTGCGCCTGGCCGCGCCGGGCGTGGTCACGGACGTCGCCGGCAACCCCAACAGCTCGATCGACCCGGTGCGGGTCGCCGCCTCGCCTGGCGACACGATCGAGCCGTTCGCGTCGTCGCTGCGCGTGAGCCCCGGAACGATCTGCCTGACGCGCGGGCGGCGCTGCCGCCGCCCGGGGGCGCTCGTGCGCTTCATCGCCTCGGAGGGCGGGCGTGCATCGTTTGTGATCGTGCGCGTCAACCGGCGCGTCGGCGCGCGCAACTACGACGTCAAGCCGGGGCTGAACCGGATTCGCTTCGAGGGTCGCATCCGGGGCAAGAAGCTCCGCCAGGGCTCGTACAGGCTGGTCGTCTACCTCGAGGACGCGGTCGGCAACCAGACGCTGAACCCGCCGCTGCGGCGCTTCTCAGTCCGCCGCACGCTGGCCGCTCGCGGCTGAGCGCCCCGACCCCCGAGAGCTCTCCGCTGACCGTCGCCTTGCAATGCAAGGGATGCGCCGTGCGTGGCCGAACTTGTGAATGTCGTGGCCACTGTCGCCAACTCTCCCGAGGTCAACAGCCGCTTCGAGCACCTGGTGCTCGACTTCCTCGCCTACCTCGAGTTCGAGCGCGGCCTGTCGCGCAACACGCTCGAGGCATACCGCGGCGACCTGCTCCAGTTCGGGCGCTTCCTGCAGTCGCGCGCTCGGACCGCCGAGACCGCCGAGGGGTCGGACGTCGCCGAGTTCCTGGGCTCGCTCACCGGCGGCCACGGGCAGCATGCATCGCCGGCGACGATCCACCGCAAGTCGGCCTGCCTGCGCTCGTTCTACCGGCACCTGCGCCGCGAGGGAGTTCGCGACTCCGATCCCACGGCAGCGCTCAGCGCACCGCGCCGCGGGCGCCGGCTGCCGCACGTGTTGACGCGCGGCGAGATCTCGAAGCTGCTCGACCAGCCCGCCGGCGATGATCCGGCCGACCTGCGCGACCGCGCCCTGCTCGAGGTCATGTACGCGTGCGGGCTGCGCGCGTCCGAGGTGATCGGCCTCGAGCTCGCCGACATCGACCTCGAGGCACAGGTGCTGCGCGCGCGCGGCAAGGGCGCGAAGGAGCGCCTCGTGCCGATCGGCAGCACGGCGGTCCAGGCGGTAGCCGCGTATCTCGAGCGCGGTCGCCCAGAGCTCGTGCACGGGCGCCCTGAGCGCCAGGTGTTCGTCAACTTCCGCGGCTCGATGCTCACGCGCCAGGGCCTCTACAAGATCGTCCAGCGCCACGCCGTGCAGGCGGGGCTCGAAGGCAAGATGAGCCCGCACACGCTGCGCCACACGTTCGCGACCCACCTGCTCGCCGGAGGCTGCGACCTGCGCTCGGTCCAGGAGATGCTCGGGCACGCCGACGTCGCGACGACCCAGCTCTACACGCACCTCTCGTCAGAGCGTCTCAAGGACGTCTACTTCAAGGCGCACCCCCGCGCGGTCACCGCCCGTGGGCCGCGGGGATCCGCGCGTCGCGCGGCGTCATGACCGGCGGGCCCAGCGGGCCTGCTAGAACGTCGCGATGCAACCTGGGGGTCGCGCCTTCGTAGTCGTGCTCGATGCCTGCGGCGTCGGGGCGCTGCCCGACGCCGCCGACTACGGCGACGCCGGCGCGAACACGCTCGCGCACCTCGCACAGGCGAGCGGCGGCCTCGACCTGCCAACGCTCGAGCGGCTCGGCCTCGGCAACGTGGCCGATCTGCTCGGAGTGGCGCCATCCGGCGACCCGGTCGCGCATGGGCGCCTCGCTCCGCTCGGCGGCGGAAAGGACACTACGGCCGGGCACTGGGAGCTGATGGGCGCCTCGACCGTCGCGCCGCCGGTGTACCCGAACGGCTTCCCCGCCGAGGTGATCGACGCCTTTACCGCCGCCACGGGCCGGGGCGTGCTCGGCAATGCCGCAAGCGAGGGCCTTGCCGCGATCGCGGCGCACGGCGCGCGCCAGCTCGAGACCGGCGAGCTGATCGTCTACACGTCGCAGGACTCTGTCTTCCAGGTGGCGGCGCACACGAGCGTGCTCTCGGAGCAGGAGCTCCACCGCCACTGCGCGACCGCACGGGTGATCCTCTCGGGAGAGCACGCTGTCGGGCGGGTGATCGCGCGTCCGTTCGAGGGCGAGCCCGGCGCCTTCAAGCGCACCGCGGGGCGGCGCGACTTCGCGCTTCCGCCCCCCGGGCCCACCTACCTCGACGAGCTGCGCGACCGTGACGTGCCCGTGCACGCGGTCGGCAAGGTGGGCCAGGTGTTCGCCGGCCAGGGCATCGAGTTCGACCATCCGGCGCCCGACAACCCGAGCGGCATCGCCGCCACGACCGAGCTGATCGACGGCCTCGCCGAGGGCCTCGTCTTCACCAACCTCGTCGATACGGACCAGGTCTACGGCCACCGCAAGGACGTCGCGGGCTTCCACGGCGCACTGCGGGAGATCGACGCGGCGGTCGCGCGCTGGATCCAGGCGCTGCGCGCGCGCGACCTGCTGGTACTGACCGCCGACCACGGCTGCGATCCGGCCCACCCCGGCAGCGATCACACGCGCGAGTACGTGCCGCTGCTTGCGGCCTTCGAGGGACACGCGGGCCGGCCCGTCGAGGGCCCGATGGCGCGCGTCGGGGCGAGCGTCCTCGCCTGGCTCACGGGCGCGCGCTCGGCCCTCCCGGGCGAGCCCTTCGTCGCCTGAGGCGATCAATAGCCTGAGGGCATGCCCGAGCTGCCAGAGGTGGAGACGATCCGCGGCCAGCTGGGTTCGGCGGTCGAGGGCCGGACGCTGACCTCGCTCGAGGTGCACGACGCGCGCTGGTGCGCTCCCGCGGCGCCCGCCGAGGTCGCCGCCGCAGTCGCAGGCCGTCGCCTCGAGCGCCTCGGGCGCCGCGGCAAGTACCTCTCGTGCCAGCTCGAAGGCGATGTCTACCTCGTCATGCACCTGCGCATGACCGGCAACCTCCTGCTGGGCGTCCCCGGAGAGCTGGCACGCCCGCACGAGCGCGTGCGCATGTGCTTCGACGCCGCCCCGACGGTGCTCTTCTGCGATCCGCGTCGCTTCGGCACGGGCATCGTGCTCGCGGGGAGCGATGTGCACGAGCGCTACTACGCGGCCCGGCTCGGAGTCGAGCCGCTCGACCCCGAGTTCACGACCGAGGCGCTGAGAGCTCTCGCGGCCGGGAGGCGGGCGCCGGTGAAGGCGTTCCTCCTGTCACAGGAGCGGATCGCGGGCGTCGGCAACATCTACGCCGACGAGGCCCTCTTCCGCGCGCGGATCCACCCGCTGCGCCCCGTCGGGACGCTGTCGCGGCGGCAGTTCGGCGAGCTGCGCGACGCGGTCGTCGAATCGCTCGAGGCCGGGATCGACGCCCGCGGCGCCACGATCGACGACTTCCGCCACGCCGACGGCGCGCGCGGCTCGTTCCAGGACTCTTTCCTGGTGCACCGTCGGGAGGGCGAGCCGTGTCCGCGCTGTGGGCGCCCGGTGGTCAAGCTGCGCGCGGCGGGCAGGGGCACCTACGTCTGTGAGCGCTGCCAGCCGCGTCCCCGCAGGCGCCGGCCGTAACAAACGCACCGATGTGCGTGTTCTACCTACGCCAGACACGGCAGGGCGCCAGTATCATCCGGCAACTCTTGAGGAGGCAGTAGCTCGTCGCACGGACGCGGGCGACTCCCCGTGAGGACAGGAAAGGACTCCGAGTGGGCGAGGGTTTCGAGGATGAGCGGCCCCTGTGGCCTGAGCGGGCCGAGCATCGCGAGGTGCGCCCCGGCGTACACGAGGCGCTCGCCGAGGTGCTCGACACGCTACGGCGCGACCGCGCGATGGCCGCCGACGCCGAGCACGCCGTCGTGCACGCGCTCGCGACCGCGCTCGAGGCGCGCGACAGCTCGGCGCGCGAGCACTCCGCTGCCGTCCATCGCCTCGCGGTGGCCGTCGCCGGGCGGCTCGCCGTCTCCCCCGAGTACCTCGCCGAGATCCGCGCCGTCGCGCTGCTGCACGACATCGGCAAGATCGGCCTCTCGGACGAGATCCTGACGAAGACCGGCGAGCTCTCAGCCAGGGAGCGCGAGCTGGTGCGCGAGCACCCGCTGATCGGCGAGCGCATCCTGCGTCCCTTTCCCGGTCTCGCGAAGGTCGCAGACGCCGTTCGCCACGAGCGCGAGCGTTGGGACGGCTCGGGCTATCCCGACGGGCTCGCGGGGGAGGCGATCCCGCTCGCGTCGCGCGTCGTCCAGGCATGTGAGGCCTTCCACGCGATGACGACCGACCGCCCGTACCGGCGGGCGCTGACGCGCGCCGAGGCGCTCGAGCGGATCGCTCGTCGCGTCGGAACCGACTTTGACGCCGACGTCGTCGAGGCGCTCGCCGGGTGCGTGGCCGACGGCGAGCCACGACAGTCCTACGAGCCGGTGGAGCAGCGGCCGCGGACTGCGGTCTGGCGAGAGGTCGACCTCTCGTGGCGCCACGACGCAGAGCTTCGCTCGCTGATTGCCGTGACCGCCGCGGTGGCGGCCGCGTCCCGCCTCGAGGAGGTGCTGTCGGTGGCCGCGGAGGAGTCGCGGCGCGCGCTCGGCGCTGCCTCGGTCTCGATCGTCCGCCTCGACGCCGGCGAGCGCCTGCGCACGCTTGCGACCGCGAAGGACGCGCGATTCGACGGTCGTGCGCCCGTCGAGCTGCCGCTCGAGCGACGCCTGCTCGACGAGCAGCGCACCCACCTCATCGCGGTCGACTCGACGGCCTCCTCGCCCGAGGAGGTGGCGCGACTGAAGCGGCTCGGGCAGGAGTCGGCGCTAGGCGTGCCGATCGTCTACGAGGGCACCGCGTGGGGCTCGATCCTTGCCACCTCGGCTCCTGCCGCACCCCGTCTAGGAGCGCGCCAGGCCCGTTTCCTCGAGGCGATTGCGGGCCAGCTCGCCGTCGCGCTAGGCCGCTCGCAGCTCTTCTCGCGCATCGCCGCGCTCGCGTTCGAGGATCCTCTCACCGGGCTCGCCAACCGTCGTGCCCTCGACGAGAGCGTCGAGGCGGTCGTCGAGCGCGCGCTCGAGGCCGGCAGCGATGTCTCGCTGCTCTTCTGCGACGTCGACCGGCTGAAGGAGATCAACGACGTCTTCGGCCACGACGCGGGCGACCGCGCGCTCGTCGAGGTCGCCGAGGTGCTGTCCTCGGTCGCCCGCCATGAGCAGGGGTCGCTCGTCGCACGCATCGGCGGCGACGAGTTCTGCGTCGTGCTCACGGATGCGAGCGTCCAGGCCGCGCGCCGCATGGCTCGGCGGGCCTCGGACCTGCTGGCCGAGCTCGGCCCACCCGCCGTCACGATGTCGAGCGGAGCCGCCTCGCTGCGCTCGGGCGCGTGCGACGCGGCTGACCTGTTCCGCGCCGCCGACGCGGCCCAGTACGCCGCCAAGCGCGCGGGTCGCGGCACCGTCTTCGTGGCCGAGGAGGGCGCCGAGGCAGAGCTCGGCGAGCGGACGGCGCTCGGTCGGCGCACGCTGCGCGACCGCCACGCCTCGGAGCTCCAGCGCCAGCTCGGCGTGACGACTGCGCTGCTCGACGAGGTGCTCGCCGAGGCGCCGGTGACAGAGCGCCTCGTGGCCGTGGCCGAGGGCCTCGCCCAGACCCTCGACGCGGCGGAGTGGGGCATCTCGTTCGTTCCCGCAGGGCGGTCGTCGGTGTCGCTGCTGCGCGCCGGCTACCGCCGCGCGCCCGAAGGAGCCGACGACGGCCTGGTCGATGGGAGGATCGGCGAGGACTCCTACGGCGTCGGCGACTTCCCGCTGATCGCGAGGCTCGTCGTCGGCGGCGGCGCGAGGGCGGTGTCGGTGGACGATCCCTCGGCTGAGGAGGCCGAGGTCGCCTTCCTCGAGGAGTGGGGATACGCCGGCGTGCTCGCCGCCGCGGCAGGCGACGAGGCCGGCACCTACCTCGTCGAGCTGTTCGCCGACGAGGGCACGCTCGAGCTCGGGCCCGCGATTGCGCAGCTGCGCCTGCTCGTGCTGGCCGCGGTCAGCACCTCCGGCACGCGCGTGCGCTCCTAGCTCAGGCCTGCGCGGAGAGCAGCTTCTCGAGCGAGCCGTCGCGGTCGAGGGCCAGCAGCTCGCGGAAGCCGCCGATCGGGCGCTCCCCGATCAGCACCTGCGGGAAGGTCATCTGACCGGTGCGCTCCATCAGGCTGTCGCGGGCGGCGGCGTCCCTGGCGAGGTCGATCTCCTCGTAGGCGATCCCCCGCTCGCGCAGGAGCGACTTCGCCGCCGTGCAGAAGCCGCACGGCTCGGTCGTGTAGAGCGTCACGGGGTTCGTATCCGCCATCGTCGTCAAAGTGTAGGAAATGGCTGGATCCTTCAAGACGGAGGGTGTCGTGCTGCGCTCGATCCGCTTCGGCGAGGCCGATCGCGTGCTCCATCTCTACACCGAGCAGCGCGGCCGCGTGGGCGCCGTGGCCAAGGGGGTGCGGCGGGTCCGCTCGCGCTTCGGGGGGCGGCTCGAGCCGCTGTTTCGGGTCGCGCTCGTGCTGCACGAGGGCAGGGGGGACCTGTGCACGGTCACCTCGGCCGAGACCGTGCATGCCCACCCCGCGCTGCGCGAGCGCCGTGCCTCGCTCGGGCGCGCCACGCAGGCCTGCGAGGCGGTGCTCAGGGTCTTCGACTCGGCCGAGCCCAACCGCCCCGCCTACAACCTGCTCTGCCGCCAGCTCGCCCTGCTCGACGCCCGCCCGGAGGCTGCGACGCGCGCGCAGGGGCTCGCCTTCCGCATGAAGCTGCTGCTGGCGGCGGGCTTCGTGCCGGAGCTTGCCGCCTGCTCGGCGTGTGGCGACCGCGAGCACCTGGGCGCCTTCTCGGCCGCCGCCGGCGGAGTCGTCTGCCCGGGGTGCGAGGCCGGCGCTTTTGCGCTCGACCAGGAGGCGCACGGCTTCATGGTCTCGGCGCTCGGGCAGCCGCTCGCCGAGGCCCCGCTCGCATCCGAGCCCGCGCTGCGACAGACCGACCGCGCGATCGCAGAGACGCTCGAGTACCACGCGCACGTCAGGCTCCCCCGCCTCGGCTGACCTGACGCTGATCTCTGCCATCCTTGCGACGCCGGTATGCCTGCTGTGCGCCTGATCCTCCTTGCGACCGTTGCGGCGCTGGCGCTTGTGCCGCCCGCCCAGGCGGTGACGGCATCGCAGCCTCCACCGGGGAGCGCGGGCGAGAGTACCTTCGTGCCCGGCGAGTTGCTAGTGCGCTTCGAGCGCGGCGTGAACGGGACCGAGCGCGGGGAGCTTCGCCGCGACCAGGGGCTCCTCTTCGAGCGCAACCTCCCGCTTCCGGGCGTCCAGCTCGTCCAGACCGACGGCAAGCCGGTCGCCGCGGCGGCCGCTGCGCTCGAGCGCGAGCAAGGCGTCGCCTACGCCGAGCCGAACTACATCTACCGCACTTCCGCGATCCCGAACGACCCCGGCTTCGACCAGTTGTGGGGCCTGAACAGCACCGGACAGGCGGTCGCCGGCACGAGCGGCACGCCCGACGCCGACGTCGACGCGCCCGAGGCGTGGGACGTGACGACCGGTGCGGCCGGCACGGTCGTCGCGGTGGTCGACACCGGCCTCGACCAGGTCCATCCCGACCTGGCGCCGAACGTCTGGGCGAATCCGGGCGAGACCGCGGGCAACGGCGCCGACGACGACGGCAACGGCTACGTCGACGACGCGCGCGGCTGGGACTTCGTCGGCAACAGCCCCAATCCGACTGACCCGAACGGGCACGGCACGCACATCGCGGGCACGATCGGAGCACGCGGGAACGACGGCGCCGGCGTCGCGGGGCTCAATTGGCAGGTCTCGTTGATGCCCGTCCGGGCCACCAACGCGAGCGGCGGCGCAACCGCCGCTCAGGTGGCCGCTGGCCTCGCCTACGCGGGCGCGGAGGGCGCCCGTGTCGCGAACGTGAGCCTGGGCGCGCCGTTTGCCTCGAGTGCGATCGCCGACGCGGTGGCGCGCTCGCCGAACACGCTGTTCGTGGCCGCCGCGGACAACGGCGGCGCGGACGGCGTCGGCGACAACGCCGACGTCGTGGGCGACTTCCCGTGCTCCTTGCCGGCGCCGAACCTCGTCTGCGTAGCCGCGAGCGACCGCAACGACAATCTGACCGCCTTCTCCAACTTCGGGCCGACCTCCGTCGACCTGGCCGCGCCTGGAGTCGCCATCGGCAGCACGATCCCCGGCAACCGCTACGCGGTGATGAGCGGGACGTCGTTCGCGACGCCGCACGTGGCCGGCGTCGCGGCGCTCCTCTGGAGCCGCTACCCGTCCGCATCCGTCGCATTCGTGAGGGATGCCCTGCTCAGCCGCGTCGATCCGAAGCCCGGCATGGCCGGTCGGATCGCGAGCGGCGGTCGCCTGAACGCCTCGAGCTCGGTGTCCGTGCCGCCCCCGCCGCCGCCGCCACAGGCTCCGCCGGCGCCACCCACGCCCGCCGCGGTTGCCGCGACCGCTTCATCGTCGCCGCTCGTCTCGCTCCCGGGCGGGAGCGCACGCGCGTTGCGGGCACTGCGCTCGAGCGGTCTGAGGGTCACCGTGCGCTGCTCGGGCCGTTGCGCAGTCAGGGTGCGGCTGCTGGTCGGGCGAGGGCTTGCGCGCCGCCTGCGCCTTGCGATCGGGCGCAAGAGCAGCTACGCCGTCGCCGCCCGAGGCTCCGCCACGCTTGCCGGTCCCGGCACGACGACGGTCCTCGTGAGGCCTACCCGGGAGGGCCGCAAGCGGCTGCGCCGAGTGCGCACGCTCGCGGCGGTCCTGGAGACGCAGATCAGCGAGGGCGAGCCGAGACCGGTGGTTCACACCCGGCGGCTGCGGCTCGGGCGCTAGACCGGCGTGGTCTCCGGAGCGCGTGCCGGCGTCGCGCCCTGGCCCTCGGTCAGGCTCTGCGGACCACGGGCCAACTCGTCAAGGAACCTTTAGGAAGGGCACCGTGGCCTAGACTCCGAGGCCCGCGGGAAGAGCGCCCGGGACCTCGCTTGGCCACTGCGACCGACAAAGAGACGAAGTACATATACGAGTTCTCCGAGGGCTCGAGGGAGATGCGCGAGCTGCTCGGCGGCAAGGGCGCGAACGTCGCCGAGATGACGCGCGTGCTGGGCGAGGAGCGCGTCCCCGCCGGCTTCACGATCACGACCGAGGCGTGCGTCGCCTACATGCGCGCCGAGCGCTCGGAGCCCGACGGCATGTACGAGGAGGTCGCCGAGGCGCTCTCGCGCCTCGAGCACAAGGCGGGCAAGAAGCTCGGCGACCCGGACGATCCGCTGCTTGTGTCGGTGCGCTCGGGGGCACGCGAGTCGATGCCCGGGATGATGGACACGGTCCTCAACCTCGGCATGAACGACCAGTCGGTCGAGGGCCTAGCCAAGCAGACCGACAACGAGCGCTTTGCCTGGGACTCCTACCGCCGCTTCGTGCAGATGTTCGGCAACGTCTGTCGCGGGGTCTCCGGCGAGTCGATCGAGCGGGCGATCAAGGAGCAGAAGGCGAGCGCCGGCGTCGAGGACGACACCGAACTGTCGGTCGACGACCTGAAGGCGCTGACCGACACCTTCAAGGAGCTCTACCGCGACAAGACCGACAAGGACTTCCCGCAGGAGCCAATGGAGCAGCTGCGCCAGGCGATCCGGGCGGTGTTCGACTCCTGGTTGGGTGAGCGGGCGATCGAGTACCGGCGCCAGAACCGCATCCCCGACGAGTGGGGGACCGCGGTCAACGTCCAGCAGATGGTGTTCGGCAACAAGGGCGACGACTCGGGCTCGGGCGTAGCCTTCTCTCGCAACGAGGTCACCGGCGAGCCCGAGCCCTCGGGCGACTTCCTCGTCAACGCCCAGGGCGAGGACGTCGTCTCGGGCGTGCGCACGCCGAAGGACATCGCCGAGTTGAAGGACGTGATGCCGGAGGCCCACGCCGCTCTGATGGACATCCTCGCGAAGCTCGAGGGCCACTACGAGGACATGCAGGACACGGAGTTCACAGTCGAGTCGGGGCAGCTCTTCATGCTCCAGACGCGCAACGCCAAGCGTCCGGCCCAGGCTGCGGTGCGCTTCGCCGTCGATGCGGTCGAGGAGGGTCTGCTCTCGCGCGAACAGGCGATCGCGACGATCGACGCCGACCGCCTCGACGCGCTCCTCCACCCGACCTTCGACCCGGACGCCGACTACGCCGTGCTGGCGAGGGGCGTCGCCGCCTCACCCGGCGCGGCGAGGGGCGAGATCGTCTTCAGCGCGCAGGACGCCGTCAGCGCCTCCGAGGAGGGACGCGACGTGATCCTCGTGCGCCCGTTCACCGAGGCCGACGACGTGGCGGGCTTCTACGCGGCCAAGGGCGTGCTCACTTCGGAGGGTGGCAAGGCGAGCCATGCCGCGCTCGTCGCGCGCGGCATGGGCTTGCCGTGCGTCTCGGGCGCCTCGGAGCTCGTTATCGACGTCGCCTCCGGCACTGTCAGCGCCGACGGCACGTCGCTTGCGGCCGGCGACCTGATCGCGATCGACGGCACCGCCGGCATCGTCACGGTCGACGAGGTGGAGCTCGTCGATCCCGAGGTCAACGAGCACTTCGAGACCGTGCTCGGGTGGTGCGACGAGCTGCGCCGCCTGGGCGTGCGCGCGAACGCTGACACGACCGAGGACGCCCGCAAGGCGCGCGAGTTCGGCGCCGAGGGGATCGGCCTCTGCCGCACCGAGCACATGTTCAGCGTCGACGACCGCGCGCAGAAGATGCGCGCCATGATCATGGCCGAGTCGGAGGACGAGCGCCGCTCCACGCTCGACGAGCTGCTGCCGCTCCAGCAGGGCGACTTCGAGGGCCTGTTCGAGGAGATGCGGGGGCTGCCGGTGACGATCCGCCTGCTCGACCCGCCGCTGCACGAGTTCCTCCCGGATGGCGAGGAGGTCGCGCAGAAGGTCGAGCGCGCCCGCATCGAGCAGTCCGACGACCTCGAGGAGCTCGAGCGGACGCTCGCCCGGATCCACTCGCTCGCAGAGACGAACCCGATGCTCGGGACGCGCGGCGTGCGCCTCGCGATCCTCGCCCCCGAGGTCTACGAGATGCAGGTGCGGGCGGTGCTCCGGGCCGCCAAGGCCGTCACGGAGCGCTCCGGGGATGCGCCGACGGTCGAGATCATGATCCCGCTCGTTACGTACGAGAAGGAGCTCGAGTTGATGCGCGCGCTGGTCGAACGCGTCGCCGAGGAGGAGCTCGACGGCGACGGCGTGGAGCTCCGCGTCGGCACGATGATCGAGCTGCCGCGGGCCTGCTTCGTCGCCGACCGGATCGCCGAGCACGCCGACTTCTTCTCGTTCGGGACGAACGACCTGACACAGACCGCGCTCGGCTTCTCGCGCGACGACGTCGAGGCCGGCTTCCTCAACCGCTACATGGAGGAGAAGATCGTCGGGCGCTCGCCGTTTGAGACGATCGACAAGCCGGGCGTCGGCTGGCTCGTGCGCCTCGCGGCTTGGGTCGGGCGCGAGCGAAAGCCCGAGCTCAAGCTCGGGATCTGTGGCGAGCACGGGGGAGACCCGGACTCGGTCGTCTTCTTCCACATCGCTGGGCTCGACTACGTCTCCTGCTCGCCCTTCCGCGTGCCGATCGCCAGGGTTGCCGCCGCGCAGGCAGCGGTCGCCCATGGCCCCGGCGAGCTCGCCGCCGCCGCCCAGGCCGCGATCGAGGCGGGGCAGGCCGCGCAGGAGGCGCTCGGTGACGAGGATCCCGGCGCCAATGGCGGGAGCGGGTAGGGCGCGGGGCGGCTTCGCGGCGGCGGCCTGCCTGGCCGCTGTCGCCGGCGGAGGGCAGGCGGCGATCGCGGCTCCCGCGGACGCACGCGCGGGGCTCGTCGAGGTGGACCTCGACAGTGACATCCGCTACGCCACCAGGCGCAACTTCACCGGCCGCGCGCTGCCGGGCTACTGCGAGCCCAAGCCGCTGCTCCTGCGCTCGGCGGCGCGCCGCCTGCTCGCCGCGCATGCCGAGCTCGGCAGGACGTCGGGGCTCGGGCTGAAGGTGTTCGACGCCTACCGCCCGGTCCGGGCGACGCGCGCGATGGTGAGGTGGGCGGAGCGAACCGGCAACCGGCGACTGCTCGACGGCGGGTACATCGCGCGGCGCTCGAACCACAACCTCGGCACGACGGTCGACCTCACGCTCGTCGACGTCTCGAGGGAGGGCCACCCCGAGCTCGACATGGGCACCCGCTTCGACGCCTTCACCCCGCGTTCAGCGACTCTCGACGCGACCGGGACGGTACTGCGAAACCGGCTGATCCTGAAGCGAGCGATGGAGGGGCACGGCTTTCGCAACTACGCACGCGAGTGGTGGCACTACGACTCGAGGCGGCCGGGACCGCGTCCGCTCGACGTGCCGATCGGCGTGTCGCCGCGGCGCTCGGCGGGCCCCAGGCCGCCGGCCGGGTGCCGTACCGCGGCGCCTCCCAGGCCGCCGCCCCCGGTGCGAGAATCCGGGACGTGACCGCTCCCGCCGCTCGCCTCGCGCTGTCGTTCGCGCACCGGATGGCGGCGCTCGAGGAGGCATGCCTGTCACCGCTCGCAAGGCGCTCCTACCCGGCCCACCGCGACGTCCCCGAGGACGACTCGCCGGTCAGGACGCCGTTCCAGCGCGACCGCGACCGGATCGTGCACTCGAAGGCGTTCCGGC
>Ga0136610_1000108_pt1 | contig 18327 bp, 16 predicted proteins | sample AntDrymUQ1342206_2_FD_104804 | JGI IMG/M metagenome (GOLD analysis project Ga0136610, IMG submission 104804) | Polar desert sand microbial communities from Dry Valleys, Antarctica - metaG UQ134 (22.06) | ecosystem: Environmental > Terrestrial > Soil > Desert | place: Antarctica: Dry Valley...
CGGGGCTCCTGGAGCGGATGTAGTGGCCGTTCACCCATTCCAGTTTGGCCACATCGAATGCCGCCGGATTGCGCGCCACCCGCTCGAGCGAGAACCTGTCGATGAGCTCGTCAACGGTGAAGATGTTGGTGCGGTCGTCGTAGGACCAACCAAGGAGGGCAAGGTAGTTGACCATCGCCTCTGGGAGAAAGCCCCCCTTCCTGTAGGCGCCAAGGGAGACATCGCCCCACCGTTTCGACAGCGGCTTGCCGTCCGGCTGAACAAGCAGCGGCAGGTGCGCGAACACAGGCACGTCTTCGATCGCCATGGCCTCGCGCAAGAGGAGCTGGCGCGGGGTAGCGGCGATGAGATCCTCGCCCCTGATGATGTGGGTGATGGCCATGAGCGCATCGTCGATCCCCGCCGCTAGCATGTAGGTCGGCGAGCCGTCGGACCGTTTGATCACGAAGTCGGGGATCTGACTCGACGGGGTCGCAATGGTCCCTCTGATGACGTCGTCGAAGGTGATGGTCCGGCCCTCGGGAACGCGGAAACGCAGCGACCACGACCGCCCCTCGGCGTCAAAGTCGCGCCGCTGCCGTTCGGTAAGGTCCCTGCACCGGCCGTCGTAACCGGGCGCGGCCTGGGAGCCGCGCGCGGCCTTGCGCCGCTCTGCGAGCTCGGCCGGCGTGCAGTAGCAGCGGTAGGCATGCCCGGCGTCGACGAGGCTCAGCGCGGCGGCATCGTAGCGGTCGCTCCTGAGGCTCTGGCGGTAGGGCCCGAACTCACCTCCGGCCTCCGGCCCCTCGTCCCAGGCGAGCCCGAGCCAGCGCATGTCTTCGAGGACCGCCTGGTAGGACTCCTCGCTCACGCGGCTCTGGTCGGTGTCTTCGACGCGCAGGACGAAGACTCCACCCTGCCCGCGCGCGAAGAGCCAGTTGTAGAGAGCGGTGCGCGCGTTGCCGACGTGGATCGAGCCGCTGGGGGCCGGCGCGATCCGAGTCCTCACAGAAGCCGCCATCGACCCAGGGTACGACCCGCCATCAGACACTGCGTCCGGTCAAGTGCGGTGCCTCGACGCGCAACCTTGGCCGGAGCTCGGCCTCATGCCTCGAACGGGCCGCCGTCGAAGGTGTCACGAAAAGCGATCTCACTTACATCACGCCGGGAGATCTTGCTCGGCCTGCGATCCTCGTCCGCGTAGCCGACCGCGAGTAGGCATGCCATGGCGTACTCCGGGGGGATGGCGAGGAGGTCCTTAACCTCGGGCTCCCTGCGGCACAGCATCGTCGTGATCGCAGCGCCGAGGCCCTCATTCCTGCAGCCGAGCAGGATGTTCTGCACGAAGGGGTAGATGGAAGCGCCGCCGACGATGCTCGGCCGGCCGAGCTCATCGTCGGTGATCGTGAGCGCCCCAACGTCGACGCACACGACCAGGTGCACCGGAACGTCGTGGAGGTGCTCCGCGAACTCGTCGGAACGCTCGAGCGAGCGACTCCGCCTGCCGCCCGCCCGGGCCACGAGGCGTTCAACATACTCTCGCCATGGGGGCAGATAGAGATCGCGCAGCTTCCTGCGAAGTGCAGCGTCGGTGACAACCACGACCCGCCAGCCCTGCCGGTTCCCTCCGCTCGGGGCATGGCGCGCCGCGTCGAGGATCCTGTGCAGGACCTCAGAGGGGACGGGGTCGGGCCTGTAGAACCTCGTCGTTGGGGTCGTGGTCATGGCGGCGTAAAGCTCCATGCCCTTCACCCTAAGAGCTAATCGAGGCCAAGCGCCGGCAACGAAACCGCCGGTGACGCACGCCTCCGATGAACGGCAGTGAGGGCGGGCCCGCCCGTACACTGAGCTCACTGTGAGACACGATGATGTGGTGGCCCCTCTGCGCGAATGTCTGGCCCCCGAAGACGACGTGGTGTTGGCCTACGTCTTTGGTTCCGTTGCCCGAGGGCGCGCAGGTCCGCTGTCGGACCTCGACGTCGCCGTCCTGCTGGCCGACGACGCCGACATCGGGCGCCGGCATCTCGAGCTGATCGCCGCGCTCACTTCCTCAATCAAAAGCTCAGAGGTCGACGTGGTGATACTCAACGATGCCCCGGTCGCGTTGGCCTACCGGGTTCTGAGGGACGGTCGTCCAATCGTGAACCGCAACGAGCGGGTACGTGTCGGCCACTGGGTCGCAACCGTCGACCGTTACTTAGATATGGAGCCGATGCGCCGAATGCTCGCCGCAGGCTTGCAGCACAGGCTCGAGGAGGGCCGGTTGGTCGACCCTGATGCCGTTCGGCGCCGGCTTCGCGAGATCGACCGGCGGGTCGCAAGACTTGGACGAATTCAAGCGACGGGTCGAGGCGCCTTCGTCGCCGATCCCGGCCTGCAAACACAAGCCGAGCGGCACCTTCAGCTTGCGATACAAAGCGCGATCGATATTGCCCTTCACATCGTGGCCGAGGATTCTACGGCCACCCCAGAAGATTACGGCTCGTCGTTTTCGGCGCTGGCGGGCCTGGATGTGATCGGTCGGCCCCTGGCCCAGCGCCTGCGAGTTGCGGTGGGCCTCCGTAATGTCCTGGTGCACGCCTACCTCGATGTGGATCCTGAGCGAATATGGGATCAGCTCTCGGGCCTTACAGACCTGGAGGAGTTCAGCGCCGCGATTGAGGCCTATCTCTCGAGGTGACGCCCGGGGTCACTGCGACGCTTCGTCTCCCTTTGCCGCCGGCACTTGGATTGATGTCTTGTCATCATTCTTCCTGATGCTACGATGCCTCCATGAGGACGACGGTGACCCTGGACCCCGATGTCGCAGATCTGGTCAAAAGGGTTATGGAAGAGCGCGGGGTCACCTTCAAGAAAGCCCTCAACGACGCAATCCGCGACGGCCTTACTCCGGCCGCCCGCAAGTCCGCGCTTTTTCGCACACCGACTTTCGCCATGGGTTTCAATCCCGCCATCCCCTGGGACAAGTCGCTAAGGCTTGCCGGAGTGCTTGAAGACGACGAGGTGGCGCACCGGCTCGCCTCCCGCAAATAAGCCGGCGCCGGCCGAGGTGAAGGTCGTCGACGTCAACGTGCTCCTTTACGCGGTGAACGAAGACGCACCTAACCACAATCCTGCAGGAGCGTGGCTGGACACCGCGCTCAACGGGACCGAGGCGGTCGGCTTCGCCTGGGTCGTTCTGCTCGCCTTCCTCCGTCTTGCCACGCGCGCAGATCTCTTCGCGAGGCCGTTGCGGGTTGAGGACTCCGTCGAGGTGGTCGAAGCGTGGCTCACTCAGCCTCCTGCGGTCATCCTGCATCCAACTCCCCGCCATCTCGGGGTGCTCCACGGCCTGCTTGCACCGGTGGGTACCGCCGCCAACCTTGTAAACGACGCTCACCTCGCGGCGCTTGCGCTCGAGCACGGCGGGGGGATCGTCTCCTTCGACCGAGACTTCACACGCTTCCCTGGTCTCCCCTGGGAGACACCTGCGGAGGCCTGAAGGGATCGCCCTACTCGACGAAGTCGAGCCAGTCGAAGTACTTCTCGTCCTCACCCTTGACGATGGCGAAGTACTTCTGCTGGATGGTCTGCGTCACGGGTCCGGGATCGCCTATGACCCGCTCGTCGATCTCGCGCACGGGCGTGACCTCCGCCGCCGTCCCCGAGCAGAACACCTCCTCGGCGAGATAGAGCTCGGCGCGCGTGAGGGCGCGTTCCGTCACGGGGATGCCGAGGTCTGAGGCGATGGTGAAGATCGTGTCTCTTGTGATCCCCGGCAGGGGCCCCGCCGCAAGCGGCGGAGTGATGATCTCGCCGTTCTTGACGATGAACAGGTTCTCCCCCGTTGCTTCCGAGACATAACCGTCGGGATTGAGCATCACGGCCTCATCGAAACCGGCGTGGACCGCCTCTATCTTGGCCATCCCCGCGTTGATATAGGCCCCGGTCACCTTGGCCATCGGGGGAATGATGTTGGGATCGTGGCGTCGCCACGACGACACCGTCATGCGCACCCCGTGCTCGAGCGCCTCGTCTCCGAGATACGCACCCCACGCCCACACGGCCATGGCGACGTCGACTGGGTTGTGCTCCGGATTGACCCCCATCTCCCCGAATCCCCTGTAAGCGATGGGGCGCACATAGCACGACCTCAGCCGGTTGGTGCGGATGAGGAGATGCGCCGCATCAACGAGCTCGTCGACGGAGTAAGGGATGTCCATCAAGAAGATCTTGGCGGAGCCGTGCATGCGCTGCAGGTGATCGCGCAATCGAAAGACGGCGGGCCCCCGCGGGGTTTCGTAGCAGCGTATCCCTTCGAACACACCGGTGCCGTAGTGAAGCGCGTGGGACAGAATGTGCACGGTGGCGTCCTGCCACTGCACGAGCTTGCCGTTCATCCACACCACATCGACCGGTTGAATCGGCACGTTGCTGCTCCTTTCTAACCCGTGTTCACGACGAGGCGCGCATCGCGCATGCTCACGCGCTTGACAACTTGATCGAGGACGCCTTGAGGGATCGGGGAATCGACGGCTAGAACCATAATCGCCTCGGCCCCTTCGGCATGACGGCCGACCTGCATGTTGGCGATGTTAATGCCCGCCTCACCCAACAGCGTGCCCACGGTACCGATAACGCCGGGGCGATCCTCGTAGCGAAACACCACCATGATCGGCGCAAACACCATATCGACGTTGTGGTCGTAGACGCGCACGAGCCGTTCGGTGTCGCGCTTGCCTACGAGAACCCCGGCCACGGTCACGGTCTCGCCTTTTGCCATCGCCGAGACCTGGATCAGGTTGAGGTAATCGATTGAGCTCGCCGACTTCGTCTCCTCGACCGAGATTCCGCGCTCCGATGCAAGCAGCGGCGCGTTAACGAAGGTGACGGGCTCGTGCATCACCGATGCGAACGCACCCTTCAGCCCGGAAAGGACAAGTGCACGAGTATCATGCTCGGCGATCCGCCCGTGGAACTCGAAGCGAAGCCCGTCGATGCCCGAGCCGGAGAGGGAGGTGGCGACCCGGGCGAGGCGATCCGTCAGCGGGAGGTAGGGCCGCACGATCTCGGGGATATTGGGCCCGACGTCGACGTTGACCGCGTAGGGAACGAACTCGCCCCTAAGCGCCAGCAGAACCTGCTCGGCGATTGCTACTCCCGCCTTGTCCTGGGCTTCCGCGGTGGAAGCGCCGAGATGCGGCGTCACGACGACGTTGTCCAGCCCGAACAAGGGGTGGTCGGTGACCGGCTCGGTCGAAAAGACATCGAAAGCGGCCCCCGCCACGCGTCCGTCCTTGAGGGCGCGCACGAGGGCCTCCTCGTCGACGAGGCCGCCGCGCGCCGTGTTGACAATGCGAATCTCTGGCTTCGCAACCGCTAGCTCTGCCTCGCCGATCAAACCCATCGTCTCGGCCGTGCGGGGGAGGTGAACGGTCAGAAAGTCGGCCTCGGCGCACACCTGAGTGACTGTGCCAAGGAGCTCCACACCGATCTGAGCCGCGCGCGCCGACGACACGTAGGGGTCGTAGGCAACAAGGCGCATGCCAAAGGCGGCGGCGCGCTGGGCAACGAGAGTGCCGACGCGTCCCAGCCCGACGATCCCAAGGGTCTTGCCGTGAAGCTCGACTCCCTGCCACCGCTCACGCTCCCACGATCCCGCCACCAGGGCGGCATGGGCCTGCGGGACGTTGCGGGCTTGGGCGAGGAGCAGCGACATGGTGTGCTCTGCGGCCGACAAGACGTTGGACTGAGGGGCGTTGACGACCAGGATCCCAAAGCGCGTGGCGGCCGCAACGTCGACGTTGTCGAGCCCTATTCCGGCCCGCCCCACGACCTTGAGGCGGGCGGCCCTCTCGAGGACCGCTGCGTCGACAAGCGTTGACGATCGGATAACGAGTGCGTCGTATCGCCCTATGACCTCGCCAAGCTCCGACTGGAGCAGATCCGGGCGGTTGTCGACCTCGGCGCCGCCGGCCTCAAGCACGGCGATCCCGGCGGGAGCCAGCCTCTCGGCGACAAGGACCCTCATCGAAGCGATGCTACTTCGGGGCCGCAGGAAGGGCGTCGGTCAGATAGTCGATGCAGCGCGTCAGCTGCATCACGTCGGTGGGCTCAACGGCCGGGTACATGCCCACACGGAGCTGATTGCGGCCGAGCTTGCGGTAGGGCTCGGTGTCGACGATGCCGTTGGCCCTTAGAGCCCCTGACACGGCGGCGGAGTCGACAGAGGCGGCGAGATCGATGGTGCCGACCACGTGACTGCGCTTGGTCACCTCGGCAACGAACGGGGTCGCCGAATCGCTGCCCTCGGCCCAGGAGTAAAGGATGTCGGCGGAGCGGTCGCAGCGCGCCGCCGCCCACTCGAGCCCTCCTGAGGCCATGATCCAGTCGATTTGCTCGACCATCAAAAACAGCGTGGCGAGCGCCGGTGTGTTGTAGGTCTGGTTCTTCCTTGCTTCCTCGAGGGCCACCTTGAGGCTGAGCGAGGGCGGGATGTAGCGCCCAGAAGCGGCGATCCGCTCGATCCGCTCGATCCCCAGGGGCGAGCACAGCGCGATCCACAGCCCCCCGTCCGAGGCAAAACACTTCTGCGGGGCGAAGTAATAGACGTCGAAATCGCCGGGCCGGACACGTAGACCGCCGGCGGCCGAGGTGGCGTCGACGGCCGTGAGCGCGGCCTCTTCAATCTTGCGCGGCCGCATCGCAACGCCAGTCGACGTCTCGTTGTGAGTGAGCGCGTAGAGGTCAACGTCCTCGGAGAGTTTCGGCTCGGGATGAGTGCCGGGGGGCGATTCGATGACTTCCGGGTCCTCGAGGTGCGGGGCCAGCCACACCGCCGCTGCGCATTTGGACGAGAACTCACCGAAGTGGAGGTGCTGGCTGCGCCGCTCGATCAGCCCGAAGGCCATCGCGTCCCAAAAAGCGGTCGAGCCCCCGTTACCGAGCATCACCTCGAAGTCCCTTGGAAGGGAGAACAGCTCCGCCAGCCCCTCCTTGAGCCGGCCCACCATGGCGCGCACCGGATCGCGGCGATGGCTCGTGCCGAGGTAGGCAGGCGCCGCATCGGCGAGCGCGGCTACGGCCTCAGGGCGGATCTTGGAAGGCCCCGAGCCGAAACGCCCGTCTCCCGGGCGCAGCTCGGGCGGGATGACGATGTCTGAGGCGACCATAAGACAGCAACCTAAAGGCCACGGGCCGGCCGGCCGTTTAACATGCGGGGCCATGCGACCTAAGGAGGGGACAGCGCCGTGAGCCCGAACAACTCATTGTCTAACCGTGTGGCGGCCATCACGGAGTCGTCCACGCTTGCGATCGACGCCAAGGCCAAGGCGCTCAAGGCCGCCGGTGAGGACGTCATCGGCTTCGGCGCAGGGGAGCCCGACTTCCCGACCCCAAGCCACATCGTCGAGGCTGCCGAGCGGGCTGCGGGCGAGGTTCGCTTCCACCACTACACGCCGGCCGGGGGGCTTCCCGAGCTGCGCGAGGCGATCGCCGTTAAGTCAAAGCGGGACTCGGGACTCGAGGTCACGGCCGCGCAGGTGCTCGTGAGCAATGGGGGCAAGCACGCCCTCTTCAACGCTTTCATGTCGATCATCGACCCGGGCGACGAGGTCCTGCTTCCCGCCCCCTACTGGGTCAGCTACCCGGAGCTGATCCGCCTCGCCGGGGGCGTCGTCGTCGAGCTTCCAACTACTGCTGCCACCGGCTTCAGGGTCACCGTTGACGAGCTCGAGCGCTCGGTCACGGACCAGACGAAAGCACTCGTATTTGTGTCGCCGTCGAACCCCACCGGAGCGGTCTACCCTCCCGTTGAGGTCGAGGCGATTGGGCGCTGGGCGCTCGAGCGCGGCCTCTGGGTGGTCACCGACGAGATCTACGAGCACCTCGTCTACGGCGACGGCGAGTTCAGCTCCTTGCCGGTGCTTGTGCCCGAGATGGCCGAGCGCTGCCTCATCGTCAACGGTGTCGCAAAGACCTACTCCATGACGGGCTGGCGCGTCGGCTGGATGATGGGCCCGCTGGCCGTCGTGGCGGGCGCCATGCGATTGCAGTCGCACGCTACCTCAAACGTCTCGAATGTCGCCCAGGCCGCCGCCCTGGCCGCCGTTACCGGTGATCTCGACGCGGTGGAAATGATGCGCGCCGCATTCGACCGGCGCAGGATGTCGATGTACAACCTGCTCAACGACATCGACGGCGTCGCCTGCCACGAGCCGGAGGGCGCCTTTTATGCGTTTCCCTCGTTCGAGGGAGTGCTCGGGCGCACGATTGGAGGGCGTGAGGTTGCGAGCGCGCACGAGCTCGCCGAGGTCATCCTGGAGGAAGCCAAGGTCGCAATAGTGCCCGGGGAAGGATTCGGAGCGCCCGGATATGCCCGCCTCAGCTATGCGCTTGGCGACGAGGACCTCGCTGAGGGACTGCGCCGCATCGCCGGGTTGTTGTCCTGAGAGCCGCGCGGCCTGAGGGCCGCCGGCAAGAAGATCGTTACAGGGTGCGCGCGGCAAGCAGGGCGAGCGCCACCGCCACGACCGAGTAGGACAGCGCCTTAAGGGCCGCTTCGAGCGGGGCCAGCAGGCCCTGCGCCGTCACCTCTTCGACCGTGCCGTCGGTGAGCGTAGCTGTGGCCTCGAGCTTGGTCACCTTGCGGCGCAGCCGGCGCGCCGGGGTGCTCAGGATCCGCTGGGCGCGCGACAGCCCGAACGCACCGAGCGCTGCGAGTGCCGCTGTGAGGTCGACGCTTTGGGCTTGGGCGAAGTACGCGGTCAGCACGGGAAAGGCCCCCCAGGCGGCGGCGAAGCCAACGTCGGTGTGGAACCGGCCCCCGAACCATTCGAGGTTGTAGGCGAGCACAAAGAACACGCCTGCGGCCATGAACGGGATGAGCCCCGGCCCGGCCCGCCGGACGCCCTCGAGCCCGAGGACGAGGGCGGCGGTAAGCCCGGCCGCGGCGGCCGCCGTCAGGGCCCCGGATGGGATGGCGGTACCGAGCGGCCGCCCCTTCAGCTCGTCGAGGGCATGGGCGCTTACCCCCATCGCCGCAAGAAACGCCGCCACGGTGAGACCAAGGAGCCCGAGATCGAGGCGCGGCGCAAGGCACGCACCGATCACCACATAGGACAGGTGCCAGAGGGTGTAGGGAGGATGAAGGAGTGTCCACCAGTCACGCCGGGGACCGGCGCCGGCCGCGTAGTAAGCGGGGCGAAGCGAAGGGTCGGTCACCTGCCGTCCTGTTCTGCGGTCCCGCCGAGCCGGCCCCGCGGACCAGCTTTGACGCCCCACATGATGAGACCCACCCCCAGGCTCATGCGACGGATGCCCACATCTTCAATCCCCGCTGCACGCCATGCGTCGACCTGCCACTCTATGGGATACCGCTCGTAGTGGGCGGAGATGCTCGGCCCAAGGAACCGACCGACTCGCCACCATTCTGGGCCGCCCAATGCTCCCCCGATGATGGGCAACAAGGTGCGCGTGTAGAGCCACCACACGGCCCGTGACAAGCGTCTCGGCGGCACCCCGAACTCGAGGGTCGCGATCACCCCGCCCGGGCGCACGACGCGGGCCAACTCTCTGAGGGTCGCGGCTGGGTCGGCGACGTAGCGAAAGAGATATGTGAACGAAAGCGCATCGAAGCTCGAGTCTGCGAACGGAAGCTGCTCTGCCCGGGCTGCAAGCAAGCGCACCCTTGAACCCGCGCCGAGCCGGTCGACGTTCGCCTGGCCGCGCACCAGCATGGCCGAAGTGAGATCGGCTCCGGTCACGACGGCGGGGGTCCGCCGGGCTATCTGCAGCGCAACGCCGGCAGTGCCCGTGGCGACGTCGAGAACATGGCCCGGCGCGCCGATCGTGATGCGGTCCACCACCGCTCGTCGCCAGCGCGCATTCTGACCGAAGGAAAGCACCTCACCGAGCAAGTCGTAGCGCGACGGCAGGCCGGAGAAGAGGCTCTGCGCAGACTGGTTCAGGTCCCCCGCCGGGCGCGCGATTGAGTCGCGCCGTCCGGCGCTCACGACCCGATCGACAAGCTAGTGCTCCGCTGGAACGGCGCTTTTGGCCCGGACCAGGCTCACCAGAACGCGCATGTCGCGCCCGAAGATCCGGCGCATGACGGGCTTGAGCAGCGTCATGCCGGCGGCGCCGGCGGCGCCGAGGGGGGGCCTCAAGCTTTCGCGCCACTCGACACTCGTGGCCCATTCGGTGAGCGGTGTGAGCGAGAACTCGCCGGTGCCTTTGACCCACCCGAGGTGCTCGATGGCAAGCACGTGGTTGGGTTCCCATTTCGACACGCGCACCCTGTCGCGAGTAGTTAGACCGCCGATCTTGATCGTTGCCTCCGCCTCCACTCCGATGCCCTCGCGCTGGTCCGACAGCACCGCGAAGTCCGAAGCCTCGAGCATCCAATCGTCCTGATGCTCCCAATCGGTGATGAGCTCCCACACAATGCTTGCCGGGCCGGGAAGGGTATCCGTGATGACGATTTCGACCGGCCACCCGCCTGTGATGCGTTCGAGCATCACGGTGCCAGCTTCTGTGTGAGGAGATCGGTTACGAGCTTCGGGTTGGCCTGACCCTTTGTCTTTCGCATCACACGGCCGACCAGGAAGCCGACGGTGTTCATCTGACCGGCCCGGACCTTGTCGGCGGCATCTGGATTCTCTGCAATTACCTCATCGACGACGGACGACAACTCTCCGGCATCCGAAAGTTGCTCGAGGCCCTCTTTCTCCGCAATTAGGGCCGCGTCGTCGCCGGTGGCGAACATTCCACCGAGCACCTGCTTCGCCTGTTTGCCCGAGATCGATCCTGAATCGACGAGACGCACAAGCCCGGCGAGCTGGCGAGGCGATATCTTGCACTCCGTAAGGGGGATCCCGGCTTCATTGCAGAGCCCGAAGAGGTCGGCGATGATCCAGTTGGCGACCTTCTGTGCCGGCCCGTCGTAGGCCGACGCCGCCTCTTCGAACCACTCGGCAATTGCGGTGGAGGTCGTGAGGATCCCGATGTCGGCAGGGCGCAGCCCGTACTGCTCGGCCAAGCGCGACCGCTTGTGAACGGGAAGCTCGGGCATCGCCCTTTCGATGCTTGCGATCCAGGTGTCTGACGGCTCGAACGGGACGAGGTCGGGATCGGGGAAATAGCGGTAGTCGAATGCATACTCTTTGGTCCGCATCGGCGAGGTCGTTCCCGCCTTCTCGTCGAAATGCCTGGTCTCCTGCACCGGCATGTCACCTGAGATGAGTGCAGCGCGCTGACGCCCTTCTTCGTATTCGAGAGCCCGCCCGACCGAGCGGATGGAGTTCATGTTCTTGACCTCGACCTTGGCGCCGTGCTCGGTCTCGCCCGCATTGCGAACCGAGATGTTGGCGTCGACCCTAAGGGAGCCCTCCTCCATGCGCACGTCGGAAACGCCGAGCGCCTCGACGATGGCGCGCAGCTCGGTGACGAACGCGCGCGCCTCGTCCGCCGACTTGATGTCTGGTTCGGTCACGATCTCAACCAGCGGCGTCCCGGCGCGATTGAAATCCTCGAGCGAGTATTCGGAGTCGGCTATCCGGCCCGAGCCCCCGACGTGCAGCGAGCCGCCGGTATCCTCCTCCAGGTGAACTCGCGTGATGCCGACTCGCCGGGTCGGGAAGTCGCCGGTAATCTCAAGCACACCGCCCGCGCCCAGCGGCCGCTCGTACTGTGATATCTGATAGTTCTTTGGCATGTCGGGATAGAAGTAGTTCTTGCGAGCGAAGAAAGAATGACTTGCAACATCGCAGTTGAGCGCCCGCGCTATCCGGATCGTGTGCTCGAGGGCACGCTCATTGACAACCGGCAGAGAGCCCGGCAGTCCCAGGCACACCGGGCAGGTGCGAGTGTTGGGCTCGCCTGCAAAAGCCACCTCGCAGCCGCAGAACATCTTGGAGCTGGTGGCAAGCTCGACGTGGATCTCGAGCCCGATCGTCGTCTCGATCACCCGGGAGGGAGCGGTGCTCACAGGCGCGGCCTGCCTTCGGGTGAGCCTGCAAAGCCGAGATCTTTCTCGAACGCGTAAGCTGCCCTGAACATCGTCTTTTCGTCGAGCGTCTTGGCGACTATCTGCAGGCCGACCGGCAGCCCATCATCCGACGACAACCCACAGGGGACGCTGACGGCGGGGTTTCCCGAAAGGTTGAACGGCACGGTGTAAACGTCGGACAGATACATGGCCAGCGGATCGTCCGTCCGTTCGCCGAGCTTGAAGGCCGTCGTCGGGGAGGTTGGGCAGACGATGAGATCCACCGACTCGTAGGCGCGCCTGAGGTCTTGGATGATGAGCGTTCGAACCCTCTGTGCTTTGCCGTAATAGGCGTCATAGAAACCGGCCGAAAGCGCGTAGGTGCCGATCATGATGCGCCGCTTGACCTCCGCGCCGAAGCCTTCGTCGCGCGTCATCGAGTTCATCGTCACGATGTTGGTGTCACCGGCGACCCTTGACCCGTAGCGAACACCGTCAAAACGCGCCAGATTGGATGATGCCTCGGCCGGAGCAATCAGATAGTAGGCGGGGATGCCATGTTGAAACGACGGCATCGAAACCTCTTGCAGTGTCGCCCCCAGCTTCTCGAGCCTGGTGTAAGCGTCATCGACTCGAGCGCGCACGCCCGGCTGCGAGCCTTCACCGGTGAACTCCTTGATGATGCCAAAGCGAAGGCCTTCGATCCCTCCATCGATGCCGTCGAGGTAGTTCTCAGCGGGCGAGGGTATCGACGTCGAGTCGCACGGGTCGTGGCCTGCGGCGATGGCCATGAGCGCGGCCGCGTCTTCAACCGAGCGGGTCAGTGGGGAGGCCTGATCAAGCGAGGAAGCGAAGGCGATCATGCCGTAACGGGAGATGCGTCCGTAGGTCGGCTTTGCGCCGACGAGCCCACAGAGGCCGCCAGGCTGGCGGACCGATCCCCCGGTGTCTGTTCCCCATGCCCACGGGACGGCGCCCGCCGCAACCGCTGCGGCCGATCCGCCGCTCGAGCCCCCGGGGACGCGCCCTGTGTCCCACGGATTCCTAGAGGGAAAGAATCCGGAGTTCTCCGTCGAGGACCCCATCGCGAACTGATCGAGGTTGGTCTTGCCGAGCATCGGCAGCCCCGCCCCGTGGCAACGCTCGACGACCGTTGCGTCGTAAGGAGGCACCCAGCCCTCGAGGATCTTCGAGCCGCACGTCGTCGGGACGCCCCTGGTCACGAAAATGTCCTTGTAGGCAACCGGCACGCCGTCGAACGGCGAAGCGGCCTCGCCCCTCGAGCGGCGGGCGTCTGCGGCACCGGCCGCCTCGAGGGCGAGCTCGTCGGTCCTATGGAGATAGGCGTTGATTCCAGGATCGACCGCATCGGAACGCTCGATGAGCGCGCCGGTCAGCTCCACCGAGGACAGCTCACCCGAGGCGAGGAGCCGCGCCAGCTCGGTCGCGGTTCTCCAGACGAGCCCGTCGCCGGAGGGCGGGCCGCTCCCGGCGGTCACTCAGGCCTCCTCGATGATGCGCGGCACCTTGAAGCGCCCGTTCTCGGCCGCCGGTGCGCAGGCCAGCGCCTCCTCCTGCGACAGTGAAGGCCGGACCTCATCGGGCCTTGCCACGTTGAGCAACCTGACCGGATGAGAAGTCGGCTCGACCCCATCGAGGTCGAGCGCCCGGATGCGCCCTGCATGCTCGAGGATGTCGCTCAGCTCGGCCCGCATCTGCTCCCGCTCCTCGTCGGAAAGAGCAAGCCGCGCAAGTCGCGCAACGTAGTCAACGGTGCCGCTATCGATATCCACGGCTCGTGATCCTAATGTCCCCGAGTGACGGTCGCCGCAGTCAGAGCGCCGCTAGTCCGGTGCCGCGGCCCTCCTGCCTCTTTCGCCCCAACCGTCGTCATCTACTGCAAAATAGCGACAGCTAAAGACGATAGAACCAACATCGGTTCGCCCCCGAGCCGCGCTGTGACCGCCGCCGGCGCCGAACGGGGTCGGCCTCCTGCCGGTGGTCGAGTCGGGATGGATCAAGGACCGACGCCGTTGGTCCCGTGAGTGCTGCGATCTCGGAGAGACTCTGGCGATGGCCACCTACTCGGTAAACGAAAGGGCAATGGCACGTGGCCGGCGCGCCGGGCAAGCAGCGCGGTGGCGATTGCCTGAGCCACAAGCGTGGTGACAGGCGCGGACAGCGCCGGTCTTTCATGCGCGGTCACCCGGACAATGTCGCCCGGGAGTCGATCTTCAAGGCAGTCCGAGCCTCAACGCTGTGCGCGTGATCGGCGTAGTGGGCGCATTAGACGTCCCCGGGTACCTCTCGGAACGACTCGTGCGCCGGCGCTTGAGCCCATCTGGATGGCACCCCTTGGAATCGCCTTTGATCGTGGCCGAGATTTCCCTCGCCGCCGCGATGCCGTTGCTCGCCAAAAGGGTAGCGGCCAAGCTCCCACCAGGTTCCTAGCGACCCGGGGCGCCTGCGCTTCAATGGTCACTTGGGCGGTCGTCATAGTAGCGATGTTGATCACCTTCCGAACAGGCGTTCGCTACGGATTGGACACGTTCATGCCGAGAGTGTAACATGAGGAGGTGCTTACGTTGAACCAAGGACTCGTCGAGTTGGGCCCGCGACTGGCTGCCGCCCGGAAGCGGGCCGGATTTAGCCAGGACGAAGTGGCTCTCCTTGTTGGGCAGGAGCGCCCGGTCATATCCAATTGGGAGAGCGGGGTGCGTCGGCCCAACGCGACCCAGCTGGGCAAGCTCTCGGCCATCTATCGAACCTCCCTGGACGAGTTTTTGGGCAAGATTCAACGGGAGCAACCTGATTTCGAGAGGTTGCTTTTCCGCGACGCAGGCGAGCGACTCGATCCTCGTGGCAAGTACGAAATCCAACGATTTCTCGGGTTTCTCGATGCCTACGGCGATTTTCTCGAAGCTTTGGATGAGCCGCCCGGCCTTCTCAAGTCGCCACTGTCGATCGGGGAGGGTTTCACGGCGAAGGAGGACATCCGCCGTAAGGCCGAGGAGGCGAGAAACCTGTTTCGTCTGGGGAGTGGGCCCGTAGGAGACCTCTCAACGTTGGCCGATCTTCTCGATATCACCGTTTACCGCGCGCCCCTCGGAGGCGATCTCAAAGGAACCGTATCCGGGGCGTTCCTGCCGCATGACCGGGTTGGTTTCTCTATTCTGGTAAACGCAGAAACAACGCCCGGTCGGCGTCAGTTCACACTTGCACACGAGCTAGCGCACGCGCTATTTCACGGCGATCATCTCTATGTGGCCTATTACGGGCGACGGGAAGCCAGTGAACGATTTGCGAACGCCTTCGCAGCTGAGTTTCTGGTTCCGACTCAGGGTCTGAGGTCTACCGTCGAATCGCTCGGAATCAAGAAAGTGGCCGATCCTGAAGTCGCCGTACATTTGCAGCGCTACTACGGGGTCTCCTACGCCATGATGCTGGTGAGGCTACGGGCTGCCAACCTGGTCACCGAACCCGATGTAGAAAGATTGCGCGACGTGCATCCAGTCCGCTTGGCTCAGCGCCTCGGGTACCGGACCGACGCGGATGAAGGGCCGCAAGTCCCGAACCAGTGGGGACTCGCACGATTCCCCAAGAAGTTGCTGTGCCTGTTGCTGCGGGCCTTTGAAGAAGAGCGCATCACCGTTTCCGGTGCCGCCACCCTGACCGGTGTGGCGGCCGAAGAGATAGAGGACTTTCTGTCCGACGACCCGCTGCCCGAAGAGAGCGACGACGAGTTTGACTACCTCAGCGAGTCCGCCTGACCTCATCATCTGCAACACGACACCGGTCAGGCACTACGCTCTGGTCGGCCAGTTTGACCTCCTAGTAAGCACCATGGGCGGACGGGTGCTCGTCCCGCGGCAAGTCCTAGATCTCGACGACGACCCGGACGGATTGAGTCCTACGAGCCTGCTGAGCGAAATCGGTCGAAGCGAGCGCTATTGGGCTGCCCGCTCTGGAGATCAGGAGGGGATGGAGAGATGGAACCGTCTTCGAGCCCTGCGACCGCGAACCGACATCGAGGTGGTTGATCTTGAGGATGCCGAGGTAGGTATCTTCGCAGAGGTCAGCAGCGGGGGATTCGCGCGTTCTTTGGGACTAGCCGCACCCTTGGGTGCGGGCGAGGCCGCGGTCATAGCGATCGCTGAGACTCGGAGATGGGATGCAGCGCTCGATGACTTCGCTGCTCGCACAGTCCTCCGGCACCGCAATCCAGGCATCCAGATCAGGACTTCGCGTGATCTTTTGAGGCAGGCGGTCGTTGCTCGTTCGCTGTTGGACAGCGCAGAAGCGCAAAGTGTGTACGGCGACATGTTGGTGGAAGGTTACAAGGGCCCTGCAAGGCTGCGGGATTAGAAGCCATGGCGGATTCATTCACTCTCCGGCGGACGATTGCACCTGACCAGGAGATCTGTTTAGCGCGCTCGGAGGGATCGAACCGCCGGCCCGGTTAGAAGCTCGAGAGCGCCCGGGCCGTCAGGTACAGGCCGACGGCCACGATTGCCGCTGCTGAAAGGATCGGCAGGGCCACTCCGGCGCGCTCCCCGAGGCGGTTCGTCGTGAAGCTGCGCGCCCTCAGTACCAGGATGCCGATGGCGGTCAGGGCGGCCGCAAGACCGATGCTGAAGCCGGCGACAAGGGCGATGCCGAAGGCGACCCGGTGAAGCGCCACGGCCCCAAGGAGCACCACGAGCGCCGTGGGCGACGGCAGCAGGCCTCCGGCAAGGGCGACAGCGGCGAGTCCCTTCCACGACCACAGCGGCGCATCGGGGAGGACATGGCTGTGGGTCACTCCTCCATGGCTGTGGGTGAGCTCCTCCCCCGCGGCCCTGCCGGCATGGTCGTGATCGTGTACGTGGTCGTGTCCATGGTGGTGGTCGTGATCGTCGTGGCCATGGTCATGTTCATCAAGACGCTCACGGCCCCTATGAGGCGGACGAGCGACCTCTATCCCGGAGTGGGCGCGCCTGTGCTGGGCGTAGGCCCGGCCGCGCACCCACAGGAGCCACGCCCCGAGGGCGAGCACGACCACGCCTGCGGCCAGCGACAACCACGGGAACACGGCCTCGGGCGGGAACACGCTCGAAGCCGCCAGCGTGACGAGCCCGAGGGCAACCACCGAAGCCGTGTGCATCGCAGAAACCGAGATCCCGACGATGACCGCGTCGCGCACTCTGCCGTCCGCCCCGACGAGGTAGGCGGCCATGACCGTCTTCCCGTGACCGGGGCCGAGCGCGTGGAGCGCACCGAAGCCGAGCGCAAGCCCCATCGCCACGACGAAAGCAAGCGGCGACAGCTCCCGCTCGACGAGCGAGGCGAACGACCCGCCGATCAGGGCCCCCGGCGACCCGACCCCCTCTTCAAGGCCCGCACCGGCCCCCTCACCTCCTCCGCCGGCGCCGGGCGCCACCTCGACCTTTGCCGAGGTCACCTCCACTGGGGTCGAAAGGAGGTCCTGAGGATAGGAGCGGAGACCGTCGCTGACGCTGCTCGCCGGCACCGAGGAGGTCACGATGCCCTGCCCGCCCACCGGATAGGCGATGACCTCCTTCCAGCCGAGCTTGTCCGGGTTCGTGTAGTTGGTGTCCCTGTAAACGAGGCTCGCAGCCGCCGCCGGCAACTCGCCGGCGAAGACCGCATCCACTCGCAGGACGTCGAGGCCGCCCTGTCCTGGTCGCAGGGCGGCACCCGCCTCCTCCACGGTGAGCTCCACCGGCGCCCCCCCCGACGTGAGGCTCACTCCTTCGAGCAGGCTCAGAGCAAGCCCACGCGCGTAGTCCTCGAGCTCGGTCGCGCCGGCGCTGGCATCGCCGTTGGAATCAATCGCCCGCAACTCCTGGAAAGTGGGTATCTCGGCCATATCGACCGCGTAGTGAACGAGGACGGTGGAGGTCGAGATCTCGAGACCGCTGAAACGGTTGACGGTGAAGTTGCCGAGCGGGTGAGCGGCAGCAGGCGCGCCGAGCACCGCGACGCCAACCACGGCGACGACCGCCGCCCTGCCCAGGCGCCTCACGGCCGAGTACCCGCTGCGCGCACACTGCCCGGCCACGGTTCCCCTAGCGAAGTGTTCCCCCTATGGCCTCCTGGAGACTCTCGGCCGTGTCGTCGGCGTTGGTGGCTATGACCCAGTTCGGGCCGACGAGCACCGAGGACCCGAAGCTGGCGCCGATCTTGAGCCAGTCGTCGCGCCGAGAGGCGCTCGCAAACGTTCTTGCAACGACCGGCTTCCCATCGACCTTGCAACTTGCCCCCTCCCGCACGAGCTTGGCGCCGTCGAGCTCTTCGATCCCCGAACAACGCACACCTTCCCTTTTCAGGGCGGCGATGATGGCGTCGACCGTGCCGTACGAGCTTGGGGCATCCGCCCCCGA
>Ga0136610_1000110_pt1 | contig 18228 bp, 15 predicted proteins | sample AntDrymUQ1342206_2_FD_104804 | JGI IMG/M metagenome (GOLD analysis project Ga0136610, IMG submission 104804) | Polar desert sand microbial communities from Dry Valleys, Antarctica - metaG UQ134 (22.06) | ecosystem: Environmental > Terrestrial > Soil > Desert | place: Antarctica: Dry Valley...
CGATCGATCCTTCCATGCTGCGTTTCCTCATCTCCGAACGCGACGCGACCCGGCGCTTGATCGACGATGTGCCGCCCAAAGCTAGATCACAAGCTCTGGGAAAGGCCTCAAGCGAGCTGAGCGACAGCATCGACCGAATGGGACGGGATCTCACGTTGGGTGACTGGCTGGGGCGGCTACTTAGTCTAGACATCGCGTCGGCCGTAAACGCCACTGCCGCACAAGATGTCTCCGCCGGGGGCACTCCACGGAAGAGTGTTAATGCGCTTCTCGAGGCGCTCGGCGTGCCGGCGGCGCGGAGAAACGGCTACCTGAACCTCGTCGACCTGGCGCTGACGAAGGTGCCGGACGCAGATCGAGACCGCGTCCGGCGAGTATGGCTCGCTGCTGAAGCCCGCTTCGTCGACCGCGTGGCCCGGCGTCATCTCAATGTGCCCGGCCACCTGGAGGCCATCGAGCGAAGCATGTTGGTCGATTCCGAAGCTTACGCGGTCACCTCGTTGTGGGCCGCGTGTTTGGCCGGCTTCGACGTCTTCGACCCACTCTCGCCGACCGATCCTCGTAGCCTCGACTCCCGCGACCCGGACGTCTCCATTGATCGCCTCGGAGAACTCTTCGCCACGATCCAGAGTGGTGGTGGGCCCGAGGTCCGGCTCGACGCCGAAGAGCGGGCCGACATTGAGAGCGCCGTGCAGGGCGTACTCGAAGAGCTTCGGAAGCGCGTTGCCGCCGACCCAGCCCAAGCCCAAGACGTCGCCTTGCGGGAAGCTGCAAGCGCTGCATGGTTCGCGCTCCGCGGTCTCGACGGCGGAACTTACAGCCGTACGGGGCTCGATGCACTCTTAGCTCTGGCGTCGCTGGTGCCCGACAGTGAGGTCCCAGGTGTGTCGCGCCGGATCATGATGAAAGATCCCCTACGGGCTCTGCACGCCCAGGCCAACGCAGCCGTGGAGGCGGACCTCTCCCGGCTCGGACACGACCTCACTCATGCGGAGTTGCTGTCCCGGTTGACCGGCATCGATGCAACCGCGTCGGTGAACCGCTACATGATCAGGGTTTGCGCAGCCTTTCTCGACCTCGGGCAAGCTGCATGGAGGATGCCGGATCGGACGCTCGGTTTTTACGGCGCGTGGCGCGCCTCAGTCGAACACGACGCGACCCTCGCCATCTCCGGGCTGCGCGGGTGGCCCCCCAGCATCGGGGACCTCCCAGAAGACCCCGCGGAGGCACTCATGCTTCAGCTCGACCGTCTCGGGGTCGCGTCGGACGACTGGAACGCGTACCTCGGACGGATAATGGCTACGCTGCCGGGCTGGGCAGGGATGATGAACTGGCAGGGAAACAATCCCAGTTTCCCGCCACAGAAGGCGCGGCCCACCAACCTCGTCCAGTACCTGGCCGTGAGGCTCACCATCGAGGCGGAAGTGGTGAGCCAGAGCTACAGACAAGCGCTCGGGGCCGAGAGTGCTCACGTCGACGTTTTATCGGAGCGGCTTCGCGCCACGCCTATCGAGTTCTACGTGCGCAGGGAGCTGCACCGCGGCCTGCTGCCGAGCATCGTGTCCCAAGCGGCGCGCGATCTCGAGCGCAGGGGCGGTCACAACGACGAGTGGTCGAACGTGGCCGTCAACGCGTGGACCTGGAGCAGTCAACCCGACGCGCGCGCGCGCCTCACGGTAGCTGACCAGGTATGGCGGCTCTTCCGGTTGGCACAACTCGCGGGCTGGTCGGCGGAGGAGGTCCGGATGCTGTCAGCATCCACCAGAGATCGCATCCTTGCCACTCTCGATAGCTATCCCGAGAAAGAGCACCGGAGGGTCTGGTTGGCAGCCTTCGAACGGCACTATCGAGAAGAGATCCTCGGAGCGCTCGCGACCAACCGCGCCAAAGGCCGGTGGCAGGTTCGAGACCGAAGACCGAAGGCTCAGGTGGTTTTCTGCATCGACGAGCGCGAGGAGTCAATGCACAGGGCGGTCGATGAGCTCGATGCCGATTACGAGACATTCGGTGCGGGTGGATTCTTCAACATGGCCATGGACTTCAGCGGTCTCGACGATCACGATGTCACCCCGCTTTGTCCTGCCGGCGTCGTCCCAACGAATCGCGTTGAAGAGGTGCCTCGCGACGACCAGGCGTCCATCGCCATAGCAGAGGAGCGACGCAACCGACTCTTGTGGCGTGAGACGGCTGAGAACACTTACTGGGAGCTCAAGCGCAATGCCGTATCCGGGTTGTTCCTTACCCAGCTCGTCGGACTATTCCAGTCTGTTCCGCTGAGCGGTCGCGTGCTCGCGCCCTGGAACTGGGGCGACCTCAAGGAACGTTTCGAAAGCCGCTTGATCCCATCGCCGGAGACGCAACTAACGGTGGATGCAGAGCGATTCGCCGGGCTCGGGTTCACCTTGACCGAACAGGCCGACCGGATCGAAACTCAACTGCGCAACATCGGGCTTACGCATCACTTCGCTCGGCTTGTCGTCTTCGTCGGTCATGGCTCGTCCTCGTTGAACAACCCCCACGAATCTGCACACGACTGCGGAGCCTGCGGCGGCAAGCACGGTGCACCCAATGCGCGCGCATTTGCTGCCGTGGTCAACCGGCCTGCGGTGCGTGACGAGCTCGCACGCCGCGGCATCGACATCCCAGACGACACTTATTTCGTGGGAGGGGTACACAACACAGCCAGCGACCGAACCACCTTCTTCGATAATCAGGACATCCCTGAGACACACCGACGTGAGTGGGAGGCGCTGCACCGCGATCTCGACGAAGCCCGCGCCCTCTCCGCTCGGGAGCGATGCACGCGCTTCTACTCCGCCCCGAAGACATCTTCGCTAAAGCGCTCCGTCAGGCACGTCGAGCAGCGGTCTCGCGATCTCTCGCAGGTACGTCCCGAGTGGGGACATTGCACGAACGCGGTCGCGGTCGTAGGTCGACGCGCTCTAACTCAGGGGCTCTTCCTGGATCGGCGTACGTTCGTCATCTCTTACGACCCCAACGGCGACCCCGATGGGTCGATCGTTCAGCGCATCCTTCTCGCCATGGGGCCCGTGGGGGCCGGCATCAACCTGGAGTATTACTTCTCGACGGTCGACAACCGCGTGTTCGGCTGCGACACGAAGGTTCCTCACAATGTCACGGGCCTGCTCGGGGTCATGGAGGGAGCGGCGAGTGATCTACGCACGGGGCTGCCGAAGCAGATGGTCGAGCTCCACGAGCCCATGCGTCTCTTGTTGATCGTCGAGGCCCCCGTGGAGGTCCTGGGGCAAATCTACGGTAGCCAGCCGGCCATCGCCGAACTGCTCGACAACGAATGGGTCCACCTGGTGGCGGTCAATCCGACCGACGGGCACTTCGATCTATTCGTGCCGGGGCAAGGCTTCGTCACCTGGGAGGGGAAGCCATCTAAGCTTCCCGTCGTGGCGAGCTCCTTCGACTATTACCAGGGTCGGAGCGGGTTCCTGCCTCCCGCTCGCATCGAGTCGAAGGCGGTGCGGTGACGACGGAAGGATTTTTCGTCACGGCGATCCCCGGGTTTCCCCTCGTGGCGGCTGTGCTCGCGATCGCAGATCGAGTCTCCGGGGGGCGCTTGCTAGGCACGCGGCTTCTCGGTCGGATTGCAGTTTGGGGAGTGGGTCTCTCGGCCGCATCGGCGGCTGCCGCGGCTGCAATCACGTTCGCGGACCCGGCCCCCCGGTTCGTCATCCTCGGTACGTGGGTGCACACCGCTTCGTTAACGATCGATATCGGATTCCAGTTGGACCCACTGTCGGCCACGATGGCGGTAACCATCGCGGGGCTGAGCTGGCTCGTCGCGCGATTCTCGGTCAACTATCTTCACAACGAGGCCGGTTTCGGCCGTTACTTCACCGTCCTGCCGCTGTTCGTCGGGGCCATGCTGTTACTCGTTCTCGCCGAGAACTACCTGATGCTCTTCGTGGCATGGGAGGTCGTGGGCGCGTGCTCGTACCTGTTGATCGCCTTTTACCGTGATCGCACCTCCGCGGGTGAAGCCGGCACCCGAGCCTTCGTCCTCAACCGTGTGGGCGACGCCGGCTTGCTCGCTGGGATCTTCGTTCTCGCGGCTCAGAACAACGGGCTGAGCTACTCCGAGGTGCTGGCCTCGCCGCTGCCCGCGGCCACTGGAACCGCGGTGGGGCTCTGCTTGCTGATGGGCGCGGCCGGGAAATCGGCGCAGATGCCGCTCGGGGGATGGCTTGCTCGCGCTATGGAAGGCCCGACGCCCTCCAGCGCCTTGATCCACGGCGCAACCATGGTCACAGCCGGTGTCTATCTCGTGGTGCGAAGTGCTCCTCTCTATGAGCGAGCTCCCATCGCTCTCGTGGCGGTCGGGGTGGTCGGAGCCATGACCGTGCTGTATGGCCAGCTGGCTGGCCTTACCCAAACCGACATCAAGGGCATGCTCGCCGCCTCCACGAACGCTCACCTCGGTTTCATGTTGCTTCTCTGCGGCCTCGGGCTGTACCCGATCGCGATCTTCCATCTCGTGGCACACGCGTTCTACAAGACGAACCTGTTCCTTACGGCCCCGTCGATCCTTCACCACCTCCACGGAGGACCGGACCCCGCTGCGATCGCCCGACCTACCGATACCGCTCGCGCAATATCCACCTTGGTAGGCGCGGCCGCGCTTCTGCTCCTCACGGCTCCCTTCGCAACGGGATTGCTGTCGTTACCGGATGAGTGGGCCCGAGGGACAGTCGCCCTCGCCGGTCTCGGAGTGGTGGCTGCGTTCGGGCTGTGGTTCTCGGCCGGCCGGATGGTACGCGCTACTTTCCACGACGACGCTGGAAGGGCGCGGCGGACGGGCATCGCCTCTGCGGTGGGGTTCGGATTGGTCGCGGCGGCGATCGCCGTTCGGTTAGTGCCGGGAGGCATCGATGGTTCCTGGTTCGCCCAACTGCTCGCTCCCACCGTCTCCGAGAGCGGAGTCGCCGTCGCAGCCCCACGGGGCGCGACGATCGTGCTGGTTGCGGCACTGATCTGCCTGGTGCTTTCCGGGATCGCGGTGCCGCGGTTCTTCGACCGTTTCCGCGCAGAACAACCCGCGGGGACGGGCGGTCCGTTCGCGCGCCGGCTCTACTTCGCGGCTTCCAACCGAGTGTGGCTGGACGAGGCGGCGGATCGCGCGACGGCCGCCGTGACACGCGCAGGGACCGCGGTCGACCGATTCGACCGCACCGTCCTGGATCCCATGACGGGGGCGCTGCTGCCCTCCTTCACCCCCCGCCCCGATGTGACGTGGGAAGCCCGACTCGACGCCGCAGTAGAGGCCCACGACGCTGGGGCCGCCGAGCTACCGGAGCGGCCCGGCCTTGACTGGCTTCGACCGGCGGCCCACCTCGCGCCTGGGAGTGCCGGGCGCAGGTTGCGGGCAGGGGGCACGCCGACCGAACGGCTGAGCTCCCTTACCACTCGTCTGGAACGCAGGCTCACATCACAGGGCGGTGGCCTTTACGGCGCGCTCACGAACGCAATCTCGGCATTTAGCCAGCGGACCGAGCGTGTGGTCTTCCAACGAGGGGTCGAAAGCGTGTTCGAACGACTCTCGGGAACGCTTGCTGCGTTCACCGAAGCAGTCGAAAGCCGCGTGTTTCAACTCGGTCCCGGTCGAGTCGCGGCGGTGGGCGAACGCATCAGGAGAGGTTTGTTGGTGATGGAAGCGTTCCTTGGCAGGCCGATCGTCGCCGCGCTCGTCGCGCTTGCTTGCATCGTCGCCATCGCGGCGGCGCGCTGATGCCAAACGAGCTGCTGGCGATCGACCAGGTTGGCTTTCCTGCCATCACCCTGCTGATCCTGTTCCCGGTGGTGGCCGCGGCTGTGGTCGTTTCGTTGGGAGATGCGCGCGCCGCGACACGCGTCGCTATCGCCGCCGCGGCTCTGGAATTTGCAGGAACGGTAACTCTGGCGCTTGCCTTCGAACCCGGCATCTCGGATATGCAGTTCGTCGAACGCGTCGGTGACTTCTTCGGTGTCTCCTGGCACGTTGGAGTGGACGGAGTGAGCATCTTGTTCGTGCCGCTGACCGCGCTCCTCGGATTGATGGTGATCGCCTACGCCGAACACAACATCCCTGCCCTCCGGGCCGATGGTGACCCTCCCATAGTCGGGACCGCGGCCGGCTACTCCGCGGCGATCCTGATACTCGAGGCGACGATGCTGGGAGCATTCGTCGCGCTCGACCTGATGATCTTCTGGGCGTTCTTCGTTGCCGAGTTGATCCCTAGTTGGTTCCTCATCACTCGCTGGGGAACCGGGCCGCAACGCCGGGATGCGGGCCGAAACTATGTCGGCTTCGTGGGTGCAGGCGCGGCGTTCATGCTAGTCGGCATCGTCCTCACCGGCCGCGCCTACGCGGCTGCCACGGGTAACGGCGTTTCGTTCGAGTTGGGCCGGTTGCTCTCTATGGAGTTGGCCCCAGCGTCGCAGACCTGGCCGTTCGTGCTCTTGGCTCTGGGGTTCGCAGCGAAGGCGCCGCTCTTTCCCTTCCACACTTGGCTTCCGAAGGTCCTCGATCATGGACCGGTCGTGGGGATGAGCGTGTTCCTGGTCGGAGTGAAGCTCGGAACCTATGGATTTCTGCGTTTCATCATCCCTCTTTTCCCCGAGTCGGCTAAGGAATGGCTGTGGATCATGGCTACGGCCGGTGCCGTGAGCGTCATCTACGGCTCTTTCCTCGCGCTAGGTCAAACGAACCTCCGCCGGTTATTGGCGTTCGCAAGCGTGGCACACATGGGCGTAGTCATGCTGGGGCTGTTCTCGTTGAATCTCGATGGTTTCGAGGGCGCGGTGCTGCAGATGGTCAACCTCGGGATCGTCGGCGCCGGTTTGTTCTTCGTCGCGGGATTCCTGACTGCCCGGATCGGTCAACCGGAGCTCGCGTCCCTTGGAGGACTCGTCTCCTCTGCTCCGCTCATGACGGCGGCCTTTCTGTTGGTCGCGCTTGCTGGGGTTGGTCTTCCCGGCACCAACGGATTCAACGGCGAGCATCTCGTGATGCTCGGTGGTTACCAGCGCAGTTGGTGGATGGCGGTCACCGCCGGTCTCGGCGTCCTTCTGACCGCGGCTTACTCCCTGTCGTACTTCATGCGCGGCTTCATGGGCGAGGCTCACAAGACACTCGCTGAACGTATATACGACCTCACTCGCGGCGAGCGTGCGATAATCGCGGTTCTCGCTGCACTGATCTTTTGGATCGGGCTTGGCACGAGTCCGTTCATCCACCGCATACGCCCGTCGCTAACGTGGCTCGAGGAGAGAGTCGAACAGGCCTCCTCCGGTATCACTCGGTTGGAGAAGCAATAGTGACCCAGGGCGCCGCCGACGGTCTCTCACTCCTAACGATCCTGGTGGCTTGGCCGCTCTTGGTTGCCGTCGCGCTCGTGCCACTTCGCGACGCACGGATCATCCATCGAGTTGCTCTGATCGGCGCGTTCGTGGAGCTGGCGATCTCTTTGTGGATGTTCGTTGGCTTCTCAGCCGCACCGACGGCGACTTTCCAGTTCGAAGAGCAATTACCTTGGATAGACGCGATCGGCGCCAGCATCCACGTCGGGATCGACGGCCTGTCGGCGCCGTTCTTGCCTTTGACGGCGTTGTTGACCGTCGTAGCAGTTGCTCAGGCGAGGACCACCGTGTCCCATCGACAGAAGCCTTATCTCATCTCCGTTCTGACCTTCTCGACCGCGTCGACGGGAGTGTTCACTGCTCTGGATCTCGCACTCTTCTTCGTGTTCTGGGAGCTGATGCTGGTCCCAACGTTCGTGCTGATCAAACTTTGGGGCACGGGCCCGGGCCGCAGTCACGCGGCTACGAAGTACGTCTTGGCGATGCTGATGGGATCCGTGACGCTGCTGGCCGCATTCGTTCTGCTGAGTGTCAACCACAGCACCGTGGAGGGTTCACTGTCGTTCGATTACTTGGCACTTCTCGAGGTCGAGGTTCCGGCAGGCCTCGGAACCGTCGTGTTCTTTTTGATGGCGTTCTCGTTCACGCTCAAAGCACCACTGTTCCCGCTGCACTCCTGGCTTCCGCCGACCTTGCAGGAGGGTCCCATAGGGATCGGCATCTTGCTGGCCGGCCTCAAGGTCGGCGTGTATGGATTCCTGCGGCTCATCATGCCGCTGACATCCACCGCCTTCATGCAATGGAGATGGTTGATCGCGGTCCTCGCGATCATGGCGATCATCTATGGAGGCCTAGCGGCTCTTGCCCAACCCGACCTGCGACGACTGATCGCTTTCGCCGGCGTGAGCCACGTCGGACTCGCCCTTCTTGGTCTGTCTTCGGGCAACGCGGATGGGGTGTCGGGTGCGGTGTTCCTGCTGGCGAACCTGGGACTGACGGCGGCGGGCCTCCTGCTTGTCGCCGGATTCATATACCAGAGGCTGGGGACAACCGATGTTGGCGCCCTCGGCGGGCTTGCCGCGCGCGCACCTGCTCTCACCGCATTTGCCCTGATATTCGCGTTTGCGGAGGCAGCGTTGCCGGGCACGAGCGGCTTTCCCGGCGAATTCCTCGCGTTGCTCGGAGCCTTCCGTGAATTCGGCGCGCCTTCTCTGATCGCGCTCGCCATCGTCGTTCTAGCCGCGGGGTACTCGTTGATCTGGCTGCAGCGTGCTTTCTACGGACCGGTCATTCGAGATCCCGTCAACCACATCGTCGACCTTGGACCTCGTGAGGCCTCACTTGCCTTTGTGATAGCGGCAGCGATAGTGCTCCTTGGGATATTTCCTTCGCTCATTCTCGACCCCGCGCAGCCATCCGTGACCCAACTCGTCGAGCGGCTGGCCACTACCGTTGATGGCCTAGCGGGGAGCATGTGAGACTCCTCCTGCCGCTCCTCATCCCGCTCGTCGGGGCCGCGGCGGTCGCGCTGCTGCGTGACCGGCCACAGGTTCGTGACTGGGCCGCGATCTTTGCCGGGGTCGCCCAGATCATCGCCCTCGTGGTCATGCTGCCGGACGTCCTGGACGGGCACAGGGCAACCTTCAGCATCGCTCCTTTCCTAACTGATGCACCGATCGCTCTTCGAGGCGACCCACTCGGGATGCTCTTGCTCCTGACCGCGTCGCCCCTATGGTTGCTCACAACGCTGTATTCGATCGGTTATCTGCGTGGCGCGACCGCCTCTCTCACGCGCCTTCACGTGCTGGTGGCCATCACCATCTCTGCAACCGCCGGTGTGGCTTTCTCCGCCAATCTCATCACTCTCTATCTGTTTTACGAAGCGATGACGATTGCCACCTACCCGCTCGTCACTTTCACCGGAACCAACGAGGCGGCGACAGGAGGACGTCGCTACCTCTCCTACCAGCTCGGAACCGGTATCGCCCTCTTTCTGCCTGCCGTGGTGCTGACATACACGCAGACCGGGTCGTTTGCTCTTACTCCGGGGGGCATCTTCGGCGCGGAGCCGACCGGTTTCCTGCCGATCCTCACCTACTTGTTGTTCTTGTTCGGGATCGCGAAAGCGGCGATCCTCCCGGCTCACGCATGGCTGCCGGCCGCCATGGTGGCACCAGTGCCCGTAAGCGCTCTGCTCCACTCGGTAGCGGTCGTCAACGTGGGCGTGTTCACGCTGTTCCGGGTGCTGCTCGACGTGTTCGGGCAGGACGCGATCGCATCTCTCGGGCTCGGTCGGCTTACCCTGATCGCGACATCCGTCACCATCCTCGTGGCATCCCTCGTCGCCCTGCGACTCGGAAACCTGAAGGAGATCCTTGCCTACTCCACGATCGGGCAACTCTCTTACATGGTCTTGGGGATGGCGCTGCTGAACGAAGCCGGAGCTACGGGAGGCGCCCTGCACCTCGTCGGCCACTCGGTCAGCAAGATCACCCTCTTCTTTGCGGTCGGGGCGATAGCGGTCGGAACCGGGGCGACCAGACTCAACGAACTACGGGGACTCGGTCAGCGGATGCCGCTCTTGCTCGGCGTCTTCGCCGTCGGTGCGGCCTCCATCGTCGGGCTTCCGCCCACCGTCGGTTTCGTGACCAAGTACTTCCTATTCATCGGAGTCGCCAAGGCACGTCAGTGGCTCGTGCTGATGGTGCTGGCCGCATCGACGGTCTTGTCGGCTACCTACTATCTCCGTGTGGTTCGCACCTCGTTATCTCCGATGCCACATGTTGACGGCACACCGAGCGGCCCCACCTCATTACCGCTATCCGCACGCCCGGTGCCGAGAGAGATGCTCATACCGATGGTTGTCACGGCCTGCCTCACCGTCCTGCTGGGGGTCGTGCCCGGACCGATCCTGACGCTGGTACGCGCTGCGGTCCCCTGACGAAGTGGGGCTGCCGGGAATCGAAGGCGCCGGAGGAGCGGCGCAGCCGCCCGGCGGTGAGATGGCACCGGGCGTGGCGGGGCAGGGACACGAAGTGGAGCTGATTACCCGGTGCGTGAACCGCAACCGCGCCCATCTACCGCCGCGAGAGGTGGTGTCGCTGCGTCAAGGCAAAAGCTCGAAAGTGGATGTGTGAGTAGGTCGGACAACGGAGAAGTGGCGCCGATCCAGCGTTGCCACCTCCCGGATACGTAACCGCTCGCCGGTCGTTACGACGGACGCGTCGACGGTGCCCAGCGGAAGATCTCGATATTCCCAAACCAGCTCTGCGATACGCAACCAGTCCGACGACGCAACCGGGTCGGTCGTGAAGGCGCCGGCTGCGAGGTCACCGAGGAACCGGACTTCGGCCACGGGCCCGAGGCGGGTCTCGATCAGGTAGGCAACCTCTGTGACTACAAGAGTCGGAACTACCAAAGGCCCCTGGTAGGTCGCCAACAGATCCAGGCACGCGTGGTGGTGGCGGTCATCCTCATCAACGTAGGCGTATAGGGGCCCTGAATCGACCAAGAGCGCTATTGGCCTGCCTCGCTTCGCAAGATCTCCTCGACGCGTTCGGAGATGGTCTTACGACCGCTGCGACCCGCCTTGGCGGCCATCAGCCGGCGTCCTTTCCCTCCGAGGTGCGTTTCAATCGCCTCCCGGGTCAGATCGGAGACAGTCGTCCGACGTCGCGCCGCCTCATGGCGTAGGCGCGCATCGAGATCATCTGGGAGCTTGACCGTTGTTCTTTTCATGGTATGTCAGCATATCATGCTTACATGCTTGTGATTAGTGGACCAGAGGGGATTCGAACCCCTGACCTCACCCGTGCGAGGGGTGCACTCTACCAACTGAGCTACTGGCCCGACGGCCCCCCATCCTAAGTGTCCTGCGCCGTCGCGCTCTCCTCCCTACCGTGGTCGTTTGTGGGTACCAGACACCAACAAACGACCGCACCAGCAGTTACCTATGCTTTTTGGACCGGTTGCGAGAGGCAATCAGTACGCGTAAGGGGAAGCTCACCATGGCCAAGCTGATCTACACAGCGATCACGTCGCTGGACGGCTACGTCGCGGACGAAGCCGGCAACTTCGATTGGTCCGCGCCGGACGAGGAGGTGCACACCTTCGTCAACGACCTCGAGCGGCCGGCCGGCACATACCTCTACGGGCGCCGAATCTACGAGGTGATGCTCTACTGGGAGACCGCGCACACCGTCGCCGGCCAGCCACCCTTCATTCAGGACTACGCTGCCATATGGCAGGCGGCCGACAAAATCGTTTACTCGAAGACCCTGGAGACCGTATCCAGCGCCAGGACGCGGATCGAGCGAGACTTCGACCCGAAAGCGGTACGGCAGATGAAGGCTTCGGCGGGACGTGGCATCAGCGTGGGCGGTCCCGACCTCGCCGCCCAGGCGCTCAGGGCCGGGTTGGTCGACGAGTGCCACCTGTTCGTCTCGCCCGTCGTGGTGGGAGGCGGCAAACGGGTCCTCCCCAACAATGTCCGCCTGAACCTCGAACTGCTCGACGAACGCCGTTTTAGCAACGGCGCGGTTCACCTCCACTACCGCACCAGGACCTAAGGAGCCGGGCGAACGCTGTCCGGACCTCTAGGCCTGGCTCCACATTCGCAGACGGGTGAGCATCGGCGCTCATGACCTCGTTGCCCCTGGTTTCGCCGATAATCGAGTGTGGGGGCCGAGCAGGCAGGGCCGAGCAAGCAGGAAGGAACGTATCAGTGACTTCGACGAGAACGCCCCCCGAGAAAACAAGCACAACGGGCAGCGCCGATCGCACCCCCGCCGACATTGCGGAACGGGTCTGGGCACGTCTGACGGCAATAGATACGCGCTTCCTCGACATCCTGTCCAGGGTGAGCATCCCCCTTTTGAGGGTCTCTCTCGGGATTGTGTTCATCTGGTTCGGGATCCTGAAAATCGCTGGAGAGACGCCGGTCACGGAGCTCGTCGCCAACACCGTCTACTGGGTGGACCCAGACTGGTTCGTCCCCGTTCTTGGGGCCTTCGAAGCCGTGGTTGGGATAGGGCTTCTGCTTGGCCGGGCGATGCGCATCATCCTGTTTCTGTTCGTGCTTCAGATGGCCGGGACGTTCCTTGTGCTCGTCTTGCAACCTGACGTTGCGTTCCAGGGCGGGAACCCGCTGCTGCTCACAACCGAGGGCGAATTCGTGATCAAGAACCTGGTTCTCCTGTCGGCGGGTCTGGTCCTTGGATCCCATCTGCGGCGCATTCGGCCCTGGTTTGGTACGGGCGAGCAGGCGAGGCTCGAGAATGAGGCGCCGGCTTAAAGAGGGCGGCGCCGCGGCCGTCATCGCAAAATGGCTCGGGGCCTCGGGCCCTAACGGTCCTCGAGCGCGGAGGCGTGCGATTCGAGGGCCACGCGGAGCGAGCTCTGGATCTTGGAGGTCGTGAAGTCTCCGCGCGTTCGTTCGACGATGGACCGCGCGACGTCGGTAAGGCGCCTGAGTCCCTGGGTGATCCCGTCCGGGTAGTCCATCGTCGTCAACAGGTAGTAGATGTCGTCCATCTCGGCGAGGACCACCTCGCAGCGCTCGAGATCGCCCCTGCGCATGAGATCGAGGAGGTGGCGTCGGAGCTCACCAATCGCCTCTGCCATACCTTTCAGGAAGGCCGCAGGCGGTATGCCCAACTGCGCCGGGTTGGGAAGGGGGGCCCCCGTGACCAGGGCGAAGGTGATCCTGGCCTCGGCAAGTTCCTTCTCGGCGTCGTGGACGAAGCCGGCGTGGAGGACGTCGAGGTGTGTCTCAAGGGCAGCTCGAGCCTCATCGAGCGCCCCCTGAGCGTCATCGAGAAGAACGGCGGCAACCGGGATCTCGCCACGGTGTAGCGCCCTGATTGCATTCCCGCACGACCTGATGGCGGTGCGGCTGCTGGCCAGGCCTCGCTCCCGCGCCGAGGTCTTATCGTCGAGGTGCTCCCTGAGCTGCTCCCCCAGCTCGCCGACGTCCATGGCCGGTTACCCTAGCTCGCTCTGTCCCTGCCCGCCGCTGGCGATCGGCCGCTTCTGGTCGCCTCAGGCGCGCAGGCGATCGGCCGGCTCGTCCCGGCGTTCGGATCTCGTGAGACGCCTGCGCGCTCGCTCGAGGGGGCTCACGGTGGCGGCGTGTTGGGCGCGCCGTTTCTTCGCCTCGACGAGCAGCACGACGTAGACGGCCAGCGAGGCGTCAAAGGCAAGGTGCACCTCCCACATTGCGCCCCCCACGATCGCCCCCGCAAGCGCCGAAGCGACCACAGCGACTACAAGGACCAGAAGCAGATACTTGCGTCGGCGCTGCGCCTTCTGCCAGGCGAGCCGCCGGACACGGTCGGGAGATTGCGGCATCACGACCCAGCGGCCCTTGCCCTCTGCCGGTCGCCCGCCTGCAGCCGTGCCCCTGCCCGCACTCAACTCCCGCCCGGCGCCGGGGGCGATGGAGCTCATGCGCTTCCTGAATCCCTCGGTGCTAAAAAGTGGGGAGCTCCGACGGGCCCGCATCACCGACGGCAAGAAGACGGTGAGCCAAGCAACGACTAGCACGAAAAGAAACAACAGAGTCAGAGCCGTTACCTCGTTTCCAAATCTTGCAGACGCGGTCGAATCCTCGAACAGGACCACGCTATCAAGCACACGAGCTCCCAATGCGGATCTCAGGCGAGGAGGATGGGCGGCCAGCCTTAGCATGGCCCCCTACTTAGAAGGGAGTTCCGAGATGGCAGTCGCCATAGAGGTGTCCGAGGAGTCCCCTCAGGCCGTAGCCTGCGACGCCCTGGTCGTTGGGGCCCATTCCACGACCGAGGGCGGCTTCGACCTCGTTGCTCCGGGCCCGGCCGTCGACGAGGCCACCGAAGGTCACCTGCGCGGCTATCTCACCTCCGCCGGATTCAAAGCCAAGCTCGGCGAGGTCGTGATCCTGCCCTCTTTCGGACATCTCGTGGCGCAGGCCATCGCAGTCACAGGTCTCGGTCCGGCCGGGACGGCCGGCGCCTCAGAGGTCAGGCGGGCAGCGGGCGCAGCCGCACGCCATCTCTCGGGACGCGCCGTGGTTGCCTCAACCCTTCACTCCGCCGTGGAAGGCAATGGCGCTGCGGCCGCCGCAGAGGGCTACCTTCTGGGTTCCTACAGGTTCACGGCCTATAAATCCCGCGCCGGCGACCACAAGCTCGAGCGAGTGCTGTTCTTGGGCTCCGGGGCCGAGGCGATCGAGCGAGGCGTCGCCTACGCCTCGGCAACGGCGCTTGCGCGTGATCTCATCAACGAGCCAGGCTCCGCGCTTACGCCCGAGCTGCTTGCGGAAAGGGCCGTCGAGCTGGCCGCCGGCGCCAACCTCGACTGCACGATTTGGGACGTGGCCGAGATGTCCGAGCGGGGCTTCGGCGGGATCCTGGGGGTCGGGCGCGGCTCGGCCAACCCCCCGCGTTTCATACAGGTCCACTACAAGCCGCCGTCCGCCGCCGTCAAGCTCGCAATCATCGGCAAGGGCGTGACGTTCGACACGGGCGGGCTATCGCTCAAGGACGCCCGCAACATGGAGGAGATGAAGACCGACATGTCGGGCGCAGCGGCTGTGCTCGGCGCCATGAGCGTTGTGGACCAGCTTGGTCTTGCCGCCGAGGTCATGGCCTTCATACCTGCGACGGAGAACATGCCGGGACCGACTGCGATCAAGCCCGGTGATGTCATCGCCCACTACGGAGGAACGACATCGGAGGTGCTCAACACCGACGCCGAGGGCCGGCTCATACTCGCCGACGCCCTTGCCTTTGCATCGCAGCAGAAGCCGGCGGCAATGGTCGACCTCGCCACACTCACAGGATCAATCATGCTTGCGCTCGGCCGAAAGTGCAGCGGTCTCTTCGCCACCGACGACGCGCTTGCGCAAGAGCTGATCGCAGCGGGTGAGGCGGCCGGAGAACGTTACTGGCGCATGCCGCTGTTCGACGATTACAACAAAGAGCTTGAGTCCGAGACCGCCGACATCAAGAACATCGGGACAAGGTACGGCGGTTCCATCTTTGCTGCACTCTTCTTGAAGAAATTCGTGCCGGAGGGCGTGCCGTGGGCGCATCTCGACATCGCCGGCACCGCTCGCAACGAGACCACGACCGATGAGGTGCCAAAAGGAGGTACGGGCGTCGGAACGCGCACACTGCTCGAGTGGATCTCCTCCAGAGCCGGCGCATGACCGGGCGCTCGGGCGAGAAACTGCGCATGATCGTGGTGACGGCCATGACTATATTCGCCGTCGTCGGTCTGATCTCCCTGATCGCATTCGTGACCGTGGGCTGGCCGGGCACGGTGGGTCGTTATGTCATTGCCGTGACGATCGGCTGCATCATCGGCCTGGTTGGGTGTGCCGGCGCCGCCATCTTCATCGCAGCGCGCGACACCTACCCACATCGCCGATCAGGAGACTAATGAGGATCTGACAGAAAGGCAGAGTTGAGTACGTCTTCCCTGCTGTAGTGACCGATCGAGTCGAACCATCGCTTCGCGTGCAGGGTGACACGGAGATCACAGTCTGCGACGACGATGCCCTCGTCGTCATAAAGAGGGCCGGCGATAACCGTGCCGGTCAAGGGCTCGACGATCGCCGCTCCACCGCGTCCGAGGATCTCGTCCTTGGGTAGCTGCGCCGGGAAGTCCGAGGGAAACGCGGACCTCGGGATGTACTGCGGGACAGAGACTACGTAAGCACCCGACTCGATGGCGATGTGGCGCATGGATGCCAACCACGTGTCGGAGTCGTCTGCGGTCGGGGCCACCCAGATCTGGGGCCCGCCTCGATAGACTGCGTAACGAGCAAGGGGCATGCGGTTCTCCCAGCAAATAAGCCCCCCAATGCGGCCGAAGGAAGTCTCGACCACATCGAGATCGGCGCCGCCCCCGATCCCGTAGAACAACCGCTCGTGCATGGTTGGCATGAGCTTGCGGTGCTTGTGCTCGATGCCTTCCGGCCCGAGATAGACGATGGTGTTGTAGAGAGAGCCCGGGCGCTTGCTCTCGCGCTCGTTGACTCCCATCACGCAGTACACCTCTTTCTCCCGGCAGGCGTCGATGAGTCGGTCGATCAGGGCGCCAGGGACATCGACCGACTCCTTCCAAAGGCGCTCCCACATGTCATCGAATCCATCGAAGTCCGACGCGTGCTTCGCCCAGGCACCACTTGGGTAAACGGGCACGAACGTCTCAGGGAAGACCACAACCCGGGCCCCCTGGGCAGCAGCATCACCGATGAGGCGGACCGCCTTGGAGATACACGCTGAGGCGTCGAGGATGACCGGTGTCGCCTGCACGGCGGCGACGCGGACGGTAGGGAGCGAAACCATGATCGCAACGGTAGGGCGTTGGACCCGCTCGAGTCAACAGAGCCCGGTGTGCAGGGCATAAACTCGTTGCCATGGAGATAGAAGGGCATCCCACAGTTGATCTCATCACCGAGCTTGTAGGGCGCGGAGCGGTGCTCATTCCTGGCTCTAGCTCCGGCCCGGATCCCGACATCATCCCGGTTGTCGGCGGAGTTGAGGAGCGCAGCGGGCAGTGGCTGTTCCTGCCCAACGACGCCTTCAGGACCGGACTCGACGAAGTCCCTGAGTAACCACGAGCCGCCTATCGCTCGGTCACCCGCAGCTGGCGGCCCGGCTGCACGAGTGGGCCTAGGGTCCCGGCCGGGAGCTCGAGCACATGCCGGGCGCGCCGCACCCAACGGCTAAAGCGCATTGGGTGCATCCCCCTGATCACATACAGGACCCTCCACTGCTTATCGCAGAAAGCGATGTCGATCGGGTAGCGCATCCCGAAGGTATGGATGAGGGCGCCACCGCGCAGATCCTCGATCCACAGCGACTGCCCCGGCTCAAGCGGGGGCCTGGTCAGGAGGCCACGCGCTCGCTGGCGTGCGCCCCGAGCCCGCAACACCTCCGTCGCGAGGAAGTCTCCGCTCGGCTCGACAACGATTGCGGTCACGTCGAGTAGGTTACGTGCGGCCTCAGAACCAAGCCACCAAAAATCAACCGACCGATTCGGTTTCTCAGGAGGTGAATGCCGTGCAGAAGTGGGAGTACGCAACCGTGCCCTTGATCTCACACGCCCTGCAAGAGATTCTCAACCAGTGGGGAGAAGAGGGGTGGGAGCTTGTGCAGGTCGTAGAGAGCCAGGCGACCGGGACCACCGGCTATCTCAAGCGCCCGAAGGAAAGCTAGCCGAACTAAGGCGTGCGGCGCCACACGCCGGAGCGGCCCCCGGCCTTTTCTAGAAGCGCAACCTCTGTGATGGTGACGCCGCGTTCGGTGCCCTTGACCATGTCGTAGATGGTTAGCGCGGCAACGGACACCGCGGTCATGGCCTCCATCTCAACACCCGTGCGCTCGGACGTCTTGACGGTCGCTGTCACGATGATGCCTTCGTCGGAGGGCTCAAGGCGCACATCGACCGCATCGACGCCGATCGGATGACACAAGGGTATGAGCTCCGAGGTTTTTTTGGCCCCCATGATCCCCGCAATGCGCGCGACCTCGAGTGCATCGCCCTTGGCGAGCCGCCGCTCGACGACGAGGTCTCGTGTTGCCATCGACATCCTCACCGTCGCAGATGCAACCGCAACCCGAGCGGTGACTTCCTTGCCCCCAACGTCGACCATCTTCGCCGCGGTTTCAGGGTGAGGCTCCATCACCCCTCCGATGACTCGGGGAGCCGCCATACCTCTACGGTCACCTCGGAGCCGGCGGCAAGCTCCGTCTCTTCAATCGCAAAGCGCGCCACGCCGTGACAGTGGATCAGAGACGATTGGATGTGCGAGCCCTGGGGGCCGGTCGGCGTTGCCCTCCAACCGGCCGAGTTGTGGGCGAGGCGAACGCG
>Ga0136610_1000111_pt1 | contig 18169 bp, 14 predicted proteins | sample AntDrymUQ1342206_2_FD_104804 | JGI IMG/M metagenome (GOLD analysis project Ga0136610, IMG submission 104804) | Polar desert sand microbial communities from Dry Valleys, Antarctica - metaG UQ134 (22.06) | ecosystem: Environmental > Terrestrial > Soil > Desert | place: Antarctica: Dry Valley...
GCACACTGCTACACCCTGGCGTCCACTGCGAGCAAAGAAGGCGACGCCTTCGACCTATGGGCCTGCGCGCTAACCCGTCACGCGTTTATCGGCGTGTATGAAGAACAGTTCGCCAAGGCTGGCCCGATGCTTGAACTTGCCGCCGGCCTAGCAAGGCGCGGCAATCAGGCGCTGTCGACACGCTATTGGGTGCGCACCGTTCAGGCGCAAGCGTTCGCCGGACTCGGCGACTTGGACGCATGTCAGCAGGCCCTTGACGAGGCGGATGACGTACACCAGCTCAGCGGGAAGATCCACACCGACGGCTGGCTCCGCTTCGACGGCTCCAGACTCCCAGAGGAGCGCGGAACGTGCTACGTAGCGCTTCGACGTCCAGACCTGGCCGAACAGGCTCTGAGTAATGCACTCAGCATGGATTTGTCGGCCCGGCGCCACGGTAGCGTGCTCATTGACCTTGCAGCGCTCGGTCTCCAACGTCGTGATGTGGATCAGCTCGTGAGCCATGCCAGGGCTGCTGCGGAAATTGCCAGGCAGACTGGCTCGGGCGTAATCGGCCGAAAGCTCCAGAGTCTTCAGGCACAACTGAGCTCGCTACTTACCGACCATCGAGTTCGCCAACTGGACCAAGAGATAACTACTCTCACAAGAGTGTCCGGCTGAAGAGTGTAAGGGAGAAACACTGTGTCGGTTGAGCAAGGACGCATCTTTCGCGAGGCGTGGATCGCTGGTGTCAGGAAGTATTACCCCGGTGAACCTAAGTCAGGCTATGTCGCACCCTGGGGAGAAACGCCGGACTGGGAACGTGAGAGTGCGGCGGCGGTCTATGAGCAGGTGCACGCCTTCATCCAGGCGACGGACGGTAACGCTGCGAAGCTGACTCGGGACCAGAAGGGCTGCTTTGTGGCGCTGTGCTGGATCGGGCAGATCTTCAAGCATTTCTCAGATCCCAAGCCAGCCTACGTCGCTGACTGGGATGACTTGCCGAAGTGGCAGCAGGAGACGGACGCGGATATTTTCGAGCACATAGAACAAAGCGCATGAGAACTATGACCATAAGTTTGAGTCCGCAACTTTCCAATAATGCACAGTGGCTCGGGGAGATCCCTTCCGTATTGTTGCGTGGTGGCAATTGTCATATACTGAAAACACGTATGAATGACCGCGTTCTCACTGAACTAGAGCAGTTGATCCCTGAAACGACCGTCGCAGAGATAGCTGCGTCAGAGGGTCGAGTGATTCCGCAGATGGGTGTGGGGCACAGCGCGGTTGCTCGGTTGATCAGCCAGATCCAAGCCGTCGAGGTCAGGCCCACTGAGTGCACGGACACGCGCAGGGCCAGTGGCGACAACCCGGACACGCTGCTGAAGCGTTGCGAGTACGGCCTGATGGCGCTGGCGGGCCGAGCATCGTGATGGGCGACACGGCCCGTCGCGCCTGTCCAGCCACCGCCAGATCGTTGGTCCTCACAGCTAGGGTTGCAGCATGTAGCTCCGCCTGGACCGACCTGGTCTCACGGATCGGGGCTGTCGTGTACCAGGAAGGACGGGCTGCTTGATGCCTCGCTTGACGTTGCCGCAGCTAGAGCGGCATCTGTTCGCTGCCGCTGACGTGCTCCGTGGCTCGATGGAGGCCTCAGCCTACAAGGAGTACATCTTCGGGATGTTGTTCCTGAAGTACGCCTCCGACCAGTTCGAGGCGGAGCAGCAGCAGGTCGTGGCCGACCAGCTGGCGCGTGGACGGTCACAGAGCGACGCGGAGCAGCGGGCGGAGTCGCCGTCGTTCTACAAGACCTTCTACGTGCCGCAGCGCGCGCGATGGGAGCAGATCCGCGACCACCTCCATAAGGCGGTCGGCGACGGTCTGAACAAGGCCCTGCAGGAGCTGGAGTACGCCAACCGGTCCCTGGACGGGGTGCTGCAGCACATCGACTTCAACCGCAAGATCGGTCAGTCGTCGATGTCGGACAAGAAGCTCCGTGAGCTGATTGTCCACTTTAACAAGGTTCCGCTTCGGCAGAGGGACTTCGAGTTCCCCGATCTGCTCGGCGCGGCCTACGAGTATCTGATCCGCGACTTCGCGGACTCGGCGGGGAAGAAGGGCGGCGAGTTCTACACACCCCGTGACGTCGTTCGGCTGATGGTGCAGATCGCCGACCCTCGCCAGGGGATGAGCGTCTACGACCCGTGCACCGGCTCCGGAGGCATGCTGATCCTGTCCAAGGAATATGTCGAGGAGACCGGTGGCGACGGCCGCAACCTCGCCCTCGCCGGCCAGGAAAAGGACGGCAGCGTCTGGGCCATCTCCAAGATGAACATGCTCCTGCACGGCATTGCCGATGCCGACCTGCGCAACAACGACGACGGAACGCTCGAAGACCCTGCACACATCGCTGGTGGCGAGCTGCAGCGCTTCGACCGGGTGATCACCAACCCGCCGTTCTCGATGAACTACACCGCCGACGCCATCCCGTTCCCCGAGCGCTTCCGCTACGGCTACACCCCGGAGAAGGGCAAGAAGGCCGACCTGATGTTCGTCCAGCACATGCTGGCCGTCACCCGGCCAGGCGGCCTGGTCACCACGGTCATGCCTCACGGCGTTCTGTTCCGCGCTGGCGACGAGGGCAGGATCCGTACCGGCTTCCTGAACGACGACATCATCGAGGCGGTGATCGGGCTCGGCCCTCAGTTGTTCTACGGCACGGGCATCCCTGCTTGCATCCTCGTGCTCCGGCCGCTTGGCGTCAAGCCTAGCCAGCGCAAGGGCAGAGTGTTGTTCATCAACGCCGACCGCGACTTCCGCGAAGGTCGCGCTCAGAACTACCTTGAGCCCGAGCACATCGAGAAGATCGTCTCTGCCTACCGCGCCTTCGAGGACATACCGGCCTTCGCCCGCGTGGTCAGCCGCGCCGAGCTGGCCGAGAACAACGATAACCTCAATATCCGCCGCTACGTCGATACCACTCCAGAGTCTGAGCCTCAGGATGTGCGAGCGCACCTCCATGGCGGCATCCCGAGGAGCGAGGTTGAGGCCAAGGCAGACCTGTTCGCCGCGCACGGGCTGCATCCGAACCATCTGTTCGTCCCCAAGGATGACGACTACCTGCAGTTCGCCCAAGTAGTCACCCACAAGCGTGACCTGAAGCATCTGATCGAGACCGATCCTGGTGTTGTCACGGCTCAGGGCGCGGTTATGAGTGCGATTGGGCTGTGGTGGGAGATCGAGGAGTCGCGCTTCGACAAGCTGCAGTCGGTCGCTGACCTGGTAGACCTTCGCAAAGAGTTCATCGCGACGTTCCACAATGCTCTTGCGGCCACGCCTCTACTCGACCAGTTCGCGGTCAGTGGTGTGATCGCCTCCTGGTGGGGTGACAACCTGCCTGACCTCAAGACCCTTGCCACCCTTGGCTACCGCGGTCTCATCGAGGCGTGGGTCGTCACGGTGCTCGACGCGCTCGAAGAGGAGAAGGCCAAGGTCAATCCGCTCGACCACAAGGTCGCCCGGGCGTTGCTGCCCGAGTACCTTGATCAGTTGGCCACTCTTGAGGCCGACGTGACTGAGGTGGACTCGACGATCAAGGCGGCGACGGCAACTGATGACGACGAGGACGCGGAGCCGAGAGATGACGCCCTCTCGCCGGCCGAGATCAAGAAGCTTAAGGCTCAGCTGACCGCAACTAAGAAGCGACTGAAGACTGAGAAGGCAGCGTTCGCAGTCCGGCTTGCCGCAGCCAGCGAGTCGCTCGACGATTCGTCGGTGCGAGAGGTGGTGCTCGATGCTCTGAAGAGCGACCTAGTAGAGACGGGGGAAGACCGAATTGCCAGACATCGACGCGTGGTGATCTCAGCTTTCGATTCTTGGTGGGAGAAGTACCAGACTCCTCTGTCATCTCTTGAAGCTGTACGGAACGCGGCAGCAGTGTCACTTGCTGGGCTCTTTGAGGAGCTCGGATATGAATAGACGGCCTGTGCATTGGCAAGATCGTACGCTGGAATCGTTGGCGACGTATCTAAATGGGTTTTCCTTCAAGCCGCGCCACTGGGGCGACGAAGGGCTTCCGATCATTCGGATTCGTGAACTTCTTGACGAATCCGTCGAGCCCGACAGTTATAACGGAGTTGAGGCCGAGGCGTTCAAGATAAACGATGGAGATCTTATATTCTCCTGGAGTGCGACCTTGGCTGCTTTGATCTGGAACCGCGGCCCAGCCCTACTCAACCAGCATCTCTTCAAGGTTACTCCGTCGCAAGACGTCGACATTCGTTTTCTCAATCATCTGTTAAATGCAAACCTTAATGCACTCGCTTCTCGTTCTCATGGAACAACGATGAAGCATATAACTCGGGGTGATCTGGCAAGCTATTCGGTGTTGATGCCACCCTTGGATGAGCAGCGACGGATCGCGGAGATGCTGGACTCGCTGGATGCCGAGGTCCGTGTCACTCGTAAGGTGGTGCAAAAACTGAAGCAGGCTCGAGAGGGAGTGCTGAGCCGATTTATTCAGGCAATTCCACATAATAGTTTTCGCCCTCTGTCAGACCTGTGTTCCGCGGATATTTGCTACGGAATTGTGCAATCTGGCCCCTATGTCCCGGACGGTATACCTGTCTTGGCCATTCGGGACCTTCAGGGTGATTTTGAGTCCAGCTTGCACCGAACCTCGCCATATATTGAACGTCGATACAGGCGAAGTCGTGTATCCGCGGGCGATGTGCTGTTGTCTATCAAGGGCACTATAGGTCGCGTCGGGGTCGTGCCAGGTCACTATCAGGGCAACATTAGTCGGGAAATCGCGCGCCTTAGGTTCACCTCGGCAGTAGACCCGAGTTTCGCCTGCCAGTACCTCTTGAGCCAACAAGCACAAAGAAGACTGGACCTTGCTGTTGTCGGGACGACGAGAGCCGAGGTTTCCATTCACGTCCTCAAGAGGTTTGAATTTCCCGCGCCTGATGTGGAAGTTCAACGTCGGCTCGTCAGCGGCACAAGGAAAGTCAACCAGCAGATCAACTCAGAAGAGAAAATAATAGAGAAACTGCAAGGCCTTCGTCAAGGGCTTGCCATGGACCTTCTTACCGGTCGCGTCCGGATGCCAGTCGGAGCTGCTTCATGATTGGAGGACCAGAGTACGCGGAGGTCGAGAAGCCACTGCTGGATCAGCTCGCTGGTCTCGACTGGCAGGTTATCGAGGGCTCGAAGTCGGATCCGGCCGTTACGGGACGCGAGTCGTTTCGCGGCTCGATCCTTGAGTCGCGCTTGCGAACGGCCCTGCTCAAGATCAACCCTGGCCCGGACGGGTCACCCTGGCTGGACGACTCGCGACTGTCCGAGGCAGTGTCGTCGCTGACGCGTTCTGAGGTGGGCAAGCTCATCGAGCTCAATGAGCGGATGACTGAGCGCCTTCTTGAGGGTGTGTCGGTGTCGGGTCTGCCGGACTGGGATCAGGGTCGTTCGCAGCGGGTCCGGTTCATCGACTTCGAGCATCCGGAGCGCAATGACTTTCTGGCGATCAACCAATTCAGGGTGGATGAACCTGGTGGCCAGGCGAAGCAGTATGTCGCCCCAGATGTGGTGTTGTTCGTCAATGGCATCCCGCTGGTGGTGATCGAGTGCAAGAGCCCGTATGTCACTGACCCGATGGCTGAGGGCATCAACCAGCTGCAGCGGTACGTTAATCAGCGCGATCTTGGCGCTGCCGAGGGCAACGAGCAGCTCTTCTGGACCAACCAATTCGTCGTCTCTACGTACGGCGACAAGGCTCGGGTCGGAACGTTCACGGCTGGGCCGGAGCACTTTCTGGAGTGGAAGGACGCCGCTCCGATCTCCCGAGACGAGCTCGCCGCCCATCTCGGGAAGCCCGCCGCTGAGCTGACTGGTCAGGAGCTGCTGGTCGCGGGGATGCTGACTCCTGCCAGCCTGCTGGACATCGTGCGGCATTTCACGCTGTTCACGGAGGTAAATGGCCGGCGGATCAAGATCGTCACACGATACCAGCAGTACCGTGCTGTGTGCCGGGCGCTGAAGCGTCTGCGGACAGGAAAGACCCGCGCGGCAGATGGCGAGAGCGATCGGCGGGGTGGCCTGATCTGGCACACCCAAGGATCGGGCAAGTCGCTGACGATGGTGTTTTTGGTCCGCGCGATGCGCTCGGATCCACTGCTGCGGGCGTTCAAAGTTGTAGTCGTAACGGACCGGACGGACCTGGAGAAGCAGCTTGCCGAGACGGCCAAGTTGTCCGGGGAGGGAGTCCAGCGGGGGCGGCGCACCAGCAAGCTTCGGACGGTCCTTGCAGAGAAAGGGCCGGCCCTGGTCTTCGCGATGATCCAGAAGTACCGCGACTCTGACGCTCCCAGTACGAGCGAGACTCGCATGGCCGGAGACGACAAGGACGAGGCGCTCGGTGTCCTCAATACCGACGAGAGCATCGTGATTCTGGTCGACGAAGCGCACCGCTCCCAGACGTCCACCCTGCACGCGAACCTGATGGCGGCTCTGCCGAATGCCGCCAAGATTGGTTTCACTGGCACCCCGATCATGCGCGAGGGCAAGAAACGCACCGACGCCATCTTCGGGTCATTCATCGACAAGTACACCATCCGTCAGGCCGAGAACGACGGCGCCGTCGTCCCAATCTTCTACGAGGGCCGCACCGCCAAAGGTGCGGTGGCTGGCGGCAGCGACCTGGATGAGCTGTTCGAGGACATGTTCATTGAGCACACGCCCGATGAGGTGGAGAAGCTCAAGGCCCGCTACGCGACCACTGGTGCCGTCCTGGAGGCGCCGAACCTCATCGCAGCCAAGGCGAAGTCGATGCTGTGGCACTACGTGTCGACGGTGCTGCCCGGCGGCTTCAAGGCGCAGCTATCGGCGACAAGTCGCCTGGCGACGATTCGCTATCGCGACGCGCTGTTGGCTGCCCGTGACGATCTGGTTGCGCAGATCGATGCGCTGCCGGAGCACCTTGTCAGCGGTGCGGCAGACGGAAGCCTCGACATCGACCGGCTCGACCGGCGCAAGCAGGTTTTGATACGGGCCCTGCCGCGTCGTGACCTCATCTCCATACTGGACTTCGTGCCGGTCATTTCCGGCAGTCACAACGACGACCCGGCCCGGGCCCAGTGGACGGACAAGGCCCGCCAAGACGCGACGATCGCCGACTTCAAGAAGTCCCTTGGTGTGGCGGGGGAGCAGTCCAGCCCGATTGCCTTTCTGCTGGTGCGCACCATGTTGCTGACCGGCTTCGACGCACCGGTCGAGCAGGTCCTGTACCTCGACCGCTTCATCCAGGACGCCGAGCTGCTCCAGGCCATCGCTCGCGTGAACCGCACCGCACCACGCAAGTCGGCAGGTTTCTTGGTCGATTACTTCGGTGTCGGGGCGCATCTGCAGAAGGCGCTGCAGGCCTACGCACCGGAGGATGCCGAAGATGTGATTGGCGCCCTGGCCTCGATCACCGATGAGGTCCCGAAGCTCCGCGACCGTCACGGACGCACCGTGGCGGTGTTCGCCCAAGCCGGGATCGATACCTTCGACACCGCCGAGGACATCGAGGCTTGCGTCGACGTTTTGTCGGATGAGGCGCTTCGCGCCCGATTCGGCGTGGTGCTCAAGCAGTTCCTCACCACCCTGGACACGGTCTTGCCGCGCCCCGAGGCGCTACCGTTCGTGGCCGATGCCAAGCGGCTGGGCATCATCCAGAAGGTCGCGCGCCGTCGCTACCGAGACGATGGGCTGGGCGACTTCGACCCATCCCTGTACGGGGAGAAAGTTCGTGCTCTGATCGATGAGCACGTTACCGCCCTCGACATCGCCACCAAGATCCCGCCGGTATCGGTGACTGACCCGGACTTCCTGGCCAAGGTCAAGGGACTCACCTCGGACAAAGCCAAGGCGTCCGAGATGGAGCACGCGCTGCGCTTCCACATCCGCAAGAACTTCGACGAGGATCCCGCTCGCTACACGAAACTCTCCGAGCGCCTCGACGAGATTCTCAAGACGCTCACCGGTAAGTGGGAGCAACTTAGCCTGGCGCTGGAAGTGCTCCTCGGCGATGCCACCGACGAGTCCGGCGCGACTCGTGTCCATGACGACCCGCTGGTCGCCCGGTTCTACGGCCTCCTAGAGAGCGAGTTCGCCACCGACGCCAGCCTGCCGAGCGAGTTCGCCACCGACGCCAGCCTGCCGAGCGAGATCCGCATCGACATCGTGCATCTTGCCGAAGAGATCGTCATCGAGGTCACCGAACATGCCGGCATCGTTCGCTTCTGGCATAACCCCTATGCCCAGGACGAGCTGCGCAAGCAGATCATCCACACCCTCGACGACCGCGACCTGTTCCCGTTCTCCGAACAGGCCGCCGTCGCCGACAGGGTCATGGAACTTGCACGCGCCAACCAGCCCTTGATCGCGCAGCGCATCGGTGCACGGAGGCCCACATGAGTGGCGCCGTCCTGCACCTCGACGACCTGCGCGTTCCGGTCGAGACCGGAGGCGCCAGCCGGAAGGCTCAACTCACGATCGAGGCCGACGGATCCCTGCGGCTGCGGGCTGCCGTGGACGTCGCGACTGAAGAGCTGACGCAGTTTCTCACCGCAAAGCGCGACTGGGTGTACCGAAAGCTCGCTGAGAAGGAGGTGCTCCAGCACGAGCCCGTCACGAAGGAATTCGTCGAGGGGGAGGGTTTCCTCTACCTCGGCCGAAGCCACCGGCTCAAACTCGCCGACGACGACGGGCCTGCGCGGCTCGAGCGTGGCCGACTTGTCCTGCCACGCTCTGGCATCGGTGAGGAACATGTCATCGCCTGGTACCAGCGGTGCGGTAAGGCTTGGCTTCGACCTCGTGTTTCGTCCTGGGCTGAGCGTGTGCGCGTTGCACCGGTCGCCATTGAAGTGGCCGACCTTGGACGTAAGTGGGGGAGTGCCACCGCCGGACGACGTGTCCGCATCCATTGGGCGACGCTGCAGTTGTCTCCGCCGCTGGTTGACTACGTTCTCGTGCACGAACTTGCCCATCTCCGCGAGGCGCATCACGGGCCGGCATTCTGGCAATTCCTCGGTCGAGTGATGCCTGACTACGACGAGCGGAAGAGGGAGCTGGCTCATCGCGGGGGAGGCCTTTGGTTTGGGGGTGCCTCATGAGGACGACCCTTTTAGAAGCGAGTAGTCCTGCACCAGAGGGAATGTATCTCAGCCAGTTCAAGATCGAGAATTTTCGATCCTGCCTGAACGTCGAGGTGATTTTTCAGCCAACGCTGACGTTGCTGGTTGGTGAGAATAACGCTGGTAAATCCAACGTTATCGATGCATTGCGCCTCGTCACCTTGCCTCTAAGCGGCCGGCGGTCACGGTACTTCGAACGAGAAGACCTTAGCCGCGACCACACGGGTCCGATTGAGCTGACCGCGCGGTATGCAGGTCTGAGCCAATTTTAGCGCGCGCACTACATCGGCGCGCTGGATCTCACGAGCGGTACCGCTTCCTACGTGACTCGGTTTCATCCTCAAGACGACACGCATCCGCGGGGTCGGGTCGAGCAACTGTCGGGTACGGCAGCAGCCATCGACGGCGAGCCGGAAAAGCGTGAGCAGATCAATCACGTCTACTTGGCTCCGCTTCGTGACGCTCAACGCGAGTTGGATTCCGCTTCAGGTGGCCGACTGGCGCACATCATGCAGTACCTCGTCGGCAAGGAGCAACGCGACGAGTTCGTCAAGAAGGCGCAGACCGACCTGGACAAACTATCGAAGCATCCAGCGGTCACTACGACGAGCGAGCGAATACAAGCCCATGTCACGGGGCTGACTGACGCTGTCCGGATGCAGAACGTCGGTATGGCATTCGACCTACCGGAGCTGTCCCGCTTGGCTCGTGGTCTGAGATTGAAGATGTCCGAACACGGCGTCGATCTGGCTGATCTCTCCTCGTCTGGGCTCGGCTATGCGAACCTGCTGTTCTTGGCCACAGTCGTGTTGGAGCTTCAGAACGCCAAGCAATCAGAGCTCACGCTCTTTCTTGTCGAAGAACCCGAGGCGCACCTCCACCCTCAGCTACAGGCGGTGCTGCTCGACTACCTCATGGATCAGGCCGAACGGTCCGTCGCCTACGACAATGATGGGCCGGCTGGTCGCATACAGATCATCGCCACGACACACTCACCAAACCTCGCCAGCGCCGTTGGAACTGCCAACGTCGTCGCACTGCGGTCGTCTGTGGCATCCATCATCGAAGGTGGCCCCTTGGTCAGTCAGACTGTCGCCCTCGCGCTCAGCAGGCTGCCATTGAAAGCTGAGGATCGGCGGAAGATTGATCAGTACCTCGACGTCAGTCGATCAGAACTTTTGTTTACGCAGCGCGCAATTCTGGTGGAAGGCGTCTCGGAAGCGGTTCTCCTGCCAGCCCTCGCACGTCACTGCGTCTTTGCTGGTGGAGAAGAAGTCGACGCCCAAGGCAGGCGCGGTTTCCGCGGGGCATCGGTGATCAACGTTGGAAGTGTTGACTTCTCCCCGTACATCCGACTCTTGCTCAGCGAAGTCGACGGTATACGGCTTGTCGACCACCTGGTCGTCATCACCGACGGCGACCCACCGCTACCGGCATCCAAACCCGGAGAAGCCGGAGACGATGAGTTTGAAGTGGGTGACGGCTCCACCGGCGACGGATGGGGTATGGAGTCCGACGCTGAAGACGATGAGGAAGACGACGAGCCAGTTGTCTACAATCGCGCCGATGAACTTCGCGCGCTGGGCGTGGAACTCAACGCAGAGGACGCCCTCTACGTAGCCGAAGCGCCGCACACGCTTGAAGCTGATCTGCTCGTTAACGGTACTGACAATCACCTTGTCCTGGGCGCGGCTTTGAAGCTGCAGCGACCGAGGTCAGCGGCCAAGTGGCGGAAGATCGTCGACAGCGACGATGCCGCGCAGGCCATGTATGTCAAGCTCCGAACGACCAAGAAGTGGATCAGCAAAGGTCAGTTTGCGCACGACGTCGCTCTTTCGATAAGTCAGGACGCCAGTTTCACCTGTCCTAACTACCTAGAGGTGGCGATTCGCCGAGTCGTGGCAGGTCCGCCGTAGTGTCCGAGACTCTCTTGTTTACTCCTGAGCAGCGAGCGCTGATCGATACCGCGACCTCGACCTACGTCGAGGCCTGTCCGGGTGCGGGCAAGACCCAAGCCATAGTGCAGCGCTTTGTGGAACGGCCAGGGGCAGACAACCCGGCAGACAACCGGCGGGGAGTCGCGCTGGTGTCGTTTACAAACGCGGCCGTCGATGAGGCACGCACGCGGTGCATTGGCCAGCCCGAGTTGGTCCGGGCGCCCAACTTCGTAGGCACTATCGACAGCTTCATCAACCGATTCATCGTCGGTCCCATGTACGTAGACGCCACGGGAATCAGCCCCACCTTCCGGGACACGTGGCGCAACGTCCCAGGCTCGACCTTCGGCGCCAAGTCAGTGCAGGGCCAGTTTCAGCTCGACTGGTTCAGGTTCGACCTCGCTGGAAACGCCACGGTGGACATGACTCGAGTGAAATCCAATCGAAAACATCTGATCAAGAAGTTGAAGCCCTGGGCAACAACAAAAATTGAGCTCGAAGCGTCCGCCAGGTGGAGGCGCAACACCGCACGTGGCGTCATGGATGCGGCGGCGGCTCGACTCTATGCAGTCGATTACTTGGGTGATGCGGTGAAGCGAACGACGCTTGCCGAACTCTTTGCCAGCCGATTCTCCGAGGTGATCGTCGATGAGGTCCAGGATTGCTGCGAGGAGGATATCCAGCTCCTCCAGTTCATTCTCGAAGCGGGCGTGCGCCTGGTTACGGTCGGTGATCCAGATCAAGCAATCTACGCATTTCGAGGCGCGTCCATCGATAACCTGAATGCGCTTCGCGACGTCGTCGCCGTCGGTGATCGTCTCAACGGTAACTTCCGCAGCTCCCCGGCGATTTGCGGTGTCGTCGACAGCCTCCGCAGTACGGCAGCTACGGACACACCACTTGGAAAGTACGCGACGGTCGAGCATGCGGTCCAACTCGTGCCCTACCGAACCCCGGCACAGGCGCGCGAACGAATCGCAGAGGTGGTCGAGCAACACGGCATTGGGCGGATGGACGTCGTGGTTCTCGCTCACGCAGGGAGCAAGGCACGTTCATGCGCGGGCGCTGGGTCGGAGCCAAAGTCCAGCGACAGCAAACTAATCGCCCTAGCAACGGCGGTGCACGTGATTCAAGACGAGAGCGCATCAGCCAGACGGCGGGCCGAGGAACTATCACGGCTGGAGCGCGTTCTCCAGCAACTCGGAAAGGCTGACTCGCGGGAGGCCAGCGAGGACGAGTTCCTAGAAAGGCTCGGGATCTCTGCGCGCGCTTATCGGGAACGAACGCTGCGGCTCGCTATGGCGCTCGATCCACCGTTCGACGCTGCACCGTCGGTGTTCAAAGCCCGGCTGACAGCACAGGCCGACGCACAGCAACTGCTCGGCTGGACGCTGACTGGAGTAAAGAATCCGAACGGAGACATGTGGCCCCACAAGCCGTCTGGCTCTGAGGACTGCTTCGAGTACTCCACTGTTCACGGATACAAGGGCCTGCAGGCGCCAGCGGTGGCCTTGGTGGTCCCTGACCGTCCGACTGGTGTCGACGATGCCGAAGATGGGGTGAGTCTCTGGGCCAGCGGTGAGTCGGGCGAGTCACGGAACGTTCTCTACGTCGGCGCGTCGAGGGCCGAGCAGCTCCTCATCCTTGTCGTCGATGAGTCAAGGTTCAAGGCCGTCCGAGACATACTCGAACGCGACGGCGTGAACTTCAACGTCCACGTCACAAAGGCGTGAATGCAAGACGTCGTATGGGCGCCGCCACCTGGCTGATCGGAGTCGTCCGCCTGCATGGGTTCGATCGGGACGGCGTTCGGCAAGTGATGTGGCGCAACGTGGCAGATTTCGTCTGCTCGACTCGTATGGTGCGCTGCTGCCTCGGCCAATTCGGGTGACGCTTACCGCGCGGTGGCTTAGTGAATCCCGCTCACCTGTATTGTAGATATGTTGAGATGAACGTCAAGGGCACCCTGCCAGTTCACTGGCTGCCTTCCATCGGTGGCACCAGCCGCGCGTATCGGCCTTCGCTGATAGCTCCCCACTTTGTGTCCGCCTGTCCGGTGAAGACGGCAGGCGGCACGGGCACTGCAGCCTTACTCACTGTCTCGAAAGACATCGAGGCTTAACAACTCGCCGTGAATGTCAGTTTCTTCTACCTGCTTAAATGCTTCGGCAACCGCGACGCGGACGTTCTGATAGACGGCCTGGTGTTGCCGGAGCCAGGCAGCCACCCAAGGCGTCCTGGGCGCTTGTATGGCGCAGGACCGCGACAGCGCTCAGGTGTGGATGGCTACCGCGCACGGAGTCATCGGGCTCGTCAACGTGCAGTCGGCCGTTTCGACCGGTGCGCCACTGAAGTTTTCCGTGCTCATCGAACATCACGACCTTGTCGCCGTACATGGCGTCAATCACCTGGTCGGCCGCCAACGGCACCCACGAACGTCGCGGGTTGGTGAGCACGACTACCACGGGGTAGCCATCGATGTCCTTGAGCTGGGCAGCGGCCTCGCTAATCTTCCGCCGTACGGCCTTCAGCTCAGGCGCACGCACAAAACCGCTCGGACTTGACAAGGGCATGGGCGGCGTGTTGAACGACTTGACCTCCACCACTAGCTCGTGGCCAGCAGCTCGGATCAGGTAGTCCGGCTTTTCCCGTACCGAAGTCACGCTGTTGGTCTAGGATCTCGTAGCCCTGCTGCACGAGGTAGCGTTCAAACAGCAGCTCGCCGGGATCGGTAGTCACGGCTATCATAGTGGCACTGGCGGACGCAAGGGCGCGGTTGGGTGGGGGATGCGCGGAGCGGTGGGCGTGGGCGGCATGTACTACCGCCCGAGGAGCTCGACGACGAGCCGTTCGGCATCTTCGGTGGCCGGCGGAACGAGCGGAGGTCCTGGTGACGGCTATGAGCGGATCTACGCCTTGGTCAAGGAGATCGAGGCCAACGCGCAACAGGTGGAGGAAGCCGCTTTGCGGGCTCGACGGGAGACCCTACGGCGTCCCCCATACGCTGCCGGTTATGACCAAGTCGTGCCGATCAGCGCCCTGCGTAGCCTTGGCGGCGTAGTTGATCGCCTTGTCAGCCCATACCGGCTCCTGCTGGGCCGGGTTCCGCGGTGTGCCGATTCGCTTGGCGAGCAGGCGGTTGCTCGCCACACCGACCTTGAAGCCGGTCTCCGGCAGGTCGGGCCATTTTTTCTCCAGCCGGATGACCATGTCACGGCTGAACGTCTTGATTGTGATGCCGGCGAACAGCGCCCTGAAACCGAGCATGATTTCAGTGTGGACCTAATTGTCACGCGCGATGAAGTCATCTGGGGTGGGTCTCCCCGGCAGCCACGAGGGCTGCTGTGACAAGGCATTGGGGCGGAGAAGATTGCGTCAATCCCTGTTCTGGCGGCATGTCAGAACACAGGATAGATTTGGCGCGAATTGCCACGCGTATCACTCAATTAAGGTCGAAGCGTTGCCATCGCGAGCATACGCCGCGTCCCGCTTGAAATTGACATCCCCAAGAAAGGAGTTAACATAGTTGTATGGAGCCAGTAATAGACCAGCCTCGACAAATCGCGAAAGTCCGCCATGTCAGCGATGACCGTACGGCGGTGTACCTTGAGTTGCGGAGCGGATTGACAGCCACCTTCACGTCTGGCTCACCTGTCAACCTGTGTGTTGGAGATGTTGTATTCATCAATTCAGAGGGGAACAATGTCGAGCTTGCACCTCGGGAACTTTGGCGGGAAGAAACTTGGATAGGTGTCGTACGGCTACTGAAAGCAGACAGGATTGTAGTCGACGTCAGTGGAAGACTACGTGTTTGGCCGAGGCCAAGCATTCTTGACCTTAAAGAAGGAAATACCGTAGAGGGACTCGACTCGCTTGGCATCACGGGCATCCTCTCGGACAAACCTGTTCGCTACATTGACTTCACCGCCGAGGAATCGGTCACCGCCGAGTACTTCAAGCAACAGCCAAGCGACTCTCCGTCGTTTGACGATTTCGGAGGATTCCGTGAGATCGTAGATCGTGCGCAAGAGCTCATCGAACTACCACTCCAACGCCACGATGCTTTGATGAAAATCGGTGCTCGTCCAATTAAGGGCGTGTTGTTCACCGGGGAATCCGGAACTGGCAAGACTATGCTTGCGCGTATCGTCGCCAACAACGCTGGGGCCCAATTCTATGAAATTGGTGGACCGCAGGTACTAAGTAAATGGTATGGACAGAGCGAAGAGCTGATCCGAAAAATATTCGAAGACGCTGCCAAGCAGGAACGAGCTATCGTATTCTTTGATGAGATAGACAGCCTTGCGGCTCAACGTAGAGACGAGTCCCACGAAGCATCTCGACGCGTTGTCGGGCAGTTACTGACCTCAATGGACGGGTTCAAGCCCGAGACCAATGTCGTCGTCGTTGCTACGACCAACCGTCCACAGGATATCGATATCGCGTTGCGGCGACCTGGTCGGTTTGACTGGGAAATACACTTTCCGTTGCCTTCTAGGGAAGATCGCGAAGCCATCCTCATTAGTTCTGTGCGCAAACTAAGCGTGGAGAAAGATTTGCCCCACGCATTGATTGCCGAGAAGACGGACTCCTGGTCGCCGGCTGAGTTGGCGGCGATATGGAGCGAAGCGGCGCTACTGGCCGTGCGGGATCAACGTGAGATAATACTGGAGGAAGACTACCTCGGAGGGTTTGAACGAGTTGCGGCCCAACGCTCACGAGTCGCAACTAGCCGACGGACCGAGCGCCAGGAGACGGCCCAGTGACTGGTTGGTGGAAGCGATGGCGGCAGCGTCGGCATGCGGAACCAGCCGCGCAAAGGGCGTTTGGTTTGCGCGAGTTCGTGTACTTAGACGAAGTTAGTGTCATCAGCCTGCTCTCGTGGCGGCTGGGCAAGCTTCCTAGCGAGTTCACAGACACCCTGACTGACTCCACGAAGGCGGAACTAAACTCGAATATTGAAGCCAATGCCGCAGTTCTCAAGTCCAGGGTCGGATCACGTATGGAGTCGAGTCAAACCCAAGACACCAAAGTGCTGAGTAAGGCAACGATCCAGGCGACCTTCAAAAAGCTGTACGATGAGGAAAGAGACTCGCTCGCGTTGAGGCCAATTCTTACAAGCGAGTTGGCGCCTGTCGCCGACAAGGCTAGAAGAATACTCGATTCGCATGTTGGCGACGCGGAAGTGAAACCTTGGAGGATAGCATCCGAGCAACTAGAGCGTGGGCGATTGGTCGAGCTGGAAGTAGAGCTTCAGGCAGATCCCACCTTTCGGTTGAGCGCTATCATTACGACCTTTGCGGAGCTCGTCAACGAAAGCAAGGAACTGCTCGCGCAAATAGGCCAGCAAGGCTTCGAACGAACGATCGAGATCAACCGAGTGCTAGAGAAGCTGATGGCTGGTCTTGTGCCTCTTCGGTGTCGAGCCATTGACTATGCTGTAGCTACTATTGGACAGCAGGAATATCTAATACACCGACGAGCTCTTGAGCAATTGCCTGTGGCCGAGAAGCCTCCAGTCAAGGATCTCTATCTGGTTGGCGTCGCTGAACAGTCGCTATTCTGGAAAGATATCCGACGCGTTCTCTTCTCTAAAGCCCGATTCTGCATTTTGTGTAGGCTTAATCATGATGGTTTGGATGCTTCATGGACACCGGTCAAGTTGGTAGACGTACTTGGCGAAGTTGCGCCGGACCTTGAGCGCCAGATGGAGATATTTGGCTCTGGGGCGCTGAAGGCCATGATGGCAGGCGCCACAGCCCACGGGAACTTCATTGAGCCTCGTATGCGCGCAGTGATGACCTTTGGTGAATTGCTCGCACAGAAGCTTGGGATCGAACTCGACGACAACGACCTCCATCATATTGAAATTCTCGCAAGTGAAACCGCCGACCTCGTGACCTCGGTCCCGGAGAGTCGTAAAGCCTTTACTCGGGTTGCCGAGTTGCTTGCCGGGCGCACCTCAACGGACATGGACCCGGTGATTGTCTCCCGGCTCAGGGTGGAGGCGTGTAAGCAGCATAATCTCTTGCCTGGCGGTTCAGCTGTTCGTGCCGAGACGATCGTCCCTCCAGCGCCAGCCAATTCCCGGGATGAGCGGTTTATCGATGCGGAGATCATTGCAATTTATTGGTAGTTGGTAATGCGGGCCTGTCTACCCTCATCGAGCTGTTCGGGCGAGACGCCGTGTCAATGCATCGCTATCCGTGAGCACGCTCAAAATCTCCTCCGTCACCGTCCCGGGTCGCCGCGCTGCCAGCTACTGTAGACGTCATCGTTCGTGCCCGTGCGTATCTCGCATTTTCACGCCTCGCTCCCGCAGTCGGTTCAGCACCGTCGTCGGATCGACGCTCATCCGCTGCCCGATCCGCGCGAGCGACCAGCCACTCTTGTAGAGTCGCACGGCCTCGTCGATTTGCTCTAGCAGCAAGCCCTGTCGCCGCATCGGCACCTCGCGGCGGTGCAGGATCACGCTGACCGTTCGTCGGTTGATACCAAACCGATCGCCCAGCTCATACACAGTCGCCCCTGCGCGGTACCTTGCGACGAGCTCCTGAACTTGATCAGCCTCAAGCTGTTTGGCTGTGCCTGGCATCCGACGCCTTGGTCGCTGTTGGAGCGGCTCGGTCAAGCTAGGCAACTTCCGCAACAGATCCTCTAGCTGTTTGACCTGCACCTTTGTGTTGTAGTAGCTTCCCGACACCTCCACCATCACAGCCCTACTCGAACACTGACCCGCAAGAACAGCGCAAGAACAGCGCACGAGCAGGTCAGCGAAGGACATACAGTACCGGTAGCGGCGTCTTCCTCCGGGAGGGAGCCGTCTTGCTGCCCGAACAACTCGGTGAGCGGCTCGGGCGGCTCGCGGCTGGTTCTCCTGGCCGATGGCTACGCGGCGGAAGCCCACGAGCGTCTGGAAGGGCTCGGCCAGGTGATCACAGCGTTGGAATTATCGGAATGGTTGTTCAAGATAGAACCCCACCACCGGTACCACCGTGCACCGCCGCCATCCTCGCCGCTTACGTTCGGGCCGGGTGGTGCTGGGTTGTCACCCTCCAGCACCACACACTCGTCCGCCGA
>Ga0136610_1000112_pt1 | contig 18101 bp, 19 predicted proteins | sample AntDrymUQ1342206_2_FD_104804 | JGI IMG/M metagenome (GOLD analysis project Ga0136610, IMG submission 104804) | Polar desert sand microbial communities from Dry Valleys, Antarctica - metaG UQ134 (22.06) | ecosystem: Environmental > Terrestrial > Soil > Desert | place: Antarctica: Dry Valley...
CGCCGGCCAGCGCCGTGCCGGGCAGCAGCCCCATGCCAAGAAGCGCTGCGGCGCCGCGGCCATGACGGCTCTCAAAGTGCGCACAGGTCTCCCCTTTGTCTCTTGGGTTAACGCTGATGAGACGCTTGTTAAGTGGCGAAGGTTCGGGCGGAGAGAAGGTCAGCGTGCGGGGAGGGCGGCCTCGACCGCCGCCCACAGCTTGGGGGCGTCGCCCGACAGGACGTCTCCCGCAGGCAGGCCGGTTGCGTCCTCCACCTCGGCTACCGATCGCTTTGCCGCTTCAGGGTCGAGCCCGGAGCAGTTGACGGCAACGCACCCCACGCGCGCCGGCCTCACCGCGGCGGTCATGTCCTCATAGGCCGTCACCATGGCGGGCAGCGGCGGAAGCGCGGTGTAAGGGGGCTCCTCTATCGCCCTGCGGCCGGCCTGGTGACAAAGCACGAGGGCCTCCGGGGCGCAGCCGTGGAGGAGCCCGAGCGTCACGCCGGCGAAAGCCGGGTGCCACAAGCCGCCCTGGCCCTCGACGATGGCCACATCCGATCCGGGATCACATTCGAGCACGAGCTTCTCGGCAGCGCCGGAAACGAAGTCGGAGACGACGCGGTCGACCGCGATCCCGCGGCCGGCGATGAGGATGCCGGTTTGGCCTGTGGCGACGAACTCGGCGTTGCGTCCGGCAGCGCGCGCAGCGGCCGCAAGCTCGAGCGAAGCCGTCATCTTGCCAACCGCGGCGTCGGTGCCGACGGTGAGGACCACGCGCTGCGGCGCGTCGAGAACCTTGCCCGTGAACAGCGGGATGTCCTCCGGCGGGTCCCGAACGTCCCACAGACGGACGCCGTGATGCTCGGCAAGGGCGACAAGCTCATCGTCGTCGTTAAGAAAGGTGTGAAGGCCGTTGGCGATCTCGAGCCCGGCCTCGATCGCTTCTGCCATCCACGCCCGCCAGTGCCCGGGCAACCACCCCCCGGGGGTGGCAACGCCGAGCAACAGCGCGGTGGGTGCGTGGGTCAACGCCTCGGGTACCGAAGCAACAATCGGGGCATCGCGCCCGAGCTCCGGCAGCACGGCCCCAAGCGAGGCCCCGGCGTGCTCCCTGTCCAAGACCGCTGCGATGTCGTCGGGAGAGTAGCGGATAACCCCGTGCGCCGTCTTCGCATTGCGGGTCGTCAAGTACTCGTCCGCAAGCACAAGCCAGCGCCTTCGGTCGCTCATGGGCTCTCCAGCATCCCAGTCTCAGGCAGGACTCGAAAGCCCTCGCGCGCCGCAGCCCCCCTCAGTCGCAAGTCGAGGCACACGAACAACTCGCCGTGGGGGAGACTCTCCGCCCATCGCAGCGCCGCCGCCAGCTGCAGAGCGTCCCCGGCGCGCAACCGATGGGCGCTCAAGAGACGTTCTGCAAGTCCTCGAAGTCTTTCTGTCGGCCGCATCTCCAACCAGTTGTCGCTCAGCGCCCTCAGGATGAGGCGCGCCTGCTGCTCCTCGGCACCAGTTATTCCACCAGCCCACACCCTCCTGACGAGAGCCGAGGTCACCTCGACGCTCGTCGCCCACCACACCACCATGCCCTCGTCGGCCTGCGCCAGAGGCGCCAGGGTGCCTGTGAATGACTCTTGCAACATCAAAGGGATGAGCGCCGAGGTATCCCAGTACCTCAAGACGTCACCAGCCCTCCTCGCGCTCCTCGATCAGGGCCTCTCTTACGGAACCGGTGGGATCATTCGGTCGGGGAAGGTCCCAGAACTCGTCGGGCAGACGGCCGGACCCAAGGCTGATCTCTCCTCGGCGCTCCATGGCGCTCAGACGGGCCCACCCGGCGCCGGCCTCATGGTCACGTATCGGCACGAGCTTCGCGACCGGCCGCCCGCGCTCGGTCACCACAAGCTCCTCGCCGGCCTTCACGCGGGCAAGGTAGCGGCTAAGACTTGCTTTGAGCTGGGCCACTCCGGCCGTCGCCATCCGGTCACCTTCCGAGAATCTGTCGATGAGATGACCATTATAGTCATCTAATGCTCCGTGGCGATTCCCAGGCCGGGGCCCGGTGGCAGCGTCATGGTCCCCTTCTCATAGGTCACTCCCGGGTACGGATCGTGGGCCAGCAGGAGCGGGCCGTCGATGTCGGCATGGTCTACGAGAGAGGCGAGGCTGGCCTCGGCCGTGCCCGAGACTCCCGACACGAGGTCGCAGCCGAGCATCACCTCCAGGCCGAGAGCCCGGGCGGTGTGGACCGCAGCCACGGTGGCCCCGATGCCGCCCGCCTTGCGGAGCTTGAGATTGACGCCGTCGACGACGCCCGCGAGGCGCGCCACGTCGTCTGAGGTCGTTACGTCCTCGTCGGCGAAGATCGGGATCGACGACGCCTTCGTGACGTCACGCAGCGCGTCATGGTCACCGGCCGGGATGGGCTGCTCGCAGAGCTCGATGTCGAAGCGCGCGAGGGCGGCGAGCCGCTCGATCGCCTGTTCTCCCGACCAGCCTTCGTTGGCATCGATCCGCAGCTTGCCTCCGAACACTTCCCTGATTACCGCAACGGCGTCGACGTCGCCGTCGAAGCCGACCTTCATCTTGAGGACAGGGTGATCTGCGTACGCCTTCGCCCGCTCCTGCATGACCTCGGGGGCCTCGATGGAAAGGGTCACCGAGGTCGGGGGCAGCTCTCTGCCGCCGAGCCCGAGCAGCTCGGCCACCGAGACACCTGCGCGCTTGGCGGCGAGGTCGTGAAGGGCGATGTCGAGCGCCGAACGGGCGGCCCCAGGGGGCAGCAGCTCCTTTACGCCCGCCAGATCGAACGGCCCGGCAAGCCGCCCGAGATCGACCGATTCGAGTTGCGAGATCACGGATCCGACCGACTCATCCCAGCGCCCTGCGGGGGAGACCTCCCCGAGGCCGGTCGTGTGGCCGAAACGAACGGTCACAAAGACATTGTGGGCCACCTCCCACGCCTCGCGCGCGATGACGAAGCGGTGACCGAGCTCGAGCTCGACCGCCTCTGCCTCGAGGGACCAGGGGTGCGAAGTCACGACGGCTAATGACACCACAGGAGCGCTGCAATCAGAACCCGAGGCACCAAACGTGTGGTCGAACTCAGATCAGCTTCAGCTGCTCGGGGCGTGCGCGCCGTTCGGCCCGTTCGGCGTGTCCGTGCGACTCCGACCGTGCGCGGCGGTGCGGTAGCGGCTTCTTGATCCCTCCTGCGGCGTTTACCATGCCGGCCACCCGTCTGCTGATTTCGTTCTGCTCGGCCTTGGACGCATAGGCGGACGGGTACATCGACTCGTACTTGGGAACAAGCTCCGGATAGGTCTCGCCCAGCCACGACATGTAAACCTCTTTCACACCGGGCCGAAGGTGCAGGAGTATGGAGGTCACGTAGGTTGCTCCCGCATCGACCGCAGCTCTCACCACCTCTTTCATCCCTGCGACATCGTCGGTGATGCCGGGAAGTATCGGGGCAATCATCACGCCGCACGGGATCCCGGCTTCGTTGAGCTTTCGCACAGCCTCCATCCGCTTTCTTGGGTGCGGCGTGCCGGGTTCGGTCTTGCGCCACGCATCGGCGTTGAGAGTTGGGATCGAGAATGCGGTCGCGACGTCGGTCACCCGCCCAGCGTCGACGAGGAGGTCGAAGTCGCGCAGGATCAAAGTCCCCTTGGTCAGGATCGAAAACGGATTGCGGTACGAGGTCAGGGTCGCAATGATGCGTTGCATGATCTTGTAGCGGCCCTCGGCCCGTTGGTAGGGGTCGGTTGCGGTCCCCATGGCGATGTGCTCGCCCTTCCAGCGCTTAGCCCGCAGCTCTTTGCCGAGCAGTTGGGGCGCGTTCACCTTGACGACTATCTTGGTTTCGAAGTCCCGCCCCGCGTTCATGTCCATGTAGGTGTGAGTCGAGCGCGCGAAGCAGTAGGTACAAGCGTGGGAACACCCGCGGTAGGGATTGATCGTCCAGTTGAAAGGCAGATAGCTGCCGGGAACGTGGTTGATGATCGATTTGGCCTCGACCTCGATGAACTCGATCCCCCTGAAATGAGGGGTGTCGAAGGTGCGCCGTCGAAGCTCGAAGAGCCGTTCTCCATCCATGGTCCCGGCAGTATAGAACATACGTTCGAGCATAGCCCCCGCGACCACGGCAGAGGGGGCCAAAGGCCCAGAGAATGTTCCTGCAGGGAGGGGGCATACCCCCCACATGCGGGTGGCAGCAGGCATCAGGCGCCTACCCTTCGGGGAGCGGACCGCGCGTGCGGAGATAGGGGATGAGCTCGACGGCCACTATCGCGGTCATGATCAGCAGCGCACCGATCCACCCGGCGATGGTCAGGGTCTCGCCGTTCAAGAGGAAGGCGAACAACCCGGCGAAAGCGGGCTCGCTCGCGAGGATGAGCGCGGTGCGCGCGGGCGGTGCGTGGCGCTGGGCGTACGTCTGGACGAAGAAACCGAGGGCGGTCGCGAGCAACGATGTCACCGCGAGCGCGCTCCATACCGGTGCCGCACGCGGTACTTCGAGATCACCCGACAGCCCGGCGACAGCAAGACAAAAAACGCCGCACCCCAGAAGCTGCACACCAAGGAGGGATCCGACGTCGTACCGTTCAACGGCGCGGTCCGTCGCAAGTATGTGAAGGGCGAACGAGCAAGCAGTCAGGACGACCAGACCGTCCCCTATCAAACTCACGTCCTTGCCTGCGCCCGACAAGAGGAACAGCCCCACCGTCGAGGCGCCGGCCGCCGCCCATGCGGGCGCTCCGGCGCGTTGTCCGAGCAGCACCGCGCCGAACACCGGTGTGAGAACGACGAAGAGCCCGGTTATGAACCCGGCGTTCGAGGCGGTGGTGCGGGCCAGGCCGAGGGTCTGGGTTATGTACCCGGCGGTGAGCCAGACGCTCATGAGCGCTCCGGCGCGCCATCCACTCCACGACAGGCGCCTCAACCCACGCCCGAACACGAGGGCGACGACGAGCCCTGCGGAGGTAAAACGGTAACCGAGAAACGCCATCGGTGGAATGAGTGCGATGGCGTCCTGCACCATGACGAAGGTCAGTCCCCAGATAGCAGCGATCCCGATGAGCGCGACTTCGGTGAGATGGCCGCGCCGTCTGGCACCGGTGCCGGCACCCGCCTCGGTCGCCGGCAGTAGCATCGAGAAGAGCTTCACGCCTGCATCGTCGCACCCCAGGCGGCTCCCAGACGCCTCGGCCCGGTTGAAGCTCCGCCATGCGGGTATCGTCGCTCGCAGGGGAAAAGCAGAGGTAAGAAGGAGGAGTTGCCTGGGTGATTGAGTGGTGACTAAGCAAAGCGGGGATCGGATGGGCGCCGGCAACACCCCAGACTCGAGCACACCCGGCAGCCCACCGCCCTATGGCGGACACGGTCCATCCACGGCGACCATCATTCGCATGGTGATGACGGTCCTGGCGACCCTGCTGCTCGCCTACTGCGCTTATCTGGTTCGCTCGGCGATCCTTCTCGTCGTTGTTTCGGTGTTCTTGGCGGCGGGGTTCGACCCCGCCATCCGCCGCATCGAGCACTTCGGACCATCGCGGGGGCAGGCCGTCGCCATCATGTTCGTCACGGCACTCATTGCCGTGACGGCATTCGTCTTCGCGGTCGCTTCCCCGCTCGTCGAGCAGGTCACCAACCTCGTGACCGATTTCCCCACCTACGTTCAAGCCATATCGGAGGGCAACCCACAGGTACGGGACTTCGTGCAAGACAATCAGATCCCAGAAAGAGTGCGTGAAGCAACTCAGAATATTCCAAGCGCGGTGAGCAGCTCGTTCGGCAGCGTCCTCGGGGTCGCAGGATCAATACTCGGCGGCCTCTTCAGCCTCATCACCGTGCTTGTGCTGACGATCTACTTCTTGCTGAGCTTCTCCAGGCTGCGCGAGGGTACTTTGCGGCTCATTCCCCAAAGCAGGCGGGCCCGTGCCCAGCAGCTTGCCGATCCGATCATCGGCAAGATCGGAAGCTACATCGAGGGACAGATTGTGATAGCCCTTCTCTCCGGCGTGCTTGCCTTCCTTTTCTTGACCCTCCTCGGCGTGCCGTTCTCCATTGCGCTCGCCCTGTGGGTGTTTCTTGCGGGCCTTGTGCCTTTGGTCGGAGCGACGATCGGGGCGGTCCCTGCCGTCATCGTGGCCTTCTTCTCCTCCGTCGGAGTTGGGATTGCGGTAGTGGTGTACTTCCTCATCTATCAACAGGTCGAGAACTACTTGGTAGCTCCGCGCATCATGAACGCAGCCGTTGATGTCTCGCCCGCCGCCGTTCTGCTTGCCGCCCTCATCGGCGGCACGCTGCTCGGCTTCATCGGTGCGCTCATGGCCATCCCCGTCGCTGCATCGATCAAGCTCATCACCCAAGAGGTGCTCATTCCCAAAGCCGAAAGGCACTAGCGAGGCGCTGCGCCCGGGCCGGTTCCCGGTGTCGTTGCCCTGTAGGATCGCAAAGGCTGTTCCGGCTTTCACGAGAAGGGGGGGCGATGGCGACCGCCAGGATCGAGCCGTCCACAATTGCAGCCGAGGGAGAAATGCTCGAGCAGTGGTTGGACTACCATCGGGCGACCTTGGAGATGAAGTGCGAGGGATTGACTCCCGAGCAGCTTCGACTCCGGGCGGTGCCCCCCTCGTCGCTCACGCTGCTTGGGCTCGTCCGTCACATGACGGAGGTGGAGAGCAGCTGGTTCCACAACATCTTCCGAGGGGAAGACTTTCCGGCCCCTTACTCCACGGACGAGGACCGAGATGGTGACTTCAACGACCTCGACGGTGCGGAGCCGGATGAGGTGTTCTCGAGGTGGCGCGCCGAGTGCGACTACTCCCGAGAGGTGACCCGAGCAGCATCCCTAGATGCGATCGCAGCCGCCAGCGACGGCTTCCGCGACCAGTTCTCAATGCGCTGGATCCTCGTGCACATGATCGAGGAGTACGCCCGTCACAACGGGCACGCCGACCTTATCCGCGAAGCGATCGACGGCGCGACGGGAGACTGATTCGCCCGAGCCCCAACGGACCTTACTCAAACTCTTGCGAGCGGCCCCACTACCCCGGCAGCTCGTGGTGGCCGGTGGGTTCATCGTTTGCTTCGATAAGCGCGCTACGGATCACGTCGGCCTCGCCGGGCGGGACCCAGCGCGCAATGGAGTCCGCCACCGAGCGCGGCGTGATTGGCAGCGACGCCGCCCTGAGCGTTAGAACCGTCTTGTACACGAAGCTGCGATAGGCGCCGGGAACCCTCAGCCCCGCCACCGTCCCTCGTTCGCGCCACTCGGTTTCAAGCGCGGCAAGAGCCGGTTCCTCCCACCACGGGGGCGCAGGGGGCGCGTGCGGGTTCGGTTGGAGTGCAGCCTCCGTGCGGAGAGGCACGACGTTGACGTGGGTCGATCCGGCGCGCCTCCACTCCGGAGCGGAATGGTAGTCGGGCTCATAAAGCAGGCGCTTGCGACTAAGAGCCGAGAGATCTTTTGGGCCGTTGACGTGCATTACGAGACGAAGGGTTCGTCCCAGCTCGTCGGGAAGGTTGCCTGCATTCCGGTAGTCAAGCGCATCCCGCACTGATAGACGCAGCGCATGGGAAGGAGGGACAAGGCCGTCCGGGGAACGGCGGCGCCTGAGCTCGAGCTCGAGGTCGGAGGTGCTCATCAGGTACCAGCCCTCGGCAAGCTCCTCCTTGGACTCTCCCATCGATGGGTCGTCAGGCACGGGGGGGCCTTGTCTTCATGAATCCCGCGAACATCACCGTGACCCCGGCGAGGAGACCCACGGAAAAGACCAGTCCCTGCCCGTAGCGGGCAAATCCACTCGCCACGGCTACGACGATCGTCCCGGCTGCAATGAGGATGTTCGCTTGAGCAAGTCGCCGCATCTGCTCCCCTGCCTTGTTCCTGAGCGTCCAGGACGATCTCAGTGCAGCCCCCGCCACCACGAGGAAGCCGGTGAAGGAGAAGTAACGCGACAGGGTTCTCACAGGCCCCGGCATGACCTCGCTCGCGCGCGGGATGCCGCTGGTTGCAAGTCCTGCGCGATCGAGATCCGCTGCAAAGACCTCCCCCGCTGCCCACAGGCCGGCAATCAAGACGACCACGGCGGCGATGTGCGCGACGCGCCTTGATGCGAGGAGGTAGATCGATCCCAACGCAAGCACAGGAACATTGACGATTGCGCCAAACAGATAGTAGATGCGGAATACCGGCGCACTCCAGCCGATCAATAGACCCAATGCGGCGGCAAGCGACGCCACGGCAAACATGGCGAGGGCGACCGACCACACAAGCAGGTTGGGCCTGCGCCTGCTCACCCAGCCGCGCGCAAGCGTTCCAGAAAAGATGCCGCTGACCGCGGATGCGGCCGCAGGAAAAAGCCACATCGCCGCCGGCTCCCTCAGCAGGTAAGCGCGAATCCTCGCCCTCTGTCTCCGCTTAGTTTAGGGCTCAAAGGGGCCGATCGAAAGGTAGAGACATGAGCGAAGAGGGCGGTAGCGGGCCGGGCTCAGCAGGACCACAGGAACAAAGGGGGACGAACATCGACAAGGACCCCAGCGAGTGGACAACTGGAGACGAGCCCATGACGGGCGCCCAAGCCTCCTACCTCAAGACACTGTCGGATCAGGCCGGCGAGCCCTTCGACGAGTCGTTGAGCAAAGCGGACGCATCCAAGCGCATCGATGAACTTCAGGACAAGACGGGGCGCGGCCGAACCTGATGAGCGCGCTCGCGCCGAGTGAGGTTTCGGGGGCCGGCACCTCAGGCCGCCGCCTCGACCGGCGGGTGCTGCTGCTGTGGTGGCTTGGCGCTGCGATCTGGGCGGTGGCCTTTCTGGCCGCTGAGGCGGTGCTCGGAGTGGTGTTCGACCCTCCTCTCATTCTCCTTGCTGCTCTCGGGGCGATCGTCGTCGCCGTCGCGGCCCTGCTGCCGTTCCTGCGATATCGGCGCTGGCGCTACGACATCCGCCAACGCGATCTGTCGTTGTCCAAGGGCGCCCTGTTCTACGTGAGGACACTGATCCCCTTTGATCGAATCCAGTTCGTCGAATCCCGACAGGGGCCATTGGACAGGGTGCTTGGCCTCAATCAGATCGTCGTCTACACCGCCGCAGGTAGGGCAGGCCACATCCCAGGACTGGACGCTACTCAAGCCAATCGGTTGAGAGAGGAGCTCTCGAGAGTTGCAGGAACCCTCAGCGTCTGAGGGGCGCCGGCTCAATCCGGCGGCAATTCTGGTGTGGACGCTCGAATCAGCGGGACGCTTCGGCCTTGCGTTCGTGCTTCCCGCCCTCAACCTGGATGGTTTCTTCAGGTTGATTGGCCTGGTCGGGCTTATCGCGATTGTGGCTCCCTCGATCATTCGCTACCTGCGCTTTCGTTACGAGCTCACCGAGGATTCGCTCATCGTCCAGGGAGGGCTGTTGTTCCAATGGCGACGGGTTATCCCGCTGGCGCGCGTCCAAAGCGTCGAGGTCGTGCAGAAGCTCCGTCACCGCATGTTCGACGTCGTCGAGCTGCGGGTGGAAGCCGTCGGGGGGCGGCAGACCGAAGCCGCTCTCGTAGCGCTCGATGAGAAGGAAGCCGACCGGGTACGTTCGATCTTGCTTCATCGATCGCAGGAGGCGGCGGGCGATGCCGGCGCGCCTGAGCCGCCGCCCCTAGCCCGCCTCGAAACGAGGGACCTCCTGCTTGCAGGAGTGACCGGCGGCAGGGTTGCGATAATCGCGCTGCTCCTCGGCTATGGGCAGGAGCTCTTGCCTGAAAGCCGGGTGGGGGCTCTTGTTGAGCAGGTCGCGACCTCGGGATCTAGGGGCCTCCTGGTCCTGATCGCTTCGGTCGCGGCCGTGCTTGCCGTTTCCATAGTGGTCTCGCTGATTGCCACGGTCTTCGTTTACTGGGAGTTCACGGTCAGACGGGAGGACGACAGATTGGTCGTCACGCGTGGGCTGCTCGAGCGCCGGCGCTCCGCTGTGCCTTTGCACCGCGTCCAGGCCGTCGTTATGGAGGAGAACATGCTGCGCCGGCTGCTCGGTCTTGCTTCACTGACTGTCGTCACGGCGGGACAGGCCGGCTCCCAGGATGAGCGACAGGAAACGAGCACGTTGCTGCCCATTGGGCGCCGAGCCGCTGCTCTCGATCTTGCCGCCAAAGTGCTCGAGGCCCCCCCGGACATCACAGAGCTGCGTTTGACACCAGCGCCGGCGCGCGCCCTGTTGCGCCGCCTGACCTACGTCGTCTTGCCGGCCTGTGGCGCCGGCGTCGCACCCTTCTTCTCATGGGTCGCAGGAACCACCGGTCTCGTCGTGGTCATGGCCGCAATCCTTGTTGCCGTTCTCGGATGGCGCGCCCTCGGCCACCGGATCGAAGGCGGATACATCGTTGTTAGATCGGGCGCCCTGGTGCGGCGCACGACCATCGTGCGTGTCGCCAACATTCAGCATCTGCAACTTACGGTGTCGCCAACCCAGCGCCTGTACAAACTAGGGACGGTGCGGATTCCGACGGCCAAGGGAAAGCCGCGCGCCGTCGACCTCGACCGGCCGCAAGCTGAAAGTCGTTACGCGACGCTCACCGACAAGCTGCTTAGCCACTAGGTTCCCGGGCCTGGTACTACAAGGGACTTACCGGTGTGGGGCCGGTCTCGTGCTCCTGAACCGTGACGAGCGCCGCTATGACTTCGGCGCCATAGCGCTCGATCTTCGTGGGCCCGACCCCTTGAATCCTGGCGAGCTGGATCTTGTTGCGGGGAAGATAGGTGGCGATGTCGCGCAGCGTGCTGTCGTGAAAGACGACGTAGGCCGGGACACCGTCGTCCTTTGCGCGCGCAGCTCGCCACTTCTTGAGAGCGCCGAAGATAGGGCCCTCAGCGGATGGGTCGGCGGCGGGACGCCCCGCCCTTTCGCCGGGCAGGGGTGAGGTTGCGTGCCCGAGCTCCTGTAGGAAGCGGCTCGGCCTCTGCTTGCCGCCCCCAACCCACGTCATGCACAGGTGACGCTTCGCTCTCGTCACGCCGACGTAGAAGAGCCGGCGCTCCTCGTCGATGGATTCGTCGCTCAACGACCGTTTGAACGGAAGCTCCCCTTCTTCGAGCCGGGGCATGAACACGGCGTAGAACTCGAGTCCCTTGGCCTTGTGATAGGTAAGCAGGTGAACGCCGCGCGCGTCACCTTCACCCCCGAAGCGTGCGGCAACGTCGGCGACGAAGTCGGCAATGGTCCTGGTACCGTCGTCGAACTCCTCGGCAAGATGAACGAGACGGGCAAGATCTTTCTGACGCGTCGTCTCCTGGTCGCCAAGCCCCTCGGGCAGCGGCTCGACCAAGCCCTCCGCCTCCGCCGCGTCGCGCACGCGAGTCGCAACATCTGCGCTGCGGGAGCTCTTGAGCCGCCCGAGCATCCGGCGCGCGGCAGTGCGCTTGAGAAAAGCGCCACCCGAGACCTGATAGGGCACACCCGCTTCGGCAAAGAGCTCCTCGAAGTCCTCGGAACGAAAGTTGGCGCGGTAGAACAACGCCATGTCGTTGTAGGCGATGCCGTCGTCGGCATGAAGCGCACGGACCCTCTCGACGATGAACCGCTGCTCGTCCTCGAGCGTTGCAAAGCCCCTTGCGTCCGGCTCACGGCCCGGCGGGAGCGTCGCCGTGAGCACTTTGGCTGCACCGCCGAGCTGAGGCACGAGCCGGTTGGCGGCATCGAGGATCTGAGGGCTCGAGCGGTAGTTGGACTCGAGCCGCACTACCGTGGTTCGGGCAAAACGCTTCGGCATGCCAAGGAGGTGATCGGGGGTCGCTCCGGTAAACGAGTAGATCGACTGGTAGTCGTCGCCGACGACACAGATGTCGTCGCGTCCTCCGAGCCACCTTTCGAGCAGCGACTGCTGCAGAAGGTTGACGTCTTGGTACTCGTCTACCGTAAAGGATGCGTAACGTGAGTGAAAGCGGTCGCGCGCGTAATCGTCGACGTCGTACATGCGAACTGCGAGCTCGAGCAGATCCTCGAAGTCGACGAAGCCCTTCTCTGCCTTGCGGCGCTCGTAGGTCGCAAACACGCCGTGCATGAGATCGGCAGGAATCGGAGGCTGGTGCCCATTCAAGGACTCCATGTAGCTTTCGGGGCCAAGGCGGCGGTTCTTCGCCCACTCGATCTCCGTGGCGAGATCGGCGGCGGGGCGGAACCGGTATGGCTTCGGCAGGCGGTTGGCGATCTGTCTGAGCGCAACCGCCTTGGTCGGAAGGACACGCCCCACGGGTTCGGGGGCGAGGTGGTGGAGCTGCGCAAGCGCGGCGGCGTGGAAGGTCTGGGTGCGGACCCCCCCGGCGCCGAGCGCCGCCAGGCGCGCTCGCATCTCGCCGGCGGCCTTGTCGGTGAAGGTGACGGCAAGAATGGAAGCGGCCCCGAAGGCCCCCGTGGCCACCTGGTTTGCGATACGCCTGGTTATCGTCGTCGTCTTGCCGGAGCCTGCTCCCGCGAGTATGCAAACCGGCCCGCGCACGGTCTCGACCGCGCGCCGCTGCTCGGGGTTGAGCCCGGCGAAGATGGCGTCATGAGACACCGCCTCACTCTAGTTGCGGTCTGCGACGGGGGCCAGGACCCGAGTGGGTTTGCAACACCGGGCAAACTGAAAAGGTGTGAGCATGGACGACGAGAACAGGGTCCTTCTGAGCCGGAGACAAAGCCTCGAGGCAAGGAATCTCGAAGGCGAGGCGGTCCGCCTCTCTGTGGCCATCGCCAAGAAGCTTTACCGGTGTCCCGGCTGCGGAGGGCGGATCGAGGTCGGGGCCGACCATGTCATCGTTCGCTATCCGGAGTCGGACCCGCCCTTCTACCAGCACTGGCACAGAACCTGTGCACTAGGCGATCTCATTCGCTCCCTTCGTGAGGTCAAAGCAGTGGCGGGCGAGCCCGCCCTCAGCCCAGGGACGCGCCGCAGGAAGGCCAACCAAAGGCGGCGCCGGCGCTAGACCCGGTCGAGCACATCCAACGTGGCATGAGGCAGGATGAGAGGAGCAAACCATGGTGGAACGACGCCGGGTGTCTTCGGGATCGCCCTACGAGGACAGGATTGGATTCAGCAGGGCCGTGAGGATCGGCGACAGAGTCGTGGTCTCCGGCACGGCGCCGATCCAGCCGGATGGGTCTTGCGATTCCGACCCCGAGGTTCAGGCCGCCCGCTGCCTCGAGATCATCGTCTCCGCCCTTGCAAAGGCGGGGGCAGGCCCGGAGCACGTGGTGCGGACCCGGAGCTACCTCGTCGATCCGGCCGATCAGGACGCCGTCGGGCGGGCTCACGGCAGAGTCTTCGGCGGCGTGCGCCCGGCATCGACCATGATCGTGGTTGCCGCCCTGCTCGACCCCCGGTGGAAGATAGAGATGGAAGCCGAGGCAGTGATCGGATAGAGAAGCAACAGACCGGGAGGACTTGGATGAAGCTCGAGGGCAACCAGCACAGAGGGCTCACGCCGCCACCCGGGCCCCGTGGCGCCGGCGGTCGGGCCACGGCTCCGATGGCTTCTCAATGAGCTCCGGACTCGACGCGCTCGTTCATCGCCTTCGCCCGGCGGCGGCCGAGCCCGAGGGCGCGCTCATCCTGACACACGGGCGCGGCGCCGACGAGAGTGACCTCCTCCCCCTGCTCGACGCGCTCGACCCCGAGCGGCGGCTCGTCGGGGCGGCGCCGAGGGCCCCGCTGCAGCTTCCGCCGATGGGCTACCACTGGTACGTCTCGGGGGCCGTCGGCCATCCCGACAAGAAGACATTTCTTGAGACTTGTGACTTGCTCGGCTCATGGCTCGAGGCGTGGGCGCACGAGACCGGTGTGCCGATCGAAAGGACCATCCTCGGCGGCTTCTCCCAGGGCACGGTCATGGCCTACGCGCTGGGTCTCGGCCGGGGACGTCCGCAGCCTGCCGGGCTTGTGGCCTTCAGCGGGTTCCTGCCTGAGGTGGACGGCTTTGAGCTCGACCTCGAGGATCGCTCGGGGCTTCCCGTCGCCATGGGACACGGCACCTACGACGACATCATCTCGGTCGACTTCGGCCGTGCCGCCAAGGCGCGACTCGAAGCGGCGGGAGCGGCCGTTACCTACAGGGAGTCACCGATGCCGCACGCCATCGATCCGGGTTTCCTGAGGGAGCTCCCTGCCTGGGTGAGATCCGTCATCGCAGGGGCGGCGAACGCTTAGGCGAGGCTGCACCCCATTGCCGGTCTGTGCGAGGCTTGGCTCATGCAGCGCATTCAGGCTCAGGTTCTGATCCCGGGCTCGGGCGAGCCCGTGGAAGACGCCTCCGTCCTCCTCGACGGCGCGCGGATCGCATATGCAGGGCCTTCGAGCGGCGCGCCCCGAGCCTCTGAGGTCACGGCCACCTACGAGGTGCCCGTCGTCATGCCGGGGATGTGGGACACGCATGCGCACTTCCTTGGCGTCACGGGGCTCAACCTCGAGGACCTCGTCAGGATCCCCCCGCAGGTGTCCTCGGCGCGCGCGGTCAAGGATGCGGAGGCCGCCTTGATGGCCGGGTTTACGAGCATCAGGGAGGCCGGCGGGCTCGGGGTTCATCTCGCCCGCGTCATCGACGAGGGCACGATCAGGGGCCCAAGCGTCTATGCGCCGGGGGCGATCATCAGTCAGACGGGAGGACACGCCGACCTTCACGCCTATCCGCTGGCGTGGATGCACGGCTACGCCGAGTCCGGCGGCTTCATGCACCTTGCGGACGGTGTGCCCGAGTGCCTCAAGGTCGTCCGGGCGCAACTCAGGCTCGGGGCGAAGGTCATCAAGGTGTGCGCCTCCGGCGGCGTCCTGAGTGAGCTCGACGATCCCATCCACCAGCAGTTCTCGGACGAAGAGCTGAGGGCGATCGTGGGCGAGGCCAACCGGGCGGGACGGATCGTCATGGCGCACTGTCATGGCCAGCCCGGCATCATGGCCGCCCTGAAAGCCGGGTGTCACACGATCGAGCACGGTAGCTACCTCGACGAGGCGGCCGCCGACATGATGCTCGAGCGCAGCGCCATCCTGGTACCCACCCGCTTCGTGATCGAGCGGCTGGTGGGCGCCGCCAAGGACTCCGGCCTTCCCGACTACGCCTACCGCAAGGCGGTCGACATCGCCGACCGGCATCTCGAAGCCATGAGGCTCGCGGTCGCCAAGGGCGTTCGGATTGCCCTCGGCACCGACATCGCCACCTCAGGGGCCGACAGCGGCGTGCCCTGGGGCATGCACGGGGGCGAGTTCCCGCACCTGGTAGAGGCGGGCATGACCCCCCTGCAGGCGATCGAGTCGGCAACCGCCAACGGACCGCTGACCCTCGGCCCCGAACAGGCACCGCCCTCGGGCCGGCTCCAAGAAGGGCTCGACGCCGATGTCATCGCGCTCGCGAGGAACCCCCTCGACGACGTCGGGATCCTCTCCCACGCCGCCAACGTCACGATGGTGTGGAAGAAGGGTGAGCTCGTGAAAATCTCGCCCGATCAATCCTCGCCTTAACTGAGAAGCGGGTGCGCCGATGACCCTTACAACCTCCTCCCCGGCGCCATCCCTTGGAAAAGAGTGGCTGCAAGGGAGGCTAGCCTCCGGCTGCGCGGGGTAGATAAGCGGGGCTAATCAAGCACGATCGGATCGACAAAGAGAGAGGAAGCGTCATCGCGCTGCCAACGTTGCTCGCAGGCCCCATCCTTCGGCGTTGCGAGGCGAGCCGGGTCTGTATCTGGCTTGCGACCTCCACGCCCGTAACCGCAAGCGCCGAGGTCTTCAGGTTCGCTTCCCAGACGCATGGGGAGCTCGAGCAGGTCGGCTCGGGTGACCCCAAGTCGGTCAAGGCCGGGAGGAATCTCTTCGTGCACCTGATCCCGGCGATGCCCGACGCTGATGCCTTTCCCACCGACGAGTTGCTCGCCTACGACATCGAGATCACGGTCGATGGATCAGAGCCCGAGAGGCTCGCAGATCTCGGCCTCCTCGATGGGCCGGTAAAGCTCACCTACGAGGACCTTCCGCTGCCGACCTTCTTCATTCGCAAGGATCTTGCTGCGCTCAATCTGCTGCACGGCTCCTGCCGACTCTTGCACGGAAAGGGTGAGGACTCACTCGTTGCGGGCGACGAGGTTCTCGAGCGCCACGCAAGAGATGTGACACAGAGGCCGGGAGCCCTCTTTTTCACAGGAGATCAGATATACGCCGATGAGGTCGCCGGGGCGATGATGGAGCACGTAACTCGTCTCGGCGCAGCCATGCTCGGACCCGAAGACGACACCTCGGTTCCCGGCATGCCGCCGCTGTCGTCCATTCCCGTCAATGGACGCCAGGAGCTCACCGCCGACAAGGCCAAGTTCACGTCGGACAAAGCAAGCAACCACCTGATGAGCTTCGGCGAGTTCGCCGGGATGGCGCTAGCAACGCTTAGCAACGTCGGGTGGCCGGAGACATTCCCTTCGTCCGAAGAAGCCATCCCGATGATCCCGGGACAAAGGAGCGCAACGCTCAAGGCGCGCCGCAAGTACGACAGCGAGGTGGCAGATCTCGAGACGGCACATCGATCCATGCCCCGTTTCAGAAGGGTCCTCGCCAACATCCCCGTCTACACGATGTTCGACGACCACGACGTCACCGACGACTGGAACCTAAACGGCAACTGGCAAGGCAACGTTCGAGGCAGTGCATCCGGAAGGCGCATCGTGGCCAACGCTCTTGCCGCCTTCTGGACGTTTCAGGGCTGGGGCAACGATCCCGATCTCTACGACGACTCGTTCATCGACACCGTGACGGGCTTCTACGGCGGAGGGGGCACGGGCCCTGAGGAGTTTGAGTCGGCGCTATGGGACTTCAGCGGCTGGAGCTACCACGCTCCGACGAATCCCCCGGCCATAGTTTTGGACACCCGGACTCAGCGTTCCTTTGACAGCCCAGAGGGTGCGGCCCGTCTCATGAAAGACAGCGAGATGGCGAGGGTCAAAGACCTCGTTAGGGCCTCCGGCTACAAGCCTGAAGCGCCGCTGATCCTCGTCTCTGCCGTGCCGGTGTTTGGGCTCGAGCTACAGGAGCGGCGTCAGAAGTTCCTCGTCGACAAGGTCGGCCCCTACGAGATCGACTTCGAGGCGTGGCACTCGAACCTGCATGGGTTTGTCGACTTCATGCATCTTCTGATCGACGAGCTCGAGCTGAAATCGTGTGTGCTGCTTTCGGGTGACGTTCACTATGGGCTCAACGCGCGCGCGTCATTCTCAATCGAGGACAAAGAGCTGCCCTTTGCGCAGCTCGTCAGCAGCAGCCAAAAGCACAGCGGCGAGATGAGCAAGACGGCGCTCAACCTCCTGGGGAAGCTGGTGAGCAAGGAGCACGAGCGAGTCGGCTGGGATCGGCCCCCCAAAATGGACGGCGCTTCTTCCGGCTTGAAGGATCGCATCGCGAGGAAGCCGGCCAACACCGACGAATGGTCGGAGGATTCACCCGTGTTTCTCGCTCCGAAGCGCGTGCAGCAGATGAACATCAAAGAGCCCCCCATCTACCGAGAGTGGCGAAGCTATGTGCGCACCTCGGGGCCCGACTCCTCGATGGTCATCGGCGAGAACAACCTCGGGCTCGTATCGATCACCGGCCACGAGGTCGTCCATCGACTGTTGAGCAGAGACAAAAACGAAACCAACGTTCACACCGCGACGATCGATCTGGCAGGCCCACCGAGCGAGTCATAAATGTTCGCCGGCCGGTATGGCCGGATCACTCCGGCCTGCGTCCCCACCGCCGAAACCAGGGGGAAGCGACTGGGCCTTCGAGGAGAGGGTCTGCGGTGTCGGCCATCCACTGCCAGAGCAAGGCGTCGAGCTCGCGCATGAGACCTGAGTGTCTCTCAATCGATGCCAGATTCACTGCCTCGAGGGGGTCAAGCTCGAGGTCATAAAGCTCGAGCGGGGCAGTGCGGTCCCTTGAATAGCGTTGGGGGGACTCGCGGAACACGGCCCCTTCCTGAACGTCTGCCGGGACCTCCACTGCAAAAGCCGACTCGAAGTTGCGAATTAGCTTGTAGCGCTGCGTCCGGATGGCGCGCATCGGATCGTAGTAGCTGTGCCAGGTCTTTTCTGCATAGACGGAAGCGCGCGGCTCATAGTCACGGTTCTCCAAGAGAGCCAAGAACGAAC
>Ga0136610_1000113_pt1 | contig 18098 bp, 20 predicted proteins | sample AntDrymUQ1342206_2_FD_104804 | JGI IMG/M metagenome (GOLD analysis project Ga0136610, IMG submission 104804) | Polar desert sand microbial communities from Dry Valleys, Antarctica - metaG UQ134 (22.06) | ecosystem: Environmental > Terrestrial > Soil > Desert | place: Antarctica: Dry Valley...
ACCTCCACGTGTCGAGCGCGGGGTTGCTCGTCGCGAGCGGCATGTACATGCTCGCACCGGATCAGCTCGCCCGGTTCCGATCGGCGGTGGCGGCGGACGACACCGGCCCCCAGCTCGAGCATCTGATCAGTGGCCTTCGCCGGGCTCGGATCGAGGTGGCGTCAGGCCACGACGAGCCGCTGAAGACCGCGCCGCGCGCCTACCCGCGCGACCACCCACGGATCGACCTGCTGCGCTGGAAGGGCTGCCTGGCGAGCACCGAGATCAGCGGCGCCACAGTGCTCCGGTCGAGCCGGCTTCGTCAGCGCGTCCTCGACCTCTGGCACCGGACCGAGCCGCTCGTCGGCTGGCTCGAGCAGCACGTCGGTCCGACGACCCAGCCCCGGGAGCTCCGCGGGCGCAGGTGACTCGGGATGCCATGGGTCGCTGTCCAACGGATCGACGTCCTGCGGGTTCGCTAGGTCGACGCGCGGAGCCGGGTGGCGACCTCGGTGGCCCAGTAGGTGAGGACGATGTCGGCACCGGCGCGACGGATCGAGGTGAGCGACTCCATGATCACCGAATCGCGGTCGATCGCACCGGCGGCCGCGGCATGCTCGACCATCGCGTACTCGCCGGACACCTGGTACGCCACGACCGGGACGTCCACGGAGTCGGCGACCAGCCGGACGATGTCGAGGTAGCCCGAGGCCGGCTTGATCATCACCAGGTCGGCACCCTCGGCGACGTCGAGCCGCACCTCACGCATGGCCTCGCGGGCGTTCGCCGGGTCCTGCTGGTACGTCCTCCGGTCGCCGTCGAGCGTCGACTCGACCGCCGCCCGGAACGGCTCGAAGAACGCCGACGCGTACTTCACCGCGTACGCCAGCACCGCCACGTCGATCGCGTCTACGGAGTCCAGCGCCGAGCGGATCGCCGCCACCTGGCCGTCCATCATCCCGCTGGGGCCGACGACATGGGCACCCGCAGCCGCCTGGGCGAGCGCCATCTCGGCGTACCGCTCCAGCGTGCGGTCGTTGTCGACCCGACCCCGGTCGTCGAGCACGCCGCAGTGGCCGTGGTCGGTGAACTCGTCCAGGCACAGGTCGGCCATCACGACGGTCGCGTCGCCCACCTCCGCCACGACGTCGGCGATCGCGACGTTGAGCACGCCCCGCGGATCGGTCGCGCCGGTGCCCGTGGCGTCCCGGTGCTCCGGCACGCCGAAGATCATCAACCCGCCGACACCCGCCTCGACCGCTTCGACCGCGGCCTTCAGCAAGGAGTCCCGGCTGTGCTGGACCACGCCGGGCATGGTCGCGATCGGTCTCGGCTCGCTCGCCCCCTCCCGGACGAACACGGGGAGCACCAGGTCGGCCGCAGCCACCCGGGTCTGCGCGACCAGCCGGCGCATGGCCGGAGTCGCGCGCAGGCGCCGCGGCCGTTCCATCGGGTGTCCGGTCACGGTCAGCGGTCGCTCAGGTCGCGCGCCGGCGCGCCGCCGGCCGGTGCTCGCTCGGCCGGCTGACCGGCTCCCCCGCACCGGCGGCCGCGATCTGGCGAGCCAGGCCGAACTCGGCCAACGCCTCGACCAGGTCGAGCGCACCGGGGCGCGCCGCCATGACGTCGACCCGGAGCCCGTGCTCCTCCGCGGTCTTGGCCGTCTGCGGCCCGATCACCCCGATGACCGTCGACGGGTGCGGCTTCCCCGCGATCCCGACCAGGTTGCGCACGGTGGACGAGGACGTGAAGAGCACGGCGTCGAACGCACCCGCCTTGATCTCGGTCCGGTCTCGACCGGTGGCGGCGCAGCCCGGACCGTGCGGTACGCCGTGACGTCGTCGACCTCCCAGCCCAGCTCGACCAGTCCGGCGACCAGCGTGTCGGTAGCGATGTCCGCGCGCGGCAGGAACACCCGGTTGATGGGGTCGAGCACGTCGTCGAACGGCGGCCACTCGTCCACCAGGCCGTGCGCCGACTGGTCGTCAGCGGGCACGAGGTCCGGCACGATGCCCCAGGCCCGCAACGCGGTCTCGGTCGCGTCGCCGACGACGGCGACCTTCAGCCCGGAGAACGCACGCGCGTCCAGGCCGTACTCCTCGAACTTCTCCCGGACCGCTCGGAGCGCGTTGACCGACGTGAACGCGACCCACTCGTACCGGCCTTCGACGAGGCCCCGGATCGCCTTCTCCATCTGCTGCGGCGTGCGCGGCGGCTCGACGGCGATCGTCGGGACCTCGTACGCGACCGCGCCGTGGGACCCGAGCGCTGCCAGCATCGGACCGGCCTGGTCCTTGGTACGTGGCACCAGCACGCGCCAGCCGAACAGCGGCTTGGTCTCGAACCACGAGAGCTTCTCGCGGTGCGAGACCACCGATCCGACGACGGTGACAGCCGGTGGCTCGATGCCGGCCGCGGCGGCGTCGTCGGCGATCTCGGCGAGGGTCGAGGCAACCGTCAGCTGCTCGGTGGTCGTCCCGTGCGAGGTCATCGCGACCGGGGTCTCCGGAGCTCGGCCGGCGGCGATCAACCTGGCTGCCACGTCAGCGATCGACTCGACTGCCGACAGCAGCACCAGGGTGGTGGTGTCGCCATACGCCGTCCAGTCGACTCGACCGCCAGCCACGTTGACGATCCGGACCTCGCGCACGTTCTTGCCGGTCAGCGGGATACCCGCGTACGCGGGCACGGCGGAGGCGCTCGACACACCGGGAACGATCTCGAACGCGATCCCGGCCTTGACGCAGGCAGCCGCCTCCTCCGGGCCGGTGGCGTAGGTGAACGGATCGCCGACGAACAGCCGGACGACGCGCTTGCCGGACCGGGCCGCACCCAACACGAGCTTCACCCGCTGGGCGTGCGCGAGCGGGGCGCCGTCCTCGCCGAAGCCGCCGTCGACGACCTCGACGCCCGGGCGGCACGACTCGGCGAGCTGGCGGTGCGCCGGCACCTCCGCGATCACGACCTCGGCGCGCGCGAGCAGGTCGCGCCCGCGGACGGTGAGCAGGCCGGGATCGCCCGGGCCGGCTCCGACCAGCGCCACGCTGCCGAGCGGCTTCTTCTTCTTGCGTACGCGGGGTGTGGTCACCGCTGCTCCCTGGTCGTGTCGCTGTGCTCGGTCGTCGTCGGGCCCTGGTACCGCGTCGCGGATGGCCAGCCCGGGGTCAGCCTCCGGGTCTCGGTCGCGAAGCGTCATCGAGTGGTACCTCCTGCGGCTGGGAGCAACGTGCCTGAAAGTCCGACGAGATCAGCCGCGCCACCGGCCAGCAGCTCGGCGGCCACCAGCCGGCCGAGCGCAACCGGGGCGCTCAAGGGTCCGCTGGCCGACCATCGGATCGAGGCGGTCCCGTCGACGTCGACCGCGGTCGCGCGCAGGGAGAGCTCGAGGCCGTCCTCGCCCTCGACCACCTCCGCGAGCGCACCGATCGGTGCGCTGCACCCGGCCCCGAGGACCCCCAGCACCGTGCGCTCGGCATCGACCGCCGCCCGGGTAGCTGGGTCCTCGATGGCGGCCAGCGCTGCCGCGAGCTCCTCGGCGCGGTCACGAGCACCCTCCACCGCCAGCGCGCCCTGTCCGGGGGCAGGCAGCATGACGATCGGGTCGAAGGTCTCGGTGATCTCGCCGAGCCGCCCGAGCCGGGCCAGCCCGGCGCGGGCGAGGACGACGGCGTCGAACTCGTGCGCGGCGACCTTGCGCAGGCGGGTGTCGACGTTGCCGCGAATACCGACGACGTCGTGGCCCAGACCCAGGAGGCGCAGCTGGGCCGCGCGCCGCGGCGACCCGGTGCCGATCGTGGACCCAGGCGGCAGCTCGGCGAGCGTCCGCCGGTCGCGGGCCACGAGCGCGTCGCGTGGGTCGGCACGTACGGGTACGGCGACGATGGCCAGGCCCTCGACCGGACCGGTCGGAAGGTCTTTGTACGAGTGCACCGCGACGTCGACGGTCCCGGCCAGCAGCGCGTCACGTAGCGCGCTGACGAAGACCCCCGTGCCGCCGATCGCCGGGAGCGGAGCGCTGCTGCTGTCGCCGACGGTCGCGATCTCTACCAGCTCGGCTGGGCGACCGGTGCGCGCGGTGAGCGCGGCAGCGATCGTCGCGGCCTGCGACCGGGCGAGCGCGCTGGCCCGAGTACCCACCCGCCAGACCCCGCCGCCGGCCGACGTCATCGCCCCGGTCACGGGAGCACCTCCGGTGCGGGGTCGTACGCGCTCAGCGCCTCGACGGCGCGCGGGTCCAGCGCAAACAAGTGGCGCAACGCCCGCTCGTAGTCCGGACCGGTCTCGTCGCCAGCGAGCTCCTTCACGCGAACGGTCGGGGCGTGCAGGAGCTTGTCGACGACGCGCCGCACCGAGATCTGGATCTCGTCGAGCTCGCCCGGCTCGAGCTCGGGCAGGCGCCCCTCGAGCCGGGCCAGCTCCGCGGCGACGACCTCGGCGGCCATCGACCGGAGCGCGACGACCGTGGGCACCACGAGGGCCGCCCGCAACGCACCGAGGAACGTGGCGACCTCGTCGGTGACGATCTCCCGTGCGGCCGACACCGAGTCCACACCCGCGCCGGGCAGGCCGGGGCCGCCGGTCCGCAGCGTCTCCAGGCTGATCAGCTCGACGCCGGGCAGGTCGGCCGCGGCCGGCTCCACGTCGCGGGGCATGGCCAGGTCGACGAGGACCAGCGGCCGACCGCCCCGCGCCGCGATGGCATCGCTCAGCGCGCCGACGGTGAGGACCGGAGTGGTCGACGCCGTGCACGAGACGACCAGATCAACGGTCGCGAGCGCGTCGGTGAGCGACTCCGGCGCGACCACCCGGCCATCGACGGCCGCGGCCAGGTGGGCCGCCCGGTTCGCGCTCCGGTTGGCGACCAGGAGGGTGGCCACGCCGGCCCGCCGCAGAGCGTGCGAGGCGAGCGAGCTCATCGTCCCGGCGCCGATGACGAGCGCGACCTTGTCGGTGAGACCGGTGAGAGCCGACGCGGCGGCGCCGAGACCGACGTCGACGAGAGACCGGCTGGTGCCGGACAGCTCGGTCTCGGCCTGCACGCGCTTGCCGACGTGGAGCGCCTGGCGCAGCAGCTCGTGGAGCGAGCGGGCCACGGTGCCGGCGTCCTGCGCGTGGCGCAGCGCCGTCCGGACCTGGCCGAGGATCTGGGTCTCGCCCACCACCATCGAGTCGAGCCCGGCGGCAACCGTGAACACGTGGCGGACAGCCCGCTCCTCGTAGTGCACGTAGAGGTGGGAGCGGAGCTCGTCCAGCCCGACGCCGGTGTGCGCGGCCAGGCAGTCGCACACCGCGTCCACGCCGGCGTGGAACCGCTCGACATCGGCCACGACCTCGAGCCGGTTGCAGGTGGCGATCACTGCCGCCTCGGCGACGTGCCCGGTGTCGACCAGGTCGCGGAGCAGCTTCTCGCCCTGCTGCTGGTCGAGCAGCGACCTCTCGAGCAGGCCGAGCGGCGCGGTGTGGTGCGAGAGGCCGACGACGAGATGGCTCATGCCCGTGACCGCCGGCCGGTCTGCACGAGCTCGCCCGGTCCGCTGCCGGCACCGTCGGGTACGGGGCCGGGTACGGCGTTGCGCTGCTCGTGGAACGCCAGGATCTGCAGCTCGATCGACAGGTCGACCTTGCGGACCGCGACACCGTCGGGCACGGCGAGCACCGCGGGCGCGAAGTTCAAGATGCTGCGGACCCCGGCAGCGACAAGCCGGTCGCACACGCCCTGGGCGGCGCCGGCCGGCGTTGCGATCACGCCGATCGCGGCGCCGAGCTCGCCGACGACCGGGGCGAGCTCGCCCATCGGGAGCACCTCGTGGTCTTCGACCAGCTCGCCCACGCGGCGCGGGTCGGCGTCGAAGAGGGCGGCGACCCGGAACCCACGGGAGGCGAACCCGCCGTAGTTGGCCAGCGCGTGCCCGAGGTTGCCGATGCCCACGATCACGATCGGCCAGTCCTGGGTGAGCCCGAGCTCGCGGGACACCTGGTAGACGAGGTACGCGACGTCGTACCCGACGCCGCGGGTGCCGTACGAGCCGAGATACGAGAGGTCCTTGCGCAGCTTCGCGGATTTGACCCCGGCGGCGGCCGCGAGCTCCTCCGAGGACACCGTGGACGTCCCCTGCTCGGCCAGCGCCCGCAGGATCCGGAGGTAGAGCGGCAGTCGAGCGACCGTCGCGTCCGGTACGCCGCGACCGCGGGCACGACCGGGCCCGGTGGCACGGCGGCTGACGGTCACAGGCGCTTCCTCTTGGTCGTCGAGCTCGCTCGGGGCCGTGCGGCCCGCGCTGGGTACCAGGCTCAGCCGAGCAGAGCGCGAGTCAGTCTACGGTCCTTGTGAACGAACGCACAAAGTCGCGGCCTAACCCGCCAGGCCCGACCGACGTGGTCATCGGGGCGAGCCATCAGGTGGCGGGAGGGGTGAGGTCGGCGCGGAGGCGCTCGGCGGACACGCGCCAGAAGTCGTGCGGCTCGCCGTCGACGAGGACGACCGGGATGTACTCGCCGTAGCGCGCGAGGAGGTCCGGGTCGGTGAGGATGTCGACCTCGGTCCAGCCGACGCCGGCCGCGGTGCAGACCTCGGCGACCACCACCCGGGCCTCGTCGCAGAGGTGGCACCCGGGTTTGCCGAGGAGGCGTACACGCGGCGCGTCCATGGGCCGAGTCTGGCAACCATCAGCCGGACAGTTGCGGTGAGGGCGCAGCAGGTCTCGGCTCGGCGCCGGCCGTTAGGCTCGCAAGCCGTGGAGACCGGACCCGACCTGACCGCTCGGTCGATCCTGGCTGGCGAGGCCTCGGCGGCAGCAGCCGAGGTCGAGGCGGCACTGTCCACCTCGCCGGACCCGACCGCCGCAGCGTTCTTCGACGTGGACAACACCGTCGTCCGGGGCGCGTCGATCTTCCACCTGGCCCGCGGGCTCTACGACCAGGACTTCTTCAGTGCCCGAGACCTTCTCCGGTTCACCTGGCAGCAGCTCTACTTCCGGCTCGCCGGGTCCGAGCGTCCCGCGCACGTGGCCGACGCCCGTGAGTCCGCGCTCGCTCTGATCACCGGCCACCGGGTGGCGGACCTCGCCGTGCTCAGCGAAGGAATCTTCGACGAGTTCATCGCGAATCGTGTGTGGCCCGGGACGCGGGCACTCGCGCAGATGCACCTCGACGCAGGCCAGCGGGTCTGGCTGGTCACCGCCACCCCGGTCGAGGTCGCCCGGATCATCGCGGCCCGCCTCGGGCTCTCCGGCGCGCTCGGGACGGTTGCCGAGAGCATCGACGGGGTCTACACCGGCCGCCTGGTCGGCGAGATCCTGCACGGCCCGGCGAAAGCAGTCGCTGTGCAACGCCTCGCCGAGGCCGAGGGGCTCGACCTGGCCAGGTGCTCGGCCTACAGCGACTCGTCCAACGACATCCCGATGCTCGAGCTCGTCGGCGACGCCTGGGCGATCAACCCCGACCTTGGCCTGCGGCGGGTGGCGCGTGAGCGCGGCTGGCACGTCCGCGACTACCGGACCGGCCGGCGCGCGGCGCGGATCGGGGTCGTCGCAGCGGCCGGGACCGGCGCCGCGATCGGTGCGACCGTCGCCGGCGTCGCGTACGCGCGGCGGAGCGGTCAGAAGAAGGTGCCGGTGCGCTGGGCGAGCAGGCGGTAGAGCGTCTGCTGGATCGTCTCGCGGACCTGGTCGGTGACGTCGAGGACGAGTGCCGCGTCGTCGGCTGCGGTGTCGTCGTACGCGGACGTGTCCACCGGCGCACCGAACTCGATGATCCACTTCGACGGGAGCGGGAGCAGCCCGAGCGGGCCGAGCAGTGGGAACGTCGGCGTGATCGGGACGTACGGGAGGCCGAGCAGGCGAGCCAGGGTGCCGACGTTGGCGAGCATCGGGTACGTCTCCTCGGCCCCGACGATCGAGCACGGGATCAGCGGCGCACCGGTGCGCAGCGCCGCCGAGACGAACCCGCCCCGCCCGAACCGCTGCAGCTTGTACCGCTCGGAGAACGGCTTGCCGGTGCCCTTGTAGCCCTCCGGGAAGACGCCGACCAGCTCACCACGCTCGAGCAGCCGCATGGCGTCCTCGAGGCAGGCCAGCGTCGATCCGCTCTTGCGGGCCGCCTCGCCGACGAACGGCATCGAGAAGACGAGGTCGGCACCGAGCAGCCGCAGCCGCCGATCGGCCGGGTGCTCCTCCTGGATCGCCAGCTGGGTCATGATCGCGTCCAGCGGCAACGTGCCGGAGTGGTTCGCGACGACGAGCCCCGCGCCGGTCGCCGGCACGTGCTCGATCCCGCGCACCTCGACCCTGAACCAGTGCCGGTAGATCGGCCGGAGCGCGGCCGCGAAGAGCTGGCCGCTCAGCTGCGGGTCGAAGCCGAACTCGTCCACGGCGTACTCGCCGGACAGCCGCGCGCGCACGACGGCGGCGAGCGCGCCGGCCGCCTCGACCCCGTCGGGGCCGGTGAGGTCGCGGACGAGCCGCCCGGCGATCTCGGCCAGCCCGACCAGCAGGTCCTCGCCCGACGGCGCCCCGGGTCCGGCGGAATCGCGCTGGTCCGAGCTCTGGTCCGCGCTCACAGCGGCGGCTCGGCCGGCCCGGGCGCGCGCAGCGCCTGCTGGAACGCCCGCTCGACCACCCGTACGCGATCGACATCGAGCGGCCCGGCGCCGAGACGCTCACGGACGAACTCGGTGAACGCCTCGAGCGTGGAGTACTTCGGGCGGTAGGCCATCACCTCGTGGAGACGGGTGCAGTCGACGACCCGGCCGTGCGCGAGGAAGCGCACCTCGTCCGGCGAGAAGTCGGCCAGCCCGACCCGCCGGAACAGCTGGCCGGTGAGCCCGCTGGCGATCGTCGGCACCGGCACGGACACCCGGCCGGCCATGCGCAGCGCCTGGGACAGGAGCAGTGCGCCGGCACCGGCTGCGTTGAAGACACCGCTGTGGTCGCCGACCGTCGCGAGGCGCAGGATCTCGAGCGCGTCGTCCTCGTGGACGAACTGCAGCCGTGGGTCGAAGCCGAGCGCGGTCGGCACGAACGCCGCCTCGAAGTAGGCCGTGAGCGGCGTGGTCACCCTCGGACCGATGGTGTTGGCAAATCGGAGCGTGACCACACCCACGTCCGGGCGGCGCCGGGCGAATCCGCGGACGTACGCCTCGACCTCGACCGTGTCCTTGGCGTAGCCCGCCCGTGGGACGACCCGGGCGGCCATCTCCTCGGTGAACACGGCCGGGTCGCGCGGAGACGAGCCGTACACCGTCGTGGAGGACTTGACCACGAACCGGCTGACCGTCGAGGAGCGCTGGCAGGCCGCGAGCAGCTGCATCGTCCCGATGACGTTCGTCTCCTTCATGGAGACGCGACCGCCGGCTTGGTGCGGCGTGGCGAGCACCCCGGCGTGCACGACGGTGTCGATGTCCTCGCGCTCGAGAATCTTGAGGATCGCGGGGTTCCTGATGTCGCTGCGGACGAACGCCGCGCCGCCGAGCTCGTACCGCGGGGGTACGACATCGACGGCGACGACCCGTGCGACCGTCGGATCGTCGGCGAGCACGGCCGAGATCCGGGCACCGAGGTAGCGCGACGCACCGGTCACGAGCACGACCCGCCCCACTGGGGCTACTTCTTGTTACGCCGCTGCACGCGCGTGCGCTTGAGCAGCTTGCGGTGCTTCTTCTTCGCCATGCGCTTGCGGCGCTTCTTGATCACGGAGCCCACGGGTCGTCCGGCCTCACTCACGAGTCGTCGATGGTGCACTGCACCGGTGATCGGCGCGTCCGCACCGGTCGGTGCGACGCGAGAACTGGTCAGTCTACCGGTCGGTGCCGGCGACCGAGCTGGCTCGCGGTCAGCCGGCCTGGAAGAAGGACTCGCGCAGGTACGTGTGCACGGCGTCCTCGGGCACGCGGAACGACCGCCCGACCCGTACGGCCGGGAGCTCGCCGGAGTGCACGAGTCGGTAGACGGTCATCTTCGACACTCGCATCGCGGCGGCTACCTCGGCCACGGTGAGAAACCTCACCTCGGCGAGCGGCCCGTCGTTGGACGCCATCGCACACCACACCTTCGAGCACGAGTGCGGTCCCGGCTTCCCCACCGGAACTCCGCGCGGCCGTGCGTCCGCCGATGGTAGTGGCAGGTGTGACGCACGGGGAAGGGGTTCCGGGCGCCGTGACGGCTCACCCGGTCGGCAAGCCGTGGTGCGCGAACACCGCAGACCGGGTCTGTGCGATCGCGTCGTCCACGGCCTCACCCGCGTCCGGGTGCTCCTCGTAGGGGCTGAACGCCGCGGCCGCACCGTCGGTCAACCGCGCCGGGCCGCCCCGGCCGAACCTCGATCGGACGTGCTCGCGCCAGTGGTCGGGCACCACCGTGGCCGGGTCGAGCGGACGACCGCTGGCGATCGCGAGCAGGTGCGCCCACGCCCTTGGGACGACGTCGATCAGCGCGTAGCCCCCGCCGCCGGTGGCGACCCAGCGCCCGTCGGCACACGTGTGCGCGAGATCGTGCAGCGCCAGGTACGCCGCCCGCTGGCCGTCGACGCTCAGGTTGAGGTGCGCGAGCGGGTCCTCCGCATGGCTGTCGCAGCCCTGCTGGCTGACCAGCACGTCTGGTCGGAACGAGTCGAGCAGCGGCGGCACGACGGCGTGGAACGCCCGAAGCCAGCCGGCGTCGCCGGTTCCAGGGGGCAGCGCGACGTTCACCGCGTACCCCCGGGCACCCGGACCTCCGACGTCGGTTGGGAAGCCGGTGCCCGGGAACAGTGCTGTGCCGGTCTCGTGGATGCTGATCGTCAGCACTCGGGGGTCGTCCCAGAACACCTCCTGCACCCCGTCGCCGTGGTGTACGTCGACGTCGACGTACGCGATCCGCCCGACGCCCTGCTCGAGCAGCCACGCGATCGCGATCGCGGGATCGTTGTAGACGCAGAAGCCCGACGCCCGGTCGGGCATCGCGTGGTGCAGGCCACCGGCGATGCTCACGCCGTGCGCGGCGGCGCCGGACCAGACCGCCTCGGCGGCGGCAACGGTGGCGCCGACGACGAGCGCGCTGGCCTCGTGCATGCCGGCGAACACCGGGTTGTCCGGGGTCCCGAGGCCGCGGGCGACGTCGGACTGGCGCTGGTCCGCCGAGGCCGCGCGCACTGCCGCGACGTAGTCCGGGTCGTGGACCAGCCCGAGCAGCGCGTCGTCGGCCGGCTCCGGGGCGACCACCGTGACACCGGACCGGTCGAGCACGCCGAGCTCGCGGGCCAGTCGCATGGTGAGGTCCAGCCGGACCGGCGCGAGCGGGTGGCCCGGGCCGAAGTCGTACGCGATCAACGCCTCGCTCCACGCGATGTGCGCCGAGCAGGTCATCACCTGACGCTAGCGGAGTCACGGCAGCCCCTGGACTCCGACCGTAGCGCCGCTGGAACCGTCACCGGCATCGGTCAGGATGAGGCACCACGGACACCCAACGATGTTCATCGACGCTCGAGGAGGCACCCATGACCGCAGTGGCATCGCTGGGGTGGATCACCATCGACTGCGACGACGCGGGCGCCCAGGCGGAGTTCTACCGCACTGCGCTCGGCTGGGAGATCACGTTCAGCGAGGGGCCCTACTCAGGGATCACCGACGGCGTGGTGACCATCGAGTTCAACGCGGTCGAGGGCTACCAGCCGCCGCAGTGGCCTGACCTTGGTGGGGCCAAGCAGTTCCACCTCGAGCTCATGGTCGACGACCTGGGCGAGGCGGCGGCGGCGCTGCTCGAGGCCGGAGCTGCCCAGCCGGAGTTCCAGCCTGGCGGCGAGCGATTTCGCGTGCTGACCGATCCGGCCGGCCACCCCTTCTGCATCATCAACCGCGCCGCGGAGAACTGACCGAAGGGAGCACCGTCGCTGACCACGGTCGCGACGGGCTCCGGCTACGGGACGGGCCGCACCATCTCGTGCTCGAGGCGCGACGGGTCGTGCGGCAACGGCTGCGTGTGGCCGGTCCGGGTGAAGCCGAGCCGCTCGTAGAAGCGTTCAGCGGTCGGGTTGTCGGCGGTCACCATGAGCCTGACCTCGGCGAACCCGCGCCCGGCCACCCAACCCTCGACAGCGTCCACAAGGACCCGGCCGACGCCCCACCCGCGGTGAGCCGGGTGGACCCACATCGAGACCAGCTCCGGCACCGGGCCCGGACCGTCACGCTCCTCGCGGCGCAGGTACACCGCCGCAATTCCGCTCGGCTCGCCAGCGGTGGAGGCGAGGAAGCGCGCGCCGTCGCTCCGCCCGAGCCACTCGCGCCACTGCGCCTCGGTCCGGTCGGCCTCGCGCTCGTACGTCGAGCCGAACGCGAGCGGCGTGTCCTGGAGCGCGGCCAGGCGGAGCCGGCTGAAGCGCCCCCAGTCCTCAGGGGAGACGACATGGATCTCGACGGCATCACGCATCAGAGCGGCGCAGAGATCAGTCGAGGCCGGCGGCCAGCTCGCGGGCGCGGTCCCGCGCCGCTTCGAGCGCAGACAGGAATGCCGCCCGTACCTTGTGGTCCTCGAGCGCGCGGATCGCCGAGATCGTCGTGCCGGCCGGTGAGGTCACCGCCTCGCGCAGCTTGACTGGGTGCTCGCCGGAGTCGCGGAGCATCACCGCCGCGCCGATCGCCGACTGCACGATGAGGTCGTGGGCAACGGTCCGCGGGAGACCGAGCAGGATCCCGGCGTCGGTCATCGCCTCCACGAGGTAGTAGAAGTACGCCGGACCGCTGCCCGACAGTGCGGTCACGGCGTCCTGCTGGGACTCGGGCACCCGGATCGTCTTGCCGAGCGGGCGCAGCAGGTCCTCGGCGAGGTCGAGGTGCTCGGACCCCGCGTGGGCTCCGGCCGAGATGGCCGACATCGCCTCGTCCACCAGCGCCGGCGTGTTCGTCATCACGCGGATGACCGGTGTCTCCGGCGCCAGGTGCCGCTCGATGAACGCGGTCGGGATGCCAGCCGCGATCGACATGACCAGCTTGTCGACCGGTACCTGGGATCCGAGCTCCGCGAGCAACGCAGCCATGTCCTGCGGCTTGACCGCCAGCACGACGACGTCGGCGTTGGCCACCGCCTCGGCGTTGTCAGGCACCTCGATGCCGTACCGCTGCGCAAGCTCGGCAGCGCGGTCGGGGCGGCGCGCGGTGGCGATCAGGCGACCGGGCGGCCAGCCGGCCCGGAGCAGCCCGGACAGGAGTGTCTCGCCCATCTTCCCGGCGCCGACCACCGCGACGGTGCGGCTCACGACTTGCTCACCAGCGAGCGGAGGAAGAAGACCACGTTGGCCGGCCGCTCGGCGAGGCGTCGCATGAGGTAGCCGTACCACTGGGTGCCGAACGGGAGGTAGACCCGAACCGTCGCGCCCTCCCGGGCCAGCCGCCGCTGCTCGTTCGGCCGGATGCCGTAGAGCATCTGGTACTCGAACGAGTTCGCCTTCCGGCCATGGCGGGCGGCAAGTGCACCTGTGATCTCCACCATCCGCGGGTCGTGCGAGGCCACCATGGGGTAGCCCTCGCCGGCCAGCAGCACCTTGAGGCAGCGCACGTACGAGAGATCGACGTCGCGCTTGGACTGGTAGGCCACCTCGGCCGGCTCGTCGTACGCGCCCTTGCAGAGCCGGACCCGGGAGCCGACACCGGTCAATGACCGGCAGTCGTCCTCGGTCCGGTGCAGGTAGGACTGCAGCACCGCACCTGTGTCCGGAAAGTCCTGCCGAAGCTCGGCCAGCACCGCAAGCGTCGCGTCGGTGGTCGTGTGGTCCTCCATGTCGAGCGTGACCGTCGTGCTGCCGGCGCGGGCACCGTTGCAGATCGTCCGGGCGTGCTCGAGCGCGATCCGCTCACCGCCGGGGAGCGCCAGGCCCACGGCCGACAGCTTCACCGAGACCTCGGCGTGCTGGGTGAGGCCGGCCAACCCCAGCCGCGCGAGCAGGCGGAGGTAGGCGTCGACCGTCGCGGCCGCTTGCTCCGTTGTCTCGACGTCCTCGCCGAGGAAGTCCAGCGTGCTCTTCAGTCCGTCGGCGGCGAGCTCCTTGGTGGCCCGGACCGCGTCTTCGATCCCGTCACCCGGGACGTACCGCTCGACCACGTGGCGGGTGACGGGCAGGGTCGTGATCATCCGCTCGATACGCGGGCTCCGGGCGGCCAGCAGCAGTGCGTCGCGAAGCACGAGATCCACCCTCCCGACCGGACGACAGAAGATCGACCGAGCACAGGCTACGCGCGGTGCCGGCCCGCGCCCGCTAGCGTGCCCCATCGTGGGCAACGGCTCCGGGCACCCTGAGGGGCACGGCGTGGCAGGTGAGGTCGTTCGCCGCCGGATCCGGCGTCGGGCCAAGATCCTGGCCTCGCCGGCGCGGGTCATCGTCGCGCTGTTCGCCGCCGGGGTGAGTGTGTTCACGGTGCTTCTCGCGCTGCCGATCGCCGGCGCGGACGGCAGCTCGGTCGGCTTCCGGATCGCCCTGTTCACCGCCACCTCCGCCGTCTGCGTGACTGGTCTCACCATCGCCGACACCGCCTCGACCTGGTCGACGTTCGGCGAGGTCACCCTCGTGGTCGGGTTCCAGCTCGGCGGCCTAGGGATCACCGCACTGGCCTCACTTCTGGCGCTGCTGGTGAGCCGCCGACTGGGCATCAGCACGTCGCTCGTGGCCCAGGCCGAGACGAAGACGCTCGATCTCGGCGACGTCCGTCGGGTGCTGATCGGCGTCGCCCTCGTGAACCTCGTGGTAGAAGGCCTGCTGGCCGCAGGGCTCACGTTGCGCCTCTGGCTCGGGTACGGCGAGTCGCTCGCCGACGCCGCGTACCTCGGTGTGTTCCACGCCATCGCGGCGTTCAACCACGCCGGCTTCGCGTTGTGGTCGGACAGTCTTGCCGGGTACGCACTCGACCCGGCCATGCTGCTGCCCATCGCGCTCGCGATCATCCTCGGCAGCCTCGGTTTCCCTGTGCTGTTCGAGCTGCGGCACAAGTGGCAGAACCCGCGCCAGTGGTCCATCCACGCGAAGATCGTCCTGAGCGGCACCGCCCTCCTGCTCATCGGCGGCGCGGTCGTGCTCACCGCGTTGGAGTGGACCAACCCGCGGACGCTCGGGTCCTTCAGCACGCCCGCAACCATCCTGAACGGCTTCTTCGCCGCCGTCACCCCGCGCAGCGGCGGCTTATCGACATTCGACTTCGGCGATGCCAACTCGACGACCCTGTTCGCCACCGACATCCTCATGTTCATCGGTGGTGGATCGGCCGGCGTCGCCGGCGGTATCAAGATCACCACGTTCTTGCTGCTGTTCTTCGCGATCGTGTCGGAGGCGCGCGGTGACCCGGACGTCGACGCGTTCGGCCGGCGCATCCCGTCGGCGGCGATCCGACAGGCGATCAGCGTGGCGCTGCTCGGCGTCGCCGTGGTGGCGGCGGGCACGTTCGCAGTTTTGGCGGTGACCGACCTTACGATGGACGTCGCGCTGTTCGAGGTCACCTCTGCGTTCTCGACGTCGGGTCTGTCGACAGGTGCACTGCCCTTCGTCTCGCCGCAGGCTCACTACATCCTGGTCGCGCTGATGTTCATCGGGCGGCTCGGAACCATCACACTGGCCTCGGCCCTCGCTCTGCGCGAGCGCCGACGTCTGTACCGGCTACCGGAGGAGCGACCCATCGTTGGGTGACAAGCTGCACGACAGCAGCGTCCTGGTGGTCGGCCTCGGCCGGTTCGGCAGCTCGATCTCGCTCGCGCTGTCCCGGCTCGGCCACGAGGTGCTCGCGGTCGACTCGAACATGGAGCTGGTCCAGGAGTTTTCCGGCGTGCTCACGCACGTCGTCCAAGCCGACGCCACCAGTGAAGCAGCGCTGCGTCAGATCGGTGCGCACCACCTGGACGTCGCGGTGGTCGCGATCGGCAGCGACATCGAGGCCAGCGTGCTGGCGACCGGCGCGCTGATCGACCTCGGCGTCAAGGAGGTGTGGGCCAAGGCGATCACCCGGGCCCACGGCCGGATCCTCGAGCGGATCGGCGCGACCCACGTCGTCTTTCCGGAGGCCGAGGTCGGCGAGCGGGTCGCGCACCTGCTGACCGGGAAGATGATCGATTTCATCGAGTTCGACGACGACTTCGCGATCGTCAAGACCAAGGCGCCGGCGGAGGCGCACGACCGGACGCTGGGCGAGAGCGCGCTGCGGTCGAAGTACGGCGTGACGATCGTCGGGGTGAAGCGACCGGGCCAAGACTTCACCTACGCCCGGCCCGAGACCGACGTGCACGCTGGTGACCTGCTCATCGTGGCCGGCACCACCAACGCCGTCGAGAAGTTCGCCGCCGTCACCTGAGCCTGGATCCACCGGTTGGCACCACCACGAGCGCATGCGCCTCCCCGACCACTCGGCGGGTGCGTCGACCAGCCCTCCACCTCAAGTGGCGCGAGCTGTCGGCTCGTGAGCGGATCCGTCGACAGGTCGTGCCACCTGAGCGTGGTCAGCCGACCTGGCCGGCGCTCGCCTCACGGGCAACCGCCCCGTCGGCGTGGTGGGACCGGGTCGATGAGCCGCGGTTCGCGTCGACCCGACTACGGCGTGCGTCGCCGCAGCGTCGCCGCACCGAGGCCGAGCAGGGCGATGGCGACGCCGAACACGACCCCGAGGTCACGGCCGAGCTGCGCCGTGAGGTCCGGCGTCGCCGTCACCAGCCGGGCGGCGTCGATCGCGTACGAGAGCGGGAGCACGTCCGAGAGCAGCTCGAGCAGTCTGGGCATCTGCTCCCGCGGCACGAGAAAACCACCGAGCAGGAACTGCGGGAGCACGACGACCGGCATGAACTGCACGGCCTGGAACTCGGTGCGTGCGAACGCGCTCACGAAGAGCCCGAGCGCCACGCCGAGGAACGCGTCGGCCACCGCGATCACGAGCAGCAGCCAGGGGCTACCGGTGAGGTCGAGATCGAGGGGCCAGACCGCGACCGTCACTGCGACTCCGGCCTGCAGGAGCGCCACCAGCCCGAACCCGATGGCGTAGCCGAGCAGCAGGTCGGCCTTGCCCATCGGCATCGTGAAGAGCCGTTCGAGGGTGCCGGACGAGCGCTCGCGCAGGGTCGCGATGCTGGTGACGAGGAACATCACGAGGAACGGGAACAGGCAGACGAGCACTGCGCCGACGCCGTCGAACACCTGCGGGGAACGCTCGTCGAAGATCCACCACAGGAGCGTGAGCAGCAGGGACGGCACGGCGAGCAGCAGTGCGAGCGTCCGGTGGTCGTGCCGGAGCTGGCGGAGGACCCGGCCGGCGGTTGCCAGCGTCACCCGGGTGCTCATGCGGCCACCTCCGTCTCGTCGCACAGGCGCAGGAACGCGTGCTCCACGTCGCGCCCGCCGGTCCGGGCCAAGAGCGCGGCGGGCTCGTCGTCGGCGAGCAGCCGGCCTTCGCGCAGGAGCAGCAGCCGGTCGCACCGGCTCGCCTCGTCCATGACGTGGCTCGAGACGAGCACGCCGACGCCCCGGGCGGCCAGCCGGTGGAACTGGTCCCAGAGGTCGCGCCTGAGGACGGGATCCAGACCGACGGTGGGCTCGTCGAGCACCAGCAGCTCGGGTGACCCCAGCAGTGCGGCGGCGAGCGAGACGCGCGAGCGCTGGCCACCGGAGAGCCGGCCGGCGAGGACGCGAGCTTGCGACTCGAGCGCGACCTCGTGCATGACCCGGTCGACGTGCGAGCGGGGAGCGCCCAGCACAGCGGCGAAGTACGAGAGGTTCTCGCGCACCGTGAGGTCCGCGTAGACGCTCGGTGACTGGGTCACGTACCCGACCCGGGTCCGCAGCCTCGCGTCGCCGGCTGGTCGACCGAGCACCTGGACGGTGCCGCTGTCGACGACCTGGACCCCGACGATCGAGCGGATCAACGTCGACTTGCCGCTCCCGCTCGGGCCGAGCAGCCCGGTCACACCTCCGGCCCGGACCTCGAGGGTCAGGTCCGGCAGGACCACCGCGCCACCGCGGACCACGCGAAGGCCACGAACCTGCACGACCACGTTATTCGCCATGTGTTGAATATTAGCCCGAGCCGAGCCGCCGTCAAGGTGGTCTGACGATCTGCTTCGGCGGTCAGGGGGTGAGGTAGCGCTGCAGGGTCGGAGCGAGGTACGCCAGGACTTCCTCCTGGTCCG
>Ga0136610_1000116_pt1 | contig 18046 bp, 21 predicted proteins | sample AntDrymUQ1342206_2_FD_104804 | JGI IMG/M metagenome (GOLD analysis project Ga0136610, IMG submission 104804) | Polar desert sand microbial communities from Dry Valleys, Antarctica - metaG UQ134 (22.06) | ecosystem: Environmental > Terrestrial > Soil > Desert | place: Antarctica: Dry Valley...
CGAGCGTGTCGACCCGGTCAGCGCGGCGGCCGAACTGGCGTAGACCCACCGACGGCAGCCATCTCCGTTCGCGTCAAGATCGGGAGGCTAGATTGTGCGGATAGCGTTGAATCCAGCCGCACGAGCACCCGAGCCGATGGATCTGCAGCCGATCGGCGTGCATCATCCGCGGGTCAAGCAGGTTCTGGACCTGCAGCGCAACGCCGTGCCAAACGGTCAGCAGCTCTTCGTCGCGGAAGGACTGTGGGCGCACAATGCCGTGCTCGCGGCCGATGCCCCTATCCACTCCTTCCTCTACTGCCCGGACGCCGGCTACTCCGACGAGGCCCGGACCCGCGCGGCGCAGATCGTCAGCCGCGCCAGCCAGTCGTTTCGGGTGTCGGAGAAGACGTTCGCCCGGATGTCGGAGCGCGACCGTCCTGACGGCCTGATCTCGGTGACCCAGCTGCCGCACTGGACCCCGGACACGGTGCCGATCGTCGACGACGGGCTGGTCCTCGTCGCCGACGCCGTGGAGATACCCGGCAACCTCGGCACGCTGATCCGGACGTTGGACGCCTGCCGAGCCGATTGCCTAGTGCTGACGAACCGGCGTACTCGGCTGACACATCCCAAGGTGTTCCGAGGCAGCCACGGGGCGACGCTGACGGTGCCCGCCGTCGAGTTCGACGACCCCGCTGCTGCAATCGACTGGCTGCGCTCGCGCAGCTGCACCGTATACCTGGCCGACACCGACGAGGCGATGTGCTACCGGTCGCTGGACTACGGCGGGCGCACAGCGATCGTGGTCGGCAGCGAGCGGTTCGGCATTTCGCCCGAGTGGCATCGGCACGGCTTCGGGCGGGTGTGCGTGCCGATGCTCGGACGCGGCGACTCACTCAACGTCGCGGTGTCCGCCTCGGTGTTGCTGTATGAGGCCCGAGCCCACAAAGCCGGCTGGTAAGAACGGCGCAGGCGCGCCACCCGCAAGTGGCGACAGCCTGCGCCGTCGAGCGGGTTCCTACCTACCGACGCCCTTACGACCGTAGGCGCCAGCCACGATGGCTACGCCGATGATGGCCAGCACCAGCTGGATGAGCAGCTCAACCCAGTCGATCCCGTCGGTGTCCCTGAACGAGCCGGCGATGAAACTACCGATCAGGGCGGCGACGATACCTACGACGATCGTGAGCCAGATCGGGATGTCCTGCTTGCCCGGCAGGATCAGCCGGGCAACGACGCCGATGATCAAGCCGATGACGATCGCGCTGATGATGCCTGTGACAGTCATGTACGCCTCCTGAGCACGATCCCCGCGGCGAGTCGCCACGAGGTTTCGCCGGGGGCGGGTCCCCCAACTGATCAAGCATGGCACGGAGACGCCGACCGTAGCGATTCATAGCGGACAACTCGCCGATCGAAGCTGTCACAGACCCCGACTGCCGACCGCCGTACCAACCACTATCCTGCGTGTGTCGTCTGATCCGCCGCGCCAGGAGGCAACCCTGTGACCATCGCGCCCGCCCCGATCGTCACCCGGCCGGCACCGGCCGTCGTACCGGTCAAGGGTTCTGCGTTCTTGCGGGTCCTGCGTACGACCGACCACAAGACCATCGGCGTGATGTACACCGTCGCCTCGTTCGGGTTCTTCATGCTCGGCGGGCTGATGGCGATGTTCATGCGCGCGGAACTGGCCCGCCCGGGGCTGCAGTTCCTCTCCATCGAGCAGTACAACCAGCTGTTCACCATGCACGGCACGATCATGTTGCTGCTGTTCGCCACCCCGCTGGTCTTCGCCTTTGCGAATCTGGTCCTGCCCCTGCAGATCGGCTCACCGGACGTCGCCTTCCCGCGACTGAACGCGTTCTCGTTCTGGCTGTTCCTGTTCGGCGGGCTCATCGTCGTCTCCGGCTTCTTCACCCCGGGTGGCGCGGCGGCCTTCGGCTGGACGGCGTATCCGCCGTTGGCCAACGAGATCTACTCACCGGGCGCCGGTGCCGACCTGTGGATCACCGGTCTCGTGGTCGCCGGTCTCGGCACGATCCTGGGTGCGGTCAACATGATCGCCACGGTCGTCTGCCTGCGCGCTCCCGGCATGACCATGTTCCGGATGCCGATCTTCACCTGGAACATCTTCATCACCGCCCTCCTCGTGCTGTTCGCGTTCCCGATCCTCACGTCGGCGCTGCTGGTGCTGCTCGCTGATCGGCACCTCGGCACCCAGGTGTTCGTCGCGGAAAACGGCGGAGCGGTGCTGTGGCAGCACCTGTTCTGGTTCTTCGGCCACCCCGAGGTCTACATCGTCGCGCTGCCGTTCTTCGGCATCATCACCGAGGTAATCCCGGTGTTCAGCCGCAAGCCCCTGTTCGGCTACAAGGGCATGGTCTTCGCGACGCTGTCCATCGGCGCGCTGTCGATGACCGTGTGGGCGCACCACATGTTCGCCACCGGCGCGGTGCTGCTGCCGTTCTTCTCGTTCATGACGTTCCTCATCGCCGTAACGACCGGGATCAAGTTCTTCAACTGGATCGGCACGATGTGGAAGGGATCGATCACGTTCGAGAGCCCCATGCTGTTCTCGATCGGCTTCCTGGTGACGTTCCTGTTCGGTGGTCTCACCGGTGTCCTGCTGGCCAGCCCGCCGATCGACTGGCACGTCGCCGACAGCTACTTCGTCGTCGCCCACTTCCACTACGTGCTGTTCGGAACGATCGTGTTCGCCGCGTACGCCGGCATCTACTTCTGGTTCCCGAAGATAGTCGGCCGATTCCTCGACGAGAACCTGGGCAAGCTGCACTTCTGGATGACGTTCATCGGTTTCCACACCACATTTCTGGTGCAGCACTGGCTGGGCAACGAGGGCATGCCCCGGCGTTACGGTGACTACCTGGCCAGCGACGGATTCACCGTCTTGAACACGGTGTCGTCCATCGGTGCCTTCTTGCTCGGTGCATCGATGCTCCCGTTCCTGTGGAACATCTACAAGTCCTACCTGTACGGCGAGGTCGCGACCAAGGACGACCCGTGGGGCCACGCGAACTCGCTGGAGTGGGCGACCTCCTGCCCGCCGCCCCGGCACAATTTCGTGGAGCTGCCGCGGATCCGTTCCGAGCGGCCGGCCTTCGACCTGCACTATCCGCAATACCGGGAGCGGCTGCAGATGGAGGCGCACGCGGGCAAGCGGCGCGAGCCCTACGTCAGCGAGACGCTCAACGGCACCGGGAAACGACAGGGCCCGAACGATCCTGACTTCACCTGACCCTTGGGAGCCAGCCGGGTAATGGCTCCGAGCGTCTTGGTAACTCTGACTGGCCGCGACCGGCCGGGGCTGACGTCGGCGCTGTTCACGGCGCTCGCGGAGGTCGGCGACGAGTCCGCCATCGAGATCCTCGATGTCGAGCAGGTGGTCATCCGTGACCGGCTCGTGCTCGGCGTACTGCTGCGGTCCGGCGTGGGCAGCGACCGGCTCCGAGCCCTCGCGGCGCAAGTCGGCGCCGACACCGGTATGCAGGTCGACGTCTCGTTCGGAACTGCCGCGCGTGATCTGACCGAGCACCGCAAGAGCCGGCATCACGTGATCATGCTGGGGCGACCGCTCCGAGCCGGCGCGGTCGGCGGCGTGGCCACCGCCATCGCCGACATCGGCGGCAACATCGACTCCATCTCACGGCTGTCCGACCACCCGGTCACGAGTCTGGAGCTGATGGTCTCCGGCGCGAGGTCCGGCCCGCTCCGGACCGCGCTGACCGCTGCCGCTACCGACACCGGCGTGGACATCGCGGTGGAAAAGGCTGGCCTGCACCGCCGCGGCAAGCGACTCATCGTGATGGACGTCGACTCGACGCTTGTCCAGGGCGAGTTCATCGACGTGCTCGCCGCGCTGGCCGGCTGCGGCGAGCAGGTCGCAGCCATCACAGCCGCCGCGATGCGGGGAGAACTCGACTTCGCCGAGTCCCTGCGTACCCGGGTGTCGCTGCTGCGGGGGCTGTCCACCGAGGAACTCGACCAGGCCCGAGCGGCCGTCCCGCTCACGGCCGGAGCTCGCACGCTGGTCCGGACCCTCAAGCGGATGGGCTACCACTGCGGAATTGTCAGCGGTGGGTTCACCCAGTTCACCGATCCGCTGGCAGCCTCGCTCGGCCTGGACTTCGCCGCCGCGAACACCCTGGAGGTGCGGGACGGCCGACTGACAGGTCGACTTGTCGGCGAGGTCCTCGACCGGGCCGGCAAGGCGCACGCCCTGACCCGGTTCGCGGCCGCGGCGGGGGTCCCGATGAGCCAGACGGTGGCCGTCGGCGACGGCGCGAACGACCTCGACATGCTGAAGAGAGCCGGACTTGGCATTGCCTTCAATGCCAAGCCGGCGGTTCGCGAACAGGCGCACACCTCGCTGAACCAGCCGTTCCTCGATGCGATCCTGTTCTTCCTCGGGATCAGCCGGTACGACGTCGAATCCGCCGATACCGAGGAGGCCGATCTGCTGGCCGAACGTGACTAGTCGTCAGGACCGTCAGTTCGTCGGGGGCTGGGTCAAGCTTGGTCGTCACTGAGGTGTGTGTGTGTGTGAAGGCCGGCGGCGCAGTCGAGGGCGTCTGCGGGTGGCACTTTTCGGCCCAATAGCTTGGGATCTGGGCCGCAGCAGTGAACCAAAAGGTGCCACCGCGGCGAACACCCTGCAGACGGGCTCACCGGGCCTCGGCGACGGCGAAAGCGGGTGAGAGCAGGTCGTGGGCGGCGATCAAGGTGTCAGCCGTCGAGCCTAGACAACCGTGAGCGTGCTGCGAGGTGGCCAACCTGTGCGCTCTCCCACCGGCCGAAGAGCTCGAGTGTCTGCTCGCGGCCGGGCGGCTGCTGGACTGCCTCAGCGAAGTCCTCGGCGACGGCCTGTCCCTCGGTGCTACCGGACAGCTCGCGGCGCGCTGCATCCACCGCAGCTGCGATGTCATAGTCCGTGCGGCGCAGCTCTACCCCGGGGCCGAGCAGCAACCACGCCGCGCCGCGGCTGTCGAAGGGCTTGCCGACACTCCCGGCGTTGACCAGGCGTCGGCCCGCGACGAACCGATCGTCTTGGAGGTGGCTGTGCCCGTGGACCGCAACGTCGGACAGAAGCGGCGCGAGCAGCTCGCGCACGCGCTCCTCCTCGGAGGTGGGCAGCAGGATTTCTTCATCACTACCCGGCGTTGCGTGAAAGCAGGCAACAGCCCCGAGACCCTGCACGTCGACCTCAGCGGTCAGCGGCATCGCGCCGACCAGGCGTCGTTCTTCGGGTCGCAGCCGAGCCGCTGCCCAGGCGACGGTGGGACGCGCGGGGGGTGGGACGTCGTCCCAGCGGCCATCACTGGCGTCGGCAACCATCCGATCGCCGTTGCCTCGCACGGACAGAACCGGCAGACCGCAACCGAGCAGCTCCTCGACGACCTCGGTCGGCCATGGCCCTGCTACAAGGTCGCCGCAGTTCACAACCAGGTCCACCGAAACCCGGCGGACGTCCTCGAGCGCGGCACGCAGCGCCCAGGGGTTGCCGTGCACGTCAGACAGCACTGCGACCCGAATGCCCATGGCCGCACCCTTGTGACGCTTGGGTGCTTGACACCTGAGCCGCAGGAGGCGCCCTAGCCGCTCTCGCCCGCCAGGGTGACACCGGCGCTGCGCAGCTGGATGAGCGCGTGCTCGGTGCTGCGGTGAGCAACGCCGGCGGTCAGGCCAAGCAGGACAGTGGTCGAGAACCCGTGCAGCGCGGCATCCATGGCCGTCGCGCGTACGCAGTGGTCGGTGGCCAGGCCGACGACGTGCACCTCGTCCACGGAACGCTGCTTGAGCCACGCCTCCAGCGACACGCCGTCGTGGCTGCCCTCGAAACCGGAGTACGCGGCGGCGTACTCGCCCTTGTCGAACACCGCCTCGATCCGGCTCTGGTCCAGGTTCGCGTGCAGCTCCGCTCCCTCGGTGCCGACGACGCAGTGTGGCGGCCACGAGTCGATGAAGTCCGGCTCGGCGGAGAAGTGCGAGCCGGGGTCCACGTGGTAGTCGCGGGTAGCGACCACGTGGTCGAAGTCCTGCGGGTTGTCGAGGCGGGCGGAGATGGCCGACGCGACGCCGGCGCCTCCGCGGACGGCCAGGCTGCCGCCTTCACAGAAGTCGTTCTGGACGTCGACGATCACCAGTGCCCGCTTCATGATCCTCCTCGTGCACGGTGTCGATGACAGCATCGCCGCGCGAGAGGGTGCGCCCACGCGGAGGCAACGCGGCGATCATGGCACGGTGAACCGCCCGCGCCTGCGCCAGCCCGGCCGATCCAGGTACCGGTTCACCCGAACGCAGCAGCGGCACCGAGAGGCGTCGATCGCCGGTCCGAGCGGCAGGCTCACCGTCGGCCCGGACGACCTCGGCCGTCATGGTCCCGTGCTGGTCGTGGCGCCGTACGGCCACTTTGCGTCCACCGGTGGACGGCTTGCCGACGGATGTCTTCGCGACCGGCACGCCGGCGCGCTCGACCAGCTTGTAGACGAAACCGGCGGTCGGGGCCCCGGAGCCGGTGACCACCGAGGTGCCGACGCCGTACCCGTCGATCGGTGCGACGGCCAGCGCGGCGATCGCGTACTCATCGAGGTCACTGGTGACGACGATGCGGGTGCCGGTCGCCCCCAGTGCGTCGAGCAGTTCCCGGGCATGCCGGGCGAGGCCAGCGAGGTCCCCCGAGTCCAGCCGGATCGCGCCCAACTCGGGGCCGGCTGCCGCCACGGCGGCGCGGATGCCGTCGTCCACGTCGTAGGTGTCGACGAGCAGGGTCGTGGCAACCCCGAGGGCGTCCACCTGCGCGGCGAACGCGTCCGCCTCGCTGTCGTGCACCAGCGTGAATGCGTGGGCGCTGGTCCCGGTCGTCGGCACGCCGTAGCGGCGACCCGCCTCCAGGTTGGACGTAGCCGTGAAGCCGGCGAGGTAGGCCGCGCGCGCTGCGGCCACCGCCGATTCCTCGTGTGTACGCCGGGAGCCCATCTCCAGGCACGGCCGCTCGCCCGCGGCGGTCACCATCCGGGCGGCCGCGGAGGCGACCGCGCTGTCGTGGTTGAGGATCGAGAGCGCGAGGGTCTCGAGGAGAACGGCCTGTCCGAAGCCGGCCGAAACGGTGAGAACGGGGGAGCCGGGAAAGTACAGGTCGCCTTCGGCGTACCCCTCGATGTCTCCGGTGAACCGGTACGCCGCCAGCCAGTCAAGCGTCTGTGCGTCCACGACCTTGTGCTCGGCCAGAAACGCCAGCGCAGCCTCGTCGAAGCGAAAGCGGCTCACCGCTTCCAGGAGCCGGCCGGTCCCGGCGACGACGCCGTAACGCCGGCCGGGGGGCAGGTGCCGGGCGAACACCTCAAAGACGCACGGTCGCTCGGCCGTCCCGTCGTGCAAGGCGGCCGCGAGCATCGTCAGCTCGTAGTGGTCGGTGAGCAGTCCGGTGGCCAGCACATCGAGCACGATACGGACGGTGGGACACTGAGAACGTGGACAGCACACTGGCGCCGGAACGGGTCGCCGATCCGGATGTGGACGAGAACGTCGAGGCGGTGCTGCCGTGGATCACCATCGTCTGGAACGACCCGGTGAACCTCATGTCCTACGTCACGTACGTCTTCCAGAAGCTCTTCGGCTACGACCGGGCCAAGGCGACCACCCTGATGCTCGACGTCCACCACAAGGGCAAGGCCGTGGTATCGCACGGAAGCCGGGAACGGATGGAGCATGACGTCGCCCGGCTCCACGCCTCCGGGCTGTGGGCGACGCTGCAGCGCGACCGCTGAGGCTTCCGGGTTGTTATGAGGCGGCCTCGACTCACGAGCACACGACTGGAGCGCAGTGGGGGGAGGTCGCCGGGGTAATGGCTATCCTCACCGAGGTCGACGGTCGGCTGCAGCTGGACTTCGCCGACGCCGAGGCCGCCGTGCTGGGCGATCTCCTCGACCGGGTGGCGTCCCTGCTGTCCGAAACCGACGACAATCCGGTGCTTGCCCGGCTCCTCCCGGACGCCCACCGCGACGACCCTGAGGTTGCCGTGGCGCACCGCGAGTTGACCGAGGCCTCGCTGCGGCAGGACAAGCGGGCCGATATCGACGCGGTGCTGGCTGCACTGCCTGCCGGCGGGGGAAAAGCCGAACTTGTCGACCCTGATGCGTGGCTGCGTGCCCTGAACGACGTCCGGCTCATGCTGGGGGTGCAGCTGGGCATCACCGAAGACGCCGAACCACCGCGGCGGGTGCGCGACCAGCGTGACCTGCAGCTGTCGGTGTACTTCTGGCTCACCGCCGTACAGGATTGCCTGGTCGAGGCCGTGCTCTCCGCCGGGTAGGTACGCTTCGGACTGTGCTGAGCCTCGATCGTTCGACGTACGACGCGATCGTGGCGCATGCCCGGCGCGACCATCCGGACGAGGCGTGCGGAGTCGTTGCCGGCCCGGCCGGACGGGACCGCCCGGAACGTTTCATCCCAATGCTCAACGCCGCTCGCTCGCCGACGTTCTACGAGTTCGAGACCGGCGAGAAGCTGCAGCTGTATCGCGAGCTGGACGACCGCGACGAGGAAGTCGTCGTGGTCTACCACTCGCACACCGCCACCGAGGCGTACCCCTCACGCACCGACATTGCCAATGCAGGCGAGGCAGGCGCCCACTTCGTGCTCGTGTCGACCCGCGACGCGGTGGACACCGAGTTCCGCTCCTTCCGCATCGTCGACGGGACCGTGACCGAGGAACACGTCACGGTCGTCGACGCCGCCGTGTCGGCCTGACCAGGAATCTCGCGCCGGGTCGTCGGCGTTCGAGCCAACACACCCCGGCAAAGAGGAGTTTGAAGACCATGGCCATCGAGGTCCGCATCCCCACGATCCTGCGCACCCACACCGGCGGAGCGAAGACGGTGCAGGGTTCCGGCGACACCCTCGGCACTCTCATCGACGACCTGGACGCGCAACACTCCGGTCTCAAGGGCCGTCTGGTGACCGAGGGGGCGCTGCACCGGTTCGTCAACGTCTACGTGAACGACGAGGACGTCCGCTTCACCGGCGCTCTGGACACAGCGGTCAAGGACGGGGACGCCGTGACAATTCTGCCGGCTGTCGCCGGCGGCTGATCGGCAGCACGTGGCCCGCTTCGACTCCCTCGTCGACTCCCTCGGCGGTACGCCGCTCGTGGGGCTGCCGCGACTGTCACCATCGCCCGAGGTTCGGCTGTGGGCCAAGCTCGAGGACCGCAACCCGACCGGTTCGATCAAGGATCGCGCCGCCCTGTACATGATCGAGGCGGCGGAAAAGGAGGGGCGGCTCCAACCCGGCGCAACCCTGCTTGAGCCGACCAGCGGCAACACCGGCATCTCGCTGGCGATGGTGGCACGGCAGCGTGGCTACCAGCTCATCTGCGTGATGCCGGAGAACACCTCGATCGAGCGCCGTCAGCTGCTGGAGATGTACGGCGCCCGCATCGTGTTCTCCCCGGCCGCCGGCGGGTCGAACCAGGCAGTCGCCATGGCCAAGGCACTGCTCACGCAGAACCCCGAGCTGGTCATGCTGTACCAGTACGGCAACGAGGCCAACGCCCGCGCGCACTATGACGGCACCGGACCGGAGATCCTTGCCGACCTTCCGACGATCACGCACTTCGTCGCCGGGCTCGGGACGACCGGGACCCTGATGGGCGCCGGCCGCTACCTGCGGGAGAAGGTTCCGTCGATCCAGGTGGTAGCAGCCGAACCCCGCTACGGCGAGCTCGTGTACGGCCTGCGCAACATCGACGAGGGTTTCGTGCCCGAGCTGTACGACGAGACCGTGCTCACCACCCGCTTCTCGGTGGGGCCGCGCGAGGCGCTCCGGCGTACCCGGGAGCTCGTGGAGTTCGAGGGGATCTTCGCCGGCATCTCCACCGGGGCGATCCTGCACGCCGCCCTCGCGATGGCGGACAAGGCCCTCGCCGCGGGAACGCCGGCCGACATCGCGCTCGTCGTCTGCGACGGCGGCTGGAAATACCTGTCCACCGGCGCGTACGCCGGAACGCTCGAGGAGGCCGAAGCCGCCCTCGAGGGCCAGTTGTGGGCCTGAGCTGTGCGGACAGTCGGGGTCGAGGAGGAGCTGCTGCTCGTCGACACCGGCTCCGGCGAGCCCGCGGCGGTGGCCCCGCGGCTGTCCGGGGCAACCGAGCTCGAGCTCGAACTGCAGCGCGAGCAGATCGAGATCGGCAGTTCTCCGGTGAAGGGTCTTGCCGAGCTCCGTACGGAGTTGCGAGCTCTTCGGCGGTCGGCTGCCCAGCAGGCGGCGTCGGTGGGAGCCGCGGTCGCAGCGGTCGGGACCGCGCCGGGTCCGGTCGAGGCGACCACCACGGACAAGGCGCGATACCACCGGATGATCGAGCGCTTCGCCGTCATCGCCGAGGATCAGCTGACCTGCGGGTGCCACGTCCATGTCGAGGTCGAAGACGACGAGGAGGGCGTCGCGGTTCTCGACCGGATCCGGATCTGGCTGCCGGTACTGCTGGCGCTGAGCGCGAACTCCCCGTTCTGGCAGGGCACGGACACCCGCTACGCCAGCTTCCGCAACCAGGCCTGGAACAGATGGCCAGGTGCCGGCCCGACCGACATCTTCGGGACGGCGGGCAGCTATCACGCTGCGGTGCAGGCGCTGACGTCCTCCGAGACGCTGCTAGACGACGGGATGATCTACTTCGATGCCCGGTTGTCCGGCTCCTACCCCACGGTCGAGGTCCGAATCGCCGACGTCTGCCTGCACGTCGATGACGCAGTCCTGCTCGCTGCGCTGAGCCGGGGACTGGTGGAGACGGCGGTGCACGAGTGGCGAGCCAACCTCTCGCCGCCGGAGGTGCGCACCGAGTTGTTGCAGGTAGCCACCTGGCGGGCCAGTCGATCCGGCTTGTCAGCGGACCTGTTGAGTCCACTCACGCTGCGGCCGGTGCCCGCACCGGTCGCCGTCGGCGAGCTCGTCGAGCACATCGCTCGTGCCCTCGACGGCCTCGGTGACCTGACCGAGGTCCATGAGCTGGTCACCGCGCTGCTGGCCCGCGGTAACGGCGCGGCGGCCCAGCGGGCGGCGTACTCCCGTCGTGGCCGGGTGGAGGACGTCTTGTCCGACGCCGTCGATGCGACCATCGCGACATGAGCCACAGTCTGCGGACCCGATGAACTCGACTTCGCCGATCGGAATCTTCGACTCCGGTGTCGGCGGGCTGACGGTCGCCCGAGCGGTACTCGACCAGCTGCCCCACGAGTCCGTCCTGTATGTCGGCGACACCGCCCGCGGTCCGTACGGCCCACAACCGATCGCGGCAGTTCGACAGCACGCCCTGGCCGTCATGGACGATCTGGTCGAATCCAGCGTGAAGCTGCTGGTGATCGCCTGCAACACCGCCAGCGCGGCTTGCCTGCGCGACGCCCGGGAGCGGTACGCCGTCCCGGTCGTCGAGGTGGTGCTCCCGGCCGTGCGCCGAGCCGTCGCTGCCACCCGCACCGGTCGTGTCGGCGTGATCGGTACGACGGCGACGGTGACCAGCCGGGCGTACGACGACGCCTTCGCCGCCGCGCCGCAGGTGCAGTTGTGCTCAGTGGCGTGCCCGCGGTTCGTCGACTTCGTCGAGCGGGGCGTGACCAGCGGCCGGCAGCTGCTCGGACTGGCCGAGGCCTATCTGTCGCCGCTGCTCGAAGCGCAGGTGGACACCCTCGTGCTCGGGTGCACGCACTACCCGCTGCTCACCGGAGTGCTCGGCCTGGTCATGGGCGACGGCGTGACCCTGGTGTCCAGCGCCGAGGAGACCGCAAAGGACGTGTACCGCGTGCTGACGAACACCGACCTGCTGCGCCCGGAGACCGCCGGTCCGCCGGCGCACGTCTTTCGCGCGACCGGCGACCCCGAGCCGTTCGCCCGGCTCGGGGGGCGCTTCCTCGGCCCCGAGCTGACTGCAGTCGGGGCGGACAGGTGAGGCTCACCGTCGTCGGCTGCTCCGGTAGCGGTCCCGGTCCGGACAGCCCCGCGTCGTGCTATCTCGTCGAGCACGACGGCTTCCGGCTCGTCCTCGACCTTGGGAACGGTTCACTCGGCCAGCTCAGCCGGTACGTCGACCCCCGTGCCGTCGACATGGTGCTGCTCTCGCACCTGCACGCCGACCACTGCCTGGACGCCTGCTCGCTCATGGTGGTGCACCGCCACCACCCGGGTCCGCGGCCCGGGCCGATCCCGCTGGCCGGGCCATCCGGTACGACGCAGCGACTGCTCGCCGCCGCCGATCCTGGGTGGAGCTCGCTGTCGGACGTCTTCTCGGTGACCGAGCTGACGGCCGGCAGTCGCCCGCTGGGTCCCTTCCAGCTGCGGTTGGCCAGGACGAACCATCCGGTGGAAACGTACGCCGTGCGGATCGAGGCAGGCGGTCGCAGCCTGACCTACAGCGCGGACACCGGGCCCTGCGCCGCCCTCGTCGAGCTGGCCCGGGGCAGTGACCTGCTGTTGTGTGAGGCCTCGTTCCAGGAGCCGGACCCCGGCCGGCCGACCAACCCGCCGGACCTGCACCTGACCGGCCGCGGTGCGGCCGAGCACGCGACCGCCGCCGGAGTCGGCGGACTGCTGCTGACCCACATCCCGCTCTGGTACGACCCGGCCCGCACGCTGGCCGAGGCCACCGAAGTGTTCGACCGTAGCGAGCTCGTCCGCAGCGGTTCGGCGTACGACGTCTAGTGCTCCGCCCCTCGCGAGGATGAGGCATCGGAGCTGCGGGCGGGCGGGCTCCGGACCGTCGGGGTAGCCTGCCGGTGAGATCTCCAGGCGCTCAACGCACGACGCGGGTACCCCGGACGAGGACTTTCAGGCATGCTGCAGGAGACGGCCATTGCCGCCCCGGTGACCGGCCGCGGCACTTATCGCGCTACCGCTGGGTCCTCCGCGTCGGGTTCGCAGTCCTGGCCGGGCTGGCGGTCGCGCAGCCGATGCTGGCCGGGTCCTACCTGTCGGGGAACCTCGACGCCATCAGCGTGCACAGCATCATCGGGGGGACCCTGACGCCGATCAGCTTCGTCGCACTGGTCCTGGCGGGGCTGCACTGGTGGCCCGGTCGCGGCCCGGCCTGGCCGGCCCTGGTCATGGCAGTCCTCGTCGTCCTCATCGTGGTCCAGGCATTCGACACGTTTACCGACGCCCGGACCGACATCATCGTGCCGGCCCAGACCGTGTTCGGCCCGGTCGCCTTCGTCGCCTACCTCTGGATGAAGCGCCACTACGGCCGGGAGCGCACGATGGAGGAGTTCCTCGCCAGCTCCGACGTCGTCCTGCCAGCATCCGTGGAACCAGCGCAGCCACAAGCCACGGCGCCTCAATCGGAGCCTGCCAGGCCTGAGCTGACCCCGCGGGCACGCTAGAACACGGAGGTAGCAGCACAGGGCGGCTTCGACGTCTGCTACCTGTAAGGCCAGGTGGTCAAGCGCGTGGATGATCTCCCATGACGGTCACGGCGTGACCTCGGCGCGGTCGGCCGACCAGAGCGTGTGGAAGCTGCCGGCTCGGTCGACCCGACGGTAGGTGTGGGATCCGAAGAAGTCTCGCAGCCCCTGGATCAACGACGCCGACAGCCGCTCAGCGCGCAGGCCGTCGTAGTAGGCCAACGCCGTGGCGAAACCCGGTGCGGGGATGCCGCGTTGCACCGCCGCGGTGACCACCCGCCGCCAGCCCTCCTGGGCGGCCCCGACCTGGTCGGCGAAGTATGGCGCCACCAGCAGGCTCGGCAACTCCCGGTCATCGTCGTACGCCTGCTTGATCCGGTCCAGGAACTTGGCGCGGATGATGCAGCCGCCGCGCCAGATGGTCGCCATGGCGGCCCGGTCGATGTCCCAACCGTACTCGGCGCTGGCGGCGGCGATCTGGTCGAATCCCTGCGCGTAGGCGACCACCTTGGAGGCATACAGCGCCTTGCGGACGTCCTCGACGAAACCGGCGCGGTCGTCCACCGCCGCCGGCGTCGACGGACCGGGCAGGCCGGCGGCCGCCGCCCGCTGCTCGGGATGTCCCGACAGCGCCCGGGCGAAGACCGCCTCGGCGATCCCGCTCACCGGTACGCCGAGGTCCAGCGCGGACTGCACAGTCCACCGCCCGGTGCCCTTCTGCTCGGCCTGGTCGAGCACGACGTCCACGAACGGCAACCCGGTTGCGGCGTCGGTGTGGCCGAGCACCTCGGCGGTGATCTCGACCAGGTAGGAGTCCAGGTCACCGGAGTTCCACTCGGCGAATATTGCTGCGATCTCGGCCGGCGTTGCTCCCAGCACGCGACGTAGCAGGTCGTAGGCCTCGGCGATCAACTGCATGTCGGCGTACTCGATGCCGTTGTGCACCATCTTCACGAAGTGTCCCGCACCGTCCGGCCCGACATAGGCGCAGCACGGCGTCCCGTCGACCTGGGCCGCGATCCGCTCCAGGAGCGGCCCAACAGCCGCATAGGACTCCGGTGATCCGCCCGGCATGATGCTGGGACCGTTGAGCGCGCCGTCCTCGCCGCCGCTGACGCCCGCGCCGACGAAGTGCACGCCGATCTTGCGTAGGGCAGCCTCCCGCCGCCGGGTGTCGGTGTAGCGGGAATTGCCACCGTCGATGAGAACGTCGCCGGGGTCCAGCCGCGGGGCGATGTCGTCGATCACGAGGTCTGTCGGCCTCCCGGCCTGGACCATGATCAGGATCCGCCGGGGCCGCTCCAAGGCGTCGATCATGTCCTGCGTCGACGGCGCTTGGACGAAGTCACCCTCGCTGCCGTGCAGCTGCACGAGCGCATCCGTCTTTGCCGTGGTGCGGTTGTGGACGACGACTTGCGCCCCGTTCCGGGCGAAGTTGCGCGCCAGGTTGCTGCCCATCACGGCCAGTCCGGTTATCGCGATCTGCTCGTTCATGGCAGCTCCTCCGGTACGACGACGGCCGTGGTCAGCCTGGCAGGAACGTCAAGCGCACCTCACGGTCGGGGTTGTCGCCGTTCAGGTCCACGAGGCAGATGCTCTGCCAGGTTCCGAGTGCCAGCCGACCGGCCAGCACCGGGACGGTCGCGTACGGCGCAACGATCGCCGGCATGACGTGATCGCGGCCGTGCCCCGTACTGCTGTGCCGGTGTCGCCAGCGGCGGTCCGCCGGCAGCAGTTCGTCCAGGGCAGCGAGCAGATCGTCGTCGCTGCCTGCGCCGGTCTCCAGGACAGCCAGTCCGGCCGTGGCGTGCGGGACGAACACGTGCAGTAGGCCGTCCTGCTGTTCGGCGACGAAGCTTCGACACTCCGCTGTCAGGTCATGGACGGTAGGCGAGCCTCCGGTGTGGACGGACAGGACGACGGTTCGCATGCCCCCAGTCTGAGCCAACGGCTGCGGTCTGACAGTCTCCGCTGATGACTTCGCCCGGGAGAACAGACGGCCGAGCGTCTGACGAACTGCGTCACGTCACGCTGACCCGCCACTGGCTGGACCACGCCGAGGGCTCGATCCTGGTCGAGTTCGGCAAGACTCGGGTGCTCTGCGCCGCGAGCGTGACCGTGGGAGTCCCGCGCTGGCGCAAGGGGAGCGGCCTGGGCTGGGTCACGTCCGAATACGCGATGCTGCCCCGATCGACGCACACCCGAAGCGACCGTGAGTCGGTACGCGGCCGGATCGGCGGGCGCACCCACGAGATCAGCCGGCTGATCGGGCGGTCGCTGCGTGGCTGCATCGACCTGGCGGCACTCGGGGAGAACACGATCGCGCTGGACTGTGACGTCCTGCAAGCCGACGGCGGCACCCGGACCGCGGCGATCACCGGGGCGTACGTCGCACTCGCTGACGCGGTGTCCTGGCTGCGGCAGCGCGGTTCGCTGGCCAAGGCACAGCCCCTGCACACGTCGGTGGCCGCCGTCAGCGTCGGTGTCGTCGGCGGTACGCCGATGCTCGACCTCTGCTACTCCGAAGACGTCTCGGCCGGAACCGACATGAACATCGTCTGCACCGGCGGCGGGGACTTCATCGAGGTGCAGGGCACCGCCGAGGGGCTGGCCTTCGATCGGTCCACATTGGACGCGTTGCTCGATCTCGGCGTGGCCGGCTGCGCGGAGCTGACCCGCCTGCAGCAGGAGTCGCTGACGCAGTGACGGCAGAGCTGCTCCTGGCCAGCCGCAACCCGAAGAAGCTGCTCGAACTCCGCCGGGTCGCGGGCGCGCTGCTGCCCGGCCTGCGGGTGCTCGGGCTCGACGACGTGACGCCGTACGACGAGGTGCCGGAGACCGGGGCCACGTTCGCCGACAACGCGTTGCTCAAGGCTCGCGAGGCGGTCCGGCACACCGGGCTGGCGGCGGTCGGCGACGATTCCGGCTTGACGGTGAACGCCCTCAATGAGATGCCGGGGATCTTCAGCGCGCGGTGGGCGGGCCGGCACGGCGACGACCTGGCGAACCTGGAACTGTTGCTGGGCCAGTTGGCCGACGTTCCCGACGACCGGCTCGGCGCCGCATTCGTCTGCGCGGCCGCCCTGGTGACGCCGAAGGGTGCAGAGCACGTCGTCCACGGGACGATGCGGGGACGGCTGGTGCGAGAACCCAAGGGGGACAACGGATTCGGCTACGATCCGATCTTCGTTCCGGAGGGCTTGGACGTCACCTCGGCCGAACTTCTTGATGCGGACAAGGACGCGATCAGCCACCGCGGCAGAGCCTTTTGCCTGCTCGCACCGGTCATCCTGCGCGTCCTCTGACGGAAGGTCAGCGCTGCCGGGAATATTCGCCGCCGCCTCGATGCTGGGTCCATCCCGCCGCCGTTTGGAGAGGTGCCCATGCCGACTGCCGTCACGAGCACAGCGCCGACCACCTATCAGCCGTCCGCCGAATTCGCCCAGCAGGCCAAGACCTGGGCCGACCTCGGGTATCCCGTGTCTGACGCGACCCTCCAGAGCCTCCAGGGATTTCTCGCCCAACTCTCGCCGGTCGAGCCGACCCGGGAGTGCGTGCCGTTCGTCCTCGTCGTCCCGTCGGCGGCACGTCCCGCGACCGAGGCGATGGCACGCATCGCGCTCCGGGGCAAGCCGGGCACGGTCAACCAGCACGCGGGGGACATCGACGAGTTCACGGCCGCGCCTGGATTCGAGGTGCCCGCAACCGCCGCTTACCTGCTGGTCGACGTCGAACGTGGATCAGAGTTCTGTGGCACCCCGCCCGAGGCGGCGGAGGCCGTCCTGGCCGATCGGGGTCGTACGCCGCTGACTGTGGCGGAGGGGATCGCGCTGGTCACCTTGCACCCTGAGGTGCTGGAAAAGAACCACTGCTTCTCCCTCGCCGGCTCACGCAAGGGTGACCGGCGTGTCCCGGCACTGTGGATCAGCAAGGGAGCCCCGCATCTGGGCTGGTGCTTCGCCGGTGTGCCACACAGCTGGCTCGGACTCGCCTCCGCACGCGATCGGCATACCTGAGCCGAGCTGGCCGCTCCCGTGCGGGAGGGGGAGTCGAACACCCGCCATGGGCGTATGGGCCAGTCATGCCCTGTCCGCGAATATGGCCTCCGACCTGCACGTTACGGTTTCCGGCCGAGCGGCCGTCATGCCCTGTACGGCCTTCTGCTAACAAGTCCGTTAGCAGTCTGTTAGCAGAAGCGTCCACAGTGGACAGAGTGTGCACGGTCAACGTCCGACCACGCCGAACGCCAGATTGGGACGGCCGCGGGCTAGCGTGGATCGCATGACCGACCTTGATTCACCGGCAGTGTGGTCGGCTCTAGAGTATGAACTCGAAGGCACCTGGTCGCTGCTTGGTCAATCCGAGCGGATGCTCCGGGATCTCCGGGTTGTGACCGAGGACTACGACCCGCTTTTTGCCTGCCTCGCCACTGGCGCTGAGAAGCTTCTCAAGATCGTGCACGGCTTGGTCGTCGAGGACGAGCAGGGACAGTGGCCGAGTAAGGCCAGCATGTCCACGACGTACAGCCACGCAATCCTCGACTTGGACGCTCTGTGCCGCGGCCACATACGCGATCGGCTGCACAACGCAACCAGCAGCGGCTACATCGGCGGTCTGCTGGCCGCGGTTGATGACGACCAGGTGATCCGCGATCTACTCGA